>LNAP01000176.1_pt1 | contig 87690 bp, 73 predicted proteins | sample 602601 | NCBI WGS metagenome assembly LNAP01 (sample SAMN02440304, study PRJNA202911) | soil metagenome | biome: Subtropical and temperate rainforests or woodlands; isolation source: soil samples (1 kg each in a 20% v/v slurry with milli Q water) were... ...
CTCACGGCGCAACGACTGGGCAAACTCCCGCACTACATCTTGAGGATGAAACGCGCGCAACTCAGGCACTTCGTTTTCCGCCAACTCGGCCATGCGCATGAGCCAGCGCAAATCCGCTTCTATCATCGGCCTTATATCCGGCCGACGAACCTTGACAATGATCTCACCACCCTCTTTCAAACGCGCGCGGTGCACTTGCGCGATGGATGCGGCGGCCAGCGGTTGCGGGTCAATCTCGGCAAAGGCTTCTTCTGGCGGGATGCCAAAATCCGCACTCAGTTGCGCATGAACCGCATCCCAAGCAACCGTCGGCGCGCTATCCTGCAACTGGCTGAATTCCGCAATCCACTCAGGCTCAAACAAATCCACCCGCGTGGCCAGCATCTGGCCTAGCTTGATAAACGCAGGGCCCAGATCCTCCAGCGCACGGCGCATCCGCACGGGCGCCTCCAGGCGAGCAAGCTCGCCTGCCGACTGCCAATGTAGAACATGGCCTGCTTTTTCCAGCGCATCGGTCATCCCCAGCCGCTGCACCATATCGCCAAATCCATAACGGATCAAAACTGCCGCGATATGCCGCAAACGGCCGAAGTCGCGCGCCGCAACCAAGGTGTTTAACAACATGAATTACCTTTATTTATTTTGCATGCAGGGCTGACTTCATGCGATCGGCCAAGCCCGTAATCACCCCCGCAGTCACCTTGCGCATCACGTCCGCCGTGGTTTGCGCCAGGTGCATGCTGGCTTCAACCTGCGTTTTACCCATCGCCGTCATTTGCTGTGTCAAGGTTTCCAGCGTCGCCTTGATCTGCTCACCCATCAAAGTGCCCGAACGCTGGGTGTGGGCCAGCATATCCGCCCACATATCTGCTGCCATGCCGCGTGTTGCCTCAGCCGATGTCTTGATGGTTTCCAAAAACAAGGCTTCCAGACTTTCCAGCTCAGCGCGCGTACTGGCCATATCCTGGGTGGAAAATTTTTGCGCCCTGCCTGCCGCCTCTTCTACAGCCAATTGGGTTGCCGCCGCAAACTGCGCAAGCGCCCCATCCAAGCCAGCCACCGCGTCCTTCATGCGGGCTTGCGCCGCCTGGGCCTGACTTTTGGTTTTATCCAATTCCTCCTGCACACCCTCTCGCGTGCCATTGAGCACCGCATGCATGATGCGATGGATTGCCTCAAGACTCATGGCATGATGGCTCATGGCGTCCAGCGTCATTTGCCGCACGGCAGCCTGCACATCAACGCCTTGCGCCACGGCTTGCTGCACACGGCTGGCGAGCGCATCATCGGTGGCCTTGGTTTCATCTGTTTGGGATGCAGTTTTGCTTTTCGTTGCCATAATCATTCACTCCTTCATTGGGTTGATGGTAGATGGAAAAAACATAAGGCAAAATCGCCTTGGGCATTACGGTGCAACATGGGATACCGCTTTACAAAAAGTCGTGGATTTCAATTTCAATGCGCCGCTTTTCAACATCAAGCCGCTGTAACTGCTCACACAAGGCATTGCGCTCTTCGATCAATTGCACCGCCAAAGCCGCACCGGCGAGATTGATGCCCAAGTCATTTTGCAGGCGCAACGCCATCTGCGCCCGGCGCAATTGCTGGCCGGTAAAGCGCCACCCATGGGGCGACACCTCCTCGGGTGTCAGAATGCCTTCATCGACTAACGCAAGAATGCGCTCTGCATGCGTTGCACAAGCCCGGCAAAGATCGGCCAAGCTCAAGTGCGTGAGCTCATCAAGAATCACGCCATCCAAGCGCATGGTTTGCCCTGTGTTGTTCCTTGAATGATTTTCTGTACTCATCATCATGCCCCTGGTCTGTGTTCTGTGCTGGCTGCCTTATTTTCCGTGGCACTTTGCCTTGTCCTCGTTTCCGCAGCAGGTTTTTCATTGGGCACCGCATCCAATTTTGCGCGCGGATTAAACTCGCCAAACTGCTTTGCCAGCGCAAGATAAGCCGCCTTGCCGGCCTCATCCGTTGCCGGCGGCAAGACAATCTGCAGCACCACGTAAAAATCACCTGCAACAGCTGTCGTTTTTGGCCCGGGAATACCTCGCCCCTTCAGGCGTAATTTAGCGCCATTGGCGGATCCTGGTGGAATTTTGAGTTCGATTCCCCCGCCCGGCGTCGGCACGGCTACCGTAGCGCCAAGCGCCGCTTCCCATGGCGCCAAGGGTAAATCCAGCAGCACATCGCGCTGCTCCACCCGGTAAACCGCATGCGGCCGAAACTCGATTTCAAGATAGAGATCCCCTGCCCGGCCCTGGCCTATGCCCGGCGAACCCTGTCCCCCCAAGCGAATCTGCTGCCCCGCGCGCACCCCCTGCGGAATGTTCACATTGAGCTTTTGTTCGCGCATGGTCACCTGCCCCTCTGCATCCATTTCTGGCACATGCAAGACGATGGTCCGGGTCGTGCCGTGATAAGCATCTTCCAGATCAATCAGCACTCTGGCATGCCTATCCCCGCCCTGCGCATGAAAACCCGCACCACTGGCACGGCCATGATGCCTGCCCGCGCCCCCGGCAGTCGCGCGGCCAAACAGCTGCTCAAAAAATTCGCTGAACTCCGCACCGCCATGCCCCTGGCCTTGCCCCGTAAAACCGCCGCCAGAAAACTCGAATCCTTCATTCCAATCCGGTGGCGGCTGGAACTCCTGGCCGTTTTTCCACTGCGCGCCCAAGCGGTCATACGCGGCACGTTTTTCCGGGTCTTTTAAGGCCTCATAGGCTTCGCCGACTTCCTTAAACCGCAACTCGGCATCACGCTCCTTGCTCACATCCGGATGGTATTTGCGCGCCAACTGCCGATAAGCGCGCTTGATCTCGTCCTGTGTGGCATTGCGCCCAACACCCATGATTTTGTAGTAATCCTTAAACTCCATAATGATTCCTCACTTTAAAACGGCCTCCTGCAACTGGGTTCAGGGCTAACGCTCATGGTAAGTCATCACCACCCGCTGATGATGAAACCCGCGACAGGCAGCATCAAGGCCCGCCCCCGCCCAGCCGCGAGACGAGACACGGCCGACTTTGCCAGCCAGCCGACGGCGCGGCGCAGATTCCCGCCTCGCCCCCCCCGCACGGGGAGGCTGTCTGGCTCGCTACGCGAGCGGCGTGGCCCGTCATCAAATGGCGTTGTTTCATGCTAAAAATCAAAAACCGTGAAGGATTGCCCCAATTGCGGCATGTCGACTTGTGTATTTTGCAACTGCGCCGCAAACACCTGCATCACATTCTCTTCGCCATGCACCAGGAAAGTTTTCGCCGCCTGACTATGCTTATGCCAAGCCAGCAACTCATCGCGATCCGCATGGGCAGAAAAGCCATTGATGGTGTAGATATGCGCACGCACAGCAATCTCTTCACCAAACAAGACAACTGTTTTAGCCCCATCAATAATGCGCCGGGCCAGCGTGCCCTCGGCAGCAAAGCCAACAAACACCACACTGGAATTTTCACGCCACAAGTGATGCTTCATGTGATGCCGCACCCGCCCGCCGGTCGCCATGCCGGAGCCAGCGAGAATCACTGCGCCGCTGGTGATGTTATTGAGCGCCATGGAGTCCGCCGTATCTGCCGTAAAGCGCAGCCCGCGCCAGCTCATCGGATCCCGCCCGGCATCAAACATGGCGAGCGTTTGGGTATCAAAACACTCAGGATGGCGACGAAAAATTTCAGTCGCGGAAATCGCCATGGGCGAATCCAGAAACACTGGCAGGTTGCGCGATAAACGCCCACTCTCCACGCCTTCACGCAAATGAAACAGGATCTCCTGCGCACGCTCCAGCGCAAACGTGGGAATAATGACATTCCCACCCCGCCCGAAGGTGTCTTCAATCGCCTGATAAAGCTCTTCAACCGAGGGCGCCAGCGGCTTATGCAAGCGATTGCCATAGGTGGTTTCCATCACCACCACATCGCTCACAGGTGGCGGCGTCGGGTCGCGCAAGATAGGGCGATTGGCATTACCAATGTCGCCTGAAAAAACCATGCTGCGCTCCTTGCCGTCAACTTCACAACACAGGCGGATACTGGCCGAACCCAGGATATGGCCCGCATCAAAAAATGTTGCGGCCAGTCCTGGCGCTATTGCCATCGGTTCGTCATAGCGCACGACACGCCCGAAATAATCCAGCGTATCCAGCGCATCGAGCTGCGTATACAACGGCTCGGGCATTTCATTCTTGTTTTTGCTGCGCCGGGCCAATTTGCGCGCCCGCCAGCGCGCGTCCTCTTCTTGCAAGTGCGCTGCATCCAGCAACACCACACGCGCCAGCGCACGGCTAGCCGCCGTGGTGATGATCTCTCCCCTAAAGCCCCGCTTGACCAGCAACGGCAACCTGCCGCAGTGGTCCAGATGCGCATGGGTGAGCAACACAATATCTATCGACGCCGCATCAAAGCCAAACGGCTCGGCATTGTCCTCATCCAGCTCGCGGCCACCTTGAAACAAGCCGCAATCGACCAGCAGGCGAGTCCCCTTATGCTCAATTAAATAACATGACCCGGTCACGCCGCGCGCTGCGCCATAAAACGAAAGCTTCATCCACATCCCCTCATGACAACCATTTGATCATTGACTCCCGCCGCGCATGGGCAACATGCGTTTTATCTTACGCCAGTTGCATGACATTGCCGCTACCGTGAGTGATGTTTTATATGCGGTAAAAAGAAGTGACGTCAAGAAAAGACGCCCCTGTCCAGCCTGCGTCTTTTGACAATGCCCTGCGCAGGCAACCTTCATCGCCCCCTGGGACGGATGCTTCATGCTGTATTGCAATCATTGCAATACAGCCCCAAAGACATCGAGGCCAAGCGAAAATTTTGCGGCAATGCAAGCTTCGCAACGCGCGCAACCCGGCCAAGCATTAAGGCAAGCCGTGGCGCCGTCCGGCATCGAGCATAAGAGAGGCGCCCGCCATCGCATCTGCTTCGGGTGCGAGCAGCAGACAAATGCCCCAGGCCACTTGCTCGGGCTGGGTAAACGCGCGGATAGCCGATTCTTGCTTCATCTCGTCCAACACTTGCGCAACGCTCATGCCACGTTTTGCCGCACTGGCCGCCGCCATGGCGTGCAGGCGCTCTGTGTCAGCCGCCCCCGGTGAGACCAAATGTGCCGTCACCCCGCGCTCGCCCAGCGCCCAACTCAGCTGGCGCATTAAATTGGTCAGCGCGGCATTGGCAACCCCTGCGGTTGCAGCATAAGCCGTCGGCTCAAAACCATAATGCCCGCCAACCGCCACTAGCCGCGAGTGTGGCACTAAATGCTTTTCCACCGCGCGAAACAGCCGCAACATGCCACCAGCCTTGATATTCACCGCCTCCGCCAACACCCCGGGTGACGCCTCCAGCACGCCGCCTGCCACCGGCACGCCGGGCGCGTGAATGGCCATGCGCACAGGCGAACTGACCTCCCGTGCGATGGTTTCAATTGCTGCATCCTCGCTGATATCGGCCACGCAATAACGCATGCGCGCAGAACCCGCAGTCAATTTCTTCAGCGCCTCTTCCTGTCGCCCCACAGCCAACAAATCCAGCCCTGAAGCCACCAGCCGCCGCGCCACCACGCGCCCCAAAGCGCCGGTTGCACCGACCATCACAGCTAATTCACGCGGATGATTGGCATCCGTGTTGGTTTGCACGTAGGTATTTGCCATGCGCATTTCCTCCTGTATTTTTTATATTCTCGTGGGTTTTTTTGCTTTTTTGCGGAACCTCGCCGTCCTGCCAACGCCGACTTTTTCTGCTGCATTCTTTGCAAGCGCACCTTACCTCAATGCCAAACCATTTTGCAGCCGTGCTCATGCCTTGCCAATTCAACCTGCAAGGTCGGGTGGCTGATGGCAAATTCTTTTTCCAGGCCCTGCGTTATCGCCTCCAGTGCCGCATCGCCCGGGTGACCGGCGGGCATCACCAGATGCGCGGTGAGCGCTATTTCTGTCGTGCCCATGGCCCACACATGCAGATCATGCACCTCGGCCACGCCTGCCTGGCTGCACAAAAAGGCATTGACGGCTGCGAGATCAATCGCGTCAGGCACGCCATCAAACAGCAAATGTAGCGACTGGCGAAACAAGCGCCAGGTGCCGACAATGATCACCGCCGCGATGACCATGCTCACCACGGCATCCAGCCAAAGCCAGCCTTGCCACAGGTATAAAACCCCGGCGAACACCACCCCTAGCGACACCAGCGCATCGGCCGCCATATGCAAGTAAGCGCCGCGGATGTTGATGTCATGATGGCGCCCGGACATGAACAGCGCTGCGGTGATGCTGTTGATCACCACGCCGATGGCGGCCACGATGATCACCGTGCTGCCTGACACGGGCACGGGCACGGGCGACTGCAGGCGATGCGCAGCTTCCCACAGCAAGGAACCCATGGCCACGAGCAACAACATGGCGTTGGCAAAGGCCGCCAGAATGGACGCGCGCCGCAAGCCATAGGTATAGCGCCGGCTCGGCAGGCGACGGCTCATCATGGCCGCACCCCAGGCTAATGCCAGCCCGGCCACATCCGAGAGGTTATGTCCGGCATCCGCCAGCAAGGCGAGCGAGTCGGCATACCAACCCACCCCGGCTTCAATGATGACAAACCCCACATTCAGCGCAATGCCCACCAGGAATGCCCGAGTGAACGAGACCGGCGCATGGCTGTAGCCACCATGGTGCTGCTGATGGTCCGCGCTGTGATCGCCCATGTTTTTAGCCGCTCGATTCAGCTGTTCCCGGTGGGGCATAGCTGATCTGCCCCGGACAATTCGTCCAGCTCAGCGACCACCGGTGCATGGTCGGATGGGCGCTCCAGCTTGCGGGGCGCTTTATCCACCACGCAACTACGGCAGCGCCCTGCCAACTCAGGGTTAAGCAAAATATGGTCTATCCGCAGGCCGCGATTGAGGCGAAAACCCATTTGCCGGTAATCCCACCAGGAAAAGATTTTTTCCGGTTGATCAAACAACCTGAACGCGTCTTGCAGCCCCAGCGATTGCAATTGCCGGAATGCTGCGCGCTCTGGTTCGCTGCATAAAATCTGGTCTTTCCAGGCCACGGGATCATGCACATCGCGATCTTCCGGAGCGATATTAAAGTCACCCAGCAAGGCCATTTGCGTGTGCTGTGTCATTTCCTGTTGCAGCCAGCGCGTCAAGGCCGCGAACCATTTCAACTTGTAGTCGTACTTTTCAGAGCCAACTGCCTGCCCATTAGGCATATAGCCGCACACGATGCGCACACCCTTGATCGTGGCGGCAAGCACGCGTTTTTGCGGGTCGTCAAAAGCGGGGATGTCAAAGCCCACACCAGCCATTTCAAATCGCGACAAAATCGCCACGCCGTTATAGGTTTTCTGCCCGTTATGCACGGCGTGATAACCCGCCGCCTGCAACTCGGCATAAGGAAAAACCTTGTCTTCCATCTTGGTTTCCTGCACACACAGCACATCAGTTTGCGTTGCCGCCAGCCAATCCAGCACGTGCGGCAAACGGACTTTAAAAGAATTCACGTTCCAGGTAGCAAGCTTCATAAAATATATTACCTACTTGATTTAATTATGTTATATTTGAAATTACAGTGCGTATTTTTGGTCTAGCTACCCATTTAGCTACCCATATCAGGAATGGTGGATTTTCGACCTGCATGATGGGGACTACGCCCCTGTAAGATTTTACCCCAGCCGTCACGTTGCTTGAACCGATTTGAGCTAACACTTGATCTTTCTTAAATACTGTGGCGCCGACCATGACTGTGGTGCCAAGCTGCGAATGTTAGAAATGCGTGGCATCCTCGTAAAGCACTCTTGAATAGACGGGCATCAGTAGTAAAGTGAATATCTTGGAGCCGCAACATATTGATGGCTCCGTGGTTCGACCTTGCACTAAGGGACGAGAAATGAAGAAAACACCCATCTTCGTCGGAATGACACTCGGCGCAATCGCAGGATTGTTCGTCGCGATTCCTGATGGGCTGGGATTAAAGATCGTAATGATGTCCATCGGAGCGGTCGCGGGAGCATCTGTCGGAGGCGCGATGTCGCGAATAGGCGAAAGGGGCCGCAAGACACTTCTTCAGAAAGATTCGATTCCTGGAGTTGGGTTCTCTTCAGAGGACCGAATGAAAACGTACTGGCGTGACAAAGGAAAAATTTATCCGATGCCCGGTCATCCGGATCCGGAGGGCGCGACGCGCGATCCAGATCAATTGTTCTGATCACTTGTCTCGTTTAAGCAAATCTTTCACTGCGTCCTTAGCGTTATCGATAGTAGCACCTGCGTCCTTCGCCACCTGCTTACCTGTCTGCTTGAATAATGATTTCTTGGACGCGAGCGTTCCGTCCGGTGCCCTGACAATTTCCGCTTTCGCATCGAAGTCCTTACCTGCAGAACCTGTCTGTCTGCGAATCTCCGCGCCTTGCGCTTGAATATCACTGCGCATGGTGGAGGGTGTCGCCGAACCGGCAGCGCTTGGTGCAGATGTCTTGGCGCGAGAGACTTCCTTGCGATGTTGATGATCTATTGCAGCCGTATCTGGGTTCAATTGCGGATCAGTAGCGGCTTGGTCATGTCGTGCGCGAATATCATCGAATGAGGCAGGTAGCGCAGTCCCATCCGAGAAGACGTGATTGGGACGCAAACCCTGACGCGCGAGTTCTGCATCGAATAGCGCGAACGCCGCGGCACTGTTGCCGCCGTACTGCTCCGCATACCGCATGAACATATCAAGATTATGGGGGTCTTGGGCAATGTCGATGGAAATGGTTTCCCCATGTTCACGGGCCGTGGAGAGCCGTTCCGCAAACGCTGTTCGTTCGGCGAACGTGGCATCTGCGCGTTCTGACCTTGAAGTCGCAGTCGCAAGACGCGACGACATCTCTTTCGCCTCTCTGGAATCGGAGGCGATGACGTTCATGACGCTCGAATCTCGCGATACTCGGTCGCCGAATTGCTTGAACTCGGCGATCTGGTCGTTGGTCAGCGTGCCCAATACCTTCTGCTGGTCTGCCGATAGGCCGGACTGATAGTTTTTACTTGCATTTGCTTGAACCTGCGCTCCTGCAAACGAGGTATTGACCCCAAGATGCCCGGATGCGCCGAAAGCGATCTGCGCGACTTGAGCTTGAGTGAGCCCGGTTCTGTCAGACACGCCCTTGGTGATTTGATCCAGTCGATTCAGGTTTTCACCCATTTGCTCGAAGCTACTGGACATCGTTCCGCCACTGCTGCGCGACGACCGATACTTGGCCAATCCACGCGTGAATGTATCCGACAGCATTGCCGAGCGTTCCGTGTTGGCGGAGACGGACTCGCTGCGCGCGGTATCCGCCTGCTTGTTCGCCTCCGTCACATCCTGGTCGGACACTCTCATCGACACGACCCTGGACGCAAAACCCTGGTTGCGCAAGAGACTGACACCGGTACGTCCGTTCAGAACATTCGAAGAACTGGTGTTGCCCGTGATGTCGTCCTGCCAGGTATTCATGAATGACGAGGTACGGTTCGGCGCGAGTTGCATCTGATCCATGGATACATTGCCCATGCTGACGTTGCCGGCGGCTGCGCCGCCTGTCGCACCAGTCAACGAGCCCTGCAGACCGGACAGCCCTCCCACCAGAGCCGTGCCGAAGTTTTCCATGCGCTTCAACGCTGCCCACGCAATGATGGGAACGCTGATTACGAGATAACCGACCACCGCCTCGCCAGAGATCGCGCTGGAATAAATCGTCGATGCAGTCTGCAATGAAAGTGCCTTGAGGCCGCCGCCAAGATCGGCGGCGGCGGCCAGATCGTAGGATGCGTAGATTGACGCCATGTAGTTGAGAACCGCATAGAGCGGCGGCCACAATTGAATCCAGATCAGAATGGCGATGTACGACTTTACCGCGAGCATGGTATCGCGCCCGCTGGTGAGCAAGAGCAGCAGCACGAACAACGGGAACAGTGCATAGGTCACCGCTTCCACGACGTTGCGAAAAACCGGCAGCGCCTGTTCGGCGACCTTGCCGTAGTTGAGCCACGACGCATTCGTTTGCGCCACCGCCTGCGCGCGCCCGACAGCCAGGATCATCGAAGCCGGGTCATTCACCTTTTGGCCGATGATCTTGCTCGTGTCGTTGATGGCGTTGATGACCGCGTTCTGACGAATCAGGTCGGCAGCCGTGGCGGCAGCGTCGGCGATGCTGTTCTTGAGGTAGGCTTGCTGTATCTGACTCGCGATGACCGCGGCCGCGGCGGCACTGGGTAGTGTCGGGTTCAACTGGAAAGCCAATCGTCCTTGTATTTGCGTAATCTGAGCGGGAATACGGCCATTCAGGTTGAGATAGATGTTCGGGCAAGTATCGATTGTGACCGCACCGCCCGAGGCGGTGAGCGTGCTGAATCGGGCCGGATTCGGTGAGGCCATCAAGCTCCAAACGTCGGCGGAACTGGAAAACGTGGCGGGGTCGATCGTGCCGTCGATCAGGTCGTACATCGTGCAGTTGTGAATGAAGTTGATCAGATCGGTTCTGAAGCCCGGATCCTGAAAGACGACGTTGCGCGTGTCGCGGATGAGGCGATTGCCGAACATCAGGCCGTTTTTCTGATAGGTCAGCTCGCTGGGCAGCGCGCCTGGGCCGGGAATGACCTGAAAGGCGGTCTCGAAGAGATCGGTGAGCGTATGGCCGATCATATTGGTCAGGCCGCCGAACATCGCCACGCCAAAGGGCACGTTGGCGACCACCTTGACCGGCGCGCCGCCGGTCTTGTCGACGATGCCGACCGTGACCTTGGGCACGATCAGGATCGAGAACACCAGAACCACCGAGCCCAACCACTTCCAGCCCTGAAGTTTTTCGGGGGCGAACGCGTATGCTATCAACGCGGCGACAAAGCCGCAGAACGCAACCACGGCCACAGCGCTCAGGTAATCGCTCGAACCAAAGATGGCCGCAATGGCGTTGAAGATGCCGAAGAGGCTGTCCGAGTTCTGGTACGCGTATATCTCCCACATGATCGCGCCTCTCGTCTTTCTTCGCTGCCTAATTCGCCATGTAGGCGGCCTGTTGCCCCAGCATGTCTATCACGTGCTGCGGCATGCTGGAGCGTAATTGGCGCTCCAGTTGCTCAAGATGGCTTGAGACTGCCTTGAACGATCCTACTTTTTGGTACAGCAGATTTTTCTCTTGGGCCAGTTGCAACAGCATGGCCTGTGCGCGCCGCCGGATGTCATTGGCCCGATCGCGCTGCACTTGCTGCAGGGTGTAGTCTTTATCGAGGGCAGCCATGCCCAGGCGAAGATTGCGATCGAGAAATACATAGGCGTAGTCGGCGGCGATCACATCGCGATACTGGGCGATCAGGCTGTCGGCCAGTCCCGAACCCGGTATCGTGGCGCCGATCGAGAGCATCTTGTAGACCGGCTCAGTGGTCTGATTGACGAAACCGACCTCCGCGGAGTTGTTCGGAATGGCGGTGCGAGTGGCAATTTTCGACGCGATCGAGCGCATCATGTTCTCGACCTTGGCGGTGAAAGGAGTATGGGTGTAACTCGTATTGAGCGTGACCGAATCGCAGTTTGTGTAGTCGTTGCACTTCAGCAGATGTTGCACGACGTCGGTACCGGAAGCGGCGGCCTGACCATACAGCAACTGGCTGATCGAGGTAATCGTGGGTGCAATCGGTTCTGGATCGCGGCCCGTCTCGTCGGGGTAGTAGATGATCGTACCCACGATGCTCATGATGAGTTCGCGCTCCTGGTCATCAAGGTAGGATCCGGTGTACTGCAACGCCTTCCAGGTCAGGTTGCCGACGAACGGAGCCTTGTTGCGGATGTTGGGGTCACCGGATGAGCGGGCAGAAGCGAGGACGCCCGGGCGATCCGAGCCGCAGCGGCGACGCGCCGCATCACGATCCGTCTCGAGTCCCATCTCGACTGCGAGATCTGCGCAGGATTCCTGCGAACTGTAACCGACGGCTTCGGCGGCGCTGCTGACGATGGCCTTTGCGGTTTCGCAGGAGTTGATGCGGGCATTGTTGATCCATGTCTCCAGACCCTTGGCCCATTTCGTCAGGCCGCCGAGAAGCGGCGAGACGGATTCCAGCGCAAGCTGAAACGCAATGCCGGGCAGCGCCGCCGTAATGTTCCTCAACATGTTCTTGAATTCGGTCGCCGAGATATGCGAGAACGAGCCGCCGAAGACGTCGATGCCGCCGCACCCGGCCTTGGCGCTCGGGAACTGGATTGCCGTGAGCTGGTAGACCTTGTTGGGCGAGCGCATGAACAGGCTGCCGCCGGTATAGGTGTTGAAGGTCTGGCCGCGGAACGCGCCGGGCGAGGTGTAGTTGCCGATCGCGCCGAGGTTGTTGAACATGGTGTTCACCTCGCTGTTCAGGTCCCCCGCGCATACGGAAACAGACGTGAGAACAAGCACCACGGCCATCACCGTGCTGACAGTGCGTTTCATCAATCCGGTGGTCATGGCAATGCTCCTATCGAAGAACAACATGCTTGCTCGTACTTGGAACCATCGCCTCGGCGGAGGGCGTGGAGACGATGGATATCCGCTCGATCAACTGGGACTCGGACAGCACGCCGAAACCGATCGGCGTGATCTTTCCGGTATAGGGTTGCGCCAGGAAGACGGCCGGCACCTGCGTCACGTTCAGGGTGCGCGCGATTCCGTTGTCGGGTCTGGCATTCGGGAAACCCGGCATCGGGCCGCCATCGACACTGATCGCCACGACGTTGATGCCGTGACGGGCCTGGAAAGCCTCCAGCGTCGGAGCGAAGGCGTGGCAGTACGGGCAGTCGCCGCGGAAAAAAAAGAACAGCACGTGATCCTTGCCCAGTTCGGCAATGGATCGGGAGCGCGACGTCAGTTGCTCCTGCTCGAACACTTCGAGCGCCTTCGCGTTGACCGGACGCCCCTGGAGCGTCGGATCCAGTTCTGGAGTGGCCCATGCGACGCGTTGTGCCACGTCGGCGAAATAGGATGCCTGGGCGACAACCTTGGCTTCGAGTTCCATGTAGCGGCGCACATTCGCCTCGGTCGGTTTGATGATGGCGATATTCCGGTATTCCTCAAGCGTCTTTTGCAAACGTTCGAACTGGACGAGTTCAGGGGCTTTCGGTGGCTGCGTTGTCGCCGGGGACGAAGGAACTGTAATGGCCTTGGGCAGTGGGACGGCCTCGTCGTCCGGTTCGGGTTCCTCATAGAAATGCCAGCCTCGCCAGCTATCGGACCAGTAATCGGGCGCCGCCACCGTTACGGTCACCTTTCCGGCTTGATCCTGTGCAAAAGAGGCCACCACCGGCAGCAGCAGCAATGGCGCGAATAGGAGCAGGGTGAGCTTTGACAGGGAGCGCTTCATGTCTGATCCTTCACAACAGTGATTTCGGCGGCAGGCCGTCGCGGCAATAATTGATGCCCATTTCGATGGTTTGCTTTCTCGGCGCGGGAGCGCCCGGCAGTAGCACGCCCTCCTGCCAGAACACCACCTTGAGCCGGCTGCAGCCGGATTGCGCGTAGCGGCGTTCCGTCGAGACATCGATATAGATCGGCGACGTCGCCTTGAAGCGTCGAGTGATGGCGTCAGCCATGTCGCCTGCCAGGACGCCGTGCGCAACGCCTGCGGGCGAGTCGATCGCGGCGATCATCAACGGACGCGCGTCCGCTACCGGCGTGCGCTCAGTGGCTTGCGCCTGGGTGAAGGCGGACCATGCCGTAAACAGGAATACGATAGTGATGGTTTTCATTGGCAGCGTCCTTGTCCGTAGTAGCAGTTGGAGATGCGTCCGGCGTTGTTGCTCTGGATGGCGTTCACATTGGGCAGGTTGGGCACGATCGACGCATAGAACTCGCTCAGATCCATCGCGGCGAAGTCCAACGACTGCAGTTGTGCGATGGTGAAGCCGGAGCAGTCGGGGCTCTCGCCGCTGCCCCAGCCCTTGCCGACCTGTGTGCGGCCCTGTTCGTTGACGATGCGGGACAGGCGGCTGTTGAAGCAACACTTGCCGGTGGTGTGCTCGATGCACGACACGCAATGGCCCAGGATGCGGATGCAGGACGAGCAATAGGTGCCGATGCTGTGGCACAAGCCCGCGCCTTCCTTCATCGCGAGCTTCCCCTCTTCCTCGTTGCACGACGTCATCGACATGACGATGTAAATCACGACGGCGATGGCCAGCGTCCACGGGTCGACGGCCACGACGATATTGCCTTCGGATGCGAGCACGACCGAGCCGGCGGGCAGCGCAGTGCCGTTGACGGCGACCGTCACGCCGTAGGTGGTGAAGGAACCGCTGAAACCGCCGCTGGTAAGCAGGGCCGAAACCCCTTGGTACAGGAACTCGCGGTTCTCGGCATTCATCAGGACGTCGTAGACCAGCCGCGAGCCGACACCGAACAGGCTCTGGTTGGTCATGCCGGCGCCCGCTGAATCAGAATAGCAGCAGTTCTTCAGGAGCCGGTCGCGGCATCTGTTCGCCTCGCCCTTGAATACCTGCATGTTGTTGGTGTCCAGGTAGACGCCTGCCTCACGTGCGGCTTCCATCATCGACATGCTGCGGGCGAAGTCGGCGTCGTTGGTGTAACTGGTGTTGAAGCAACTCGAGCCGAGGCAGAAGACGTTCGCCGGGCAGTTGGATGCCGTGGTGGTGGTCTCAGGGCCAGTCGGGCAGTTGTACGTATCCTGGTAGACCTCGCACACGCCGGTGGCGGCGTTCATCTGTTTGCATACGCTGCCGGTCGGCGCGCATCCAGCACTGGCCAGTGGAACGCATTCGTTTACCGGTGCGCCCGAGGTGCATGACAAGCTGCGTTCGTAGGACCAGCAGGCGCGCGTCACCGCACGGCCGCCGATATTCTTCGTCGATGGCCCGTCGATACAGCGATCGGCCAGGGTGGCCATGCAGCGCCCACCGGCACCGAGTACCGGGCACTTGTCATCCCACACATCGGTCTCGGTGTGGTTCATCGTGGGCTGGGTGAAGGACAAGGGGATGCTCCAGCCGGATGCGCCGATCAGGGTGACCGCACCGGACGCCAGAGCACACTGGAAGGATCCGTTCTGGTCGGTGGCCCCTTGCGCGCCGCCCGCGCAGGATCCCCATATGTCCGGCGGGGAAAGCGTGAAGCACTGATCGGCCGGACCCGTGGCATCGCTTCCGCCCAACCCGGTCAACTGATCGCCCCGAACGCTGCCGGACGGACAGGCGTAGACCGGCGTGCCGAACTGGAAGTTGTAATTGCAGTTGCCGCTGACACACCCGGAACCGGGCATCACCACCACCTTGAAGGGGCTCCAGCAGTAGCCCTGCCAATGCGGCGAGAGGTCGGTGACGAAGGATGCCTCGGTCGAGGGCGCGGTCGGCAGGTCCAGCGCCTGCCAGCCGATGCACGCGCCCATGCCCCCCGCCGCGTAGAACCGGAAGTGCTGTTTACCATCGGCTCGAATCCGGCACTGGGCCTGGGCATACATGTGATCCGCCCCGTTCCGGTCGGCGACGCCCTGGGCGAACCAGGTGCCCTCGGCGCAACTGGGCACGAGGTTCACCTCGACGCTGAGATCCCGCCGGCATGAGTAATTGCCGACGCCGGCGTAGCGATTGCAGATTTTCGTGGCGGTGCCAGAAGGCGTGGTGATGTCGGACGTACTGCAACCGGTGTAGTAGGAGGAAAGACTTCCAAGAACGGACGAGGGGTTGCGCGCAATGTCACGAGCACCGGCGACTGAGGGGTCGTAGGGCGACACTGCCGGCCGCGGGGTGTTGGCGGATGACACGGCACCACGCTGTGCCTGGCACACCGGGTCGTTCGGCATCGTCGCACAACTGGCCAGCCGGGCATCGGCCTGGCTGGCCAGGTTGGTCTGCCCGTAGTAGACCGCTTCCGGCGGCGTGGTCGTATAGCCCGGCACGGTGGTGGACGCGCTGGGTGCATCGATGTTGCCGCGAATGACGGGATTGGCGGCCTGGCCGGCCGCGATCCCTTCATCAAAGGGACCGGCGACGGCGCCGGTCTGAGTCGTCACGAAGCAGATCAGCGTGAACCAGGTAATGAGCTTACGCATCGCTATCTCCGGATTCTGTTCAGGAAGCCCGCAGCATCCCCCGCGAACTTGGGTGCCATGCGCTGGATGTTTTCGAGCGCGTAATCGAGGCTGACGTCGCCGGCGGTCGTGACAAAGGCATCGGCGGCGAAGCACTGGCCACTGGCACAATCTTTTGCCTGCGCGCCGTCGCGTACCAGCACGAAGCTCGGCGTTTTGTTGATGGCGAAGCGGTCGAAGGCTTGCGGGTCAATCTGGAAGGCGACGTCGCGGTTGCCGATCAGCCGTTGCACGCGCAACACCGTTTCCTGCAGCGACCCGTTAACGAAGCCGCGCAGCACGAGCGCAGCCTTGGCGCGCGCGGCCTGCTCGACCAAGCGGTTGAGCGTCGCTTCCGGCATCGAGAAGCTCACGAATACCAGCAGTCCGGGGCCGGAAACCAGGCCCTGGGCCTGCGCGATCCGGTCGGTGCTGGCTGCATAGCCTTTGGCGATGGCTTCGAGATCGAGAGGCTTCGTCGCCTTCGGCTGCGGCAATGCATCGACGTTCGGCGTGGATGGCACCGGCACGCTGCGCAATTCGGCCTCGCTCGGCATGCGGTATTTCTTCTGCGCGTGTTCGATGTCCTGCTCGGTGACTATCGGCTGGGAGCGTTTTGCACGCTCGATGTCCGCGTCGGTCACGGTGGCAGACGATTGCGCGAGCGCCGCCCGCATCGACAGCAGAAATAGCACAGCGATGAGGCCAGTTGCCCGGCCAAAGGTGCGGGTGATCTCAGTAGCCGACACAGCAGTTCCTTTTCCTGAAGAGCATGAAAGCGAAGTCTTCGCCGCGGACCGGATATTCTTTGCCCGCACCCCACAGCACGGTCGTGCGGCCGAAGGGCTGGCAGCATTTGCCGTCGGTCTTGTCGGTGTTGGGAATGGGATAGGTCAACTGGGTCTTGTAGGCGGTCTTGTCCATTACCGGCAGGAAGTAAGGGCCGCACAGGCCGGCCTTGCCGTGCCAGCCCCAGGCGATCAGTTCGCGGTGCATCTTGGCTGTCAGTCGTTGCGCCATCAGCGCCGCGGTGCGCACGCCGCCCATGTGGTAGGGCACCTGACCATCGAGGGGATAGATGCCGCCCTGGCAGCCGGCGCACCAGAACATTTCGCGGATACCGAAGCCAACGGAAGCGGCGACGCAATCGGCGGCGCAGGCGGCAATGGCGACCGGATTGGCGAACAGCACGGCATCCGGGTTCAGAATCAGCGTCAGTTCGTCGTCGTTCCACAGCGGATCGACCTCGGTCAGGTAGGCCACATCGAAGGAACCGTGCTCGAGGCAAGGGAAATCGGTGACCACGTCCAGCCAGTACATGACCGGGTTCACGTAGAAGTGCGCCTGGTAGAAGCTGCCCCCGTCGCCATCGCCCTCGGGCCGGGTGAAGCGGGCCGCCTCCGGTGCGGGGATGCCGGGATCGAGATCAATCCCGCCGAGCGACACTAGGCAGAACGGCTTGCGCACCACCTCGACATGGCGCGCGGGCTCCCAGAAACCGATCGACAGGCCGATAGTGGGATTCACTCCACAGCTACACACTGGGCTCCCCGGGTTGTCGATGTCTTCCTGGCCGCCGAAATTCGCTACCCGCACGCTGCCGATGCTGATCGGCAGGATGCAGCTCCAGCAGATATCCGTGATCGGGTTCGGGAATTTGCCGGTGCAGGTGGCCGCGCCGGCAGCGTATGCGGCACCGAACGGAATGACCAAAGTTAGGGCGAGAAAAAGACGGGTGAGTGTTTTCATTGCAGCACCAGTTCATCGATACGAAGACGCAAGCCTTCCTGCGAGACGATCGCGGGCACCTGCGTGATGCCGAGGCGATGCGTCAGTACGCCTTGCTGGTCGTAGTACACCGGCGCACGCCACGACTTCATCAGGTCGAGGTAGGAACCGCCGACCAGGATCGGCTTGACGCGGCCCCGGTAGAAGGCGATCAGCTCGCGCGCCCGCGTCACCTGGCGTTTGTCACGCGCGTCGAAAAACAGCAGGTACTTGGACAGCGCGACGATTTCGAGCGGGTTCTTGCGCGTGCCGGCGGGAAACAACAGCTTGCCCTTGTCGTCGAGGACATTCCGGTCCAGCGTGAATGTCGGGTCGAAATAGAAGGTACGGGCCGTTTCCGCCAACTTGATGCCCGCGACCGGTTGCGGATGGGTGACGGCATCGATGCCGCGCGCGCGGGCCTGTTCTTCAAGTTTCTTCAGTTCGCCGCTGCGTTCCTTCTCCTGCAGGCGCTGCCGGATGAAATCGAGCAGGTGCGGCTCCTGGATCGGATAGACCGGCCCGATGGTGCCAAGGTCACCCGCGCGCGCAAGGCCGGGGATGATAAGCGTGACGGCGAGCAGGAACAGGACGATGCGATGTAACATGGCTCACTTCCCCCGCACGCACGAAACGGAGTCGGACAGGTGTTGCAGCGTCGCCAGGTCGCGCTGGAAGGCGGCGCGCATCATCGCCATCAACACGGGATCGCCCGCGCCGTCGGCAATGGCCTGGCGCAGTTCGACCGTCTTGAGCGGGCGGCCACAGCGACGCCGAAAGGCATCCAGGTAGGCGGAGGCTCCCTCGCGTGCCGCCGGCGAGATCTGCGCCAGCGCTTCCAGATAGGCGCCCAGCGGCACATCGTCTTGCAGCGGTGTGGGCGTCTCGCTCTGGGCCAGCACAGTCCCGGCTGAGAAGAACATCACCATCAGATGAAGGGTTCTGCGCATGATCGTCTCCGCTAGAACAAAGGGTTGACCTTGCCGATCACCTGATTCGCGCGCACCAGACCGCTGGCGCGGTAGCGCGAGTCGAAGCTGTCCGGATGGGTCCCTTGCACGTAGTAGTAACCGGGCGGGATCACAGTTTCGGCGATCGGGTCGAGCGGATGGCGATCGAAGGTGCAGGCCTTCGCGAAGCCCACCGGCAGACTATTCACGAACACCTGACGGCCGACGACCGTGACGCGATCTCCCGGCACGCCGCGAATCTGTTTGAAAAACGGTTGCGCGCGCAGGCCCGGATAAATGCGCTGGGCTTCCCCGTCGAACGCGTAGACGACGAAATCGCCACGCCCGAGCGATTGCTGACTCCCGTATTGCACGACCGCGATCTTGTACGGAACACTGGGTGTCCAGTTGAAGAGAATCGGCAGGTGCGGCGTCGGATCGACGAAGACGCGTGCGAACGCGAGGCCCCATATGGCAAATGCCGGCGTATAGAGAATCCAATGCGCCCGCGCGTGACGCAGCGAATTGCCGAAGAGCCGGAGCGCCCGACGTGGCAGTCCACCAGCCGGAATCCGTGGATCCAATGTGGCGAAATCAGTATTCATGGCGCGTCCACCTTGCGCTTCAACAGCGCCGTGAGATCGACAGTGTTCGGTGGGACGCCGGCCACCGCCGTGCGGACGATGACCAGACAATGGCAGTCGCGGGGCAGTTCTTCCAGCGCAAGCGGCAGCCGCTGCGCGAACTGACGCGCCATCAGCAGCGCTTTCTGGCGGTCGTCCTCGGAAGTGGTCTTGGTGACGATCTGGGTGAACTCGGCCTCTTTCAGCCGGTACACCTCGCCGACATCGACGACACCGATCAGCTGCGCGGGGCGCACCACCATGCGGTCGTAGGCGAGCAGCGCGATCGCCACGACGAAGGCGGTCGCGAGGAATTGGACGATGAATACCTTCATACCGCATGCCCTCTTTGGCGCAGCAACTCGCTGATCGCGTCATCGATGCTGTAGCCCTGTGCGCGCAGTTCGTCGATCGGTGCGTTGTCTTCCAGCTTGTTGGAGAACAGCAGGTGCGTCGCCGGATCGAGTATGTTGCGGGCGACCCCTTCGCCCACCGGCGAGGAGATGTAGAGCTCGGAGAACACGCCGGGCTCGGTGCGCAGCGAATTGAGCAGGCGTTTCTTCGATTCATCCATCGTCAGCCGGCCTTTGCGATCCAGCATCTCGATCGATTCTTTTTTTTGCCGCAGCAGGAAGACCCAGTCGGAGCAGTTGAACGCGGCTTCCATCTGCGCCGATCCGTAATAATCGTCGGCGCTCTGCGTCGCGGTGCCCAGTGCGCCGCCGTACTTGCGGGCGCGCCGTGCAGCTTCTTCGACCACGGCTGCCTTGACCGGGTCGTCGGCGCCGATATCGCCGAGCTGCTGTTTCAGTTCGTCGATGAATAGCACCTTTTTGCGATTGCGCGTCAGGTACATCTCGCCGGTAATCTGGTACAGCAGCAGAATGTTGACGACCGCGTGCAGGTCGGGCTTGCGCTTGAGCTCCTCGTTCTCGATGACGATGAAGTCGTTGCTGAAATCGATGCTGCTGCGCCCCTCGAAGAAGCGCTCATATTGGCCGCCCCTGGCATAAGGGTTGAGCATGATCGCCAGATCGCGGATGCGTGAGTCGTTGACCACGCCGAGTTCCTCGATCGTGCCGGTCTTGAAGGCGTCGCGCAGGCCGGTAACCGTGAGGTCGCGGCCGTACTCCCGAAAGAGCTTCAAGATCATCGCCGAAATGGCCTTGTACTGCACCTCTTCGAGCGTGTGCTGCATCGATGCCATCTTGGCGATCGCGGGCACCAGCATGTCGACGTCCTCGTTGATGTCTTGCACGATCGAGAACGGGTTCAGGCAGATGTCGACGTCTGGCCGGAACTCGATGTAGGTGCCCTTGGCCTTGCGGCATAGCTTCTCGAACGAGCGCCCCAAGTCCAGCATCCAGACCTTGGCGCCGATTGCGCGATACGACCAGGCCATCTCGTTCATCAGCACCGACTTCCCAGAGCCCGGGGCGCCGATGATCGCGAAGTTGTAATTGCCTAAATCGTTGTCGTATAGGTCCAGCGTCATCAACTGGCCGCGCCGGCCGCCGAAGACCAGCGTCGGCGTGCGCGTGCCGCGCCATTCGGCGATCAAGGGCGCTAAGTGAATGGCGTTGGCCATGGTCTTGCGGGTGACGCGACGCATCTTTCTGAGATCACCATGGAACCGTTCGGACAGCGTCATCGGCAAGCTGGCGATCAGCGCCTGGCGGTGCATGTACACGTCGGCGTTGAGTTCGAATCCCCGCGCGCGCCAGATCGCCTTGGCGGTTTCCTCGACCGCGACCGCCTTGTCGGGGGGCGTGAAAATGGCGAACTGATGGTACATGCTGACCAGCGCGCCGCCGACATCGATCGCATCAGCGGCGGCATTCCAATCCTTCAGCTTCTTGTTGACGTCCGGCATCACCGCGGCCATCTTGCTCTGGGCGTTTTGCGTCGCCCGGACGTGGTTGGCCGTCACCGTGGTCTTGGTCGCGTTGGGGTCGAGCACGTGGACGCCCATCGTCAGCAGGAACGGGGCGTTGTATTGCAGCGCCGGCTGCATCAGGTCGCCGATCAGCGAACCCATCTGCCACAGCGCAAAGCGCTCCGGGAAGGATTTGATCGAGTAGAACCGCGCTTCGAGCGCGTTGGGGTCGCCTTCCTTCCACAGGCGCAGCCCGTTCGCATGGGCGTCCTGGATCGTGTCGAAATCGACGATCTGGTCACGGATCTCGCGGCCGTCGTCGTAGCGCAGATCGGGTGTGTCGGTACGCGAGATGCGGTCCGGGTTGGTGAACAGCGAGCACCAGTTGATCAGGTCGGCGGCGTCGCAGACACGGTTGGGCAGCGAGGCTGCTCGCAAGGTGGTGGACATGGCCTCGCGCAGCGCGATCAGTTCGTCGCGCCGGTTCAAGTCGTCGGCACTGCCCGGTAGCGCCACGCTCATCATCAGCCGGAAGTCGCGGATGGTGTAATGGAATCCGGACGTCATCGACTTTTGCGCGCCGTGCAGCAGATGGCCGACACGTTGGCGCGCGAGCCGGCGAAACAGGTTTTCGTTGCGTGCGGGACGGCCCCAGTGCTTGGCCTTCTCGGCCTGATCCTCGTCCTCCATGCGCAGATTGGCGTAGTGGCGCAACAGGCCGCGCACATGCGGCGACGCGAACAGGTGAAACTGCACCCCCGCGCCCTTGGGGCAGGTGGCGTATAGGGAGATCAGCACTTCGACCATGCGCTCGTCCGCGCCGGACTGAGGCATGACCTCGAGCATGAAGCCGAGGCTGTCGCGGTTGACGAAGATGTCGTCGCCGCCGATATAGGCCGAATAGGGCAGCCAACTGGCGAATTGCTCGGCGGGTGATTCGTCCCGCCCGCGCAACCCGAAAAAGCCATTGCTCCCGTGACCGGCGCCGACGGCATCGAGCAATCCCGTGCGGATGGAATCGAACATGAGTATCTCCTGGTTTACGCGATCATTGGCCATCGTCGGCGGGCAGATCGCTCGCGCCCGGCAACGGTTTCGAGGGGGCTGCCAGGGGGCCGGGCGTGTTCTCTGGCGGAGCGGCACCGAAGAAACCGGGATCGGCCGGCTTGGCTGGTGCGGTGGCGGGCTGCGACACCGATGCCGAAGCGGCCGGGTGCGGCGGACGAATCGGTGCATAGGCATCGCGGATCCGCCGCTGCGCGTGATCGATCAGCCAGCGGCCGTTGTCGATCTGCACGTAGACGAAGCCCTGGTCGTACAAGTCGTAGTCCGCGTCTTCCCAGGGTTTGAACCAGAGCCGCAGCACGCGGGCCTGGGAGCGCAAGGGCAAGGCCGCGAGTGTCCCGGGCAATGCATTGCCGGTGCCCGTTTGGCCGATGGCCGGCAAACGTGCGGCTGCCACTGCCGAGGCATTCACGGCGGCCGGTCGCGGACCCGCGGCAGCAGTGCTGCCCGCCGCATCCGTCTGGCGGCGCTGGCGCTGGTTCGGCAGATCGTTCCGGATCGCGTTGTAATAGTTGCCGGACACCGAATCGCACTGCATGCCCTGCGGCGCCTTGCAGCCGTACTCGGCACTGCCGCCCAGGCCGCTGATGCTGGCGCACGCGGACAACAGGAGCGAAACGCAGGCGACCAGCGCGGTGATGCCGCGCGTGGAAAAGAATGGGAGGGTCATTGCGGGGTCTCCTTCTGACGGGCAGCGGCGGCATCGGGCGGATGGGAGGCCGCGAGCGCCAGACTGGATTCGATTTCGGCGGCATCGACATAGCCATCGCTGCGACGGCCGTCCGCATAGAAGATCGTGGGCGTGCCGCGCACCTTCAGCCGCTGGGCGAGCGCGAGATTGCGTTCGAGCGGATGCGCGCAGGAGGTGGACGATGGGGACGTGGCGAGCAAACTCTGGTCGCCCTGCTGCATGGTTTGGTGCCAGGCTTTCTGCCGGTCAGCAGCGCACCAGACGGCGGTCGGTAGCGCATAGCCCTGGAACGGCACCAGGAACGTGTAGATCGTCACGTTGTCGAGCTTATCGAGCTCCGGTTCCAGCCGCTTGCAATAAGGACAGGCGGGGTCGCTGAAGATGACGATGGTGCGGCTGGCGTTGCCGCGCACGGTCTTGATGGCGTCGGCCAGCGGCAACTGCTCGACCGGGATGGCGGGCGCGATGTCTTCCCGATCCCCGGCGACCCATCGCAGGCGCTCCGCTTTGGCGAGTCTCGGTGCGGTCAGGTCGGTCATGGTCTTCGTGTCGAACACGCGGCCGAAGACCAGGTAGCGCAGGTCCCTGTTGGAAACGAACGCCACGTTGGGACCCATCCACACCTCGTACAGACCGGGAACGGGTGTGCGGGAGACGCCGGTGAAGTGTGTGCCGGGGTGCGCCTTCTGCAGTGCAGCCAGCAGACGCGTCTCGTCGGCTGCCGCAGCGGCGTCGAAAGAGATACCCGCAAGGGCCAGGGCGACAGCTAGCAGCGCGCGGTCAGTAGTCTTCATCGTCGGATTCCTTCAGGTAGCGTTCTTCGGGCGAACGGCGCGCAAAGGCGACGTTCGATGTCGGGCGAGCTTTGGCGATGACGGGCGCGTCGATGCGCACACCCTTGGTGATGACGACATCGACCTCGCGACCGGCGTCGATTTCGACGACGGGAAAAGTCTGTTCGGCGAGCTTGATGTAGTACTGGGCCAGCCGGTCCAGCGCGTGGCCGACGCCGCTGCCGAGCCCGGCGCGGTAGGCTTCGCTGCCTGAGGTGCTGGCGATGGTGCCGAGCGCCGAGGTGCTGTAGTTCGTGGAGGATGTCGACAGGCCTTGGCCGATGCCGCTGGCGATGCCGGCGAGCAGGGCGTTGGCCAGCATCTGTCCCTGCTTTGTGACCAGGCGCCCGCGCATGCCAACCTTGCCGTCTTCGCCATACACACTGCCCTGGATCTTGACTTCGAGCGTGGAGCCGTCATCGCGTACGCATGACAGGTTCTCGGTGCGCAGGTAGGCGCGCTCGGAACTGATGTCGCCATAGCCGGCGGCGATGACGAAGCACTCCCGGTACTCGCCACGGAACTTGTTGGGCAGCACGGAGTTGTCGGAAAGCCGGATCAGCACCGGCTGCGGATTGGACTGGGACTGGCCGCCGGTCGGGGCGTCCAGCCCGCCAAGCAAAACGCCGCGCGTGAAACTGACTGGCAGATAGGTGTCGATCGTATCGGCGCGGCCGCCGCCATTGCGTCCCGGCTTGGCGGACGGGGACTGGGGTGCCTGGGGCTGCGTCACCTTGCCTGCGTCGGCCATCGACACATGCACCAGTCCCGGTATCCGTGTTTCCACGCCGTCGGCCGGCGCACCCGCAGGCATTGCCGTGGACGGAACGGATCGCCCAGGCGGCGGAGGCAGATTGGCGGGCAACGCGCTGGGAGGTGGATACTGCGTCGGTGCCGGTAATATTGGCGTTGGCGCGGCTGGTCGTGGTGTCGCAGCAGCAGTCTGAGCCTGCCCGGCCGCAGTCAGCCGTTGCTCCAGCTCGCCGAAACGCTGCATCGTCCGGTCCTCGAACTCCTTGCGGTCCCGGTTGACGCGGGATTGCTCTTCGCGCTCGTGCTCGTACTGGGCGAGCTTGCGGCCGGCGGTACCGACCCACTGGTCGACCGGATTGACCTGCTGGCCCGGCGACATGACGCCGATGTTGGTGACCGAGGCCGCACCGACGGATGCGGCGGACTGTTGTGAATCGGCGATCTTCGTTGCGCCGCCGGTGAAGGCAAAGACGGCCCACAAGGCCCCGACGCCGCATGCCATGATTGCCGCGAGCGTTGCGTACTGGCGCTGCTTCGGGGTGAGACGCCCGATCGCGCTCCTGAACTTCGATGTGTCGAATGCGGCCATGGTCAGCTCCCCAGCCGGATCACGTAGACGCTGGTGCTTTCACCGGGGCGGAGATTGAGGTTCTCGATGGCGATGCCGACGACGCCGCCCTCCTCCCGGTCGAATTCCTGTTCGGCCAGCACCATCGTTTGATCGCTGATGTTGGTCAGCAGGTATTTCTCGCCGACCAGGCCGCGTCCCTCGTAGGTCCGCATCAGCGAGAACTTGGCCTCGCTCCAGAGCTGGATCGGCCGGTCGATTTCTTCCACGCGCACATCCGGTGCGACCCGGTCGGAGGCCATCGCCACCAGCAGCGCTTTCATCGAACGGATGTGGTTGGCGGACGCCCCGAGCGGACCTTGACGCGTGGGGGAAAGATCGGGCCCCGCCAGTCGCGCTGTCCTGTCGCGGATGACGATGGTGTCGGACGGCGTGTCCGAGCGCCGCAGCAGCAATGTGTAGGTGGCGTTCGCCGAAGACACGAACAGGTTGACCGGCTTGGTCGAGTCGCCGACCGGGCGCACGTAGATTTCCCCCTTGTCGCGGTCGCACTCCAGCGCAATTTCGCCGGCCGGATTGACGGTTGGTGTCGCGGGCGACGGCGTACCCGCCGTGGCGGCGGGCAGCCCGCAATTGCTCGAGTAGAGGTTGCCGAACACGTCGGTGATCGATGCGTTCTCGATCCGGATGCGGGTCGGTTCCTTGATCGAGATGACCGCTTCGACAGTGACGCCGTCGCGCGCTTCGACGATCTGCAGGGCATGGGCGGAGAGGCTGGCGAGTGCTGCCGCCGTCGCCAGCGGCGGCAAAAACCACGGCTTGCTGATCATTGGGAAATCTCCTTGAAGGCTTTCAGATGCATGCGGCCGCCGACGTACTGGAGCTCGGCGAGGTAGGCCTTGGTTTCCGTCGCCGTGTCCTGGCCGTTCACCTGAGTGCGCAAGCGCCCTCGAATGACGACGGTCTGGTTGTCCTCGTTCGCGACGAGTTGCTGCGGCAGGAAAAAAGTGCTGGCGTTGATGCGCTTGAGCCGCTCGGCCTCGATTTCCTGGCGCGACTTCATGGCGCCGTACCGGTCGGGCGCGACGTAGTTGAGCAGGATGTCTTTCTTCCAGTCGATCGATGCGGGCGTGACGTCCAGAATCAGCCAGGCGACGAAGCTGCCCATCTGCTCCAGATACTCGCGGCTGACGCGGTCCTTGGTGACCCAGAAGGTCTTGTCGATCGACGGCGGCACGACGATGGTGCGCTCCGTGCCGATCAGGTTGAGGATGATGACGAGGCAGGTAAGCAGTGCTGCGACCAGGCCGCCGACGGCCAGACCTAAGCCCCGGTTGCGGCGGCGCATCTCCTTCAGATCGCTGTTGAGCTTGGCGTAGTCCATAGCGGGTTCCCGTCCGGTTCAGCCGACCATGCGGCGCAGGTGAGAAGGCGGCGTCACACGCATCGCGGTGAGCGGATTGGGCGGCAGGCACCAGTAGATCCAGTGCATCGCGAAGGCCGGGTGCTTGTCCGCCTTGGTGCGGGAGAGCCAGCGGGAGAGGAAGATGCCGATCGCCATGCAGACGGCGAATGACGCCTTGGAGCCGGACATGTAACCGACGAAGAAGCAGAAGAGGATCGGGGCGGCAACGTCGACGTCCCAGAATCCGAGCTTCCACTGGTCGTCGAGACGCCGGGGAATATAGGTTTCCGCCTGCATAGCGCTCTCCCGCTCGTGGTCGGCAATCGATGCTCAGAGAACCGCGCCCATGATCGCGCCGGCGATCACGAGACCAACCGCGGCGAAGATCGCCAGACCGATGTAGAACAGCACCGGTCCGAAGTTGCGCAATGCGGAGAGCGAGATCAGCGCGACGACGAATCCCACGAACCCGACCAGAGCCTTGATACCCGGCCCAAGGCTGGCGATCTGAGTGAGAGCGGACGTCAGCGGACCCGTGATGCCAGTGAATGCCACCAGATCCAGGGCATAGCCCGGGAAGGCGGTGCACAGGCCTATCAGTAGCAAGATCATTAGGGTCCCGGCCACCACCAGCGGTTTGCGGCTCAAGTTGGGATGCGTCACGGGCGAATTGAGAAGTGCTGTACTCATAAGAAGTTCTCCAAGGAAAGTTAAATGTCGAATGACTTGACTCGACACGTAGTGAGCAGGTGAAGACTTAAGCGTCATGGCGCCACCCGCTCGGGAACGCTGAAGACGATCTCGACACGACGGTTCTGCCGTCGGCCTTGCGGCGTGTCGTTGGATACGATGAAGCAGCAGCGGCCCTTGGCTTCGATCACCATGAGCGCGGGAAGCGTGGGCTCGCGCCGGCGCAGGTAGTCGCGCACGGCGAACGCGCGTGCGAGGGCGAGCGACTGATTGGGGTTGTCGGCACCGATGCTATCGGTGCGACCGGAGATGACGATGCGATTGGCTTTGCGCGCATAGGCGAGCGATTGCGTAAGTGCGGCCTTGCCTGCAGGTGTGAGCGCAGCGCTTCCCGACATGAAATGCACGATCACCTCGTGTCGTTCTGCGATGGGAATGGCGGCAGGCGTGGTGGCGGCGTGATCGGCCACCGGCTGGGGAACATCGGTACTCGACGCCGCCGAATTGACCGTTGGTTTGGGCGCTGTCGACGCAGCGGCATCCGGCGCGACAGCCAAGGATTTTCGGGTGACAGTGGGGCATGCCGGTTCCGTGCAGACGGCAAACACTGCGTCGCGACCGAATTCCATCTGAGCGATACGCTGGACGGGGGCGCGTTGACCAGCATGGCTGGCTTCTCCGCCTTCGCCCTGGCGTTTTGACAGCAGACTGCACGACGTCACGAACAGCACGATGCTCGCTGCGATGCTTACTACGGCGAAGAGCCGGCCGAGGCAAAGTGTCATGGCGACACCCGCGCGGAAAGAATCAGCGGATGCCCGTCTTGGGCAACACCGTGGGAACGTTTGGCCTTAGTTGAAGCAGGTTGCCGTTGCGAAGGTTGTTGGGACGGAAGCTGCCGGTAGACTAGCCATGCATACCTGGCGCGGGCGTTCTGGCAGGCCGCGCCCTTGAGTTGGGTGCAGGCCGCGTTGTAGGCGCCGACGCCGTCCCAGGTCGTGCCGTGCCGCGAAAAACTATGGGCGAGCAGCCAGGCGCCGACATGGATGTTGGTGCAGGAATCGTAGAGATCGCGCTCGTGGATGCCATACCGCGCGAGCGTGCGCAGGTTCGAGCTGTTGATTTGCATCAGCCCGATGTCGTATGACCCGGTGCGGCTCCGGTGCGAGCGATTGACCGCCTGTGGGTTCAGATGCGACTCGACGCGGGCAATCGCATACAGCAGCTGCGCAGGTACGCCATAGCGTTGCGCGGCTTGCTCCCAGCATGCTCTGGCATACGCGGGAGCGCACAGCAGCAAAAGCAGTCCAACGGTTTGAAAATGTCGCATCACTCACCCCAACGAAGACCAGTGCGCCGCGCACGGTGCGCGGGCATCGATGTCGGGACCGGAATGTCCGGCCGTGGTCGGGTTCGGGTGAGCCTTGGCGACGATAGCCTAGGCGGGGTAGTACGGCAGCGGGTGAATCAGCAGGTCAGGGTGGAGGGCGCCGTTGTTACAGGTCTGGCCTTGATGGCCAAGTTCAACTGGTCAAATGCGATTCCCTCCTTTTAGCAGCCCGGCTGGCCATGTTGACGCGGGCCTGCTGCAAGATGTTCTCACCCGACAGGCCGGCCTGACGGCTCAGAGCCACACATGCAGTCGTCAGCTGGTCGAGTTGAAACTTCGGATTCGGATGCCGGTTTGCCGGCGACCGCTGCACGGCCAGCAGCAGCTCGTATTGCGGCATCCACATGGACTCACGACGGCGCGGGCCGTGCGGCGGACGCAGTACCAGTTCCGTGCCGAGGAATTCGAAGATACGTTCCGAGGCATCGTCGTTGGCGAAAACCAGCGATACGCAGGCACTGATCAGGTCGGGGAAGCGAAACGTCGGCGAGATGTTTTGCTCGCTCTTCAGAAGCGCATACAGCCAATCGTGCTCTTCGAGCCAGAGCCGGGTTTCGATCGTCTCATCCGTGTGTTCGGCATCGAACCGGGTGGTCATCGAAACATCCTTTTGCTTGGTCAATGTAGCGGAGTACATAGGCATTCTCTCCCTTCGGTCAGTGTGCACCCTGATGAGGGTGGCTGATGGAAACAGATTAGCGATGGATCGAAAGAAAGTCTCCGAGGAATTGGCCGTTTTAAACAGGGGTTTTGCGATCAGCCTCTGCTTTTTTGGTATGGAAGTTGAAAGTCGATGTGATCCGGTGAGCATTCACCGCACGCGGTGGCGAAACGTGTTCCACGGCTGCCTGCCGCGCTTCAATCGAACGCTACGAGAGTGGGCGTAACGCGGGCTTTCATTATTTGGATCGCTTCACGATTCGGAAAATATCTACGTTAAGACGGAATCCTTCAGGATGAACCTGGAAAAAGCTGGACGCTAATAAACGCAGATAGGCGCTGATTGTTCAGCATATTGTCAGTGTCGTTGCAAACACCGCCAAGGTGAGCGGCGTTACGCGCATCAACGAGTTGAATCATCTGCGTCCGATAGCCGTTTTTAGCAACTCATCTCACAGCGCTGGCTGATCGACTGCAAGGTCGAACAGCGTCACGTCAGACGGGTGGGATCCCATCAAGGAAGGCCCCTATGTCAGTCGCGACCGGAACTAAAATTCCGCGCATTCTGCAGCAGCGGAAGAATTTCCTCCGCCGGCAGCGCTTGGCTGAAAAAAAAGCCTTGCATGGCGTCGCAGCCGCGTTCGAGCAGGAAGTCGAACTGCTCCTGCGTTTCCACCCCTTCGGCCACCACCTTGAGGCGCAGGCTGTGGGCCATGGCGATGATGGCGGCCACGATCGCCGCGTCATCCGGGTCGGTCGTGATATCCCCTACGAAGGATTTGTCGATCTTGATGGTATCGATGGGCAGGCGCTTGAGATAGCTTAAGCTCGAATAGCCGGTGCCGAAATCATCGATGAAGATGCGCATTCCCTTTGCGCTCAACGCCTGCAGGATATTGGCTGCCGTCGACAGGTTTTGCATCAGGATGCTTTCGGTAATCTCCAATTCCAGGCAGGATGGATCCACTCCTGTTTCTTCCAGCACCCGCTCAATAGTTTCAACCAAATCGTGCACTCCGGCCGCTTCACCCGAGGGCTGGCTCCCCTCTGTTTTACCGTTGGCCGAGAACTGCCTGAACTGGCGCGCCGACAGATTCACCGCCACCGGTAGATCGAGAATTCCTTCCCCTTGCCAAGTCTTGATCTGCAGGCACGCTGTCCGCAAGACCCATTCGCCGATCGGGACGATCAGGCCGGTTTCCTCGGCCAGGGGAACAAACTGGTCGGGCGGAATCATGCCCTTGGCCGGATGCGCCCAGCGCAGCAGCGCCTCCAGCCCGATCACGGCTCCGCTCGCGAGATCCACCTTGGGCTGGTAGTGAAGCCGCAACTCGCCGCGTTCCAGGGCCTTGCGCAGGCTGTTTTCCAGGGTGAGCCGCTCCGACGACAGGTTTTCCAGATCGGGCCGGTAAAACTGATACCCCAGGCCTTGTTCCTTGGCCTGGTACATGGCGTTGTCGGCACACCGGATGAGGTTGTCCGCATCGATGGCGTCCGAGGGATAGAAGGCGATGCCCACGCTGGCGGAGACGAAGACTTCGTGATCTTCCAGCTGAAAGGCATGAGCGAAGGTGTCCATGATCTTCTGGGCAACGAGGGCGGCGTCCTGCTTCCCGGCAAGCCCCTGCAGCAGCACCACGAATTCGTCTCCCCCAAAGCGAGCCAGCACGTCGCCCTTGCGGAAGCAGCCGGCCAGCCGCTCGGCCACCATCAGCAGCAGCTTGTCGCCCAGCGCATGACCCAGGGTGTCGTTGATCAGCTTGAACCGGTCCAGGTCGAGAAACAGCACCGCTAGATGCTCCCCGTTCAACGCCGCCTCGTCCAGGCTGATGCCAAGGCGCTCCTGGAAGAATTTGCGGTTGGGAAGATTGGTCAGCGGATCGTGATTGGCCAAGTGCATCAACTGGCGCTCGAACTGCTTGCGCTCGGTCAGGTCGCGCAGCACGTAGGTGATGAAACGCCCCGAGGATCCTTCGAAGACGCTGCCGGATCCCTCCACCATGAAAACCGTGCCGTCGCGGCGGAGCCCCTGGGTTTCCCACACCGGGGTATGCTGTAATCCTTCATCCAGTTGGCAGGACAGCGGTTCCGGCAGCACCGTCCCGATCAGTCGCTTTAGCGCCTGGTTGCGGCGATAGCCGAACATGCGTTCCGCCGCCCGGTTGAAATAGGCGATTTTCCCCTGAGGATCGGTCATGATGATTCCGTCGTGTGCGGTTTCCGCCAGGTCCCGGAAACGGCGTTCGGATTCCAGCGCGGCGGCGCGCAATGCCTGCTCTTCGGTCAAATCTTCCACGGTCACCAGGAGCCGTGCTTCTTCTTCTTCTTCTTCTTCTTCTTCTGCAAGCCGGATTCCAGTCAGCGTTACGCGCACCGGTTTGCGCTCGGAGCAATCCACCCGGCCCATGCTGAAAGGCACGTCATGCTGTGCCACCCTGGTGGCCAGGACTTCGAGGGCCCGCCCACGCAACCCGTCGGCTGCGAGCACCTCCATCAGATAGCGGCCACGCACGGCCTCCTCCGTGAGCCCGAACCGTTCCAGGAAGGCCCGGTTGGCGGACAAAATGGTGAGGTCAGAGGAGAGTACCAGCAGGCCATCGGGGATGCTGGCAAACACGATGTCGGCATACTCTTTGAGCGTCAGGATGGCTTGCCGGTCGGCCTGGATATAGGTGTCGATGGCAAGCCCCATGTCCAGCAGGACGATCTTGATCAGCGCCTGGCAGGTGGTGACAAAAGCCTCGGGGTCTTTCCCGAGCCGCTGCCAGAGTTCGGGGAGCAGTCCCGCCAGGTACTTGCTGTAGGCCCCCAGATACCATTCCGGCGCTAGGCCGACGCGCTGGTGGGCCACGCCCACGCGCAGGCGGTGGTGGATATACTCGGGGCCGTAGTCCCCCGCGGTGAGGCTCTCGAAATACGCCGCCTGGCTACGTTTCAAACGCTCCAGCGTTTGCGCGTCGGGCAACAGCGCACGGGTTTCCTCGAAGGTCAGGAGATGGTCGTAAAAGGCGTTGGCGAAATCCGGCGCCATATCTTGCAGGGCTTCGTGCAGCGTTCGCAACCGCGCAACGTCGTCATCGGTGAATTCCAGAAAGGCCTTGCGCCGGACGACCGCAGCATCGTCTAGCCCAAGCGCCCGCTCCACGGCATCGACGACCTCACCCAGAGGCTTCATATTCCCGGAACTCGCCGTAAACAAGGAAAGGGAGATAAAACCGCCGTCAGGCTTGCTTGCTTGCTTGCTTGCTTGCTTGCTTGCGCAAGATTTCTTCCATCTTACTTTCCTAGCTTCGGTTGTTCTTGTTCATTCTTGACGCTCTGCTTCGGCCCGAATATGCACACCGGGTAGGGGCATGGTATATCGGCAGGCTGCGCGCTTTATTAAGGGCTCATGCGGTTGCACGGCGGTGGCGCGCCGAACGTTTCGCAAAACACCCGGTACAACTCCCGCTCCACCCAGCGCCAGCCTTCGCCGATCAGGCGAAACCGCACCCGCGCGGCGCCGTCGGCGATGTAGCAATAGAGCAGCGCGTTATCGCTGCTGCCGCGCAGGTGATCGCCCAAGCGCTTGCGTAAATCTCCGGCCGAGCCGATGTAGACCACGCCGTGCTGCTCGGAGGCTACGCCTTTTTCCGGCCACCCTTCAGTTTCCCCGTCAGGGTGGTAGGCGGCAGTCGCGCGAATCTCATACACACCAGGATGAGTTGGAACCGCAGTGCGCAGCGCTTGAGGTGTCAGCGGCACCAGCGGGGAAAATCCCTCAGTGGCAACAAGATAATTCATACGCTGGCTACGGCTGCGTGAATCGGGAATCGCCAGATCATGCCGGATGTTTGCCACTGTGCGCCGCGACAACCGGATACCATGTTCCCGCTCAAGGATGGCGGCGACGGCCTCGTCCGTCAGCGGTTCCCGCAATAGCCCTTCTGCCATCCACGTTTTTTCTTCTTTTATCATATGATCCACGAAATGGCAATGAATCTGCCGCGGCTTCGGGAACAGGGTGTTCAATGGCACCGCTTTCCCGTTTGGCAGCGTGATCGACAGTCCGCGCACCAGCCGGGAGATGCGGCCCGCATCCGCCACCACGGAAAGATTCGACTCCGACCGCAGCCGGGCGGAAATTGCCGCCTGGGTCAAGGGCAGGAGCGCCAAGACCTGCCCGGAACGCAGATATGCCGCCTGCGATACCAGCACCGCCTGCATCAGCGCGTGGGTGAGGCGGTTCCGGGTATTGATGAGGCGTAACCTGCGCAATGTTCTTGCCAGCTCTGCAGGAGAATCCGCGCGCGCCATCAGGCGGTTCACCCCCTCCTCATCGAACCGGTATTCCCGCGCATAGGCTTCGCGGTGGTAGAAGAACATCAGGCCCCGGCCCGCCTCGTGAACCTCTCCCAGTACCGGGGATATTTGGATTCGGGGGATGTCGGCCGCATCCTGCGCCACCCGCGCGCCGTCCAATCGACCCACGGTACCCCAGGGGCGCAGGGCGGCAAACCCGGCGGCGGACTCCGCCTGGATCACGAGACGGTCGAAAGCCCGTAGCGGCAATTCCAGAAAGCGGGCGAGCACGATTTTACCGAGCAGGGCGGCATCAATCTTATTGTTATGGTGTTGCAAATGATATTACGCCGACAAAATGTTTTTGTTCTTAAAGGTTCCATATTATATGGGATGGAATCCCCTTCCTGCTCATGCGACTCGATGGAACATCTACCCTGCACACTGAAACGAGACGACTGAGGTCTGGGGCAAATGCGGCTGGTTACGGGTATCGACGAATGCGAATCGCATCAAGCTGGCGGGTGGTGGTCATTATTCGGAATCAACTCAATGCGCGCCCGCTGCAGTGGTGTGGGTACGGAGATGCAGGCTTAGAAGAATGACGAAGCACTCGACAGTTTCGGTCGACAGTCCGCCGGACTGATATAAATTCCACACGTCGAACAGGTCGCGAGGATCGGCAGCTCGATCTCAAGGGCGAGATTAGATCACGCTCCGAATATTTCCTATGGGTTAATATTTTGCACACTATCTAATCAACGCCGAGGCGCTCCACTGATCTGCGTGGCAGATGACCGTGCGCGAGCAAGCGTGGCGCAGAATCGCTGGCTGGTCCGCTAGCCACGGCGATGGAAGTTGGCAAGCGCGCGACTGGCGAAGATGCTGACAGCCACCGGCACGATCGAGAAAACCAGCGGGGGTAGCGTGACAGGCAGAACAAACGCAACGACCGTTGCGCATACGGTCACAATCGCCGCACAGGCATGCAGCGCATACATCTCGGGGTTGTGCTGGAGAAACTCCTTGGACTTGATGATGCGCAGCAGAAAACCATCCAACAAGACGGCCACCATGAACACCAGCAGAACCGGCAACCACTCGATGAATGCGCAGAAGCGGTAAGTAGCTAACGCCAGCAACGTGTCGATCGACCGGAAGTACGGGTTGTTGAAAAGACGGGTGTTGACTTCGGACATCTGCTTGGCCACTGCGAGATCGACCGGGCTCGGCGCGGGCGCGTTGGCCAGTGAGGGCACCGGGCTGGCCTGTTGCGCCGTTGCTTGGAGATCGAGCATGCGCGATAGGATGCGCATTGCATGATCGTGTCCCCAGAAATCAATGGCCAATTCGTGCTCGGTGCGCAATTGATTGATGAAGCGTTCCGGCGGATAGGCGGATGGCAGATACAGCACCAGGACGAGAAGTGCCAGCAGTGAAGCCGTCGACACGAAGCGGATCATGTCGGCGCTTCCGAAGCGGGGCGGTCGTAATCGGGGTTCAGGATGGGGAAGCGTCCCTTGATAATCCGGCCGCCGGACACCGATGCGAAATATTGCAGGTTAGGCAGTTTTCCGAGGATGTCCGCCGGGATGATCTCTTCCATGCTTTCGGTGAGTTGCGACGAGTACGCCGAGGTGAAGTCCCCGAGGTGGGCATCCGATGCATTGTTCAGGCCGACGCGCAGCGTATGGATCGCCGTCTTGCCGAAGGTTTCGACGATGAAGTCTTGCGTGGGGCGATCCTTGGAACGAAGGGCGATCAGGTTGTTGAGATTGCCCAGCGCCATGCGTGCGGCATCTTCGCTGCCGAGCCGTTTGGCAAGATCGGCCAGCGTCTGCATCGCGCAAGTCGTGAAAATGCCGCCCTCGGCGCCCTTGTTGAGAATCTCGATCAGCGGTTGGTTGATGACGTTCGACACTTCGTCGACGAATAGCGAAATCCGCCGGTAGCCGCCCAGGTTGTAGCGCATGCCCGCACGTGCGGCCAGGTCTGCCAGCGACAGCGCGCCGATGGCCGAGGCCACCGACGGGTCGGGAAGCGAGTCGAGGCACATGTACAGGACATGGCCGCCGCGCTCGATCTTCTCGAAGTTCATGATCGCCCGGACATCGTCGGCGTCGAAGGGGTCGGGGGAGAGGCTCAGGCCCAGATCCCCGGAGGTCAGCATCGACAGGATCGGTAACAGGTTGGCGGTGATTTTCTGGTAGTGCTCGCGGTTGTGCCGGAACGTGCGAACTTGCGAATCGATGACCTTGTTACGCTGGTTCTGCGGCACATGGTGTTCATAGAAGGCGACGAAGGCGAGTAGATCGGTGCTGGCCGCTTCCGACGGGCGTTTGAGGTTGCCGCGCTGCGCATCATTCAGCAATTTCTTCATGTCCGGCTGATCGCGCCAGACCGGGCCCAGGATGGTGTCGAAAAAGCGCCGCAATGAAGCTTCCAGCACCGGTTCGATACCCCCTTCGATGTACTTGGTCAGCTTCATCAGGTTCGGTCGCTCTTCCAGATCGACTAGTCCCTGAACAACGACATTGACCGCGTCCCAGCCGAATGCCGAAAAAGCCCCGGCAGTGTCCGGCGCCATGATCGACTGAATGCGCGATGCGATCTCGGTCGGCTTTTGCCAGTTGAAGGTGAAATCCAGACGTACCCCTGTTTCGGGGAATGCGGGATGAAACTCGATGAAGGTGTCACGCTCCCGGTAGTCTTCGCAGGCCCGGATAGCGGCGCGTTTCAGCCGATGGCTGTTCTTGGGGTCAATGATGATAACGACGTCACCGCGCCGAACCGCCTGCGTGATGAGACTGGCCAGCGCAACACCCTTGCCGGACTGGGTCGTACCGACCAGCAGCGTGCCTCCCTCGAAGTTCTGCAACGGACGGTAGAGCGCTTGTTCCCTGGGTTCCACGCCGTGGATGTACGGCAGGCCGATCTCGCTGTCGGGTTGCGGGCTGACTTCGTAACCCAGCCATCGCAGTAACGAGGGAGACACGGCATAGTCGCGGAAATTCACCTTGGCGAGCTCATACAAACGCTGCGAGTGGACAGGCAGCCACTCGAAGCCGAAGCCGAGGAAAACCTGCTCGGGGTTCTTGCACAGCTTGCCTAATTCCTTCGTGGTGACGATCTGCATCGCCCGGCCGGAAAGCGAGGCGCGCACGACCAGTATCCGAAGCGCCTGACCCATGCGCAGAACCGCCATCCACAGGCACAGCACTGCAAGTGGGCCGGTGAATCGCCACGGCAATTCTTCCCGGACTGCGATGGTGACGAAGGAGATCGAGGCCACGCACCATGCGATGCCGGCGTAGGACTCATACGCGCGGCGCCAGGGCATCTCATACTTGCGGATCAGCACGTCAATCCCTGCCGACATCCGGGGCGTTGAAGCTGTCGGCTTCGAGACCCGCAACGAAGTGGGGACTGAGCACCAAGCCCACCTTTTGCTCGCCGCCAAAGTCGCGCGCCAGGGTTTGCGATTTAGTGTCCGCAGGTTGCACCAGCATCTTGACTTCGGTCAGTGCGCGCAGCGCCAGCGAAGGTTCGATTTTCCTGCGCTCGAATTCAGCGAGAGGAATGAAGAGTCCCGACGCGACCGTGCACGCGGCCACATCGGATCCATCGCGGTTCAGCGTGTCGACAATCTGTGCGAGCGCGTCTCGCACGGCGGGATTCAAACGCATCGGCGCTTCGAGCTTGAACGCTGGCATAAGCGCTAACGCAGGCTTGGCCGGCGCGGAATCATTCGGAGCGGGTATGGGTACCGCGATGTCTTCAGCGGCGCGTGCTGGCGACGCAGAGGCGCCTTGATCTGCCGCAATCGGCTCCATTTCAATCGGCAGCGGGAGCTGCTGCGCAACGGGGAATCTCTTGCCGGTTGTGGCTGGGGAGGCGGCCGGAGCGGGTGGACCCGGAAGCGGCGTGGTCGAGTCAGCGGGGGCGCGAACCAGCGCGATCGAAAGCGGCTTGGGGGCCGAATCGATGCCGGCGAACAGGATCGCGGGCGACGATAGCTTGACTGCCTCGATGGCTGTTTTGCTTTCGGGTGGAACGATCTGCCAGGTGGCCTGAGAGGAATCCTGCGGTTCGAAAACCCCGGCTGCGACCAGAATCTCCAGCATCGTTTCGGGCGCCTTGGGAATCCCCGGCAACTGGTCGGACTCGAGGAGTTTGCGGATTTCCGCAGCCGCGTTGGGCCAGACAATGAAAAGACCATCGGTGCCGAACCACACCCTCGACTTTTCGGCGTTGGGATTCCAGGCAGAGTTGGAACTGACCAGTCGGCGCAGCGCGTCGACCAGGTAGCGCTCCAGATGCGAGCCAAGTTGCGGTTTGCCGTAGCGGTCCGCGCTCGCCTGCAGGTAACGATCGATGACGAGTGCGACCGAGCGCCGCACCAAGTCGTCCAGGATATTGTGTTCCCGGTAGAGCGGCATGCCGGAAATGCTGGCCATCATGTGCGGCACGATGATGGAATTGCCGGTGGCAAGGTGCTGTAACACCTCGGCCGGAATCACATGGGGTAAGGCGAATATGCCCAGGGTGCGGCTTTCGTGGACATTGGGCAGCCACTTCAGAAAAAAGCGCGCGACGTGGTGCCGGGTAAGCCAGCTCGACAGCGGCAACAGGTAAGGCTGCCATTCGTCGCCGTTTTCGTTGGTGACGATGACATGGCAGAGGGTGCGATGGATCTCGCAGCATAGCCCCGCAATGAAAGTAGCATGCCGCCAGCGCGGCTCGAGGTGGCGGCGCGTGGTGATCGTGGATCGACCGGAAAAGATATGGCCATCTGTGCCTTGCAAGCTGAAGAAGGCGACCTCGAGGCCCATGCGCAGCAGTCCGCCCGGCGCGTTGAAGTAATTGTCCGGCGTGGCGGGAAGCAGGTGCACGAATTCGGCGTAACGGCGGATCAGAGAAAGCAGTTCATGCTCAAAGGTCTGGCGATCCACGCCGTAGCACACCTTGATCCGGTCGATCAGGTCCTGGTGCGCACCGAGCACTTCTTCGATGGGCAGAGCGGGAATGCCGGGATCGACCGGCGGGTAGGCGAGTGCGTTTCCCCGCTTGTCCGGGGAGATTGGCGGATCGGAGTCCGCGACGGGAGGCACGGCCGAACGTTGCAGACCGAGGCCGCCCAGGATATGACCGAAGCCGCGCATAATGGGACCGGAATCTGATGGGACGTTCGATTCTTGCGCTGGAGGGTGCACGCGTCCAATTGAAATGGGCCGCCTGGAAGGCCGCTTTCGACATTAGCCATCTAACCGTTCATGCACTTCGACAAGGCGATCACACCCAGCTGAATGGCGGTGACGTCGGGTAGTGCGCTTGCCGGAAAAGCCGTTTGGATGCGCGGATCCCGTGGGTAACGGTTGACCAGTTTACAAAACGGGCACTCGTGATTCGTGACCGGATGAGCGCTGACTGATGTGACGTATTGACTGGCGCAGACCGGGCAGGTGAGGAGCGAGAAATTCGGTGCTCTCACGATCCAGAGCCCGTCCATATGGGACGCCAGGTCGAAGGCCCGATCGAAACTGATGCGTGGATGTACGCGGCAAACCGCTAGATAATGCTTGTAGCCAGACACGAGCGCTTCGGCGGGACCGAAACCGAGCTCCCGAATACGCCGGTAGGTCGACACGAAGATCGATGCTTCGGTACGGTTGAGCAAATTTGCACTGTGATACCAGTCTGGGGAGTCCGGCGGCCGGCCACGCGGCGCGGACTTGCGATCAGCGAAAAACAGGCGGCCGAGTTGGCCGCGGGTCAAACCAGTCACGTATTCCATGGTGCGGATACGTGCGCCGAGTGCGGCACATTCCTTGGCCAGCCCGAGAGCGCGGATATGGCGCTCGGCATAACTGGTATCCATCGCCGTGGATTTTCAGCTTTCAACGCGATTGCGTGCGTTGACAAAATGATTCCTGCGGCGGAGATGATGCTGCCTTGTGTGGGGGATGGACTGAGGTAATCGGGCCTGAGAGAGGTAGCGGCAGTTTGAGCAAAGAAAGAATGTCTTGTCTTGGTGGAAACAGGCACTCCTGGCCGACATTGGCGACGATGACGAGGATCTGATTGATCGATAGATCGCCGAAGAAACAGGCTTGATCCGCGTGCAATCCGAACTCGCAGCAAGCGGACGTGAGGTTCTGCTTGATGTTGTCCCTGATCGTTATTAGCATCGACAGGTTAATGAGTTGCACATCGGAAAACTGAACATTGCCCATAATTTTTCCTTTTCGGTAAGCCCTGAAGGGGCGTGGTTGCTTCGCAAATGCGGGAACCCGAAAACGATCGATGCAGGCGAATTCTTTATAGGTATCAGGGCGCGATCTTGGTTGCACACATGCATCTTGAGCGTATCTTTAGACCGATAATTTGGTCAAGAGCAAATGTTCGCATAACCACATATCGCCACGAGCAAATGCTCCAATTTGGGGGTGTTTTTTCGGGCATGATGAAATGCCGAAAAATTGGATCGTTCAGATTTCTTTAGGAACAGGCGGGAAAATGAATACAGGCAACCAGTCATCGACCAAGCGACGTGCTCAAACACGGGGCGCGAAGCGGGGGCGAAGCGAGAAGCCGGCCCCGAAGATCATCAGATCATCGAGTTGGATTTGGCCCCGGGGTTTAGAGATAGGTTGATAGAGCAGATGGATAGGACCAGGGTAGCATTGGTATGTTTCAACGGGGCGAAAAACAATTTTCGGTGCGGCCTTGTGTTGGCCGCACCGAAAAAGGAACCATCCTGGCGGACGGTCAAAGGGGACTGATGCCCCTGACAAAGAAGACGGTCGAAGTTTCTAGGCTGCTTCCGCAAGCCCTTTCCACTCGCTGGCAGGCAGTTCGATCAGCTTGCCGCCCAGCGCTTCGAACTCAGTCGCCCGGTCGTAATCCTCGACATCATGCGAGTAATGCGTGACGGCGTTGACCAACCCATAGCCGGACAGATCGCCTTCGACAATCAGGTGACGGAGCACGCCGGCACGCTCAATTTCGTTGAGGGTGTAACGGTTGGCGAGCACCTCGACGGTTTTCACGGGATCGCCCGTGAGCTTGATGTCGAGCGTCTTCTTCATCTTCTCCACGACCTGACGGAAGGTCGCCTCGGAAACCGCTGCTTCGACGACGTCTCGGACCTTCAGGAAGAAGGCCTTGTCGTCCGCAGCAAGCGTATCGTCCCGAAACACGGTGATCGCTTCGTCGTCCGATTGCAGAATGCGTCCGACATGCGTCTTGCGCAATGCCCGGTCAGAGGCAATCAACCCGTTGCTGCACACCAGGCGGTAAACCAGCGGCTGCACCGACAGCGTGCCGTGACCGACTTCGGAGTTCGTGATCACGATACCCGCTTGTACCACGTCACCCGGTGTCATTTCGTACTGAAGACGGGGCGTGACGAGTTTGATGTACATCTTCGTTTCGGTCAGTTCGACCGACTCGAACCGTGCATCCGGAAGCCTTTGCAGGATCGGCAGCACATTCTCCGCCAGATCGAAATTATCCAGGCGGCGATAGCGGTCCGACAGCACCGCACGCACCTGACCGTCCAGCGTGCGGATCATCCGGCGCTCGTTGTCGGTCTGCAGCCACGTGTTGACGTTGCGGTCGAGCAGCGCGGGTTGTTCAACCCGCATGCGTTCGAAGTACGCGAACGGAATCTTCAACTTTTCAGCCAGTTGGCGGCGTGCGAGGTTGGTGATGCCGTACTTCCCGACACCGCCATTTTCTTCGATCATCATTTTGCAACTGCCGACCTCGTCGGTATGGCAGCGCATCAGGGACGAGGGCACGACCATGTCCTGCTTGGTCACGAGTTGCCGCTCGAGTTCTTGCGCCAGATTTACGAGAGAACGTCCGCTTTTCATAGTGAATACTCCAAAGAAAAGCGGGGGCGGCATGACCCCATGGCGGGGATGCACGTCCCCGCTGGGGTCAATGACTGACTCGGAAATTACGAGTCAACTGAGCGCGACTGATATCGCGTGATGCTTCAAGTGCTGCCTTCGATGCGCGCAGAGCGCGCATCCTGGTGCGACAGCTACCAGTGGGAAACCTTTCCGCCGGCACCTCGGTTGAAGTCCCGCTGAAAACGAAGTTTCTGCGTTGGCTAACGTGAGCGTAGCGGCTGAAGCTAAAAAGCGGGTGCGATATGACTATCGCACCCCAAGAAACTATGTCGCCTGACTCACGTTTTCAATACGCGAACGCCAGACATCGGCCCAGTCGGTTCCTGCATGTCGCGGTACAAAAACCTCGACGCGCCGGGGACCGATTTTTTTCTCCTCTTTCTTCAAGCGCCGGGCGAGGACAAACGCGCAGGCCTGGCCGTCGTACTCGGTGTTGGCGTCGTTGTCGGCATAGATGCAGATGCGGCGCACCGTTTCCGGGAGCCACAGCTTCTCCATGTTGCCGGCATTGATGGCGGCCCACACCGGCTTGCCGGTACTCAGATGAATGGCGAGCGCGGTTTCGATTCCTTCCGTGATCGCCAATTCTTCGGTCGCTTCGAACAGCCTGACCGCAGCACCGTTGATGCCGGCCGACAACACTTTCTTCGCGTCGCGTTGCAGCGCCTTCTGACCATCCTTCAGGTAAGTTCGATGGAGCGTTACCGCGTGCCCATCGGCCCCTTGAATGCAGGCCAGCATGGCCGGATACTCGGCGGCTTTCCGCGATTTGCCCGCGTCGTCCTTTTCGTAATATCCAAGGGCTGGATGAAACCGCAACACCCTGGGATACTCGGTCAGGGACAGGCCGCGATTGCAAAGATATCGATCGACTTCGTCGCCTTGGGTCACGGGTTGAGCTTCGTCCCATATCCGTTTTGCCAGCTTCTTCATCCTGTCCGCAGACGGTTCGTTCGACCGGTTGCGCGATTGGACGTGTATGGGCGCTACACTGCCGACACACCCCTCGATACGCTTCAGAACCGTGCCGAAATCCCAGCCCTGTATCCCCTGTAGCAGCTTGAGACCGCCACCGGGACCGCAGCCGCGGCAATGGTAGTTCCCTTCTCCATACTTGTCGGTGTACTGGAACCGGTCGGTTCCGCCGCACAGCGGGCAAGGCTGGTTGCGCTTGTTGAGGATATTCTCGTCGATGCCGAGCGTGCGTAGCATCTCGGTCCACCGACCATGCGCGCGTCGCTTGATTTCCTCGACGCGCGCTTCGAACTCATAGTTTTCCATCATGATCTCCTTTCGGTCGATACTGAGTTACCCACGAGGCAAGGCCTCACGGTGCGGACACCGCGACGCTCGGCTGCGCTCTATGGGGGAATGCGAAAGGGACGGTTGCGAGACTGCGATGCAGCCGCTTTCGCGGTGGCAGACAACGCGAGCTGACGGCGATTCCTATAGGAACCGGCGCCGTGCGCGTGACCAGGGCATGTCGGCTATCTCGCTCCCTGTCGGAAAACAGGGACAAGACGCCGGGCACGCTATGACTACGGGGCTGACTTGCGAATTCGCAGGATGCGGATTCCAGGTTTGTCAGCTACCTGGTGGAAAAGCTTTCCAGAACGCTCGCGAGGCGGGCACTCTGGAAAGGAAGCAATGCGCTCCCTTCCCTCGAAAACATCAGCTAATCAGTTCGACCGCATGCTCGCCACAGTTTTGACCGACCCGCAACTGGAAAGTCTTGCCCTGCAACAGCGGGTATTTTTCAAGCTTCAATTCCTGCAACAGCGAATCGAGCGTCGCCTTGGGATCGACCGAACGCAGCCGGCGTATGAGATCGACCAGCGCGTCGCGGTCCGCATCGCATTGATCATCGAGAAACTGATCGTGCTCATCGATGAAGCTTGACGCCTGGCGTACCGGCTCGCCGGAACACTCGCCGGACGGAATGAAGAGTGAACCGTCGTGATAAACGCCATCCTCGGTGAGGTCGACGCGATCATCGCCAATCGTTACTGAGACGGCATCGCACAGAATCACCTGCGGCCAGATCCAACGCCCTTCGAGCGTTGCCCGGCAGTGTTCGCCGACTGCTTCGACACGGGCCGCCTGTTCATCGATGGTGCGCACGTAGCGCTGAACCCAGTGATCGTGATGCAAGGAAGTCGACGAGATGACGATGTAACCCTTCGTCCTTGCAACCATCCAGCAGGCAGCGCTTTCGTCACTCATGCTGTCGAGCTCGACCAGGACGACGCTACCTTCTTCAATATCGCTTCGCGTCAGGAAACGCTGCACTGTCTCCAGGTAGTCGCAATCTTCGTACCCCTCCTGAATCGGGTAGCCGACGATGCGCTCGCACAAGCACTTGGGCAATAGCGGAATGGCATTGAGGAGATCGAGATGACCCCACCGGCGCATCGCCTCGAAGAAAGTGTCGACAAACGCTTCAGCTTCCATCCCCGCCTTTGCTTCGAGCAGCGCCTGCCGCCAGAGAGACTTCAGGCACGCATCGATGCGCTTGCGCTGATCGTCTTCGTCGATGAGTTTGTCACGGTCTGGTAGACGCGCAACAAATTCCTTCGAGTCCAGATGCACGACGTTGACTTGAGCAGCATCGAAATAGGATGATCGCATCACGCAGAAGCCTTGCAGGAAGACCAGCGTATCCGATGCGTGCTTGCCGTCACGTGTGCCGGTCAAGTAGACGTGCCCGATGTTCGCTGACACGAATGGAAGATGACCGATCGCGTGAATTCGCGGCAACTCGATGCCGTTGAGCCAGACGGCAACTGGAAAGCCGCTGCACATCGTTTCCAGGTGATTCTTCAAGCCCGGCAATTGAACATCGTGGAGTTCGATGACGGTATGGGGATGGTGCTCGATATCAACAACATCGATAGGCCTTCGACTGAGCGCTTCCTCGGTCAGAAAGTCGATCTTCCGATTGCGCGACGCGACAATGCAGCGAGACGCGGAATACAAGCACTTTGAAAAGCCGATCCCGAACGGGCGCTCCTCGTCGCATGTATCCTTGTCCCAGCCGGACTCGTTAAATGTCAGCAACTTCTGAAAGTCACTGATGCCGCAGCCATCGTCGACGACCCGAAGGATTTTGGATGTCTCGTCATACGAAATCTCGATGCGCCGCGCGCCGGCACGCCGGGCGTTTTGCATCAGCTCGGAGATGAGCGTGAACTTGTCGGTGAAGGCATAGCGCTGATTGCGCAGCGCGCCCTCTTCGTTGATGCGAACCTGTATCTGCATTTGAGTGCTCCATGAGTGCGGGCGGAACACCGCCCCGAGCGGAGCAATGGCCCGCCAGGGGTTGGAAATAAGGACAGCCTCAGCGGCTGACCGGTGGTGAGAACAACTGTCCCGCACGCAGCGCTTCGCCCAGACTGTGCATGTGGAACTCGCCAGGGAGCATGTACAGCGTGCAGGTGGGATTGTCAGCGTCGTCGAGACGTTGGACCTTGTAGCCGATGGGGTGCCATTGGATCCGATAGACGAGACGATCGGCGCCCGAAATGACGAACTTGCGTCCGGGTTGGCCGGTGATGACCTCGCTTTCCTTCACCAGGTATTCGATGTCTCCGGGCGCACGCACCGGGAGCATCGTGTCAAACTTCTGGCCGTGGTGGATTGCGGTGAACATGGCGATCTCCTCAGTAAACCAGGGCGCTGCAAGGATCGGCAGGCTTGCTCGCCGATTCGTCGGAAATGTCTGCCAGACCGGTTTGCACCGGTTGGGTCTGGCGTGTCGACGAGGCAGAAGCCACCCTCAGGCAGTCCGGATGGGCCGCCTGCTTTTGCGCGTTTTCCATCATCACGGCATCGTCGTAATCCATGCGGCCCACCACGCCGTAGGCGCAGAGAATAGCCAGCAGCGACAAAATGGTCTTGATCGTGGACATGCTGTACTCCTTGAAAAAACGAGCCCCTGTCAGGGCTCGCGTGAATGAGTCAGGCGAACAAATCGCCTTGCACGGTATGTTTCTTGACCTGCTCGTTGATCCATTGCGGATTTTTTGCCAGGCGGCTTTCGACCCAGTCGGGATTCTTGAGGACGGCTTCGCGCACCCAGCAGGGATAGCGTTCGAGCGTGGCGTTCAACCACGCCTTGACCTGATATCGGATCGAGTCACGAATCTCCTCGGCGTCCACGAGCCCGAAGTAGGGTGTTGGCGACAGGGGGCTGCAACCGACGACTTTCAGGCAATTGGCGAACGAGAACGGCAGGCTCTCTTTGTCGCGCTCGGTAAAGACCCAGCGCAAGGTGTCGAGCTTTTCTTCGAGTGGTGTTTCCGGATCACGGAGATCGCCTACTTCCTTGAGCAGGCGCCAGTGAAGAAACACGATGTCTTCTTCGCTCCATTCGACGGCTGTGTCGTCGTCGAGAGCGTCGAACGTGACGGTGGCCTCGGGGGCGGGCCAGATAGCCCTCAACATGGCCGATTGGCCGCCACCGGAAATGGTTTCCCCGAAAAAGGCATCGGGGAATGCGGCTATCGATTGAGTTTGGGATGAACTTGGGTTCAGCATCATTGCCTCCAGAAAAAAGGAGGCAATGCGCACCACGGGCAGGGGCAATTGCCCCCGCAGGGTGATGAACGACCGGTGTAAAGACCGGCGCTAATGGGACTGGCTTGACTACATGGCGGTACGAACCGCTTGACCGGTGTGCCAGCTACCGATCGGAGAAAGCTTTCGGCGCGAGATGGGATTCCCGCCTCGAAAGATATCTTCGATGGCGGCGCAAGACAGGCACCGCAGATGGCGTGCCGGCAAGGCGTGTGTGATACACGGGAGACTCTGGGGCTTGCCCAACTGCTTGCAGGGCTAGCTGCTGCATGATGTGAATTTAATTCGCAGCGCAGGCGAAGTCAACACCGTTTCCGCGCAAATCCCGGGCTGGTGCCGAAAAGCCCCTTGCCGATGCGCCTTTTCTTGTGGCGAGTGCGGGTGACAACCCCGAAGATTGGGTTCGATCATGGTTACCCGGCGGAGCTCGAACATGGCAGACACCCAAATTGTGAAAGTGGATCAGGGCGCAGTGAACGATCGCATCCTGGCCAAGGAAGTCAAGACGGATTTTCGTCGTGTCGAAGCGGCGAGCGTAAAGATGATGACGCATTTCACGAGCGCCGAAGCGAAGCGGCTGTTCGTGCGGTTTTTCAGCACCTTGCAACTCAACGCCCATTTCGTATCGGTCATCGCTCGTACCAAGCTCAAGCACGAGGACGTCGAGCGCGTCGAAGCCGCGCTGCGAGAACGGCTCGAATCGGTGACCGACGATCTGAACAAGGCGATCGACGGGGCCGAGGCGCTGTTCAAGAATAACGGCATTACCAGCTTTGCAACCTACGATACCATGCCGCTTGAACTCGAAGTGGGCATCATCTCGTCGAGCGGAAGGCGCTATTTCGAGGTCTTGAACAAGCTGGATCAATTGATGCCGTTGCTCCAGACGCTTGAGATCCATGAAGTGATTACGCCGCGCGATGCAGACATTCAGCGCGCTGGCTTCAAGCGGGCGATCCGCAGTGTAGCAGGAACCGCTCGCAATCTGGCCACCGGGTTGAGACGGCGCATGAATGAATTCTCGTCCAAGGAGGCCGAGCATGAGCGCTTGAAGGCAGCGGCGGGCGACGGGAAAATTGAATCGGCTGAAGAGGAAGCGAGCCCGGCCGGGGGCGAGGAACTGGATGATGGCAAGGAGCAGTTACCCGTCCTGCCGCACGAAGCAGCCGACGTAGAGGCGTCCACGGAAAAAGTTGCCGAAGAAAAGAAACCGCGTCGGAAAACGTCAGCACCGCTGGCTCAGCGTGAAGCTGTCGAAGGAACTGAGAGTTAGGTACCCCAAGCGACTTCGCCGCGAACGCTGGAGTAGGCAGCTTTTGGACGAAGACGTTTGCAGTATTTCAGGCCCGGCGCGCGATATGCCAACCGAAATTCTTCCAAACCAGAAGCGTTTTCGCTATCGCACCGAGCGCTGTTTGTTGCGGCTCTTGAATTTGTTTTGCATCTGATTTACGGTCTCATTAGGTCGCACAACGTTGCGGCCGCAGTGCTCGAAGAGCGCTGAACCCGTCGCATTATGTGCGGCGGCGTTGCAGTCGATACCTGCCCTTCCATTCGCGTCCGATCCAAGCTGTTCCTAAGCGGGTACAGGTCGGAGATCGCGGCCAAATTCCCTGAGTGTTTCTGTTATTGATCGTGTCCTTCGTGTGCCTTTTCATGCATGCGAGTGCGAACGCGATTTCCAATCCACACCGATCGGCCGGGACTGCCGTGGTGTGTTGTCGAGCTTTGAAATCCCTACCGACCCTGCGAAACTGGCCTAGCATGGTCGCGACAGAGCGGGTCACCTTCTTCCATCCGGCGCGTGCCGGTGAAAGGTCAGATCATGTCAGCAACGCTTTCAACCAATATAACTCTCCCTGAAACTGGTTTTCTGCGGCAACCGCAAGTATTGACCTTCGTTCCCATATCCAAGTCTACCTTGTGGCGACGCGTGGTGGCCGGGACATTCCCGGCACCGGTGAAGCTTTCACCGCGAGTGACCGTTTGGCGTGTTGAAGACGTGCGGCGCTGGATTGCCGAGCAAGGGGCGCAGACCTGACTGGAATAATCCTGCCATGGGAGCCGCTCAATGGGTGTAACGTCGGACGAGGCCGACCATGACGCCGAAGATTTCCAGTTCGCTCTTTGGACGGATGACCGGGTAGGCCGGGTTGTGGGGTTTCAGGATGAACTTACCGCGCTCGATGCCCAGTTCCTTGAGGCTAAATTCGTTGTCGACGATTGCCACGACGAAATCTCCTTTCCCCGCAGGTTTGCCCCGCTCCACGACGGCAATGTCCCCGTTGTGTATGCCGGCATCGGTCATGGAATCCCCCTTTACCGTAATCATCACGGTGCGGGAAGGATTGTGGACCACGTAGTCGTCCACCAGGAACGACTCAGCACCCACTTCGCCGACCACGATGGGCATGCCGGCCGGCACCTTGCCTTGGGCGAGGGGTCGTTCGAAGAAACGAGTTGAGGGAATCCAGGCGTCGTCGTCGGGAGTGCGTTCGACAAAGCCCTCCGTCTTCAGCCGATGAAGTAGCTTCCTAGAAGCAGTCTTGGAGGCGAACCCCATCAGTTCGCTGAGGCGCCGCAAGGAGGGGATACGCCGACTGTCGGCGTAGTAATCCTGAAGGCGGCCTAGATAGTCCCGGTCCTTGTCGCGCTCGTCCATTTTGCTCACCATCGGCGTTAGTTGACGGGTGTCTGTTCGAGCACTATAGTAAGTGAACGAACGGACACCCGTCAACTACATGGCTTCACCGGTAACAATAGCTCCGCACCTTGCGCTATTGATCAGGCCCGTCCTGTAGTGTTGCCGTGCTCGTCAGCAGGTATTATCAGCAGCAGAGGGGACGCCGTATAGAAGTTACTCCCCGAATCCCGGGCCCAATCGTCGTCAGTAATCTTGATTGGGGGCGAACTGGAGAGATTAACCAGTTCTATTGCTTGTCAAATGGAGACTCCCTCCAGTATCATAGATTTATGGCAAACATCATTGAATCGCAGCTATATAAGCCGTATTTTTCCGGCCACGAGACGTTTCCTCTACGTCAAATGTGGCTGAAGAAGGCGTTCAATCAACGAAGCCGCGAAAACATCGTCGAGAAAAGCAAGTTTTCAGACGAAAGCTCCATCGCTCGCTTTGGCGTCGGCAAAAACATGGTGTCGTCCATCCGTCATTGGGCGATTGCTTGTCGGGTCATCGAAGATCCCAAAGACCCACATCTCCCGTTCACCATCACCCCCTACGGAGAGGCAATCTTCTCGGACAACGGACTTGACCCCTATTCGGAAGACCCCGTTACTGCATGGTTCGTACATTGGTGTTTGGCCGGAGAAGGTCATCGCGCTACTACATGGTTTTGGCTGTTCAACCGCATGACAGCGCCTACTTTTACACGGGACAATTTGCTCGCCCCCTTGACTGACTACGCGCAAAAAAGAATGCAGCGGTTGTCGCCATCGACGTTGACCCGTGACATCGAAACCTGCATCCGTAGCTACATACCGCGGGTTGGAGGCGGATCGACCGAGGATTTCGCAGAACCGATGCTCGGCGAGCTTGGTCTTGTTCACGAGGAACAGAAAGGGGTGTTTTCGTTCCGTCGGGGGCCCAAGATCACCTTGTCCGACGGTATGTTTGCTTTTGCATTGGTGAGCTATTGGCGGCGAACGGCCTCTTCGGAGTCCTCGCTCGCCTTCGAAACGATCGCATACGGAGATGGGTCGCCCGGACGTGTGTTCAAGTTGGATGAGGATTCGGTTGCCGAGCGCTTGTTTGGCTTGTCCGCCCTTACGGGTGGTCGGTTAACGTGGGACGACACTGCCGGGTTAAGGCAGGTAATGCGCCGTTCCTCAGATTTCGATTCGATCGAACTCGACATGCTGAGGGAGGCCTATGTCTGAAACAACCTCCAATATGATAGCCGCTCACGTTCGCATAGCGCGGCACTATCAGCGATCGATACGTCTCGATGTTGATTATGGTCGTCCGGACGCCTTGGAAGGCTACATTTGCCATGGAACGGCCCATGGTGTTTTGGACAGCATGGCTCGACAGCTGTTGGAAAGCAATCAACGTGCCTTTACGTGGACAGGGCCATTCGGTGGTGGCAAGTCATCCCTCGCTTTGACGTTGGCCTCGGCCTTGGGTAGGGACGTGGCACTTCGCAGCAAGGCGCGCACCGCCCTTCATCTCAAAGCATTTTCTCATTTTGAAAAAGCCATGCCCGTGAAGCGCGGCGGGTGGTTGATCCTACCGGTGGTCGGCAAACGCGGCAGCGTGGTTCAAGAGATTGCGCGCGCATTGGCAAAAGCATTGCACCCTGGCGAGCGAACGGACATGCGGAAAGCGACACCGACTTCCGTAATTGAGTCGCTCTGCGATGCATCTGCTGATAAACGCTTCGACGGAGTATTGTTGCTCATCGACGAAATGGGCAAGTTCCTTGAAGCCTCGGCAACTGGTGGGGACGACGTTTATTTCTTCCAAGAGCTTGCCGAGTCAGCAGCTCGATCACCCGGCCGGCTTGTGGTGATCGGTATTTTACATCAGGCCTTCAAGCAATACTCCGCTCGCCTTGGACTAGACAGCCGAGACGATTGGGCCAAGGTTCAAGGGCGCTTCATTGACATCCCTCTCATCGCCGCGAGCGACGAGGTCGTAGAACTCATCGGCCGCGCCATCGACACAGATGTAAAGCACCCCTCCACTGCTTCTATCGCGGCAGAAGTTGCCAACACCATACAGCGACGTCGTCCGGCGGTTGGCGAGGATTTCGCCAAGAGTTTGGATCGCTGCTGGCCTTTGCATCCAACCATGGCGGCTTTGCTCGGGCCGGTATCAAAGCGTCAGTTCGGTCAGAACGAGCGAAGCACGTTCGGCTTTCTGGCGTCGGTGGAACCTCACGGCTTTCGGGCCTACCTCAACGAACAACCCCTGAGCGAACATGCTTGGTACCGACCGGATCACTACTGGGATTTTTTACGTGCCAACCTCGAACCGGCCATCTTGGCATCGCCCGATGGTCATCGATGGGCTCAAGCATTGGAGGCCGTCGAACGTACCGAAGCACGCGCTCAGGCTCTTCACATTTCGTTGATCAAGAACATCGCTGTCATTGATCTCTTCCGGAACGGTTCAGGCCTGGCCGCGGAAGAAGCTGTTCTTTGTTCAATCCATCCGCACCATGCGCCTGAGTCGATCAAGCAGGCGCTGGATGATTTGGACAAATGGCGGATCGCCATTTTCCGTAAACATATCGGTGCCTGGTCAGCGTTTGAGGGCAGCGACTTTGACATCGACGCGGCGGTCTCTCAGGCTCGGGGCACCCTGGCAGATCTTGACCTTGATCTTTTGATGCATCTGGCCAATCTCCATCCTGTAGTGGCCAAAAAACATTACCACGAGACCGGCACCTTGCGTTGGATGAGCGTGACCCTATGCTATCTCGGCAACGTGGCGCAGCACTTGGAACGCTACAAGCCAACAAACGGTGAATTTGGGCAGTTTGTTTTGGTGTTGCCTGGGCACGGCACGTCTTTGCGATCGGCACAACGGCAATGTACGAGCCTGATCGACAACACGAAGGAACGCGGCCATCCTGTGGTCTTGGGGTTGCCCAATAACCACGTTCGCATCCACGAGTTGGGTTTGGAACTGCTGTCGCTCCAATGGGTGCAGCAGCGGCCGGAACTGGAAGGCGACTCGGTGGCACGTCGCGAGGTGCTTGCACGGACGGCAGCGGTCCGTGCAAGCCTTGAAGAAGCGTTGCGTGCGGCGTTCACGCAAGCACGTTGGTTAGGGATCGAGAAAGAGAGTGGTGAGAGGCTCCGTCTTTCTGCCGTGGCCTCTACCTTGGCGAACAAGCTCTACAAGCATTCGCCGCGCCTCTTAAACGAGTTGGTCAACCGCGATTCGTTGTCTTCGAACAGCGTAAAGGCTCGGCGTGACCTGTTGTATCGCATGCTCAACCACGAGCAGGCAGAAGCCCTTGGTATCGAAGGTTTTCCTGCCGAACGAGGACTCTACGAATCGCTTTTGAACAGTACCGGTTTACACTCCTTCGACGAGTCTGGAAATTGGCGCTTCATGCCGCCCAAGTCTGGTGTGTCACGTCATTTTGCACCGATGTGGAAGATGACTACCAAGCTGTTCGCCGATCATGATCAGCGAGTCGCTGTGTCGGATATCTACACGCGTTGGTCAGAAGCTCCCTATGGAATCCGGTCGGGGGTGCACCCGATTCTTTTGATGGCGTTTTTGCTGTCCCACAAGGAAAGCATCGCGGTTTACAAAGACGGGATGTTTGTACCGCGGCTCAGCGAGGCCGACCTCGATGAATGCCTTCAGGATCCTCGTCGCTTTTCGTTGCGATGGGTAACCATCGATAACGACCGCGCGCAAATTCTGAATGGGATCGCGAATATCCTGTCCTCACTCACCGGTAGCAAGGTTGTTCCAGACCCGTTGGAGGCAGCACGTGGTCTGGTCGCTATGGTTCTTGATTTGCCAGTTTGGGCACAACGCACCCATCAGTTGTCCGAGTCCGCGCGTTCTGTACGCGATACCTTGTTGAAAGCCAGCGATCCGCACAAGGTTTTGTTTGTCGATTTGATGACCTTGCTTGGCAGCCGTTCGTCCGAGGGATACATCAAAGCCCTCCACGACCCTCTGTCGGAGTTGGTGACGGCTTATGATCACATGTTGCAGAAGGTCACCGATCAAATGTTGGAAGTATTAGACGCACCGGCCGATGCGTTGGACCAATTGCGTGAGCGGGCGGTGACGGTAGCGGGAATTTCCGGTGATTTCCGTTTGGACGCGTTTGCCACACGTTTGGCATCTTACGAAGGGCGACGTGACAACATCGAAGGCATCCTGAGTCTGGCCGCCAACAAACCTCCCAGGGACTGGAACGACCGCGACATCGACATTGCCCTCTTGGCTCTCGCCGAATGGGCACTTCGTTTCCGCCAGGTTGAGGCCCTAGTGTCCGTCCAAGGCCGCTCACCGACCCGTGAAGCGTTCGCGGTAGTGATTGGCACAGGTGGTTCGAGCAAGACGGTTTCACGAACATTTGACATCGCCGAGCGTGAAAAGCCGTTGGTCACAAACCTGGCTGCAACAATCATCGATCGGATCGCCAACCAAGGAATTAGACCAGATGTCCTGTTGGCGGCGTTGGCCGCAGCAAGCATATCCATCGTTGAAACCAACCAGCAGGAGTAAAGATATGGCTGAACGACACGTGTTGGGGCTGTCGGGCGGCCGGGATAGCGCTGCGCTAGCGGTCTTCATGCGCCAGCATTACCCCGAGATGCACATTGACTACTTTTTTACGGACACCGGCAAAGAACTGCCCGAGGTGTACGAGTTCTTGGGGCGTCTGGAAGGCTTCCTCGGCAAACCCATCTTAAGGTTGAACCCGAGACGTGATTTCGATTTTTGGTTAAGGCAGTACGGTAATTTCTTGCCATCTGCCCAAGTGCGTTGGTGTACACGTCAGCTAAAACTCTTGCCATTTGAGCAGTGGGTCAAACCGATGCTCGCGGCCGGAGATATCGTAACCTCCTACATCGCTATCAGGGCAGATGAAGACTACCGTGAGGGTTATTCCTCAAAGCAAGCCAACCTTGTTATCAAAATTCCGTTTCGTGAGCACGGAGTGGACAAAGCCGGGGTCATGGACATCCTTGAAGCCTCTGGCGTCGGGCTCCCCAAGTATTACGACTGGCGTTCCCGTAGTGGCTGCACATTTTGCTTCTTCCAACAGAAGATCGAGTGGGTCCGTCTCAGCCGCGAACACCCAGATGCCTTTGAAGAGGCCAAAGCCTATGAAAAAACAGCCCTCGAACACGGTTCCCCCTTCACTTGGTCACAAGGTGAACCTCTCAGCGATTTGGAAAAACCGGAGCGCGTCGCTCAGATCGAGAAAGACTTCGATGAACGACGTAAGCGGGAGATCCGCCTTCGTCCGATCAACCCGTTACGTCCGGTGAACCTAAACATCGACCTTGATGAATTGTTTTCGGGCGACGAAGGTGGCGGGGCTTGTTTAGTTTGCCATAAGTGATATGCAACGCATTCGCCATAAATTTCTGCGAGGAAGCATAAACGCTTAGGGCGCTCTCTCTTGACATGCAAACGGGCTCGTTTGGCTAACGCTAGGCTGGAGACCGTGAACTATAGTGAAGTTGACCCGTTTCCACGGACAGTTTGAGCTTCTTCATTGAAGCTCATGGATTAACTGGTTTTCGGTGTTGGTGGATTTTTGTTGAGATTTCCTTTCAAAGTTATTGGGTGACTGGTAATTCAATCCTGAATGCCGCCTGCGCGGGTTGTACCAACTCTCAATCCAGGTAAAGACCGCCAGGCGTGCCTCGGTCTTGGTCTTCCAGCTGCGCCGGGCAATCAGCTCACATTCCAGACTGGCAAAGAAGCTCTCCGCCATGGCGTTGTCATACGCATCGCCAACGCTTCCCATAGAGGGGCGTACCCCCATTTGTCACCGCCGGATGTAAATTGATACAGAGCGCCGATTGAAAACTGATACACCGATTTGAGAAGATGGCCGGATTTTGAAAGCGGCCGTGATCACAGACGAGGTGTATATGGAAATCGAATTATTGAGGAAGCGTGGCATGAGCCTGCGCAAGATTGCCGAAGAAGTAGGGTGCGCCGTGAACACCGTACGCAGCCACTTGGCAGCAGAGACATGGCCGCATTACCAGCGCAACCTACAGCGCGTGACCAAGCTGTCAGCGTTTGCGGATTACTTGCGCGAACGCCAGGCAGCCGCCCATCCGGCGTGGATACCGGCGACGGTATTGCTGCGCGAGATCAAAGCGCTGGGCTATCTCGGCAGCCACAGCCAGCTACGCACCCATATGCACCGCCTCAAACCGACACTGCCGGTAGAGCCGGTGGTACGGTTCGAGACCGCGCCGGGCGAGCAGACGCAAGTCGGGGCCCTCGTCGAGTTTCGCCATGGCCGCAACCCCCTCTACGCCTTCTGCGCGACGCTGGGCTACAGCCGCGTGAGCTTTGTCGAGTTCGTCACCGACATGAAAGTGGAGACGCTGATCGCCTGCCACCAGCACGCCTTCGAGGCATTCGGCGGCATCACCCAGCGCATTCTGTACGACAACATGAAGACCGTGGTGATCGAGCGCGATGCCACGGGCGATGGCGCGCATCGCTTCCATGCCGGGTTTCTTGATTACGCCCGCCATTGCGGCTTCGTGATCAAGCTGTGCCGCCCGTATCGGGCCAAGACCAAGGGCAAGGTCGAGCGCTTCAACGGCTATTTGCGGCGCTCGTTTTACGTGCCGCTGGTGGCACAGCTCAAACAGGCCGGGCTGGCCCTGGATGCAGTCACCGCCAATGCCCAGGTGCGGCGCTGGCTGAAAGACATCGCCAATGAACGCATCCATGGCACGACGCAAATGCGCCCCGCCCAGCGCTTGCCAGAAGAATGTCTGCAACCGCTACCCAGCCCCTGGCGCGGCGACATCCGGGCGGCGCGTCCCCAGCGCGAGGTCGCTGTCGAGGTGACAGAGCGTCCCGTGGTGGTCATCGAGCGGATTGCTCAGATGTCGCCTGCACAACACCCTCTAGCGGTGTATGAGCAGCTACTTGATCAAATCCGCGATGAACAGGGGGTAGCGGTATGAACCTCCAACACGAAAGAATGCTGGCCCTGTGTGAATCGCTCAACCTGCCGTTCGTAGCGCAGGGGTACCCGCTGGCCGCGCAGGATGCCGCACAGCAGGAAACCGCCTATAGCGACTTCCTGGAGGGGTTGCTCCGGGCCGAGGCGGCGGGACGCAACGTGAGAAAGCAGACCATGCTCACGCGCCTGGCAGGCTTCCCGGCGATCAAGACGCTGGATGACTTCGATTATGAATTTGCCCAAGGCGTGAAGCGCAGCCAGATCGAGGAGCTGGCCGGGCTGGGCTTTGTGGCGCGCAATGAGAATGTGGTGCTGGTCGGCCCCTCGGGGGTGGGCAAGACGCACTTGGCCATTGCCTTGGGATACCGGGCAGCGCAGGCCGGCATCAAGACACGCTTTACCACTGCCGCCGATCTGTTGCTGACCCTGACCACCGCGCATATCCAGAACCAGCTGAAGGGCGTCATGCATCGGGCCATCAACAGCTACCGTCTGCTCATCATTGATGAAATCGGCTATTTGCCGATGAACCGCGAGCAGGCCAACCTGTTCTTCCAGGTGATCGCGGCGCGCTATGAAAAAGGCAGCTTGATCGTCACCAGCAACCTGCCGTTCGGCCAATGGGATGCGACCTTCGCCGAGGATGCCACGCTGACTGCTGCGCTGCTCGATCGTCTGCTGCACCACGCACGCATCGTGCCGATCGCGGGCGAGAGCTATCGCCTCAAAAATCAGCGTGCGGCGGGCATGGTAAAGGCTAAGCGGGAGATCGCTCCGGCTGCATAAGCGGTAGGCAAATGTAATGGGGGTGTATCAGATTTAAATCGGCGTTCGCTGCAAAAGTGTGTCAGTTTTAAATCGGCGTTGACACCATTTCCTTGCATCGGTTGCCAAACGCAATGCTGGTGTACTGGCTGCCTTGATCAGAGTGGTGAATCACCGACTCGGGCTTGCGGGTCATCAAGGCCATGTTGAGCGCCAGGATCACCAGGTCAGCGGTCATGCGCTCCCCAAACGCCCAGCCCACCACCTTGCGGCTGTATACGTCGATGACCATGGACAAGTACAGGAAACCTGTCCACGTCGGTATGTAGGTCATGTCCGCCACCCACAGCTGGTTGATGTCAGTCGCCACAAATACCCGATTCACCAGATCCGGTGCCGGGCGATGGCGCACATCGCGTTCCGTGGTGACGCAGAAGCTGCGCCTGCGGCTCACGCCACGCATTCGCTCCTGGCACATCAGACGGGCAATGCGTTTACGGCTGGCCACAATGCCTGCGTCTTGCAGTTCGGCGCGGATGCGCGGCATGCCATAGGTTTCATCGCTGGCGACAAACGCTGCGCGAATCTGCGCCGTCAGCACGACGTTGGCTTGCTGGCGTGGGGACACGGAACGTTGCAGCCAGCCGTAAAAGCCGCTGGCTGAGACCTTAAGGGTTTTGCACATCGTGCGCACCGGCAGTTCGGCCTGGTTGGCTGCAATCAGCGCGTAGACGGGGTGAACGTCTTGTCGCCGTTGTGGGCAAACCAGGCCGTAGCCTTTGCCAGTATGTCGCGCTCCATCTGAACTTGACGCAGCTTGCGGCGTAGCTCGATGAGTTCCTGGCGCTCGTTGGCACTCAACGCACCGGCCTCTCCAGGGGCAACGCCGCTGGACGCATCGGCCTGGCGCACCCAGTTCAGGATGCTGGTGGCGTGGCAGCCAAACTCCTTGGCCAGTTCGCCGGGCTTGCGTCCGGCACGAACCAGTTCAATCATTTGCTCACGAAATTGCGCAGGATAAGGCGGCTTGGGGCTATGCGGTTTGCTCACTTCGGACTCCTTCTGCAAGAACAATAAGGTGTCCGTGAAATGGGGTCAAGTCCAAGTCCAGTGCGAGCAAAGCCGAATAAGATTGTGATGGTGGTGAGACAGGCTTCGCGAGTAATCTTCGATATGAGCATTCTCAAGCTTGTAACCCTTACCGCAGCGGGCACATTGTCCTCCGCATTCGACCTTCAGATATTCAACAACATAGTTCGGAAGCGATGGGCGGTCATCACCACTGTTTGACCAAGGCTGTCGTAAGTAAGCATCAAACTCCAACAGGTCAGCACGCATAAACATTGTGCGTCCGGAATCTTGAACGGCCTTTAGCCGTCTTAGTGGCTCCATCCGCGTTTTCGGCGCGAACCGGACATACGCGAACAGCAGTTCGGGCGTAATCCCCAGCAAATATGCAGCTTCTAGAGGGTCGAGCAAGCCGTCGTTATCAGATAATCTGCTACTCACCTAAAATAACATCCTTCACCAAGCATTGTTAGGGGTGAAGCCACTGCGTGTAGAGAACCTGCCACACGTTTTTCAACATGGCAGTGGTGCGAGCCCTGATCTCGTTTTCTCCCCACGTGGGGTTCAGCATGGGCGCCTGCAGGTGCGCCAACGACGGGCATTTCGGATCGGCGAGATACTCTCGAACGCCTTTCGGAAGTGGTCGACCATCGTTGAATTGCGTCGGCGGCGGGTTGGGCTTCTGGGTGGAGGCCAGGAGTGTGTAGATTTCCCGTTTGTCGCTCCACGACATCGCTTGAATCGACTTGTTCACTTTTTCCGGCAGGAAAGTAAGGTTCCCCAAACGATTGATGTTGGGTGGGGCGGGCTGAGTGCTGCCGGGAAGGATATGCTCGATGTCGTCGAGTGATGTCCAAGGGTCATCTGGTACCAAGTTGGACTTAATCGACGCGCCTATGTCCAAGAAAATGAACAGGCGGCAGATGGTTTTCAACTGTTCGTAGTCCAAATAGAGTTGTGTAGGTTCCGCCAGCCACTTGTCTTCTAAAGATTGACCCGGAGGTTGCACCCCCAAGCGCGCCTCTAGTTTTCCCCTGAAATACGCTGCAAGGTCTTGTGGCACTTTCAATGTTCCGCCGCTGATCGCCATGTTGTCCGCTTGGGCAACTTTCAAGAGACTGCGGTATGTGTCCGGCAACATGTTGGTAGGAAACGCGGGACGCCACAATGAGTAGAACGCGACAATGATTTTTGCGACCGCAGGAATGTAAGACCTATTGGTTTGAAAGTAGCGAAGGATCACCGGAATCGCGGCGTCATGCTGTGACGCCTTCAGAAAGCGGATGCAGTTTTTTGTTTCCTCATCAAACCAGGCCTCAGTCAACGTTTGTTTCAACCAAATCGAACTAAAGAACTCCGCTCCAGATTCGAAACTGGTCACGAAGGGGGCAGTTACGTGGTTATCCAGATACTGTTTGAGCTGAACAAAATGCACCCGTGGTCGCTCACCAGAATAAGCCTGCGACATAGCAAAAATCAGAGTGTTCGACCGTTTGATAACTTCGTCACGTTTAGTGTTGTCGTAATCGAGCAGCTCCAGCGTCTTGGCAAAGTCAGGCAGTGGCTGAATAGTTCTCACCGCCTTGGAACGATAAACCTCAAAGGCCGTCAGCGGTTCGCTGGTGGAGTTGAGCGGTTCAAACATTGTGAATGCAGTGTCCTGGTCATCGGCCAATACTTGAATGATTTGACACTTCGATAGCAGGTAATCGCAAAACTGGACAAAGGTTGCTGCGTCCAACTTTGTATCCGCCCATTCACGGATTTCCTTGAGCGTTCCGAGCAGGCGTTCTCCTACTTGCGGAGGGAACGGTTGGTTGCCCGCAAACGAGTTGAGCAAAAACGCAAGGTCCGATTGGTAGCCACTATCAAAGTCGTCTTCATCACGGATCAAAACCGGCACGTTCTTGCCTATTTTCCGACGGGAAGTGAGAAATAGAAGGTCGAACTCAATCGGAGGGCTGTATTGCAGGCCTGCCGCCGCCAAGGCCTCTAGGCGCTTCTTGAGTACGTAACCTATGATCGAAAAAACGGTCAAGCGCTGCTGGCCATCTACCACTTCCCAGATGGTGTTGGGCGCGTCGGAATTCGGTGCATTGTTACCAAAAGGATGGTTACCCCCACCAACCGGTACTTCGCAAAAAAGAAGCGTTCCGAGAGAGGTGAGTTTGGCACTTGTCTGCGCATCTTCCAACACACTTTCGAGAAGGTCGATAGCTTTTTTGGGGTCCCACGCAAAGGGTCGTTGGTAGCTCGGAATGACATACGCCTTATTCAACGTGTCATAGAGTTTGGTCAAGGCCAGTGCGTCAGCTTTCATCCAAGACTCCGCTTCTATTTGTTGGTTTCGTCATGGTCAGGATTTTTTTCGCGTCCAAGGGAAGCATTTCAAGTGGCATAGGGCTGATCAACCTTCGTTGTCCACGCGGATCGCTTCAACCGCCGCAACGATGTCATCGTCTGACAAATACGGTGCCTGGGCGAAGATCAGCCCTTGCTCACCATTCAATTTGGCGGCCAAGTGCCCCTTGCCTAACAACATCTCTGCTCCGGGACGGTCCAGAGCGATACGCGAAGTCGCCTCGCTGGCCACTTTCAAGATCAACCGATTGCCCAAGTTCTCGCGTAATTGCATCGGCATCACGTCCTTGTCCGGCCGTTGGGCGGCGAAGAAAAGATGAATACCCGCCGCGCGAGCCTTCACCCCGAGGCGTTGTACTGCCGCACTGACCGTTCCCTTGTAACCGTCGTCCAGCATCCAGTCGGCAAACTCGTCGTGCACCAGGAACACCATCGGCATACGGTCTTCTGGCAATGATTTGGCGTTGTAGGTGGACAGGTCTCGAGCTCTCGAAGCCGCAAAAGTCCGATAGCGCTCTTCCATTTCCTCGACCAAACCGTTGAGTACTTGGACGGATCTTTCGCGGGTGGTGATGATCGCTTCACGTAAGTGTGGGAGGGTGTCCAGGGCAGCGTAATCCACACCCATTTTTGGGTCGATCAGGATAATGTTGGCCAAACTGCTTGGGTTAGTGGCAGCAATGTCTAACAGCAACGCTTGAATCAATACCGATTTACCACTGCCCGTTGATCCTGCGATCAAGGAATGCGGTTCGTGCTGAGACAAGCCGCCGAAGTCACCGCCTAGGTTCAGATACAGCACGTTGCCATTCAACTCCTGGAGGCCAAGAACGAACGATGTGTTGATCCCGGCAGAATTTGGGTTCGTTTGGCGCATCGCCCAGACGTCCCACAAGGAAACGGGTTGGCGCATTTCCCCTGCGACCGAAACAATGATCTCGCCCGGTTTCGGTTGTACCGTTACCAATTGAATGCTGTGCGTGGTCAGTAACTGTGTTCGTTTGGCTTCAATGTCTTCCACGCGAAGACGGTCAGATCCTGAAAGGCGGATCAAGCAGCCGTTGGGGGTCAATCGAGTGCCGATAACATTGGCCTGAAGACCATAACTATTGAGTGCTTTTTTCAGATTGGCCGTAACTTCCTTAGCCCAGACTTCACGATCATCCACCAGCTGGCCACGTTGTGCCAAATGTTCGGTCACGAGGTTCATCAGAGCCGTACCTTGGGTGAGCTTGGACCTGACCGATTTCACCTCAAAAGTGGTCGTAATGCTCGGCACCACAATGGGCATTTCTGGCGGGTGAGCCGCTTCAGCTTGGGAGGTCGCTTGTGGTTCACCAGCACTAATATCGATGCTTGCGTCCGAGGATATTTCGTTGGATAGGCCTGACCCTGACGGCGTGAGTCGATCGATCATGTCGGTCCACGTCACACGTTTCGCCGGCTGCTGGACGTGTACTTTGTCCCATGGTGTGTCCACTCCAATGGCTTGGCGTACCGCCAGTGAGTCTTCGCGCCGAGCATACGCTTCAGCCAGCCTTCGCAATTCAGGACGGCTGAACACCTCTTGATATGAACTGACACCATCAGTTTCTTCAATGGTGATCCGTTCTGAGCCGGAAGCAACTTGACCCGGTTCGGAGGTATGGACAAAAATGTGCGAATAGCCCCGAAGCGTGACGCCTACACTACCGTCCCGTATCGCGGCTCTTGCGCGTTCGAGTACAGCGGTTTGTCCAGGGGGTATCACTGCGTCAATCAACAGATCAGCGATCCTTGACAGCCACAGGTCACGGTCAAGACGGCCAGGATCCCCAAACAGTGCTTCCCGAACCATCGTCAGTGTCGCGAGCAATTGGGCTTTCGAGGAACGTCTAGCGTCTGCTTCTCCCACAGCTGCTACGTACTTCGATTCAACAATGCTGAGGTGAAGTCGGATACCATCGGTCGTGTCTTGGATGCACAGTCCCAAAAGGTCTGCAATACGACTTTCCCTTTGGGCCAGCCAGCTTGCATAGTCATCCAGCAGAAAGAAAACCTGGATGGACGGTTTGTCCGCCCCCCCGCAGATGCGTTGAAACTCCTGTTCCATCATGAAACGGCTCAACATCAAGCCGATCAACTCTCCCGCTGAAACCCCTCTCTTGGCCGCTCGAAGCACGATGTCACCGGAAACGCTAACCGCATCGTCGATCAGGCGCTGGGTGGTCGCATTGAGTTCGTCCTCCGTTAGCGTGAGCCACAACTCTTGAATACGTCGCTTGGCCAGAACGCTCAGCAGTCGAAGCTCAGATGTTGAGCTGACGATCATGTTGCGACCGTTGGTCCGGTTACGGCGGTATCGCACTACGGTGATTTTGTTGGCTTGGAGTTGCCGCTTGTCGAGCAACTCGTCGTAGGTGGCCACCCACTCGGCCAAGTTATGTGCATCCTCGAACACGCTGCGAAGACGATCGCTCTGCAAAGAAATCTGGCGGGCAGGTACCAAGTGGTGTTGCAAGGGCACGTCTTGTTGTCGCACCACAGCACCGACCATATCAACGTACGCACGCCCTGAGGCCGTTTGCTGAGGGCAAGTCAAGAACGTGGTCGATTTCAGTTCATTTTCACCGGATACGCTGCGATACGACCACCGCGAGGGTGCGTGTTCGAACACCGGTCGATCGTTAAGCCAATCCACGGGGATCCACTCTTCGGTGGCCGTTCGGGATACCACATCGTGCAAGAAAGCAATGTCAAAGGGACGGAAGCCATCCTCGGGTTTGGTGATCGTGATGTTCGGTGGGGACACTGAGATGCGAAGCTTGGACATGAAGTTGTCGGAAGTCTCACTGACCACGGACACATCAGGGTCAGCATCCGACTTACTCACCAATTCGGCGTATATCCTTCGAAGTTTTCCTGCATCTTGATGGCGCACTGACACGTTGCAATGAAGCTCAAGGCCCTCTTGCAGGTTCGTCAACTCCCGAACCGTTGCAAGCGGCAAATCTGCAGCGTCGGCGTTGTAGAGCAAAACGCTTAAGTTCGACCGCTCGTGCGGCTGAAGGCCTACATACCGTTCCAATAGCTCACGGATTTGGCGTGCAGCTTCCACCGGGCTGACGTCAGTGAGTTGTTCGTCATCCGCCCGAACCGGTCGTTCCAGCAGGCTGTATCCGTTGACGGTACTGCTTTCGGTCACCAAAACCAGCGTCCCTGATCGGTCGGCAACGGCGATTTCAGGGTAAAACGGGTGCTCCAACTCTTCGCTGAACTCCTGGAAGAAGATGTTGCGATCTCCGAAGGTAGCGTGCCGACCGGCCAATAGGTGCGTAATCAAGCCAGCTACTCGGCGTAGTTTCACGGCCAATGCCTTCATACGTTCCGGATGCCAAGGCGGGACGATGATGCTGGGTTGGTCGCCCGTCAGGCGAACCGTTCCCACTGTCAGCACTTCCGACACTAGCTTGGCGCGGGCTACGTCTCCCCGTGCGTGAATTTTCAACACCCGTAGCAACGCCCCGAAAGATTCCGCTTGGTTCAAGATGGCTTCGGTGTGCAAACCGCTTTCGAGAAAATGCTTGATGGCATCGGAGTAGTCCGATTCAAAGGTGGCCCACGCGGCCTTGATTTCTTTCTGTTGCTCGGCAGTTAAGCGACCGTCGTTGTATAGCTCGTCGATGCGGCGCTTGATTTCTGCTCGAAGGCTCTTGATACGACCGGGCGGCGGAACCAGCGACCCCGCATCGCGTCCGAAGGTAGCTTCCAGCGTGTTCACGTCTAATAAAGACACGCTCTGGACACCACCTTTCTTGCTCACCATCCGCCGCGGTACTTCTGTGCAGGCAATACCCCCCTTTTCCAGCAATCGCTTCATGTCGTCGTGAAGTGTCAACCCGATGGCCTCGGGGCGCGCCATCCACAACAATTGGGTCTTCTCGACCGTTTGATCGTTGCCCGCATGCTGTTCGACCAAGCTCACTTCAAACTTGATCTGCGTTTGCAGTTTAGAAGCGGACGCACTTGGTTTGAGCTTTCCACCTTTTCGTTTGTTTTCGTACTCGAAAAATGCAGGGTAATCAAAAAGGGGATCAGGAATGTCCGACGCTCCCATCTTTTCCACATGCCATTGAACGCGCTCGCCTAATAGTTGCGGCAAACCACGGTACATGGCGGAGAAGAAAGCACCGATATCGTGGTTGAAGCGCTCACGCCATTCGGTACGTCCCTTGGTGACGCGAACACTGATGAAGCGCTCTGTGGTCGACTCCCCGGCACGAGCCGCCAGCCGCTGAACAGCCGTTACGAAACCGTCCAGAAAGTCCGTGCATTCGATCGGCTTGCCGAATACCACCTTTTCCCATCGGCACCGAAGCTTTGTATCTTGGCCGAGGTAACGTCGGTGCAGTTCGAAGAACTCCTCGTCGGCCTCGTTCCAATCGGATCGCTTCTCCCGAGCTTTCAGTTCCTCAAGATGCTTCTTCCAGGCATCCGTCAGAACACCCGGGTCGGTGCAGTCGTTTTCAAAAAAGTCGAGGGTGTGATCGGCCAACTTTTGTTGCTTTTCTTTGGGGCGATCGAACAATAGATGTATGCCATCGCCCTCCCATTCGAGTAGGGATAACGCTTCCTTCGTATCTGGATCCCCGGGTTGCGCCTGAATGAAAGCTTCAATAACAGGGTGAGCAGCGAGCTGGATCAATTCAAGGTTGGCCGTGAACCTTTCCCTCATGTCTTCCGGATCGATTGCTTGTCCCGTTTTGCGTTGTTTGAGCAACAGCGGTGCGCGGTCGGAAAATAGCTTTTCGAAGGCCTTGCGCCACGGGCCGCTGGCCGTACCGAACGATTTAGTGTTCGAAAATAGCGTGGTATCCCGAGGTAGTACCAGACGTGGTAGTGCCCAGCCCAGCGCATCTCGAATGGGATGGCCTTCTATTCGGGATGCTTCGCTGATCTGGGCACAGTAGTCTCCGAGCTGAAACAGCGACATGTCGGCAACTGCCAAGAGTCCTTTCAATGCAGCCTGGAACACCCGACGATCTTCCGGTGCCAAGGGCAAGGCAGTGGTGCGAACGGTCGCTTCGGCCCAAGCATCCTCGTGCGCCCGAAACTCCTGAGCGCCTAATGCAGTGACGTAACCAAGGGTGTCTGAAATGTTAGGCTCGTTGCCGTTGGCCGTGAGTAATGCGGCTTTGTCTGTGCCAATGTTTCGTACGGCACCTGCGTTCTCATCCGTCAACACTTCCGGCGGAAGTCCCAGGCCAGCTACCAAGACCTCGGGAATCTTGACCTCTATTTGTTCCCTTAGGTCCGGGTCTGCCAATACTTCGCGAACCACCGACGCTATTTGAGAGGCGTTGAGGCGATCGAGACGAAATAGAGCAGCGGCACCGTCTGAGGCAGAAACAACACCGATGCGACGCCGTAAGATGTCAGCGCCGACGCGACCTACGATTTTGTCCGCCAGCATCACATGTCACCTTGCCGATTGAACGGGTTTTCCACAAACGCACAAGAGTCGGAAAGTCGGCGAACCAACCCCAGGCCATACAGTCGCGTTTCCAAATGCTCCGCGTTGTCCATCAACGCTTCTTGGTCCACTTGATTGTTTTGAATGTGGCGGGCCCCTTCTACGTGACCGATGACCAACCCGTAGCGGCGATAAATTTCAGCAAGGAACTCGCCAAACTCCATCCGATCATCGACCACAGTCACTACCAACGCCTTCAAAAGGCGATCGTTCGGAGCGTAGCGAACCCGTCGGGCTAGGCGCCGTGAACTGAGACCGATGGCGCGGGACCACGTGTTGTGTATCTTCTCGACGTGCTGCGCATGGCGGGTTTCCGCCTTTTTGAGGAGTTCCTCGATCAGCCGCTCCCCAGACAACTGGTGGATGTCGATTTCATCATCTTTGTCGTACTGGAAGCGTTCCGCCATGATGCGAGCACATTCGCCTTTCGGATCTTCCGAGTTCAAGGCGGCTTCCCATTCATGAGTTGTTCGGACGTTTTCGATCAAAGCTTTCACCGCTCGCAACGAAATGGTCTGGTTACCTTGGAACGACTCGCCCGACAACGCCCTGACTTTGGTTCGTTGGCGTGAAACCACTTCGCAAACAATCTCAACCGGTTCTACGTCGCCCAGAGTGCTTTTTCCGCATTCAAGGAAATATAAAAGAAGGTTCAACCCAGTCATGGTGATGAGATGGTCGAGACCATCGTAGATGGGAATGTCTCTGCTCAGAATGGCCAGCCAGTCGTCGCAAAGACGGTCGAACCGGGGAAGCTGGGCATAGGGTAAATAGCCAACATCACGACGGTTTGGTGCTTGCTGAACCGGCCCCTGTAATGCCTTGACCAACTGGTTCATGTTGGACGGTTGCCGGAACAAACGCTCAACGAGTTGGTGGCCCAAAGCTCTACCGTTACTGGCTCGTCCCAACATCAGGTATAGGAGCTCCCCGGTACGGGCGAAGAATCGCCGATCGTTGGATACATTGTCCTTTGCATCGAATCTCAAGTCTTCGTACAAAGCGTCGGGGCCGAACGGGAACACAAATTTTGAGCTCCAACGTTTATTGCTTTTCCCTTCAAAAGCCGACGACCGTAGCAATTCAATCGATCGCGCGAAATCGTCAAAGGACATGAACGATTTCCGGAGATGATCGAAAAACATGTCCCCCATTTCGGCCGCGTCGCGCTTGAACAGCTCCATCCATGTATCCCACTTAGTGTCGTCAGGGATTTGCCGCGCTCGTACGACTTCGACATAAGGATTGTTGAATAGCAAGCTTCTGAGGCGGATTTGATGCTGGGGCTGATAGCTTATCTTCACGGTGGGTGGTGCATTCAACGGATCGTTGAGGTTTGATTGCAGTACGTTCAGAAATTCGAGAATGGCCAGGTGAGGCAGCTGCTCGTCGTAGAGTCGGTGACCCCAAATGTGCTCATCGACGGCGAAGGAGCCATGTTCAATACGTGGTGTCATTGGGCGTTCCTCACCGAGATCCGTTTTAAGAAACCGTGACCGTTTTGCTCGATTTCGATAAAGGTTAAGCCCAAGCCAGCGTGTTCCTCCGTCGTATCGTCGTCTTCATGCCCGTGGCCCTGTGCCCGCACCAGCTCAGCTTTACGGAGAAGCCTTGCCTTGAACGCAAGCAAGTCTTCGAAGCACTCGTTGGAAAAACTGCTGGGCAACGCACCTTCAGCCACTCGGCACAAGAACTCGAACCGAACCGGGGTAAGGTCAAATGGAACCGAACCCTGATTCCCACCGCCGACCGAGATGTCCAAGCAGGGCCTCTGCCCATTTTTGTCCCACCGGATATGCATCCCCATGCCACCAGCACGGCGACTGGGAACGGCGCTTTCGCATAGGACGCTGATTTTGGATTGGGTGAAACCGCCGGAGTTGGCAATGAACACCGTGTCCGGGTTGTCTAGCAAAAGGCCTGTCATGACCCGGTTAAGGCCCTGAACCAAGCGAGAGCGGGTTTTCTCTTCCACCAATCGTTTGGACTCCCCTGGAACGACACTATCCAGAAGACGGAGGTAATCACCCGCGAACCGGAAAGTCGTAAGATCCCAGAACGGGTATTTGCTATAAACCTCATCCGGCAACGTGAAGAAAAGCCGTTGACGTTGATCTGCCAATCGATCCAGGAAGAGGCTTGCACCATCTTCCAAACGTACGGACTCTTCGCCTTCGAGATAGTGTTGTTGAAGGGACAGGTACTCCTTCGTGGCCCCGTACACCTTGTCAGCGCCCACGAATTGGTCAAAGTCCTCGCGCAGCCGGGTATCGTCTGATCCATAAACCAACAAACCGTCGACACCGTTCGTAGTTTCCTCACCGATACCAAGAGACCGTAAAGTCTTGAACACAGGGCGCGCCATGGCACGTCGGTAGGGTAAGTTAGCGGCAAATACGTTTCGATAAATGCTGCCTTGGTCCACTGTGTCGTCTTCTTGGATTTGAACAATATCTGAGCAGCTCATGAGTCCTTCCTTCACAGAAGGATGACCGTGGCCCAAGAGCATGTTCGCTGCCAGTGCAAGTAAGTCGCGTACAGGCAAGTGGGCGCCATTCAGACGCGCGATCTCAATCAAATCTCCCAAACGACGGGCAAACCGGCCGCCGTCCTCCAGGCCGATGGCTCGCTTTCGGTTTTCAGCGATCGGACAGATGCGTTCTCCTTGGTTAAGCTTGCAGCTCAAACACCGATCCCATTCGGGATGTTCCGTCACCGCTTTGATGACGGCCGACAAGGACTGCCGATGCGCTGATCGACTCAGATCAATGACTTTGAGCCTCGGATGTTCGAATCCGGCTTGGAGAAAAGCATTCTGAACCGGCATCAGCAGAGGTGACGGGGCACCTTCCGCGTCTTTGCTCTTACGAAGTCGGTCGAGGATTTGACCGTGGTTGCAAGCAATCACGTAAACGGTAGTGTTTTCGTTCCCTTCGACGGACTGTTCTAGGCCATCGAGGATTTTTTCGCCTTCTGGACCTTTCAGCTCGCTGAGATCCTTCACAAAAACAACGAAGCGCCCCGGCAGCTCCAACGTTTTGATCTTTTCCCGTGCTGCCCATTTCTTCTCATCGCCACCAAGCCGCAACCATAGCTGACGGGCATGATAGGTTTTGCCATCGCCCGCTGTACCCGCGATTAGCAACGATCCGCTGTTGTCGGTTTTGACATACGCCAGCATCTCGTCAACATAAGGCGTCGGCAGCGAAATTGGTTGGACGTTGGCTTGGCTCAACGCAACGTTGACATACTCGTCAAAGAGGTTGCCGTTTGTAGGTAGGGGCCCGTAATTTCGTAGAAATCGTACCCATTTGAGGGCGGGGGGAGAAAAGGGCCCGGCCAAGGGCTGTACGTCGTTCATGTTCTGGATTCCGGTGTTGTTCCTGATTTGCGTCCCGGCGGCGGGGTTCCCATCCCGTCCGTATAAAGTGTGGATAAGTGTAGCGGATTTCCGTGCGCGGCGGGCAATCAAATGGCGTTCTCCACGGTGGGTGTTGCGCCAGAGTCGGGCTGGAACACTTGCCCTGGCCACGATCAGCAAGCTGGGCGTGGTTCTTCACCAGAACGTCTGCGGCCACGACGTCCACACCCGTGATGTTCTCAGGCGTTGAATAGTTCCTATTTTAATATTGGCCGGATGCGATTACTGATGCAGATCGAGCACCGACATCGACTACATGACCAACAGATGGGGAATCTGAGCGAAGGCCAAGATAACCTTTGGCAAGGAAAAAAGCCCGCCACCTTTCGGTAGCGGGCTAACTATTTAAGCGGCTTGTTTTATCCTAAATCCGGCAGTTACCCTGCCACTGTGAGCCGGTCTGACGGGAGCCACGGCGGCAGCGGGCGAGTAATTTTGGCCACGACGTAGTCCAGGAAAACGGACGATCCAACTCACGTTGGATATCCTCCAGGCGTTTGCGCTTTATCTCCAACTGGGAGACAGCATTGGCATGATGCTGGGGAATCGACTCCAGTACCGCGAGTAGCGCCGCCACCAGCCCCGGCCCGGTTTGATACGGCTCGGCGTTATAGATACAGCCCCCGGCGAGATACAGATTCGGTGACTCCGCGCCGCGCGAGGATTGCACGCCCAGCTCGAAACCGGCGAAGCGGCCGATGATCCGTTCGATCGCGCGGCTTGCTGTGCGCAAATCCTCTTTCGCCGAACGGATGATCGGACGAAGTGCATCGCCAACGGCATCGGCGCCAACGACGCGCCGACCCGACAATTCAAGCACGATGCCTTGCATGGTCTGCGGTTCGATCCGCTCGCAATCTTTCGCGTACAGATCGATTTTCCGCTCAAGCGCTTCGATGGTCATGGGCAGACGTCCGATTTCACCTTCGTTGGCGTAGCGCTGATTGCGCCACACCGAGAACAGCGTCGAGAGTTTGGCGACTTCCGCATCGACCCCGGCTTTTTCGATCACCATCGGATTGCCGGACGCCAGGGCCTTGACCTCGGCGTACGACAACGCTGCCAGCTCGACATCCTCCAGCGACCGGATACCTTGGTCGCCCTTCATCACCTGGGCGATGAAGCGGGCCTTGGTTTCCAGCGTCTGCCACAGATAAGCGTCAAAGCTGCCTTCCGTGACATAGCGGAAAATCTCCACCTCATCGCACGTCGAGCCCTGGCGCAGGATGCGCCCTTCGCGCTGCTCGACGTCGCATGGCCGCCACGGCGCATCGAGGTGATGCAGCGCGTACAGCCGGGTCTGCACGTTGGTGCCGATACCCATCTTCGCGGTGGACCCGAGCAGCACCCGCACCCGCCCTTCGCGCACCGCCTTGAACAGCGTGGCTTTCTGGGCATCCGTGTCGGCATCGTGGATGAAGGCGATTTCCTTTTCGGGAATACCTCCGGCGAGCAACCGATCGCGCATGTCGTCATAGACGCTGAACGACTTGCCGCCCTTCGGTGACGACAGGTCGCAGAAGACGATCTGCGCGCCGCGAAACGACGCGGTCCGCTGCCAGATGTCGACCACTTCCCGCACGCATGCGCCGATCTTGCCGTTCTCGTCGAACGCGGCGTGTGGCGCTACCAGCCGGAAATCCAGCGCGGCCTTGCGGCCATCCGTGGTGATCGCCAGCATGTTGTCTTCTTGAGGCTTGACCTCGCCGTTGCGGATCGCCACCGCGCGCATCACCAGGGTCTGGACGAAGGCCTTGAGTGCACTGCTCGCCGGGCAGGCGATGATGCGCGCCTTGCCGCCTTTGAGCCTGGGCACGGGCAGGTTCAGCATCTCGGCGGTGCGAATGTCAGCCACCTCGCCGAAGATGGTCATCAGCTCCGGGACGTTGATGAAGCGGGCGAACCGGGTGTTCATCCGGTAACCGCTGCCGTCCGGGGCGATCTCCAGCGCCGTGACGCTCTCGCCGAAGGTCGCAGCCCAGGCGTCGAACTGCTGCAGGCCCAGTTCCTCCAACCGGTTAGGTTGCAGGTAGCGCATCATCGTGTGAATCTCTGCCATCGTATTGGCCACCGGTGTTGCGGTGGCAAACACGACGCCGCGATGCGCATGGCCATGCACCTGCATCGTGTAGCGCGTCTTCAGGAAAAGATCGAAGGCGCGTTCGGAGCTGGTGAGCGGCAGACCCGCAACCCGGGTCATCTTCGTGAACCGGTAGAGGTTCTTGAAGAGGTGGGCTTCATCGACGAACAGGCAGTCGATTCCCAGCAGCTCCCACGTGAGCAGATCGTCCTTCTTCTTGTCTGCAAGCAGCTTTTCCAGTCGTGCTGCCCAATTCTTTTTCATCATCTCGAGTTGCTTGACGATCCGGTTGGACCGGTCATTTCGCTTCTCGGCGCGCACTGCCATCTCGATTTCACGGATGATGTCCTTGATGAACACTTCGGTAAAATGCGGGGACATCTTGATGCGCTCGAAGCTCGAATGCGTGATGACCACCGCGTCCCAGTCGCCGGTGCCGATGCGAGAGACGAGTTCCCGGCGGCGGTCGCCTTCGAGATCGTCTTTCGTTGCCATCAGCACCGACGCGTTCGGATAGAGCCGCACGAATTCGGCCGTGTACTGGGCCAACATGTGATTCGGCACGACGTGGCAGGGCTTGTTGACGAACCCCAAGCGCCGAAGCTCCATGCTGCTGGCGACGCATACCGCCGTCTTGCCGGCACCGACCACATGGAACAGCCCGGTGTTGCCGGTCTGCACCACGCGCCAGATGGCATCCTTTTGATGCGGATGCAATTCGAAGCAGTGGGAGAACCCCGGCAGCTTCAGGTGTGCGCCATCGAATCGACGCGGCCGCGTGGCGTTGAACAGATCGTTGTAGATCCGGCACAGCTTCTCGCGTCGTGCAGTATCGTCGAAGGCCCAGCGGGCGAATCGCTCTTTGATCAGCCCAAGCTTTTCGCGCGCCGCCAAGGTTTCGTCCGAGTTGACGAAGTAGCGATCGGTAACCGGATCGCGATCCCGGATGGTCGGAACCTGGACATTGAGCGCGCACTGCACCAGCTCAATTGCATTCATGCGCGATGTGCCGAACTCCTGTGTTACTTTGATGTTCTGACGAGCGGCATATTCCTGGTAGTGGATCGACCACGCACCGGCCTGCGCCGAATAGCCCACCTCGCAATCCTTGAGTTCAAGGACTTCGTGAATGAACCCTTCAACATCAGCGGCTGGAATCCAGACAGCACCCAGGCGCGGTTCGATCGACGCCGGCGGCAAATCCTCCGGCTGCACCTTTTCGAGCGCTTCGATGTTGCGTTGGAAAGCTGTCCCTGAAGCAATCGCCTGCTTGAACTTGTCCTTCACATTGCCGGACAAATACTCGTCGGCTGTTTTCCATCCATTGCAGGCCGGATCCAGGAATATCTGTCCGCCTTCGGCCAGCGCATCGAGTACTGCTTGCTCGGGCGCCGACAGAAGGGCAGCCATATAGGCTGGGGCGACCTGCCCACGCCACTGGATTGACGCTGCCAGCGCCTCTTCGGGTTCGGCAACCGACGTGGGTTCCGTGACTCGCGAGAGGGTGCGTTTGGTAAACAGCGCCGCCTTCGTTGCCGAGTCGGATTCCTCGTCGTAATGCTCCAGCGACAGCAACAGCGGATAGTCTGGATCGCGACGAAAGGCCAGTGCGTTGGCGCGGGTAGACAGACATCCATACTTTGCGATGAAGCGATCATAGACACCGTTGAGCATTCCCCGCAGCTGCCCGAGTTCGACATCTGCGGTGTCGCTGAGCTGGGCATCGAGTACCGCACGGGCGTGGTCCCGTATCGTGCACAACCCGCCGATACGCGCGCGCTGCGTGGCATTGAGCGGGGCATGGATATCGACCATCTCGCTGCCTTCGACGCGGTGCACGCGCCCCCGATGGATTCGGAAGCTGCCTGGTCGCGCGCCTGCAACAGCCGGGACAACGACCTGCGTTGTCGCGGGCTTCGTGGTTGCTGGCGGCGTATAAACGCCGGTCGGCATCCGTTCGACACAATCCTTCAGCGCTGTCGCGAGATCACCTTCAAAGACCGTTGTCGGAACGGCTTCGTAACCATTGCTCTCGCGCGCGATCTTCCCGATGCAAAATTCCGGGTGCCTCGCGTACCACGCGCTGACGTGCAAGTGCCGGTCATGGCACTGCGGATGCCGTAGTGCATCCGGCACCTCCTCCAAGCCAAGCCAGTCGGTATTCACGTCTTCCGCGCGATGGCGCTTGCGCAGGAAAACGATGTCCGTCTGGACGTCCGTCGAGGCGATGCCGGCAAAAGCTCCCTTCGGAAGCCGGATCGCGCCCAGAAAATGCGCCTGGGAAGCGATGTATTGGCGCGCTTCGTCGGCCCATGCGTCCAGCGTGTAGCTGGTGGTGATGAAGCAGACCAGGCCGCCAGGTCGCACCAGGTCGAGCGCACGTCCGAAAAAGTAATTGTGGATGCTGAACCGGCAGTAAGGCCGGTTGCTCAGGTCGGCAACCTTGTACTTGCCGAACGGCACGTTGGTGATCGCGAGGTCGAACCAGTTGTCGGCCAGCGGCGTTTTTTCAAACGGCGCAATCCGAACATCCACGCCACCTGACGCATAGAGTGCCTTGAGCATGCGGCCGGAAAGGTGATCGATCTCGACTGCGGTAACGCTGCTTTGTTCGGCGATTGCGCGAGGCATCGCACCGACGAAATGACCCACGCCGGCTGATGGCTCGAGTACGCGGCCTCCTACGAATCCGAAGCGTTCGATCGCATGCCAGATGGCCTCGATAACGTGTATCTCGGTGTAGTGGCTGTTGTTGATCGAAGCGCGGGCGGACTCGTATTCGTCATCACTCAGCAAATCGCGAAGCTTGCGGGCGCGTTTGACCCAGGGGGCATCGTCGCCCTCGAGGTTGAAGCCAGCGGGCAAACCTCCCCAGCCGGTGAAGCGTTGAAGTACGACGCGTTCTTCTGGCATCGGGGTGCGGTTGGCCGCTTCGATCCGACGAAGCAGATCGATCGCCGCCAGGTTGGCCTCGAACTTCGCGGCCGGCCCCCCGAAATTACCTAGATCATCGCCCTTGAGCGTGGGCCAGAGAACGCGCGGAACGGATTTGGAGGCGGTTGCGGATTTGCGCCAGCTGACGCCGGAGCGGGACTGCAACACCTCCTCTTCGAATTCGACCGTAGCGAGCGTCGATGAGAATTCCGCTGGCGGGGGCGAAGACGGGCATGAGGCCGGGACATTCTGATCCGCGAAGAGATCAGGGAACTCAGCGGTGTCCGGATCGAGTCCGGGCAACCATTGAGAAAGCGTGGTGGCGTGAGTGGCCATCGGTGTGTTCCTCCAAAAAAGAAAACGGGGAACACAACCGCCCATGAGGGAGATATGCTCCCCGTATGGGAATGAAAATGCGAATCAAATAAAATGATTCACGCGAGCGCAACACCCCTCAGTGACAATGGTTCCGTCGCGGAAACGAGAGCTAAACCCTGATCAGCTAATGCCCTGGGATTTCGGCGCATCGCGTCGACCGCAGACCTGGGCGGACCGAGCGGGTTTTAAGCGGTAGGGCTACGTACGCGCGTGAAGCATCTACGTGGAATGCAGTTGCCAATTTTCGTGGCAGAGATTCGCCATAGTGTGTCCTCCAGAAAAACGGGGACACCGTTCCCAAAGGAACAGGTCTCCAGTGGGATGGATGCAATCGAAGAATGAAAACCAAGACGGGCAGGTAACGACTGCGACGCCTGAGAAAGTCCAGGAGTGCCCGGAAAGGGCGGAACTGACCAGAAGGCCATTGAAGCGCTTTTAGTATGCATCAGGCCGGTTGCAATGCACGGTCGCAGGAAGAAGACCAACCGAAGCAGACCGTATGGGAGACGCTTTGCGGATAGCGGTGGCGAACACGATCCGAGAGGGACCGGTTGCGCATGTTACCAGCCTGACGCGTTAACCGTCAGGAACGACAGGAGGTTACCGACGATGAGCAAGCAGGAAAGACGTGTATATCTTGAGCAGATTCGGGAGCGTTACCGCACAGCGAAGCGCGCCAGAAAATTATAGCGCCTTAGTGTGAAGAGGTGGCGACATAGGATCATAGTGTTTGGGCTGTTGAAGTAGACATCAAGTTTTATGAGATATGAAGCGGATGAATTCAGAGTAGATGGGAGGCAGTTGCAAAACTATTTTTCTCTACTATGATAATTTATAAGTAATTGATTTATATTAATAATTAAAATTAAAAAACATAATTTGCACAAAATTTATACAGTTTTGCAACTGCCCCCAGAGGTTAACAATTTTTTTGATGTGAGTAGTGAGTAGATAGTTGACGCTATCAACAATTTATGTCAATAATAAAAATGAGAATTGTTATCATTTGATAGAGGAAATTTTAATGGCGTACTTTAACTCCTTACCGGGAAATAAGGGACTGGCTAAGTATATGTCAGCGCTAGGAGCCTTATTCTTCTTAGCGCTGACCTTCATGAGCGGGGCTGCTTTCGCCGCAGGGGAACCCGAACGGCTGTTGCAATTGCTCGATTATGTGGCAGTCGATTATGGCGGCACGGTAGCCGGCAGCAAGGTGGTCAACGCCTCGGAATATGCAGAGCAGGTTGAGTTTACCGGCCATATTCGGGAGTTGGCCGCTCAGTTGCCGCCAAGCGAGGCCAAAGGCGCGCTGGTGACCGGCGCAGATCGGCTTGTCGATCTGATCGGGAGGAAAGGGGATCCTGCTGGTGTCGAATCGGCTACAGCCGACATGAGGGCGCTGCTCATGAAGAATTTTCCCGTTTCCACGGCGCCGAAGGGCACGATTGACCTGAGCGGTGCGGCTCCGCTATTTCAGCAGCGCTGTGCCGCTTGCCATGGCGCCCAGGGAAGAGGTGACGGGCCGCTGGCCGCCGGCCTGGAACCTAAACCAGCCAATTTCCATGATGCGGGACGTCAGGCTCAGCGCAGTGTCTTCGGGCTATACAACACCATCACGCTGGGCGTTCCAGGAACCGGCATGCCGGCCTTCAAGGATATGAGCGACGCACAACGCTGGGTGCTGGCCTTTTACGTGAGCACGCTTGCAGCCAGCGACGCCGAGCGTCGACAAGGGCAGGCGCTCTGGGAAAAGGGGGGCGGGAAGGCGCGTTTCGTGGACCTCAACAGTATCACCATGACCACGGTGCAACAGGAGCGGCGTGAAGGCGGGGAGGACGCGGCTGTGACACTTGCTTTCCTGCGGAGCAATCCGCAGGCTATCGTTGCGGGCCATGGCTCACCCATCGGGTTCAGTGTCCGTATGCTCGGGCAGAGCTTGAACAAATATCGCCGGGGCGACACCGACGGTGCTTACCAGGATGCGGTCGCGGCTTATCTGGACGGCTTCGAACTGGCCGAGACGGGGCTGAAGGCAGTGGATCCGGCTCTGCGTACCACAATCGAACAGGAGATGATGAAGTTTCGTAGCTTGGTTCGGGAACAGGCCGCCGTGCAACTCGTGACTGCGCAGCATGATACCCTGCAGAACTTGTTGCGTAAGGCGGACGAGCGCCTGCGAGGGCCGGAAATTGCTCCCGAAGTGAGCTTCTTCAGCGCCTTCGGCATCCTTGCCCGGGAAGGGCTGGAGGCGATTCTGATCATCGCGGCGATCATCGCGTTTCTCACCAAAACAGGCCGCCGCGATGCACTTCCCTATATTCACGCCGGATGGATTGGTGCGCTGGGGGCCGGCTTCGCCACGTGGTTTGCAGCCTCCTATTTGGTTGCCATCAGTGGAGCAAGCCGGGAATTGACAGAAGGCGTGACCGCGCTTCTGGCAATGGCGATCTTGCTCTACGTGAGCTTCTGGCTCATCAACAAGCTCCACGTCGAGCGCTGGAAGCAATTCATCGAGAGCAAGGTGCAGGGGGCGTTGAGCGGCCGCACGCTGTGGGTGCTGACGGCGGTGGCCTTCTTCGCCGTCTACCGCGAGGTATTCGAGACTGTTCTGTTCTTCCAGGCGCTCTGGGCGCAGACGGGGCCCAATGGCAGCACCATGATCGTGTTGGGGGTGGTTGCAGGCGTGGCGTCGTTGGGCGTGCTGGGGTGGGCGATTTTCCGGCTGGGTATCCGCCTGCCGCTGCGTCAGCTTTTCGCAGCCAGTTCCGCACTCCTCTATGGGCTGGCGGTGGTGTTCGCCGGCAAGGGCGTTGCAGCCCTGCAAGAGGCCGGCGTGATGGCGGTTACAGCTGTGAGTTTTCCCCGCATCGAACTTCTTGGAATCTATCCGAGTCTGCAAAGCCTCGCAGCCCAAACGGCATTGGTGGCCTTAGCGCTACTTGCCTTGGCTTTAACGTTCTGGCTGCGGCGAGGGAAGCGTACGCCTTCAGCGGCTTAAGCCTTTTGACTGCTGCAATCCTTGATTCCTTAAGGTTGCATTGTTGAATAGTTGCGTTATAGTGCAACTATGCATTCAATAAATATTAAACCACAGGAAATTTTTCAAGCCCTCGCGGATCCGACCAGGATTCGAATTACCCGCCTTCTGGCCCAGACGGGGGAGGAAGCGTGCCTTTGCGAGCTGGTGGACAGCCTCATGGAGCCCCAGTACAAGCTGTCGCGCCATCTCAAGACCCTGCGCCAGGCTGGCCTGCTGTCCGCCGTCAAGGATGGCCGCTGGGTCTACCACCGGTTGGTGCAGGGCGTGCCGCATCTCGACCGCTTGTACGACATGCTCAAGGAGATGCCGGACAGCGATAGCCTGTTCGCGAATGATCTGGCGAATTTTCGGAACCGCATGTGCCTGCGCGAAGACGGGCGCTGCCGGGTGGGGATACAGACCCAGGCGCTCGCCGTGGAGGGGGAGTGATGGCCTGCTCGTCCTGCGGCGGCGCTGCCCAATCGGCTTCCATGCCGCGCCCCTGGCGCAATCTCAAGGTGGTGATGTCCGCCGCCGCCGGCGCGTTGCTGGCGGTCGGCTTTTTCGGCGCCATGGCGGGCCTGCCGGCTTCGCTTGCGACATTGCTGTACGTTTCCGCCGTGCTCATTGGCGGCTACTTTTTCGGCCGCGAGGCGCTGGAAGAACTCGTCAAAGAACGCGAGATCGGCATTGAGCTGCTGATGTCGGTGGCCGCCATCGTGGCGGGCGTCATGGGCCAGTGGGCCGAGGCAGCCACGCTGGCGTTTCTTTATTCGATTTCCGAAGCGGCGGAGGGCTACACGGCCGAGCGCGCCCGCCGCGCGATCCGCACATTGATGGATCTGACCCCAAAGACTGCACTGGTACGGCGTGAAAATGGGGAGGTGCGGATTCCCGTGGAGGAATTGCGCGTCGGGGATATCTTCATTGTGCTGCCGGGTGAGGCGGTCGCCACCGACGGCGAAGTGATCGAAGGACGCTCCAGCGTCAACCAGGCGCCGGTAACCGGCGAATCGGTGCCGGTGGAAAAATCGCCCGGCAACAAGGTTTTCGCCGCCACGCTCAACGGCGAAGGAGCGCTCACCGTGCGCGCCACCAAGACCTTTGCCAACAACACTATCGCCCGCATTATCCAACTGGTGGAGCAGGCACAGCAGGCAAAGGGGCGTAGCCAGCGTTTCATCGAGAAATTCGGCCGCCGCTACAGCCCGGCGGTTCTTGCGGTAGGCGTGCTGTTGGCCATTGTGCCGCCCCTTTTCGGCTTGCCGTGGGAAGAATGGCTGACCCGCGCCACCGTTTTTATCGTGGCCGCCGCACCTTGCGCCCTGGTGATTTCGATCCCCATCACGCTGGTGGCAGCCATCGGCACAGCGGGACGCCACGGGGTGCTGGTCAAGGGTGGGGTGCATCTGGAAAACCTCGCCAAGGTACGGGTGATTGCCATGGATAAGACTGGCACCCTGACCCTGGGGCGTCCTCAGGTGACCGAGATCATCCCATTGAACGGGAGCGAGGCGGATGAGGTTCTTGCTATTGCCGCTGCGCTGGAAAGCCGCTCGCAGCACCCGTTGGCGCGCGCGGTGGCCGAATACGCCGCCTCGCTGGGAATCGGCGCGTTGCCGGTCGAGGATTTCCAGTCGCTTACCGGGATGGGGGCCAAGGGACGCGTCCGGGGCAGCGAGTGGCACATCGGCAGCCCGAAGCTTTTCAGGGAGCTCGGAACGCCGCTCGCAGCGATTGAGCACGAAATCGAGCGCCTGCAGGGCGAGGGCAAGACCGTGGTGCTGGTGGGAACGACGCAACGGGCAGCGGGAATCCTTGCGATTGCGGATCCGCTGAGACCCGGCGCGGCAGACGCAGTGGCGGCGCTCAGGCAGGCAGGGATCGAGCGGATCGTCATGCTCACGGGAGACAACACGGCCGCCGCTCATGCCATTGCCCTGCAGGCTGGCGTGGACGAGGTGCATGCCGACCTTTCGCCCGAGGACAAGACACGTGTCGTGGCGGAATTACAGCGGCGTTACGGCCATGTGGCGATGGTAGGCGACGGCGTCAACGACGCCCCGGCGCTGGCGGCAGCCGAAGTCGGAATCGCCATGGGTGCGGCAGGCGCCGACGTGGCGCTGGAGACCGCCGATATGGCCCTGATGGGCGATGATCTGTCCCGGCTTGCCTACGCTGTGACGCTCAGCCGCCGGAACCGGCGGGTAATCGGGCAGAATCTCGGACTTTCCGCCATCGTGATCGGCGGCTTGGTTGCAGGGGCGGTCTCGGGCGCTTTTACTTTACCGATGGCCGTGCTCGCGCACGAGATCAGCGAGTTTGTAGTGATCGCGAGCGGCCTGCGCATGTTGCGGTCCTGATGTGCTTTATCTTCATTAGATGAAAGGAATAAAAATGACCAAGTATGGCTTCGGAAAAACCGTCGACATGTCGTTCGACGACGCAATTGCGCATGTGACCCAAGCACTCCAGGGCGAGGGCTTCGGCATACTCGCCGACATCGACGTCGCGGGCGCAATGAAGAAGAAACTCAATCAGGACATGCCGCCCTACCGGATCCTGGGCGCGTGTATTCCACCTTTGGCGCAGCGCGCCCTGGAAAGCGAACCGTCCATCGGCTTACTCCTGCCCTGCAATGTAGTAGTGCGGCAGGACGAAGCTGGCACAGTTCATGTGGAATTTATGGACCCGAATGCGGTACTGGAACTGGTGAATAAACCCGAGATTACTGCGTTGGCGACCGAGGTCAGGCAGCGGCTGGAGCGGGTGTCCGCCGCGCTAGGCGGGTCCGAAGAAGCGCCCAGCGCACAAGCTGACGAGACCATGGTCAAGGTGAAGGTGGATACGCAGCAGATGCAAGCGAGCATGGAAAAGATCCATCAGGCCCAGGATCCGCAGGAACAGCAGCGGCTTATGCGGGAACACATGCAGCAAATGCGCGAGACCATGCGCTCGATGGGTGGCGAGATGCATGGCAAATGCATGTGCTGCGGCCATTAAAGGTGGATATCACCATGGACATCAAACTGCTTACCACCCGGACCTGCCACTGCAGCAACATCGAGCAGGAGTTGCAGGATCTGGGACTCACATATGAGTGTTGCTACGCCGAAGAGCATCCGGAACTCGTGGAGCGTTTACGGATTCGCCATTGTCCCGTGCTGATTATTGATGAGGCGCGCGTCATCCCCGTGGATGGCCTGATGGAGGGACAGATCAGGGCCTTGCTGACAACAGGAGATTAATTATGAAATGCCCAATATGTAAAGAAGTGAATCTGGTGATGACTGAGCGTCAGGGAATCGAGATCGACTACTGCCCCGAATGTCGCGGCGTGTGGCTGGATCGGGGCGAGTTGGACAAGTTCATCGAGCATGCGGAGCGTCAGGCCGGCGGCCGGCCGCACAGCGAGTATCCCGAGCGGCATGAGCGCCTCGACAGCGACGACGAGTACCGTGGTAGGCCGCGCAAGTCCTTCCTGCGCGATTTGTTTGACTGACGGGGCAAGCCGGAAATCAGTCAGTTGACCAGTGAGATTCAACAAACGCTGGAGTGTGTGCCACGGGCTCTGTAGATCATTCCGCGAGGCAAGCATTTCTTCTGATACGCATGGCAACGGAGGTGAATCATGGGAAAAAGTAAAACTGTTTCAAACGTGGCTGCCGGCGCAGCGGTTGCAATTTGTCTGTCCACTGCTCAGGTGGCCAAGGCTGACGAAAATCCATTCGAGATGCAGACTTTTCAGAAGGGAGGCGCAGCTGGCCAGAAACTGGCGCAAGGCATGTGTGGAGGCCGATGGGGCGGCATGATGGATGGGCGGTGCGGCGGCATGACGGAAGGCATGATGATGGGAGGAGCGATGCCGCGCGGCGTAGATCCGGCGCAGTTGCCGGAACCTCAATCGGCAGGGGCGCGACTGGTCAATCAGTACTGTACGCAGTGCCATGGCCTTCCCACTCCTGCTCTGCACAGTGCCCCCGGATGGGCGCCGGTGGTAGGTCGCATGTATGCACGCATGCAATGGATGAGGCAAAACAGCGGCATGGGAATTGCCGCGCCGACTCCAGAGGAGTTGAAAGCAATCCTCGCTTATATGCTGACGCATGCCACCCAATAGGAAAGACACCGCACGATGGCGGTTTCATTGTGGCAGGCGCTTATTTGCACAACGGCCAGACTGGAGGAGAACGGAATGTGGATGGATTATGAAGGCTACGGTATGGGCTGGCATTGGTTGGGATGGTTAAGCATGGCGTTTTTCTGGCTGATTCCAATACTGCTGGTGCTGGCGGTGGTGAAGTACCTGATGGGTGGTCGCCGCTCGAACGCTCCTGACGGTGAAAAAAAGCCCGAGGCGCTGGCCGTCCTAGAAGAAAGGTATGCTCGGGGAGAAATCGATCGCGAGGAGTACGTGCAGAAGCGCGACGATCTGAAACGAGGTTAGATGCTCTAGTGCCCGCCATGCAAGTGCACCGGAAAATCCTTGTCGCTAGCGGTGCAATGGGGGCTGCAGCACGATGATCGCCATCCCCGCCAGGGCGAACACCACACCAAGTAAATCCCAGCGCGTAGGCGTTACGCCTTCCACCCGCCACAGCCAAATCAATGCAACGGCAATATAGACCCCACCGTAGGCCGCATAGGTACGGCCGGCTGCGCTGGGATGCAACGTGAGCAGCCAGGCGAACAGTGCCAGGCTCACCGCTGCCGGTAACAGCAGCCACCCGGGCTTGCCCTGCTTGAGCCAAAGCCAGGGCAAGTAACAGCCTACGATTTCGGCGACGGCGGTGGCAATGAACAACGCCGTCGTTTTAGCTAGCTCCGTGATCACTCGTGCGCCTTTCGTTTAGACAAGCCGGTGTTGGCGTCGGACGTGTGGCACGCGCACGCCTCGCCATGGGCAGCTGCAACCAAGTCTTGCAAAATCCCACAATCTGCCGCCCGGTGGCCGGTGTCGCATTGGGTACGAAGCCGAGCGAGTTGCTTTTCCAGCGTTCGGAGAGATTGAAGCTTGGCGCGCACGCGAGCAAGATGCTCATCGAGCAAGTGATTTACGTCTAAGCAGTCGGCGTCGGGTTTCGATGTAAAATCGAGCAGGCGCTTGATGTCTCCCAACCCCATGTCCAGCGTGCGGCAATGCCGGATAAAATTTGCCCGTTCAATTGCATCCTGGCCATAGGCCCTGTAACCATTGGTTTGGCGGGCTGGTAGCTGCACCAGCCCCACGCGTTCGTAGTAGCGCAGTGTTTCAACCTCGATGCCAGTAATTTTTGCCAATTCCCCAATGCGCATGAGTCCCTCCCCGTAATAATCCGATCATTTTAATCGCTTGACTATGAAGTCGCTATAGGGTTTAAAGTCCTTGTATCTTACTCAAAGATCAAGTTAAATACCCAACTATGTCTGCCGCGTTCCGACGAATTGTTCAACTCCTGCTGATCACCTTAGTGATCAATGGGGGCGGCTGGACGTTCAATCGCGAAGCCGTGGCCGACGCGTTCCTCATGGAGGCGTCGCAAACGGCACTGGCTGATGATGAATCGTCCGCTGAGCAGTCTGGAGACGGAAAAAACAGCCTTAACGGCGTGGTGTGCAACCACTGGTGCCATGCCGTGGATCATTTTGTCGGAATTTTTCCGCTGCATCCGATCCTCCAGGCGGCGACGCCTGAGGATTACTTCGTCTTTTTGCGTACGATCGTTCCCCCTCTTCTTCCCGAAGGCCGCTATCGGCCCCCGCGTCTGTTCTCCTAAATCTGATTCAAATCATGTTGTGATTTTGTCTTGAGTGCACGCTCGCCTCAAGCGAGCTGCTGTGCATGCATCAGAAGGAGTTATTGTGCAATTCGTTACTATTTGCCGCACCCTGCGGATGATGCGCCGCCTTATCGGCGTGCCATTGTTACTCGCATCGCTTTATCCAATTTCAGCCATGTCGGCACCGCTCACTCTGGAGCAAGCCTGGCAACAGGCTGAACAGGCCAACCCGGCACTGCGCGCGAGCCAGGCGAATCTTGCTGCGGCGCAGGGCGAGCTCACCGACGCCCGTGCGCCGCTGTGGAACAATCCACAACTTGCTACGGAGTGGCGCAAGCGCACTATTCCTCAAACGACCGACCCCGCCCGGAGCAACCGCGAGTGGATGGTCGGGCTGGCGCAGACTTTTGAAATAGCCGGACAACAGGGCAAGCGCCGCAGCGCAGCGGGACAGTCTCTTGCCGCGACGCAAGAGGTGATCGCGGAAACCCGGCGTCAACTGCGCGCGGAAGTGGAGCAGCGATTCGTGCAGGTGCTTAGCCTGCAACTGCGCATTCAAATGGAAGAACGGACGCTCAAGCTCATTGAGGAGGCAGCGACAGCGGTCAGAAAGCGCGTCGCAGCGGGTGAAGACAGTCGCCTTGATGGCAATCTCGCCAAGGTGGAAGCGGAGCGCGCACAAAACCAAGTGTCTGTGTTGCAGGACCAACTGGTCCAGGCACGGGCCGAGCTGGCCACTTTGTTGCAACTCCGGGCTGACAACTTGCCCGAAGTCGGCGGATATCTCGATCCCCCGTTGGTTTCGTATACCTTACAGGAACTGCTGGCCTCGGCCGCAGACCGTCCACTGCTACGTGCGTTTGACCATCAGGAAAAAGCCGCTCGGAGCCGGCTCGACCTGGAGCGCGCGGCGGTTTATCCGGACGTGACGCTAGGCCTCTCCAGCGCGCGCGAAGGCCCGGCTAATACCCAAGACAGAATCACGACTTTGAGCATCACCCTGCCGCTGCCGCTGTTTCGTCGGAACGCCACCGGGATCGGGCGCGCGGCTACTGAGCTGACCCAGGCGCAGGTGCAGCAACAGGCCGGGCAACGCGACGCGCGCGCTCAGGTGCTGGCGCTGTGGGAGCGCTGGGAGAATCTGAAAACGCGCGTCAAAAGACTGAGCGAATCGGTGCTGCCGAGCCTGAAGGAAAACCAGCACCTGTCCTCCGTTTCTTTTCGCGCAGGTGAGATCGGACTGCTGCAGTTGCTGTTGGTCAACCGCCAGGTACTGGACGGGCACCGCGATCTGCTCGACGCCCGAACCGATCTGCGTTTGACCCAAGTGTCCCTGGAAGCGGCAGCGGGCTGGCAGCCTGCGCGCGAAATACGCTGAACCTACAGAATCGAAAATCTAAGGAATTCATGACATGAAAAATTCACGCAGCCCACAAAAAAGGGCCGATGTCAAGCACTCCATAAACGGCAGCGCATCGGCTGAAGTCTAAGTGTGACAAGGGCTTGGGCGTTTGTGCCAGCTCCCTGGCCAGGGCCAGGAGCCACATAGGAGCAACGCGGTTGCGGGCCTGAGCGTACCCAAGCGGGCCTCTGATGAGGCTTGCTTGAATGATATGACAAGGCGCCCGCAAACCATAGCCCTCCCCCAAGACGCGAAAGCGCAGGCCACCGACCTGCGCTTTCGCGGATGCGGCGCAGCGTAACGGTCAAGGCCCGCTTATCCCACCCCACCAATCCGTCACCAGATCAGTGGGACCATGCTGCTTTCAAGATGTCAGAAACTGATGTATCATTTCTCACCTTAAGAGGTGTCCTATGAACACGCTGCCCGAGACCATCCTGCAACAAGCGCGATCCCTCCCCGAGGGAGGCGTCCTGTCGCCCAAGGAGTTCCTGCACTTGGGAAGCCGATCGGCGGTAGATCAGGCGTTCTCTCGATTGGCCAAGGCCGGCAAGCTGCTGCGCGTAGCGCGCGGCGCCTACGCTGCCCCGATTTCCGGTCGCTTCGGTTCTCGCGCTCCCACTCCCGAGAAGGTCGTCAGGGCGCTGGCCGAGCAGAGCGGCGAGATCGTCGTGCCGCACGGCGCCAGTGCCGCCAATGTCCTGGGCCTGACGCAGCAGGTTCCCATCCGTGAGGTCTACCTGACCTCCGGCCGGACCCGGAAGTTGAAGCTCGGGCGCTCGGAAGTGCTGGTGAAGCACGCGCCGCGCTGGATGTTGGCGCTAGGCACGCGGCCGGCAGGCTCGGCCGTGCGCGCACTGGCCTGGATCGGGCCGACGCACGCCGATGAGTCGCTGGCGTCGCTTCGTCGCACCTTGCCTCGTTCCGAATGGAAGGCACTGACCTTGGCGCGCGCGACGCTACCCGGCTGGATGGCGCAAGCCATCGGCAAGGAAGCCGCTCGTGGCTGAATCTTTCTTTGCTCTGAGCAAGAAGGATCAACACGAAGCGCTGGAACACGGGCGCGCTGAAACCGGCCGTCCGGCCCATCTGCTCGAAAAGGACGTGTGGGTGGTGTGGACGTTGCGCGCCCTGTTCGAGTCGCCGCTGTCAGCCGACCTGACCTTCAAGGGTGGCACGTCACTGTCGAAGGTCTACAAGGTCATCGACCGCTTCTCCGAAGACATCGACCTGACCTACGACATCCGCAAGCTGATCCCGGACCTGATCGGCCACGACGGAGAGTTGCCGGCCAGTCGCAGCCAAGCCGGCAAATGGACGCAGGCCGTGCGGCGTCGGCTACCTGAGTGGATCACGCAGAACGTGCAGCCGGTGATTCAGGCGGCCCTGACGCGCGAGCGTCTGGACGCCCGACTCGAACTCGGCGGCCAAGAGAACGACAAGCTGTTCCTACACTACCCAGCCCTAGCGCAAGGTACCGGGTATGTGGCACCCGTTGTCACGCTGGAATTCGGTGGCCGCGCCACCGGCGAACCGCACGAGGTATTTCAGGTGGCCTGTGATATAGCCGAGCATTTTCCTGGAGTGTCCTTTCCCACTGCCTCGCCTCTGGTCATGAGCGTCGCGCGCACCTTCTGGGAGAAGGCTACCGCAGCGCATGTGTTCTGCGCGCAGGGCCGCGTCCGCAATGAACGTTACGCGCGGCACTGGCATGACCTGGTCGCGATCGCACGAAGCGCCCACTTCGCTGCTGTCATGACCGATCGCATGGTGGCAACGGCCGTCGCCCATCACAAGTCGCACTTCTTCATTGAGAAGGACACCAACGGCCAAGTCATCGACTATGCAGCAGCGACTACGGGACATCTGAAAATCGTTCCCGAAGGCGAAGCCAAGGCCGCACTCGCAAAGGACTATGCGGCCATGCTGGCCGACGAAGTGATGGTTGGCAATGCCTTACCTTTTGACGAGTTGCTGAAGATATGCGCCGAACTCGAAGCGAAGATCAACAACTCTGTCGTAGACATCGACAATGATGACCAGAACCTAGGTCGTCAACCTTCTCCGCGATAGTACGTATGAGCAACATCCGATCTATCGACATGATGTTTCTTGACGATGTGTTCGAGATGGGGGGCGGCTATGTCCTCAATTTCTCGGATCGCACCTTCGCGCAGTTCTTCGCCGAAGAACTCAATATCGACATCGACGACCCGATCTATGCGCGCAATGGTGGGTCAAAAGCCAAGCGCCTACGCTGCTTCCTTCAAACAGTCGATAAGGCAACTGTCGCCCGAACGCTAAACGCCCTATGGGTATACCGGGAAGCATTGCGACAACGCTCTGAGCAAGCCGACAAGATTCCGAACGCCCACGGCCGTCTCCTGTCCTTGCTCAATCGGCTTGAAGGCCGGCCGGAAAATTCCCAAGCGCCCAGTCAAGATCCCGTCCCGGCATTTGATCGCCAGAAGTTGGCCCAGATCAAGAGCAATCTCCTCGCGATGACGTCGCTGGAGGCTCATGCGCGTGGTTATGCCTTCGAGAAATTCTTGTGTGATTTGTTTGACACCTACGGGTTGGCGGCGCAAGAACCATTTCGTCTGAAGGGTGAGCAGATCGACGGCAGCTTTCAGTTTGGCAACGAGACCTATCTCGTCGAAGCCAAGTGGCACGGCAAGCCCATCGGTGTCGCCGAGCTTCACACTTTTCACGGCAAGATCGAACAGAAGGCCGCCTGGACTAGGGGTCTATTCGTCAGCAACAGCGGTTTCACCGAAGACGGCCTCGCCGCATTCGGTCGTGGCAAGCGCGTCACCTGCATGGACGGCTATGATCTCTACGAGACCCTGAATCGGGAAATCCCCCTCAACCACGTCCTCGAACGCAAGGTGCGTCGGGCGGCCGAAACCGGCTCACCCTTTGTACGTGTTCGCGACCTCTTTCCACATTGATCCGCAAGGGGGGCGAAGATGGCGCAGTTCAATACTTGGTGTAGCTTGACCAATTCGGCCGTTGGCAACCATGGTCTTTGCGTCCTGACCAGTAATCCAGCAAATCTGGCGAGTGGAATTCAGGCGACGGCGGCGGTCATACCAAACCACTATGCTGCTGAGGAACAGGTTGCGCGGGCTCTCGCCCGCCTCGGTAAACCGGCCGCAGCCGCGCTGATCCAGGGCAAGTTGCCAACCACCAAGACGATCCGCTCC
>LNAP01000245.1_pt1 | contig 87443 bp, 63 predicted proteins | sample 602601 | NCBI WGS metagenome assembly LNAP01 (sample SAMN02440304, study PRJNA202911) | soil metagenome | biome: Subtropical and temperate rainforests or woodlands; isolation source: soil samples (1 kg each in a 20% v/v slurry with milli Q water) were... ...
GCCTTGGGCTTTAGAAATTTAACCAATTACATAGCCAGGTGCTTGCTGAAGTCAGGAGGGTTTAGAAATCAGCTACACCCTTAAATGCGAAGAGCCAGTAAATCGACGGTACATGATCTCTGGAAGCGTCCTGCGCAAAAATGAATAGACAAGCCTGACCCAGCGTTTGCATTCGATCTAACCAGCGGGTGCGTCGGATATTGACCATCATGGTTAGTAACTATGATCGGAGAGCTAGGCATTGCTAACGGTCGACAGGCAGAAATCGACCCGAAGTAAACGGTAGCGGCCGGACGTTGAACCATTGAGGAAAATACATGGGCTGGCTAAGCTCAATATCGAGGATTGGCGCGACGCATCCATCATTTAGACATCTGTCTACCGCTGTTTGGAGTGCACCCATTTTACTTCGCTGATCGCATGCCGCTGATCGCCGGGCAAGTTTACGTACGTCATACCTGCATCTGTTCTTGTGTAATGTCATTTGGCGGGCATATTGGAGTCAGGCCCAAGCCCGGCAAGCTAAAACAACCGCTCCTTGAGGCTTTTACTGCGCTTGAGGGGGACATACCCACGTGAAATACCGTGCCCCCTTATCCTCTTAAGGGCTTTCAGGGTCTACCCCAGGGTGATTAAACATCCGGCGGAATTGAAGGTACCGGAATCAACGCTGTTACCACGGCGTCAGCATGAATGGCAGATAAACCAGGAACGAATATTGGCTGCTTTGCAGCATCGACGACGCTACCTACCGGGTCTTGGTCTTCGTCCACATCTGCTTGCAGCTCGCTCAGAGGTTCAGCCGGATCCAAATCGACATAATCAACGCCCATCATCATCCGATAGTGGGCCGTGTGTTCGGTCATCTTGAAGATTCTGAAGAAGATCTTCTGATAGCTAGCCGCCATGGCATCCCCGATGGCAACGTACAGCTCGTCAGGAGAGTAGTGCGAGCCGTCATTGACCCAACTGATCAATGACTGGCACTGCACCTTTTCAAGTCCCTCAAACTTCCCGACCAAATGGTACGTGTCCACACCTCCAAGAATTTTAAAGTAGTTTTCCAAAATTCTGCGCATGGTGTTTTGTAACGTAAGCGCAGGTACTGGGAATTTCTTAAGCTCGGCCCACAGCAATTGATAGGAAGTTCTGATGGGGTTGCTCGTGTGAAATTCGATGGTTGAATAATCAGCTGGCTTGCGAACGATCCAGAACGTCTCGTCACTAAGAGATGCGTCGGTTGGACGCCGTTGATCGTAGGTGATCTCTTTATGAAAATGAACGTTATGCGTCAGTACAAAAATTTGCTTAAGATGGCCATCCTTATTTCTGACCTCTGCAAACAGTTCTTTGATCAAGCTACTTACGATGAAAAGCACGTCACTATCAAGACTGGAAACGGGATCATCGATAACTACGATGCGATCATTGGTAATGCCGGAGGTGGTGATACTGCCACGGAGCAGGTGATAGAAATATAGAAAGGTAACGAAGCTCTTCTCGCCCTCACTCAGCGTTTGCTTGGCGTCCTTGCCGTCACTACGGATAAGCCTATATGAATTACCCATACACGCGGGGTCAAGCGAGAAGCTACGAAATCCAAAGTTTTTGAGTATCTTATTGATAGCAATGACAGTCGGCTTAACGCTTGTCAACTCTGTTTCAATCCGGTCAATATCGACCTGACCGACAGCGACATTCTGCCTGGCCTTGTCTCGGCTTCCCGAAATGCCCTCAATCGCACTCTTCAGTTGAGATTTTTCAGTGGAGTAGTCGATTAGTGTATTTTTTAGCTCGGCCTCAACAAGATACTTCCATACCTCACCTGTGAGCTTACTTTGTTCAGCTGTGAAACTTGCCACAATGCGATTGTGTTCGGTAACTTTAAGATTGGCGGTGCTGACGATTCCCGCAAAGCCATTCTGAATATCATCCATTCCCTCCAACTCAATCACGGCACTCGGGCTAGAGACCTTTTTCTCCACTCGATCCTTATTCACCAGCACTAGAGCATCAAGCGCCTGGATCTCAAGGGCAATCTTGACTTTATCCAGATGAGTGCAGTCTATAGATAGCAAAGCACGGGCCTGGGCCAAGACCTCATCTGCGACTTGGAAATAGTTAGTGCGTAGATTTGAAACTGCTTTCGAGTCAGCTTCAAATGTCTCATCGAAGTATTCAGCAAGATCCTGCTCAAAGCTGTGGGGAATGCCTTGCTGGCAAAAAGGGCACTGATCGTCTGTATGTTCAAGAAACCGCATGCCTTGCCGGATCCAGTCGCTATTACCCAGCCGTTGAATGATCGCTGAAACACTAACATCTTCCTTGCCAATCACCTTCTTGGCCAGAATGGGGCTTGCTTCGAAAGCTATCAGCCGCGTCAAATCCAAACTTGGAACAAGTGACATTTTAGCTGGTTGCTCACCATATAATACTAGAGCCCGCTCTTGAAGACCAGCCAAGTCGACCAGGGATGAAGTATTGGCTGCGTACTCCAGCAAAGCTTTACCCTTAAAAGCTTCTTTGTTACTCCTTAAACCGGTGAACGCACCTTTGAAGAGTTCATCGTGCTTAGTCTTTTGCTCCCAGCAGCGGGCGACGAATTTTGCTTCCAAAGAAGCGAGTTCGCCATTTTTACCATGCTTGCCATCCTCGCCTTCAAGCATCATCGTAGACTTGGCTATAAGCTGCTCGTGGCGCTTTCTAACATCCTTGAGCTCTCTGAGACGATCAAGCTGGGCCTGCGCGGCTTTGCCGAGAGTAAAAACACCTTGAAGTTCTTTGGAGTCAGTGAAGTTGGAAGTAATAAAATCATTGTTATAGACCATGGCCGGTATCGGATTATTTCTTAGCCAGGTAATGCTGGAATTTGCTGAGATACCAGGTTTTTCGATGAGGCGACTGATTGTAGTTTTGCCTGCGCCATTAGCCCCGTAAAAGAAATTTATGGGTTTGAGATTGACAATATTTTCGGGCTTGGTGGGGCTATAGGTGGCGATGCTAGAGAGGCTAATCGACTCGATCATGGTGGGGCATCCGTGCAGGCTGCCGTGAATGGCCAGCCTATGATGACTACATCAGGAGGGGCAAGGCGTGAGAGGTAGGCCTTGCCGAGGACGAACCGCGTGATGGCGATTCGCCAAGTCAGCGTAGACGCTTTGGCAATTTATGCAAAAAAAATATCGAGCGAAGGGATGTGCGCTGGGGATTCTGACCCGCTGGGATATTGCTGTGACGATGAAGAGCTTGTCAGGATAAATTTGCGTCTGAACGGGATGTAAACCATAGCCCCTAAAAAGGGGGCACGGTTTACACATTTCGAGGCGACTGAATCCTCAGGCGTCTGGAGCGTGTCTTGAGCCTAGAGCGGCTGTGGACTCAAGGAGAAACGGGGCCCGTTTACATACCTCCACCAAAGGTGGAGGAACACAACACTACGCATGTTTGATGCCTCTCACTTCGTCGACACCGCGATTGGCCAACTGGTCGGCACGCTCGTTGCCGTAATGGCCGATGTGTCCGCGCACCCATTGCCAGGTCACTGTGTGTCGATTGACTTGTTCATCGAGCAACTTCCAGAGGTCGGCGTTTTTTACCGGTTCCTTGGCGGCGGTCTTCCAGCCGCGCTTCTTCCAGTTGACCATCCACTCGGTAATGCCTTTCATGACGTACTGCGAGTCGGTCACCAGGGTCACGTCGCAGGAACGCTTGAGCTCTTCAAGGCCGCGAATCGCGCCTGTCAGCTCCATGCGGTTGTTGGTCGTGTTGGCTTCGCCGCCCCACAGCTCCTTTTCGACACCCTTGCACACCAGCAGTGCGCCCCAGCCGCCTGGGCCGGGATTTCCCTTGCAGGCACCATCGGTGAAGATCTCAACGCTTTCGCTCATTACAACTTTTTCCGGAAAAGAGTGGGCTTCAGTACAGCCTAGGGCTCGCTACTGCGACGATTGACTTTCGCCATGGGCAGCGGAATAAGCTTGCCCAAGGGCTCACGGCGAGTCTGGCGCACGGGCCGCAGCCCCACCACCATCTTGCGCGCCACGAGTAAATAGAAGCCGCCGCCAGGGCTTTGCCAACCGCCGCCGAGGCGTTCGAGGCCAGAAAGTCGAGCCTGCCAGGCCGCTGAAGCAAGCGGCGGACGATAGCATCCGAAGCGGCGTTTCTCCAGTGCGAAGCCCAGCAGATTCAGCCAGTCGGCGACCCGCGACGGGGAAATGCAACGCGCCTTGCGCAGTGCATCCTGCGCAAACGCGTGGCGCAATCCCCAGGCGCTCCAGGGGTTGATGCCGATAATCAGCAGATGGCCGCCGGGACGCACGCTGCTGGCGGCTTCGCGCAACAGGCCATGGGGCGACAGGCAAAAATCCAGACCGTGCTGCAAGACCACTACGTCCGCTGCATGCTCGCTGAGCGGCCAGGCCTGCTCTTCACAGACGATCTCGACTCCGGGCAGCGGCGCGCCAAGGCGTACGTTGCGCTGCACCTGCTCGGCAGCGGGCGGCGTCTCGGCGGACGGCCCGTAATGCACCAGATAACCGCCAAAATAACGTCCCAACTCGTCTTCGAGTACGCGACGCTCTTCCTGCAGCAATAATTGGCCCAACGGGCCGGACAACCACTCACGCGCCGAACTGATCAGCGCCAGCCACTCAGGATCAGCCTGGGCGAAAGCTTCATCGGTCATTTCAGTTCTCCTGAGGGGATGCTCGCCTCGAACGTAATCAGACTCTAAGATGCACCATTGTTTCCCGCTAAGCGAACTGAGCCATGATACAGATCGATGCCCTGCCCGCTTTCACCGACAACTACATCTGGTTGTTACAAGATCCTTCCAGCAAACGCTGCGCCGTGGTCGATCCGGGCGATGCAGCGCCGGTGCTGAGCTGGCTGGAACAGCACGCCGATTGGCAGCTGACCGACATTCTGGTCACTCACCATCACCACGACCATGTGGGCGGCGTTGCCCAGCTTAAACAGGTCACCGGCGCCAGAGTCCTCGGACCGGCGGCGGAAAACATTCCAGCCCGGGACGTGGCACTGGTCGATAACGACCGGATCAACGTCCTCGGGCTGGACTTCGATGTTTATGCGGTGCCTGGCCATACCCTTGGCCACATTGCTTTCTACCATGGGCAGACTCCGGCGCCGCTACTGTTCTGCGGCGATACGTTGTTCGCGGCCGGCTGCGGACGTTTGTTCGAAGGCACTGCGCAACAGATGCATCACTCTCTTGGCCGCCTGACCGCACTGGCGGACAGCACACTGGTGTACTGCACCCACGAATACACGCTGAGCAATTTGCGCTTTGCCCATGCCGTGGAACCACACAACACCGACATCGCCGACCGCCTTGCCCAAGTTGAACAATGGCGCAGCGAGAACCGCATCAGCCTGCCATCAAATCTAGCCCTGGAACGCCTGACGAACCCTTTTATCCGCACCAATGAAACATTTGTTAAAGAAAAAGCTGACGAACGGACGGGAACCTCCAATCAGTCGCCAAGCGCGGTTTTTGCTGCATTGCGCGCTTGGAAAGATAAGTTCTAAGCAACGCGCAAATCGGTAACAAAATTCTGAATGGTTGACCATTGGCAGGGCTGTTCCTAGAATCGCCCGACATTTTCGCCTGGAACTATCCCCCAGCCAATGTCGTCATCTATAAGCAGAACCCTCAATTCAGACGCATTGACCCGGTTGGCTCAGGCTATCGCTGTTGCCGTGAGCGCTACGCTCGCGGGCTGTCAAACCACCAGCCATATCGAGCCCAGCAGCACCCATCGCGCGCCGACCCAGGCCGCGGGGATCAAGCCAAAACCGATTTTTCTCAGCCACAAACCCACGCCGCTTGCGCCCGCGCAAGACGTCTGGGAGCGGATGCGTCAGGGCTTTCAGTTGCAACAGGGCAACGACCTGAATCCGCGAATCGATCAACAGCGCCTGTGGTTTGCCAACAATCCGTCATTCCTGGAGAACGCCGGAGAACGTGGCAGCCTGTACATGCACTACATCGTCGAGCGTCTTGAAGAGCGCAATATGCCGCTGGAACTGGCCCTGCTGCCAGTCATTGAAAGCGCCTACAACCCGATGGCCGTGTCGCGCAGCAGCGCGGTCGGCCTGTGGCAGTTCATCCCGTCCACCGGTCGCTACTTCAATCTGCGCCAGACCAGCTTTTACGATGGCCGCCGCGATGTTCAGGCTTCGACTGTTGCCGCGCTGGATTACCTGAGCAAGCTGCACGATATGTTCAACGGTGACTGGCTGCTGGCCCTTGCCGCCTACAATGCGGGCGAAGGCACCGTCAGCCGCGCCATTGAACGCAATGACAAGCTCAACCTGCCGACCGATTACTGGAACCTGCCATTGCCGCAGGAAACCAAGGATTACGTGCCCAAGCTGCTCGCGCTGTCCCAGGTTGTCCTGGCGCCCGAGGCCTACGGCGTGAACCTGAATCCGATTGCCAACCGCCCTTACTTTGAAGTCGTCGAACTGAACCAGCGCATGGACCTGTCCAAGGTCGCCGCCTTGGCCAACATCGACGAGGACGAACTGTTCCAGCTCAACCCGGCCTTCAAGAAGCGCATGACCGTTGACGGCCCGCAGCACTTGCTGGTGCCGACGTCCAAGGCTCAGCTGCTGACCGCCAGCCTGTCGACCATGAAGCCTCAGGAACTGGTCGACTGGCAGCAATATCGCGTGCGTCCCGGCGATACCCTCTCCAGCCTCGCCAGCCGTTATCAGGTTTCTGTCAGTTCGTTGAAAAGCAGCAACAAGATCGCCGGCAACAGCTTGCGTGTTGGTCAGGCGTTGACCATTCCGACCCAGCCTGGCATGAGCCCGGCACAACCGGTGTTCGAAGAAGTGGCCCGCAATGACAAGCCGCTTCGCAGCCGCAGCCACAAAGTCAAACCCGGCGAAAATCTGACCATGATCGCCAAGGCGAACAAGGTCGACGTCAAGGATTTGCAGCACTGGAACAAGTTATCCGGGCAAGGTCTGAAAGTCGGCCAGACCCTGGTCATGGAAGACAAGACCAAAGCCAGAAGCACGGTCGTCGCCAGCGCCAAGGCCAAGCCCGGCGCCAAGGAAGCTGACAAGAAATCCATGCAGTACAAAATCCAGAAAGGCGACTCGATGTACCTGGTCGCCAAGCGCTTCAATGTCGAGATGCAACATCTCAAGCGCTGGAACCCTCGCACAGGCTCAGCACTCAAGCCCGGCCAGACCCTGACGGTTTATCTGCCGCATTGAGCCCCGCTGCTCAAGCACTGACGCCCGTGGGAGCAAGCTTGCTTGCGAAGACGATATTTCAGCCGCAGATCATGCAGCGTTAACTCAAGTCACTTCGCGAGCAAGCTCGCTCCCACAGGTCCGTGCTCAACTGTGGGACCCAACCCTTTGGGCCGTAGTCTTTTTCCTGCCGATACAAGCTGTTACTGTTACCGACCTAAAGCCCAAGCCGTCTGGATCGTGATACATCCCTTCCTGTTACTTATTAGTCTGGCCTTGAGCTTTCCCGTCTGCGCAGCCATCAGCGAAAGCCACGGCTATGCGCAATTTGGCGTGCTCAAGTATCCAGCCAGCTTCACGCACTTCGACTGGGTAAATCCCGAGGCGCCGAAGGGTGGCACCTTGCGAATGATGGCTTTTGGTACATTCGATACGCTCAACCCTTACACCTTCAAGGGCAGCAGCCCGATTTCCACCGGTAACTTCCTGCAATACGGCGTCAACGAGCTTAACGAACCGCTGATGGTCGGCACCGGCCAGTACGATCCCTCCGGGGACGAGCCGACCTCAAGCTACGGCTTGATCGCACAGAGCGTGGAGTTCAGCGAAGATCGCAGCTGGGTGGTGTTCAATCTGCGCCCTCAGGCACGCTTTCATGACGGCAAGCCAATAACCGCCTATGACGTAGCGTTTTCCTATCGCACGCTGCTCAAGGATGGCCATCCGCAATACCGCACGGCGTTGCAGGAAGTGCAGCGGGTCGACATTCTCAATCGACATCGCATTCGCTTCGTCTTCAAGCGCGCCGGGAATCCGCTGCTGATTCTGCGTCTGGGCGAGTTGCCCGTTTTGCCGCAACATTACTGGAAAGACCGCGACTTCAAGGCCACCACCTATGAACCGCCGCTGGGCAGCGGGCCGTACCGCATCACGCGCGTGCAACCCGGTCGCCAATTGGTATTCGAACGGGTCAAGGATTACTGGGGCAAGGACTTGCCAGTCAATCGCGGCAAATACAATTTCGACCGGGTCGAAGTCGAGTTCTATCGCGACAGCGATGTGGCCTTCGAAGCCTTCAAGGCCGGCGAGTTCGACATTTATATCGAACATCAGGCCAAGAATTGGGCCACCGGTTACAACTTCCCGGCCGTGGCCAGCGGCGATGTGATCAAGGCGCAAATCCCGCACAAGATCCCGACCCAGTCCCAGGGTTTGTTCATGAACACCCGGCGCGGCACCTTCGCCGACGTGAAAACCCGCGAAGCCCTGGGCTTGATGTTCAACTTCGAGTGGACCAATCGCACGCTGTTCAGCGACGCCTACAAGCGCTCGACCAGCTACTACCCCAACAGCGAGTTCTCAGCTACCGGCCTGCCGACGGGCGCGGAATGGCTGCTGCTGTCCCAGTACCGCGAGCAACTGCCGCCGAGCCTGTTCACCCAACCCTTCGCGGTATCGAAAACCGATGGCGGCGGCATTCCCCGGGAAACCTTGCGCAAGGCCTTGGGCTTGTTTGGCGAGGCAGGCTGGAAGCTGGCGGATCAGCGCTTGATGAATCGTGCTGGCCAGCCGTTGCGCTTCGAGATCCTGCTGGTCAACCCGAATCTCGAACGCATTCTGCAACCCTACATAGAAGACCTGCGGCGCATCGGCATCGACGCGCGCCTGCGCACAGTAGATCGCGCGCAATACAAACAGCGCCTGGATCAGTTTGATTTCGACATGATTCTCATGACGCTGAACCAGACCCTCAGTCCTGGCCTGGAACAATGGCAATACTTCCATTCCAGCCAGGCGGCGATTACCGGCAGCAAGAATTACGCCGGTGTTGCCAATCCGGTGGTCGACAGCCTGCTCAATCAGCTACTCGCCGCGCAGACCCGCGACACCCAGGTTGCCGCCGCACGCGCGCTGGACCGGGTGCTGTTGTCGCAGCATTACAGTATTCCGAACTGGTACCTCAATAATCATCGCCTGGCGTACCGCAACCGGTTCGCCATGGTCACCACCCCGCCCTATACGTTGGGGTTGCGCGCGTGGTGGCTCAAGCCCCTGGAGAAGACTCAATGACCGTTTTGCGTTCCCTGCTGATGCAGGCTGGCGGCCTTTTCCTCGCCAGTCTGGCCTGCACCGTACAAGCCGCGCCTCAGCACGCCGTGACCATGTACGACGAAGCGCCAAAGTACCCGGCCAACTTCACCCACTTCGATTACGTCAACCCCGATGCCCCCAAGGGCGGACTGTTCCGCCAGGCGGGATTTGGCAGCTTCGACAGCCTCAACCCGTTCATCAACAAGGGCACGGCCGCCGATGACGTCGGCATGATCTACGACACACTGGCGCGCTCCAGCCTGGACGAGCCGATGACCGAATACGGCCTGATTGCCGGCAAAATCGAAAAGGCTCCGGATAACAGCTGGGTGCGCTTTTACCTGCGTCCGCAAGCACGCTTCCATGACGGCCACCCGATCCGCGCCGAAGACGTGGAATTTTCCTTCAATACCTTGATCAAGGACGGCACCCCGATGTACCGGGCTTATTACGCCGGAGTCGACAAGGTGGTCGTCGAGGATCCGCTGCGGGTGCTGTTCAAGTTCAAGGACAATCAGAGCCGGGAGTTGCCATTGATCCTCGGCCAATTGCCCGTGCTTCCCAAACATTTCTGGGCTACCCGCGAGTTCACCAAGGGCAACCTCGATTTTCCGCTGGGCAGCGGCCCCTACAAGGTCGCCGAGGTTAACGCCGGCCGTTCGGTGCGTTATGAGCGAGTCAAGGACTACTGGGCCAAAGACCTGCCCATCAACCGCGGGCAGTTCAACTTCGATGTGATGAGCTACGACTATTACCGGGACATGGACGTAGCCCTGCAGGCTGGCAAGGCCGGACAATTTGACTACTGGCTGGAAACCAGCGCAAAGAATTGGGCAACCGCCTATGACACCCCCGCAGTCCGCGAAGGCCGTCTGATCAAGGAAGAACTGCCCAACGGCAACCCTCAAGGCATGCAGGGCTTTGTCATGAACCTGCGTCGCCCGCTGTTTCAGGATCCCAAGGTGCGTGAGGCGCTGACCCTGCTGCTCGACTTCGAATGGACCAACAAACAAATGTTCAATGGTTCGTACAGCCGGACCAAGAGCTATTTCGATAACTCGGAAATGGCTGCCAGCGGCCTGCCGTCCGCCGAAGAACTGAAACTCCTTGAGCCCTTGCGCGGCAAGATCCCCGAGCGAGTGTTCAGTGAACCGTTCGAACTGCCGGTCAACGACGGCAGCGGCATGATTCGTCCGCAATTGCGGCGCGCCTTCCAGTTATTGCAGGAGGCTGGCTGGACCATCAAGAACGACAAGATGAGCGATGCCGAGGGCAACCCGATGAAACTGGAGTTTCTTCTGGCCCAGACCCAATTCGAACGCATCCTGCTGCCCTACAAGCGCAACCTCAGCGATCTGGGCATTGAACTGACCATCCGCAGGGTCGACGCATCGGAATACATCAACCGCCTGCGCTCCCGGGACTACGACATGATTGTCAGCAGCTTTCCCCAGTCCAGCTCGCCGGGTAACGAACAACGCGAGTACTTTCACTCGGTCAGCGCCGACCGCACCGGCAGTCGCAATTTCATGGGCCTCAAAGACCCGGCGGTGGACAGCCTGGTGGACGGCCTGATCAACGCCAACTCCCGCCAGAGTCTGGTCGACCACGCGCGAGCTCTGGATCGGGTGCTGCTATGGGGTTTCTACGTGCTGCCGAACTGGCATATCAAGACCTGGCGGGTCGCGTATTGGGATCACATCGCCCATCCCGGCGTAAAAGCGCTATCGGACATCGGCACCAACACCTGGTGGTACAAACCCGACGCCCGCCCGGCGGCGCCGCAACCAACAGGCGATGCGCCTGCCAGTACGGAGCGCTGAGATGCTGGCCTATATTTTCCGGCGCTTGCTGCTGATCATTCCGACCCTGTTCGGCATCCTGCTCATCAATTTCGTGATTATCCAGGCCGCACCGGGCGGTCCGGTCGAACAGATGATCGCCAAACTCGAAGGTTTCGAGGGCGCCACCAGCCGCATCGCCGGTGGCGGTGCCGAGGTTTCTGTCGCCGGTTCGACCTATCGCGGCGCTCAAGGCCTGGATCCCGGCCTGGTCAAAGAGATCGAGCGCATGTACGGCTTCGACAAGTCTGCGCCGGAACGCCTGTGGATCATGGTCAAGAATTACGCGCACCTGGATTTTGGCGACAGCTTCTTTCGGGACGCCAAAGTCATCGATCTGATTGTCGAGAAAATGCCGGTGTCCATTTCCCTCGGGTTATGGAGCACGCTGATCATGTACCTGGTGTCGATCCCGCTGGGCATCGCCAAGGCGACCCGACACGGCAGTCACTTCGATGTGTGGACCAGCTCGTTGATTATCGTCGGCTACGCAATTCCGGCGTTCCTCTTCGCCATTCTGTTGATCGTGGTGTTCGCCGGCGGCAGTTATCTGAACTGGTTTCCGTTGCGCGGCCTGACCTCCAACAATTTCGACGCACTGAGCACCGGCGGCAAGATCCTCGATTACTTCTGGCATCTGGTGCTGCCCGTCACCGCGCTGGTGATTGGCAACTTCGCCACCATGACCCTGCTGACCAAAAACAGCTTCCTCGATGAAATCGGCAAGCAATACGTGATCACCGCCAAAGCCAAGGGCTTAAGCAACCATCGCGTGCTTTACGGCCATGTATTCCGCAACGCCATGTTGCTGGTGATCGCTGGCTTCCCGTCGGCATTCATCGGCATCTTCTTCACCGGCTCGCTGCTGGTGGAAGTGATTTTCTCTCTGGACGGCCTGGGCCTGATGAGTTTCGAGGCGGCTATCAACCGCGATTACCCGGTGGTGTTCGGCACACTGTTTATCTTCACCCTGCTGGGTTTGGTGGTGAAGCTGATCGGCGACATCACCTACACGCTGGTAGACCCGCGCATCGACTTTGAAAGCAGGAAACATTGATATGAAGTTGTCTCCTCTGAATCGTCGCCGTTTCGAACGCTTCAAGGCCAATAAGCGGGGCTGGTGGTCTTTATGGCTTTTCCTGATTTTGTTCGGGCTGAGTCTGGGCGCGGAACTGATCGCTAACGATAAACCGCTGGCCGTGCGCTATGACGGCAGCTGGTATTTCCCGGTGTTTGAGCGCTATCCGGAAACCACCTTCGGCGGGGAATTCCCGCTGGAAGCCAACTACAAGAGCCCGTACATCAAGGAACTGCTGGCCGCGAAAAACGGCTGGGTGTTGTGGGCGCCGATCCCGTTCAGCTACCAGAGCATCAATTACGACCTGAAAGTCCCGGCCCCCGCGCCACCGTCCGCGGAAAACCTGTTTGGCACCGACGACCAGGGCCGCGACGTGTTGGCCCGAGTCATCTATGGCTTTCGGGTGTCGGTGCTGTTTGCCCTGACCTTGACGATCCTCAGTTCGATCATCGGGGTGATCGCCGGAGCCTTACAGGGATTCTACGGCGGCTGGGTCGACCTGCTCGGGCAGCGCTTTCTGGAAATCTGGTCAGGACTGCCGGTGCTGTATCTGCTGATCATTCTCGCCAGCTTCGTCCAGCCCAATTTCTGGTGGCTGCTGGGCATCATGCTGCTGTTTTCCTGGATGAGCCTGGTTGACGTGGTGCGCGCCGAATTCCTGCGCGGGCGCAATCTGGAATACGTGCGCGCCGCCCGGGCGCTGGGCATGGAGAATGGCGCGATCATGTTCCGCCATATCCTGCCCAACGCCATGGTTTCGACCATGACGTTCATGCCCTTCATCCTTACCGGCGCCATCGGCACCCTGACGGCGCTGGATTTCCTTGGCTTCGGCTTGCCAGCTGGCTCGCCATCACTGGGCGAACTGGTGGCACAGGGCAAATCCAACCTGCAGGCCCCGTGGCTCGGCATCAGCGCCTTCGCCGTGCTGGCCTTGATGCTCAGCCTGCTGGTGTTCATCGGTGAATCCGCCCGCGACGCTTTCGACCCAAGGAAATGAGATGAACAGTGACAATCTGATCGAGATTCGCGATCTGGCCGTCGAGTTCGTGGCGGGCGATGGCTGTCAGCGCGTGGTCGAAGGCATCAACTTTGATATCCGCCGTGGCGAAACCCTCGCGCTGGTCGGTGAAAGTGGCTCCGGAAAATCGGTGACGGCGCATTCGATCCTGCGCCTGCTGCCCTACCCGCTCGCCCGCCACCCAAGCGGCACGATTCATTATGCCGGCCAGGATCTGCTGACCCTGAGCGAGAAAAAACTGCGGGCGATCCGTGGCAATAAAATCGCCATGATCTTTCAAGAGCCGATGACCTCGCTCAATCCGCTGCAATCCATCGAAAAACAGATCAATGAGGTTCTCGGCTTGCACAAAGGCTTGACGGGCAAGGCGGCCACACACCGCACTCTGGAGCTGCTGGAGCTGGTAGGCATATCCGAGCCGCAAAAAAGACTCAAAGCCCTGCCACACGAGCTCTCAGGCGGCCAGCGTCAGCGTGTGATGATTGCCATGGCCCTGGCCAATGAGCCCGAGCTGTTGATCGCCGACGAACCGACCACCGCGCTGGACGTTACGGTGCAGCTGAAAATCCTCGAATTGCTCAAGGAGTTGCAGGCGCGCCTGGGCATGGCGCTGCTGCTGATCAGCCACGACCTGAATGTGGTCAAGCAAATAGCCAACCGCGTATGTGTCATGCAGCGCGGTTGCATCGTCGAACAAGCATCCTGTGACGAGCTGTTCCGTTCGCCTCAGCATCCGTACACGAAAATCTTGCTGAGCGCGGAGCCCAGCGGCGGTCCGGCGGACAATCCGGTCGGTGCGCCATTGCTGGAAGTGGAAGACTTGCGGGTCTGGTTTCCGATCAAGAAAGGTCTGCTCAAACGGACCGTGGATCATGTCAAGGCGGTGGACGGCGTTCAGTTCAGTCTGCCTCAAGGGCAAACGCTGGGGATTGTCGGCGAAAGCGGCTCGGGCAAATCAACCATGGGCCTGGCGATTCTCCGGCTGATCGGTAGCAAGGGCGTCATACGGTTTCAGGGCAAGACGCTAGACTGCCTGTCGCAGCAGGAGATTCGTCCGCTGCGCCGACAGATGCAGGTAGTGTTCCAGGACCCGTTTGGCAGCCTGAGCCCGCGTATGTCAGTGAGTGAAATCGTCGGCGAAGGCTTGCGTATCCATCGCCTGGGCAGCGCTGCCGAGCAGGAAATGGCGATCATTGCGGCGCTCAGGGAAGTAGGTCTGGATCCGGAAACCCGGCACCGCTACCCCCACGAGTTTTCCGGTGGGCAGCGGCAGAGAATCGCCATTGCCCGGGCATTAGTGTTAAAACCGGCGCTGATTTTGCTGGACGAGCCCACTTCGGCGCTCGACCGGACAGTCCAGCGCCAGGTAGTGGAGCTGCTGCGGTCACTGCAAACCAAGTACAACCTGACGTATTTGTTTATCAGCCATGACCTGGCGGTCGTCAAAGCGCTTAGCCATCAGTTGATGGTGGTCAAGCAGGGCCAAGTGGTCGAACAGGGTGACGCGCAAGCTATCTTTGCCGCACCGCAACATCCTTATACACAGCAGCTGCTGGAAGCCGCCTTTTTGGCGCCGGTAGCTGTCGATTAACCTGAAGAGGAACAACACATGGGTTTTCTCGCCGGTAAGCGCGTCCTGATCGTCGGTGTCGCTAGCAAACTGTCCATCGCATCCGGCATCGCTGCCGCCATGCATCGCGAGGGTGCAGAGCTTGCCTTCACCTATCAGAACGACAAACTCAAAGGTCGTGTCGAAGAGTTCGCCGCAGGCTGGGGCTCCAGTCCTGAACTGTGCTTCCCTTGCGACGTTGCCAGCGACGAAGAGATTGCCAAGGTCTTCGAAGCACTGAGCAAGAAATGGGACGGCCTGGACGTAATCGTTCACTCCGTAGGCTTCGCACCGGGCGATCAGCTCGACGGCGACTTCACCCAGGCCACCACGCGCGAAGGTTTCCGCATCGCCCACGACATCAGCGCCTACAGCTTCGTGGCCCTGGCCAAGGCTGGCCGGGAAATGATGAAAGGCCGCAATGGCAGCCTGCTGACCCTGTCGTATCTGGGCGCAGAGCGCACCATGCCCAACTACAACGTGATGGGCATGGCCAAGGCCAGCCTGGAAGCGGGCGTACGTTATCTGGCCGGCAGCCTTGGCCCGGAAGGCACGCGGGTCAACGCGGTATCGGCTGGCCCGATCCGCACCCTCGCCGCCTCCGGCATCAAGAACTTCCGCAAGATGCTGGCAGCCAACGAAGCGCAGACCCCACTGCGTCGCAACGTAACCATCGATGAAGTCGGCAACGCCGGCGCGTTCCTGTGCTCGGACCTGGCGTCCGGCATCAGCGGCGAAATCATGTACGTCGACGGCGGCTTCAACACCACCGCGATGGGCAATCTCGAAGAATAATCTTCGCAGCGTTACCCAAGCCCGCAACTCGCGAGAGTTGCGGGCTTTTTTGTGCGTAAATTTGTTGGAGCGAGGCTTGCCCGCGAATGGAGGGAGCACGCGCCCTCCATTCGAAGGTCGGCAATGGGCAACGGCTGCCCTCACGGCATGGATCTACCAGGTAGTCGGTGGCAGGCGACGTGTATGGAAAACGCGTAACACCTGCAAGCGCCCGACGCGAATTCGATAAGGGATGAGATATGGCAGGTCGGGAAGTGGCCATTCTCGCGTTCCAGGAATGCGCCCCTCGCGCCCCATTGCTGGAAAACGGCAGAGATGTTCAACACCAGCCTGTATGGCCAGAACGAACGTTGCTGCGGCGGCAGGATTGTCCAATGCAATGTAAGCGGCTTCATCATCCAGATTTTTCAGTGCAGTTTTTAGCCACTCAACGCGCATTGTTCGTCCATTTCTCCATGACGGCTGTCACTTCTTCTTCAGTCGCAAAATCACCCGCGTTTGCTTCTTCGACTGCGCGTTGAATTTCCGAGACTTGCCAGGCTTCCCGGGCCAGATACTCTCGCAAGGCATCAATGGCGAGGAACGATTTGCTTCGGCCTGTAGCTTTGGCAAGGATCGCCAGGGTATCTGCCATCTCGTCTGGCAGCCTCAGGGACATAACGGACATGAGAATCTCCTGTGTAGTTTCCTGTATTACAGCACACTACAATGTCATACATCCAGATCAGGCAAAATCGTACGCTTATTGAATCGCGCTACAAGGTCTACTCCACATTCACCAGGCAAAAAAAAGCCGCTCAATGAGCGGCCTTCTTTTTTTTTCGTCAGATCAAAACATTCAAAACCGCTCGATCTTCGCCTTGCTTTCCAGTTGCGCACGGTAAGCAGCAAAATCCTGCTGGCCGGCACGGGATGCCAGGAAACGACGGTACTGCGTTTTCTCTTCTTCAGATGGCGCAGCTGCTTGATTGACGCCATTGAGGCGCACAACCACATAGCTGCCATCGGCCAGCGTCAGGCTGGTGAAAGCAGGCTTGTCCTTGCCTTCAGGCTTGGGCATGCGGAATAGCGCCTGCAGCACGGCTGGCTCAACGCCTTCCTGACTGCGAGTCACCGCTTCCATGACCTTCCAGCTCTGACCGTCCTGCTTGGCGGCCACCGGAACCTTGCCATCGCGCAAGCCGGCCAGCAGCGCATCGCCCTTGGCCTTGACTGCGGCGCTGGCGTGTTCCTTGATCAACTGCGCGCGAATAACACTGGCAACGCTTTCCAGCGGCAGCTGCTCAGGCTGACGGTGCTCCTTGGAACGCACGACCACCACGGTTTCCGGATCCAGCTCCAGCGCGTTGCTGTTGGAACCTTCTTCCAGCACTTCCGGGCTGAACGCAGCTTGCAGCACTGCGCGATTAGCCGTCAGACCTTCGCCGCCTTCACGACCAAAGGGTGCGGTAGTCTGGATTTTCAGACCCAGATCCTGAGCAGGCTGCACCAGATCGGAAGACTCGAACGCCGCATCTTCAAGCTGCTTGGTCGCTTCCACGAAACGCTGCTCGACCTGTTGGGATTTGAGGTCGTTGGTGAGCTTGCCCTTCAAGCTGGCAAACGTAGGCACCGACGGCGCTTCCACACCCAGCAACTTGATCAAATGCCAACCGTAGGAACTTTGCACCGGCGCCGAAACCTGGTCTTTATTCAAGGCATACAACGCCTCTTCAAAGGCCGGGTCGTAAACACCCTTGCCTGCGTACCCCAGATCACCGCCTTTGGATGCCGAACCCGGGTCCTGGGAGAATTCCTTGGCCAGAGCCGCGAAATCTTCACCTTTGGCCAGACGCTGCTGGATTTCTTCAATCTTCGCCTTGGCCTGTTCTTCGTTCAGCGTGTCGCTGACTTCGATCAGGATATGCGCAGCGCGACGCTGCTCGGCCAGATTGGAGATCTCTTTCTGATAAGCCGCCTGGAGATCTTCGTCTTTGACCTGCACCTTGTCGAAGAAGGAAGACTTCTTCAGCTCGACGTAATCAAGCACGACCTGTTCCGGACTCAAGAACTCTTTGGCGTGCTCATCATAATGCGCCTTGATCTCGTCGTCGGTGACCTTGGCTGCTGTGGTATCAGCAGCCAGCGTCAGCGTTGCGAAATCCCGGGTCTGTTTTTCCAGACGCGCAAAAGCTTCGACTTGAGCGTCGGTCACAAAGGCACTGCCAGCGACGCCGGCACGCACTTGCCCAATCAGCATTTCCTGAGCCAGCATCTGGCGGAACTGCATACGGGTGAAGCCCAACTGACGAATCACCTGATCGAAACGATCCGCGTTGAATTTGCCGTCCACCTGAAACTCGGGCGTCTGCAGGATCTGTTGGTCCAAAGCAGCTTCCGAGAAAGAGAACTTCGCCTTGTCGGCACCTTGCAAAAGCAGCTTGCGGTCGACCAGGCCTTTCAAGGCAGCATCGTGCAGCATTTTTTCATCGAGCAAAGCAGGATCGAAATCCTTGCCCAACTGCTGCATGAGCTGGCGACGTTGCATGTCGATAGCCTGACTCAGCTCAGTCTTGGTGATTTCATCACCATTGACCTTGGCGGCGTCCTGCTTGGTGCTGGTCGCCGAAAAAAGGGCATCGAATCCAGTCAAAGCCATCAAGGCAATGATGACGCCGATAATGGTCTTGGCAATCCAGCCCTGTGAATTGTCCCTGATGTTCTGCAGCATGCGTCCCCCAAAACGGTTGTACTGACTATCCAACCGCGGAGCGTGGGTAGAAAGCGGATAGAAGAAAGGCGCATCCGAAGATGCGCCTTCTCGTAACTGGCGAAGCGGACGGGGTAGCTACTTGCGACCCCGGTGTGTCAGGCCGGATTCGAACCGACCGCACTACCGCTCCGCTGCCGAGGCAGAATAGATCTGCTTCGGTTGGGCAAAGGCTTTGAGAACTTAGTTGACAGCTTCTTTCAGGGCTTTACCAGCTTTGAAACCTGGTTTTTTAGCAGCAGCGATTTCCAGTGTCTTACCGGTCTGAGGGTTGCGACCGATACGTGCTGGACGATCAGTCACGGAGAATGTTCCGAAACCCACCAGTACAACGGAGTCGCCAGCCTTCAGAGCGCCAGTGACGGATTCGATTACTGCATCCAGCGCACGGCCGGCAGCAGCTTTCGGGATATCAGCAGATGCAGCGATAGCATCAATCAGTTCCGACTTGTTCACTCTAAGTCCCCTTATGTCTATATTGAGTATGTTTCTAAGTTTTTTTGGTAAAGCAAAACGAACGCTGAACGGCTTGCAGAAGCTTAAAAGAGCCGCTTTATAACAAGGGCTCTAAAAAGCTGTCAAGGAAGGCCGCCCAGACTAATGCGTGCTAATCCTTTCCTTAGAGTCAGACTCGCGCTTTTCATCCTTCGCAACCATCTCCGGAGCCACATCCGGCAAGGGCTCCGGCGCGTATTGCAGCGCAATTTGCAGGACTTCGTCAATCCATTTAACCGGCTTGATCTGCAGGTCACGCTTGATGTTGTCTGGAATCTCTTTCAGGTCACGGACGTTTTCTTCCGGAATGATCACCGTTTTGATCCCGCCACGGTGCGCAGCCAGGAGTTTTTCCTTGAGCCCGCCAATCGCCAGAACCTGCCCGCGAAGGGTGATTTCGCCCGTCATTGCCACGTCTGCACGCACAGGGATCTGTGTCAGAGCCGAAACAAGGGCCGTGCACATGCCTACGCCTGCGCTAGGGCCATCTTTGGGCGTAGCGCCTTCCGGCATGTGGATGTGCGTGTCGCGCTTCTCGTGGAAGTCCACAGGGATCCCGAGACTTTTCGCGCGGCTGCGCACCACGGTCAGTGCCGCCGTGATGGATTCAACCATTACATCGCCCAGCGAACCGGTCTTGATCAACTGACCTTTGCCCGGCACAACCGCCGCTTCGATGGTCAGCAATTCGCCACCCACTTGCGTCCATGCCAGACCTGTAACCTGCCCGATCTGGTCCTGCTGCTCAGCCAGGCCGTAGCGGAATTTGCGTACACCGAGGAAATGCTCAAGCATTTCGGCCGTGACACGGATGGCAAAACGTTTTTCCAGCGCGTGCTCTTTGACCGCCTTGCGGCAGACCTTGGCAATCTGGCGCTCAAGGCTACGCACGCCCGCTTCACGGGTGTAGTAACGGATAATGTCGCGAATCGCTTCCTCGTCGAATTCCACTTCGCCTTTTTTCAGGCCATTGGCCTGAATCTGCTTGGGCGAAAGGTATTTGACGGCGATGTTGATCTTCTCGTCTTCGGTGTAGCCAGGCAGACGGATGACTTCCATCCGGTCCAGCAACGCCGCAGGAATGTTCATCGAGTTCGCGGTGCACAGGAACATTACGTCGGACAGGTCGTAATCGACTTCCAGGTAATGGTCGTTGAAGTTGTGGTTTTGCTCCGGATCGAGCACCTCAAGCAATGCCGATGCCGGGTCGCCGCGCATGTCACTGCCCATCTTGTCGATTTCATCGAGCAGGAACAGTGGATTGCGAACCCCAACCTTCGTCATCTTTTGAATCAATCTTCCTGGCATCGAACCGATATAAGTCCGGCGATGACCACGAATTTCGGCCTCGTCACGTACGCCACCCAAGGCCATGCGCACAAATTTACGGTTGGTAGCGTGTGCGATGGACTCCGCCAACGAGGTTTTACCCACACCAGGCGGACCCACCAGACACAGCACCGGACCACGAATCTTCTTCACGCGTTTTTGCACGGCGAGGTATTCGAGAATGCGTTCTTTGACTTCATCAAGACCGTAGTGATCGGCGTCGAGAATGTCTTCCGCGCGGGCCAGATCAAGGCGAACCTTGCTCTGGGCCTTCCACGGCACCTGAACCAGCCAGTCGATATAGGAGCGAACCACCGTGGCTTCTGCCGACATCGGCGACATCTGCTTGAGCTTGTTCAGCTCCGAAGTTGCCTTGGTCAGTGCGTCTTTTGGCAGGCCAGCGGCATCGATACGCTTTTTCAGGTCTTCGATTTCGTTGTGACCTTCCTCGCTGTCGCCGAGCTCTTTCTGAATAGCCTTCATCTGCTCGTTCAGGTAGTACTCGCGCTGACTGCGCTCCATCTGCTTTTTGACGCGACCGCGGATACGCTTCTCGACCTGCAGCAGGTCAATCTCGGCATCCAGCAGCGCCAGCACGTGCTCGACACGGGCAGCCAGATCGATAATTTCGAGAATTTCCTGCTTCTGCTCGATTTTCAGCGCCATGTGCGCCGCCATGGTATCCACCAGGCGACCCGGCTCATCGATGCTGTTAAGCGAAGAAAGCACTTCAGCCGGGACTTTCTTGCCCAGCTGGACATATTGCTCGAACTGCGCCAGCAGGCTGCGCACGAAGACTTCGGACTCACGATCAGGTGCGTCTGTTTCATCGATCAGCGCGACTTCTGCGCGGCAGTGACCATCCACTTCCATGAAGCGTTCGACCGAGCCGCGCTGCTCGCCCTCCACCAGCACCTTGACGGTACCGTCGGGCAATTTGAGCAGCTGCAATACGGTTGCAATGGTGCCGACGCTATAAAGAGCCTCTTCACCAGGATCATCATCAGCAGGATTTCTTTGCGCGAGCAACAGGATCTGTTTGTCGCCGGTCATCGCGGCCTCAAGGGCTTCGATAGACTTCTCGCGCCCCACGAACAGCGGGATAACCATGTGCGGATAAACCACAACATCACGCAATGGCAAGAGAGGCAATTCAATGGTCGTTTTCATGATTTCGCCTCTACGGCGGCCAAGCGGCCGTGACAGGTTGAATGAGCTTGATTTCAAGATGGGGGTAGATCCTGAAAAAAACAAGCTCTGAAGCAGGAAATGCAAAAGGGGCCCGAAGGCCCCTTCTTTATTCATGCAGCAGTGTCAATCACGCGTCCGGAGCAACCTTGGCAGGCGGCTCGCTGTTTTCATAGATCAACAGCGGCTTGGACGTGCCATCGATGACGCTCTCGTCGATCACCACCTTGCTCACCTCGGATTGCGAGGGGATCTCGTACATGGTGTCGAGCAGAACGCCTTCGAGAATGGAACGCAGACCACGGGCGCCGGTTTTGCGCTCAAGCGCACGACGGGCAACCGACTTCAACGCATCGGCGCGGAATTCGAGGTCCACACCTTCCATTTCGAACAACTTGGCATACTGCTTGGTCAAGGCGTTTTTCGGCTCGGTGAGGATCTGCATCAGCGCAGCCTCATCCAGCTCGTCCAACGTTGCCAGAACTGGCAGGCGACCCACGAACTCTGGGATCAGACCGAACTTGACCAGATCGTCAGGCTCGACTTCACGCAGGGACTCGCCAACCTTCTTGCCTTCTTCCTTGCTGCGCACTTCGGCGTTGAAGCCGATGCCGCCTTTGGTGGAGCGGGCTTGAATGACCTTTTCCAGCCCCGAGAAAGCACCACCGCAGATAAACAGGATGTTGCGTGTATCCACCTGCAGGAATTCCTGCTGCGGATGCTTGCGACCGCCTTGCGGAGGAACGGAAGCCACAGTGCCTTCGATCAGTTTCAGCAGGGCTTGCTGCACGCCTTCGCCGGAAACGTCACGAGTGATGGAAGGGTTGTCGGATTTGCGGGAAATCTTGTCGATTTCATCGATGTAGACAATACCCATCTGGGCTTTCTCTACGTCGTAATCGCATTTCTGCAACAGCTTCTGAATGATGTTTTCCACATCCTCACCGACGTATCCAGCTTCGGTCAGGGTAGTAGCATCAGCGATGGTGAAAGGAACATTGAGCAATCGCGCCAACGTTTCAGCGAGCAATGTCTTGCCGGAGCCCGTAGGGCCGATCAGCAGGATGTTGCTTTTGCCGAGTTCAACATCATCGTTTTTCTTGTCACGCTGGTTCAGACGCTTGTAGTGGTTATACACCGCTACCGCGAGAACCTTCTTGGCACGTTCCTGACCGATAACGTATTGGTCAAGGATGCCACTGATTTCTTTTGGCGATGGCAATTTATGCGCACTGCTTTCGGCCTGGGCTTCCTGCACCTCCTCGCGGATGATGTCATTGCACAGGTCGACGCACTCGTCGCATATAAAGACCGAGGGGCCGGCAATCAATTTGCGCACTTCATGCTGGCTTTTGCCACAGAAGGAGCAATAGAGCAATTTGCCGTTGTCCTCGCCGTTGCGGGTGTCAGTCATTCGTTCGATCCAAATCCGATAGGCTTGCAACACAAGATGAAGGCTATTGCGGGCTTTTTCAAGCACAGCCGACCAACCCTATTTTGAGCTGCTTATTTAGGCAGGGCGTTGAGTGATCACTTCGTCGATCAACCCATACTCACGCGCAGCTTCTGCGCTCATGAAGTTATCGCGGTTGGTATCACGCTCGATCTCTTCAAGCGTGTGCCCACTGTGCTTGGCCATCAGCGTGTTGAGGCGCTCACGAATGAAAAGGATTTCCTTGGCGTGGATTTCGATATCCGAAGCCTGACCCTGGAAACCGCCCAGCGGCTGGTGAATCATCACGCGCGAGTTTGGCAAGCAGTAACGTTTGCCAGCGGCACCCGCTGTCAGCAGGAACGCGCCCATGCTGCACGCCTGACCAATACAGGTGGTCGATACGTTGGGCTTGATGAACTGCATGGTGTCGTAGATCGACATGCCAGCTGTCACTGAACCGCCCGGTGAGTTGATGTAGAGATGGATATCCTTGTCCGGGTTTTCCGCTTCAAGGAACAGCAGTTGCGCGCAAATCAGGTTGGCCATGTAGTCCTCTACCGGACCCACCAGAAAAATCACTCGCTCCTTGAGCAGACGCGAATAGATGTCATAGGCACGTTCGCCACGGGCGGACTGCTCGATAACCATCGGGACCAGGCCGCCAGCGGCCTGGATGTCAGAGTGCTGCTGAATATAAGAATTGCGGGACATGTCTCGCATTCACTCCCAAATAGTCATTTCTTGAATACGCACAAGCCAGCGCGAAGGCTGGCTTGTAGGTGTTTTCGAACGAGAGAAAAAAATCAGTCGGCTTGTGGAGCTTCTACCGGCTTGACTGCTTCTTCGTAGGAGACCGACTTGTCGGTCACGCTAGCTTTCTGCAAAACAGTATCCACAACTTGCTCTTCAAGCACAACAGAACGCACTTCGTTCATTTGCTGCTCGTTTTTGTAGTACCAGGCCACAACCTGCTCTGGCTCCTGGTAAGCGGATGCCATTTCCTGGATCAGCTCGCGAACACGAGTATCGTCAGGCTTGAGTTCGAACTGCTTGACAACTTCAGCAACGATCAGACCCAGCTCCACACGACGCTTGGCCTGCTCTTCGAACAGTTCTGCCGGCAGTTGATCAGGCTTGATGTTGCCGCCGAACTGCTGAACAGCCTGCACGCGCAGACGATTTACTTCGTTTTCCAGCAACGATTTAGGCACTTCAATCGGGTTGGCGGCCAGCAAGCCGTCCATTACCTGATTCTTGACCTTGGATTTGATCGCCTGACGCAGCTCGCGCTCCATGTTCTTGCGAACTTCGGTGCGGAAGCCGTCGATGCCGGTTTCCTTGATGCCGAACTGCTTGAAGAACTCTTCGTTCAGCTCAGGCAGCTTAGGCTCGGAAACAGTGTTGACGGTCACGGTGAACTCGGCCGCTTTACCAGCCAGTTCCAGGTTCTGATAGTCTTCCGGGAAGGTCAGGTTCAGAACACGCTCTTCGCCGGCTTTAGCGCCAACCAGACCGTCTTCGAAGCCAGGGATCATGCGACCGGAACCCAATACCAACTGGGTGCCAGTGGCCGAGCCGCCAGCGAACACTTCGCCGTCAACCTTGCCAACGAAATCGATATTCAGCTGATCTTCGTTCTGCGCAGCACGATCGGCCACTTCGAAACGAACGTTTTGCTTGCGCAGGATTTCCAGCATGTTGTCGAGATCGGCATCAGCCACGTCGGCAGCCAGACGCTCAACAGCGATGGATTCGAAACCTGCAACAGTGAACTCAGGGAACACTTCGAACGTAGCGACGTATTCCAGATCCTTGCCCTTTTCGAAGGACTTGGGCTCTACAGAAGGAGCGCCAGCCGGGTTCAGCTTCTGCTCAACCACTGCTTCGTAAAAGGTTGCCTGGATCAAGTCGCCCAGCGCTTCCTGACGGGCGCCGTCTTCATAACGCTGACGGATCACGCTCATAGGCACTTTGCCTGGGCGGAAGCCCGGGATCTTGGCTTTACGTGCGGTCTGCTGCAGACGCTTGTTGACTTCAGTCTCGATGCGTTCGGCAGGCACGCCAATGGTCATGCGGCGCTCAAGAGCGGAAGTATTTTCAACAGAAACTTGCATGGATATTCCTCGTTGCACAGACGTTAGCCGGCCGTTTCCGACCCCAGAATGTCGGGTAGAGATGGGCCATTACTGGCCCACCTCCCCCTAAGAACCGTACGTGCGAGTTTCCCCGCATACGGCTCGGGCCTAATCAAAACCCCCTTGTTCACTGTCAATCCGCGAGCGTGTAGCCGCTGGTGACAAAGGGGGTGCAATAGTACCCGGTTATTTAGGGAGTCTCCACCGCCTTTTGTGCGGTACAGAATGTGGTGATCATGCCACCCCGTCTCCTTCGTAATCGGTAACTTACATATTGGACACAATCCTTTCTGACTCTGGAAAAGGCTCAAGATTTGCTTACGGTACGCCAGCCTTTTGAGCATCTGTTCCATACGCCTTTTCTCACCCATTTCCTCCATAGAAGGATCGAAGGGGTTGTACTCCCCACTCACCTTCTTGTGTCGTTCGATCGGAGTGCTCGCTAGCGAGTACAACTCGATCGTTCGCATCTCTCCCTTGTCATTCATCGTCGCGGTAGCAAACACCCCTTTCCGCCCCTTCATGGGTTTAAAGTATTTCGCTCCGATCCACTGGAGTGTTTTCTTAGGGTGTCGCCGTTTTGCCCAACGCCATAGAGCCAGAAAGATCATGTAATCCATGCGGCTATACGCTTTCTTGGCTACCACAGGCTGGTGATAGAACGCCCAGCCACGCAGTATCGGATTCAGCTGTCGGATCAGATCCTCCTGCCTTACCGTTTTGCTGGTACTGATGACCTCCCTTACCTTGCTATAGAACGCTTTCACGTTTTTCTTGCTTGGCTTGATCAGAAGCTTCCCATCGTACTTGCGGAAATTCCAACCTAGAAAGTCAAAGCCTTCCTTTATATGGACGACACGCGTCTTCTCGAGTGACAACTGCAGCCCCCGCACTGCTAGGAACTGCTCTACCCAAGGTCTGACTTCAGTTTCCAGCACCTCTCGCGAGGTTCCGGTTATCACAAAGTCATCCGCGTAACGCACCACATTGATTTTCAGCTTCTTGGCCTTGGTCACACCCAGATGTTGCTTAAGTTGTGACTCCAGCCCATCCAGCACCAGATTCGCCAAGCTGGGCGAGACAATCCCGCCCTGTGGCGTACCGGCATCCGTTGCCTGTAGCTGGCCTTTATGAATCACGCCAGCTTTCAACCATTTTCGGAGAACCACCTTATCCGTTGGGACGTTGGTGATAAGCCAGTCATGATTGATATGGTCAAAGCAGCCTTTGATGTCCGCCTCCAAAACCCATTGGGCCGAAACCTTCTTGGATAGGCATACGAACAACTGCCCCATTGCATCCGCCGTAGATCGCTCGATCCTAAAGCCGTAGCTGTTTGGATCGCCGGTGGTTTCTGCAATGGGTGCCAGAGCAAGCAAATACAACGCCTGCATTGCCCTGTCCGTCATGGTCGGAATGCCCAGAGGGCGCTCCTTTCCATTTGACTTCGGAATAAACACACGCCGTAAAGGCCGTGGTTTATAACCGTGGCGCTTCAACCCATTTGCCGCCTTCCATTTGGCATCGGGTGTATCCCAGAGCACGCGGTCGACTCCCGCCGTGCGCTTACCCTGGTTTTCAGTGACTTCTGGCCGAGCGTGAGCGGGTCAGCATCCGCTGCAAGGCTTTCACCCTGCGCCAGTTGCCTTCCCGACAAGCCTTCGCAATCCGTATCTGCATCGCCCGGACATTCCGCTGAACACGCCACCAATCGATGTCATGCCATTGTTGCGGAGCGCCGGAAGGCGCAGACACGGCCAATTGGCTATGTTCTAACATGCTGCCTTCCTCTCAAGTTGCCCCAAGCGAAAGACGCACACATCCCCTGACGGGAATGGACGCTCCCGCCAGGGTTGGATTAATAGAAGATCCGTTACAGCTGGATCTCTAGGTTTATTGAGACAGGTTCACTCAGAGTTCATGCGACGAAAGACCACGCAGAAGTCTGCCCGGTTTCCCGTGGAGCAATGTTCCAGCCCCTATCCGGGCCATTACAGCCCGGCTTTCGCTTTCTCTGCGATCCCATACCCGCACAGCCAACGGATCACCTTGCGGTTCACCTGCCCGAAGGCAGCCATACGGGCTTACCACGTTCCCTGCCTGTCACACGACTGGGTTAGAGTCTGCCTATTCGCCGGCGACCTTATGTGACGACGTGTTCCGACCCTTGACCAGAACAACCGGTCGCATCACCTTTTTGGTTAATGCCTATCAGCAGATTAGGCACCGTAATGCTGACGACGTTTATTAGCAGTTCACTTGTGTTACCCATACCAGCCAGCCTAGCGCCTCAACCCGGTACTGCTCCGAGCATCTGCGCTCCGCCTCACGGCGAAGACGCACCCATACGGGGGCTACATTGTTGGAAGAGCTTCACACCCCACCGTTACCAGTGACGCATGTCTTCCTAGGCTATCGTTGGTCGCACAACGAGTCCGCTGCCACTCCAAACAGGCAATGGTTGGACAATGACAGACAGAGCTTTCGCTCATGTCTCCGGTTTGATGTGAACAGGGACTGCCGAGGCAGCATGCTCAAAGAATTGTTACCTCCTGTTTCAAAAGCAGGAGGGAACCCCAGCGGGGATTCTCTCCCGCATGGGTTTAGCCCTGAATAGGGCTGATGTGTAGTAGGCACTCCAATACCGGAAATCCAGTACTGCGGTCGAGCCACCGAGCGCTAATCGACCTTGAGTTTGCCACCGCCGCTGCGGCAAGTCCTTGAAGGCATTGGACTTCTGGGAGGGTTTTGTTTCTTGGGATTGGGCACCCAAGCTCTCGGCTCTCTTTCGAAAACCCTTCAAGATGACTCTACACCTCGAAGTTTAGGAGACACGCCACGCGTGTCGCACCAAGGGCATGCATTCTAGTGGGTCAAACTCAAGAAGTCACCCTACTGAAAAAGGGCAAATGAAGAGGACGGATTCAGCGAGCCCGCAGGTGACAACCATGATGGGTTCCCACCGACCAAAACGCGTCTGGCACGGCCTTATAGAAGGCATCGCATGCACATGCTCGTCGCCGACTCCATCCCCGAAACACGCTTTGCGCGACCGACGGCAGCCGGGCTGAGCGATCGGGCAAAACGACGAAACCATAATCCTGAAACAAAAAAAGCCGCACTAGGCGGCTTTCTTCAGTCGTCAGTGCTGAACCAGCAACAACGCTTGTATTCTGGTGCGGACGGAGAGACTCGAACTCTCACACCTTGCGGCGCTGGAACCTAAATCCAGTGTGTCTACCAATTCCACCACATCCGCATTCAATCTTTAAAGCAAAGGCGCCAGATTATAAGTCTGGCGCCTCTCTGAATATGGGGTGGACGAAGGGGATCGAACCCTCGACAACGGGAGTCACAATCCCGTGCTCTACCAACTGAGCTACGCCCACCATATTGCGTTGTAACCGTGACATCTTACTTGTGCCAAAGCTGCCTTTAATGGCGCACCCGGCAGGACTCGAACCTGCGACCATCCGCTTAGAAGGCGGATGCTCTATCCAGCTGAGCTACGGGCACTTATATAATCTGTATTCTTTAACGATCACAAATTAAAAGGCTTTCAATCACACCGAGCCAATCTGCAACTCTGCCTGACCAAATCAACCAGTGCTAGCTTAACCAGTGCTGGGCTGTGCCCGACAAGTGCGACGAATCTTATAGACGGTCCCCAGGGTCGTCAACTCTTTTTTCGAAAAAATTCAGTTAGATAAAGGAGTTAGCTGAATTCGCGGACCAAGCGCCTTTGCCCATGCGTCATGACATGCGAGAATGCGCGCTCTTTTCCAATCCCTCTCGATGGTTAATCACGCGTAATGACTGCAAAACTTATCGACGGCAAAGCGATCGCAGCCCGCCTGCGCCAGCAGATCGCCAAACGTGTCGCCGAACGTCGCGATCAAGGCCTGCGCACACCCGGCCTCGCGGTGATTCTGGTGGGCAGCGACCCCGCCTCTCAGGTTTATGTCTCGCACAAGCGTAAAGACTGCGAGGAAGTCGGCTTCATCTCGCAAGCATATGATCTTCCTGCCGAAACCACCCAGAGCGCGTTGACCGAGTTGATCGATCGCCTGAACGACGACGCAACTATCGACGGCGTGCTGCTGCAATTGCCGCTGCCCGGACATCTGGATGCGTCGTTGCTGCTGGAGCGCATTCGCCCGGACAAGGACGTGGATGGCTTCCATCCTTATAACGTCGGTCGCCTGGCCCAGCGCATTCCGCTGCTGCGTCCCTGCACCCCCAAAGGCATCATGACGTTGCTGGAAAGCACAGGCGTCGATCTCTACGGAATGGACGCGGTCGTGGTTGGCGCTTCGAACATCGTCGGGCGTCCGATGGCAATGGAATTGTTGCTGGCCGGTTGCACCGTGACTGTCACGCACCGCTTCACGCAGGATCTGGCCGGCCACGTGGGCCGCGCTGATCTGGTGGTGGTCGCGGCGGGCAAGCCGGGGCTGGTCAAGGGCGAATGGATCAAGCCGGGCGCGATCGTGATCGACGTCGGCATCAATCGCCAGGAAGACGGCAAACTGGTCGGTGACGTGGTCTATGAGACCGCCCTGCCCCGCGCCGGCTGGATCACGCCAGTGCCGGGCGGCGTTGGCCCGATGACCCGTGCCTGCCTGCTGGAAAATACGCTGTACGCGGCCGAATCCCTGCACCGTTAAGGTTTGCACCACAAAAAAACGGCACCTTCGCGGTGCCGTTTTTTATGCCTGGCAATCAGTTATTTGCGCGCAGCCTCCCAGGTTTTCAGCAGGTCGTTGTAGTTGACCGTCTCGCCTTTGGGCTTCTCGTTAGCCAGTTTGCGCTGCGGAGCAGCCCAGCCGTCCGGCGATGCCTCGCCTTTTTTGTACCAGGCTTCGGCCGTGGTTTCCGGATTCAGCTTCGGCGCACAGCCGCTGGCATCCTGAGCCTTGGAGCGCTCCAGCCGCATCAGAATTGCATCCTGATCCTTGGCCAGACCATCCAGCGCCTGTTGGGCGGTTTTTTCGCCAGTCACGGCTTCTGCCACGTGGCTCCACCACAATTGCGCCAGTTTCGGATAGTCAGGCACGTTGGTGCCGGTCGGCGACCACTGCACCCGCGCCGGGCTGCGATAGAACTCCACCAGGCCACCCAGTTTCGGCGCCAGGTCAGTCATGGCTTGCGAGTTGATATCCGACTCACGAATCGGCGTCAGACCGACGATGGTTTTCTTCAGGGACACGGTTTTCGAGGTGACGAACTGCGCGTACAGCCAGGCGGCCATGCGCTGCTTTTCCGGTGTCGACTTGAGGAAGGTCCACGAACCCACGTCCTGATAGCCGAGCTTCATGCCATCTTTCCAATACGGCCCTTTTGGCGAAGGCGCCATCCGCCATTTCGGCGTGCCATCGGCGTTCATTACCGGCAGGCCCGGCTTGGTCATGTCCGCAGTAAACGCGGTGTACCAGAATATTTGCTGGGCGACGCTACCTTGCGAAGGCACCGGACCGGATTCGGAGAAGGTCATGCCCGCTGCCTGCGGTGGCGCATAGGCCTTGAGCCAGTCGATGTATTTCTGGGTGGCGAACACTGCCGCCGGACCGTTGGTATCGCCACCGCGGGTGATGCTGGACCCAGCAGGATGGCAGCCTTCGACGCGAATACCCCACTCGTCGACAGGCAAGCCGTTAGGCAAACCTTTGTCGCCACTGCCGGCCATGGAGAACCAGGCATCGGTGAAGCGCCAGCCCAGCGAAGGGTCTTTTTTGCCATAGTCCATGTGGCCATAAACCCGCTTGCCGTCAATTTCCTTGACGTCTTCGCTGAAGAATTTGGCGATGTCTTCATAAGCCGACCAGTTCACCGGCACGCCTAGCTCGTAGCCATATTTGGCCTTGAATTTTTCGCGCAGGTCAGGCCGTTCAAACCAGTCGGCACGAAACCAGTACAGGTTGGCAAACTGCTGGTCCGGCAACTGATAGATTTTCTTGTCCGGCGCAGTGGTAAAGGAGATACCAATGAAATCCTTGATATCCAGCGTAGGAGAAGTAACTTTTTTGCCCGCCTCACTTTCCATCAGGTCGGTAATCGATTGCGCCTTGCCGTAGCGGAAATGGGTACCGATCAAGTCAGAATCGTTAACCCAGCCGTCATAGATGTTTCTATCCGACTGCATTTGCGTCTGGATTTTTTCGATGACGTCGCCTTCCTGCACCAGATCGTGGGTCAACTTGATGCCGGTGATTTCAGTAAAAGCCTTGGCCAGGGTTTTCGACTCATATTCATGGGTGGTCAGGGTTTCGGAAACGACCTTGATCTCCATGCCACGAAACGGCTCGGCCGCCTTGATGAACCACTCAAGCTCGGACAGTTGCTGCTCCGGAGTCAGAGTAGAAGGCTTGAACTCCGAACCGATCCACTTCTTTGCCGCGTCTTCATAGGCATCAGCCCATGCAGTCACGCTCAATCCACTGAGCGCCAGCATTGAAGCCAGCGTAACGCTATGTCGCAGTTTGTTGTTTTTGTAGAACATAGACACCTCCAGATGATTCGTACGTAGCCCATTTCATGAAAACCTGCCGAGCATCACGCCTTGATAAGCGGCGCCAAGCGCGGCTATCCCCAGCGCATCACCACCAAAAGCCAGACCAGAGAGATCAGCGAAGCAACCCAGATGCTCCAGTCCGTGACGCCAATGACCAGCAAATGAAGATAAGCGCTGCCCAGCAAGCCGATGAAAAGCCGGTCACCGCGACTGGTGGAAATCGGTAAAAAGCCACGACGCTCGACACAGGGTGAGCGCAACTCCCATACCGTCATCCCAGCCAGAATCAGCGCGATGCCGGCGAAGAATGCGGCGGTGGGTACTGTCCAGGCCATCCATTCCATTTTTCGACTCCTCAGACCCGGCCGAGGGCAAAGCCCTTGACCACGTGATTACGAACGAACCAGATCACCAGCATGCCCGGCAGAATAGTCAGTACTCCCGCCGCCGCCAGTACACCCCAGTCGATGCCCGACGCCGAGACCGTGCGGGTCATGACCGCTGCAATCGGCTTGGCGTTGACCGACGTCAAGGTGCGCGCCAGCAACAGCTCGACCCACGAGAACATGAAGCAGAAGAAGGCCGTCACGCCGATGCCCGAGCCAATCAGCGGGACGAATATCTTCACGAAGAACTTGGGGAAGCTATAGCCGTCGATATAAGCCGTTTCATCGATTTCCTTGGGCACGCCCGACATGAAGCCTTCGAGAATCCACACCGCCAGCGGCACGTTGAACAGGCAATGCGCCAGCGCTACGGCGATGTGCGTGTCAAACAGCCCTATGGATGAGTACAGCTGGAAAAATGGCAGCAGAAACACTGCCGGCGGCGCCATGCGGTTGGTCAGCAGCCAGAAGAACAGGTGCTTGTCGCCGAGGAAACGATAGCGTGAAAAAGCGTAGGCCGCAGGCAGCGCGACACTCAGCGATATCACGGTATTCAGACAAACGTAGTACAGCGAATTGATATAGCCGCTGTACCAGCTCTCGTCGGTGAAAATCACCTTGTAATTGGCCAAGGTGAAATCCTGTGGGAACAGCGTCAGGCCGCCGAGGATTTCCGTGTTGGTCTTGAACGACATGTTGATCAGCCAGTAGATCGGCACCAGCAAGAAAAGCAGGTAGATCCACAACGGCACTATCTTGCGCAGGTTCATGGCCGCTCCTCAGTTCTTTTCGCCGTGGGTCATGGCGGTGTAGAACACCCACGACACCAACAGAATGATCAGGAAGTACACCAGCGAGAACGCAGCCGCCGGCCCCAGGTCGAATTGGCCCAAGGCCATGGTGGTCAGTGTCTGGCTGAGGAACGTCGTCGAGTTGCCTGGCCCGCCGCCGGTCAGCACGAAAGGTTCGGTGTAGATCATGAAGCTGTCCATGAACCGCAGCATTACCGCGATCAGCAGCACACTCTTCATTTTCGGCAGCTGGATGTGTCGGAATACGGCCCAGCCGGATGCACGATCAATCCGCGCCGCCTGGTAGTAAACGTCCGGGATGGCACGCAGGCCGGAATAGCACAGCAGCGCCACCAATGACGTCCAGTGCCAGACATCAATGACCAACACCGTCACCCAGGCATCCGAAGCGTTGGCCGCATAGTTGTAGCTGATACCGACCTTGTTCAGTGCGTAGCCCATCAACCCGATATCGGCGCGGCCGAAAATCTGCCAGATGGTGCCGACCACGTTGAACGGGATCAGCAGCGGGATGGTCATGACGATCAGGCACAACGAAGACCAGCGGCCCTTGGTCGGCATGGTCAGCGCGATGGCGATGCCCAGGGGAATTTCGATCAGCAACACGCAGCCCGAATAAATGAACTGGCGAAGCAGCGAATCATGCAGACGCGGATCCTGCAGCACCTGCCTGAACCAGTCGGTACCAACAAAATAGCGATTGGACTGATCGAAGATGTCCTGCAGCGAATAGTTGACCACAGTCATCATCGGGATGATGGCGCTGAACGCCACCAGCAGGAAAACCGGAAGCACCAGCCACCAGGCCTTGTTGTTCTGCACCTTACGCATGGGGCACCTCGCTTTCGGAGTCGGCCTGGAGCAGATATTCGTCGGCGTACAGCATCAGCCATTGCCCCGGAAAACTGATCCATGCCTGGCCTTGCGGCACAGGTTTGTCTTCCTGCAAGCGCACTTTCAACAACTGGCCAGCCAGATTCAGGGTCAGGATCTTGTAGGTGCCGAGATCTTCGACATAGGTCACATCGGCGCACATCGCGTCGTCATAGGGCCCGTCCCACACGTGGATGAATTCCGGGCGGATGCCGACTTTAAGGTTGCTCCACTCAGTACTGGCCAACTTGCGCTGCAAGCCTTTGGAAAGTGGCAGATGAATGTCGCCGAAGCCGACGCCACCGGCTTGCGGGGTGACTTCAATCAGGTTCATCCCAGGACTGCCGATGAAATAGCCGACAAAGGTGTGAGAAGGTTTTTCGAACAACTCACGCGGCGTTCCGAACTGCACGATCTGTCCGCCATACATCACCGCGATCTTGTCGGCGAAGGTCGAAGCCTCCAGCTGATCGTGGGTGACGTAGACCATGGTGATGTTGAATTGCTCGTGAATCTGCTTGAGCTTGCGCCGCAGCTTCCATTTCAGATGCGGATCGATAACCGTCAGCGGCTCATCGAAGAGGATCGCCGACACGTCATCACGCACCAGGCCGCGGCCCATGGAGACTTTCTGTTTTTCATCGGCTGAAAGGTTCTTGGCCTTGTTCTTCAATACCGCTTGCAGGTCCAGTACCTCGGCGATTTCCTGGACCTTGGCCTGGATGCGTTTTTCGTCCATGCCTTGATTACGCAGCGGGAACGCCAGATTGTCGTACACCGTCATGGTGTCGTAGACCACCGGAAACTGGAAAACCTGGGCGATATTGCGCTTCTCGGGAGTCAGGTCATTAACCACCTTGGAATCAAACATCACCTGGCCTTCCGACGGGCTGAGCAGGCCGGAAATAATATTGAGCAAGGTTGATTTGCCACAGCCAGAAGGCCCCAACAAAGCGTAGGCACCGCCCTGCTCCCAGATATGGCTCATCTCGCGAATCGCGTAGTCGTCCGGGCCGGTCGGCGCGCTGCTGTAACTGTGGGCGAGGTTCTGCAAACGAATTTCAGCCATCAGGCAACCCTCGCCATACGCAAGCCTGGCGCCTGGATCAGGCGGCCTTGCTCATCGAAGACAAACAGTTTGTGGGTCGGGATATACACCCGAATCGCGGCGTCGACGTCGTAGGCGTGCACGCCGGGCAAATGCAGGACCAGCGAGAAATGCTCGTTGCGCACGTGGAGAAAGGTTTCCGAGCCGCTGATTTCCGCCAACTCCACGGTAACAGCCAGCTCAAGATCGTCATCGTTGGACGGCACCAGGCTCAAATGGCTGGGTCGCACGCCAAAACGGAACTGCCCATCGCCGACTTTGCGCAGGTCGACATTGAGCGGGAAATGCACGAAGTTGGCGAAGCTGACTTCATTGCCTTCAATGCGCCCCGGCATCAGGTTGATGGGCGGCTCGGAAAACAATTCGGCGGCCAACACAGTCTTGGGCTGGTGATAGACCTCAGGCGTCTTGCCGCTCTGCACGATCCGCCCTTCGTGCAGGATTGTCGTGGTGCCGCCGAGCGCCAGGGCTTCATTGGGCTCGGTGGTCGCATAAATGGCGATGGTATGCCGGGCTTCGAACAGCTCGCGCATTTCCTGGCGCAGCTCTTCCCGGAGTTTGTAGTCGAGGTTGACCAAAGGCTCATCAAACAGAATCAGCTCGGCATCCTTGACCAGCGCCCGGGCCATGGCCGTGCGCTGCTGCTGCCCGCCGGACAGCTCCAGCGGATAACGCTGCAGGAACCGCTCGATGCGTAGCATCTTTGCGGTTTCATGCACTTTGCTGTGAATGACGTCTTTGGATTCCCCGGCCTGACGCAGCGGCGAGGCGATGTTTTCGAACACCGTCATGCTCGGGTAGTTGATGAACTGCTGATAGACCATCGACACGTTACGATGCCGCACTGCGGTCTGCGTAACATCTTTGCCGTTCATCAGGATTCTTCCGCTGTCGGGCTTGTCCAGCCCCGCCATCAAGCGCATCAGGCTGGTTTTGCCTGACAGGGTGCGGCCCAGCAGAACGTTGAAAGATCCGGGTTCGAAGCTCAAGGATGCGTCGTCGATCCATGTTTGGCCGTCGACAGCGCGGCTGACGTGCTCCAGCGTGAGTGACATGGCGTGCCCTTTATTGTTGGTTCTTATTCAGGGGAGTTGCATGCAGTCGAAATCTGCAGCGAAATCTTTTCGAATGTTGCGTCTATTTCCAGAAGCATTGCGACAAGCGTGCCAAGTGAGCGCGGCCCAGGTCGACGCAAGCAACGCTGCGATCTAGAGCCTTCGCCACAAATCGGCTTCAGAAACAGGTTTCAGTGCTGAACAAAAATGAACAGCAAACGCTGAACACTTGAACAATTCAAAGGTTGACTTTGAACAATATTGAACAACACTGGAGAAACGCTTCGAGCCAAGGCTCGTGCAAGTCGCACAACAAAAACAATAAAAGTACTCGCAGGATTCCCTCTCATGTCCACACCCAGTGCGTCCCTCGCTCACGACACCATCGTCAAGGATTCATGGGCCCGTTGTCGGGAGTTCGGCCTGAGCCATCAGTCCAGCCCTTCGTTCGGTCAGTTGCCGGGCGCGCAAGTGACGGAGCTGCTGGAACGGCATGACTCGCTGGTGCAGACCACCCATCAGGAAGTGCTGCCGTTCTACGAGAACATCCTCGCCAACTCCAATTGCCTGATTCTGCTGGCCGACAATCAGGGCCAGTTGCTCAAGTCCTGGGGTGCCCAACGCTTCATCGAGCCCTCGCGCACTCAAGGCTTCAAGGCCGGTGCCAGCTGGATCGAGCGCGGCACCGGCACCAATGCCATCGGCACCGCGCTGGCCTGTGAACAGGCCGTGCACATCGAACACGACGAGCATTTCCTCAAGGCCAACCGGTTCATGACCGGTTCGGCCGCGCCAATCTTCGATGCGGGTCGGCGCATCATCGGCGTGCTCGATGTGTCCAGTGACAGCTTCCTGCCGCCCTCCCACACCTTGGGCATGGTGAAAATGATGAGCCAGTCGGTGGAGAACCGGCTGATCCTCGACCAGTTTCAGGACACGCATTTCCAGTTGACCTTCAATACCGGGCTGAACAACCTGGACAGCCAATGGGCCGGTTTGCTGATCTTTGATGAAACCGGGCAAATCGTCAGCGCTAATCGCCGCGCCGACAATCTGCTGGGCGTGAGCTTGTTGCGGGCCAATATCGAAAACCTGTTCAAAACTCCGGTTGCGCGCTTGCTGGACGAGCCCGAGGGGCAACCTTTTGCGCTGCAGGCGTCAGGACATAACCGATTCCATGGTTTGCTCAGACGCCCGAAACGCAAACCGATGCATCTACACGCGGTCCCGCTGCCAGCCAAAACACTGCCAAGCGATGTGTTGCCGCTGGCAGCCGTGGGCCTGGGCGATGCAAAAGTCGAAAAAGCAGTGCGCCAGGCCGAACGCCTTCTGGAAAAGGACATTCCGCTGCTCATCCACGGCGAAACCGGGGTCGGCAAAGAGGTGTTTGTCAAAGCCCTGCATCACGCCAGTTCACGCGCCGCCCGGCCGCTGATCGCGGTGAATTGCGCGGCAATACCCGCCGAACTGGTGGAGTCCGAGCTGTTTGGCTATGAAAAGGGCGCGTTCACCGGCGCCCACCACAAAGGCAGCATCGGCCTGATCCGCAAGGCGGATAAAGGCACACTGTTTCTCGACGAAATAGGCGATATGCCAATGGCCGTCCAGGCCCGTCTGCTGCGGGTTTTACAGGAACGTTGCGTGCAGCCGCTGGGCAGCAGCGAGCAGTATCCGGTGGATATTCGGCTGATATCCGCTACGAACCGCAATTTGCGCGAGCAGGTGCAAAACGGGCACTTTCGCCAGGATTTGTACTATCGGATCAGCGGACTGAATCTGGAATTGCCACCGCTACGCCAGCGCACGGACAAAGCCGCACTGATCCAGCGGCTCTGGGAGCAGCATCGCGAAGCTGAACAACACGCGGGGTTCGAATCGAAAGTCCTGGCGTTGTTCGAGGAGCATCCCTGGCCCGGCAACCTGCGCCAGCTCAGCAACGTGATTCAGGTCGCGCTGGCCCTTGCGGATGACCAGCCCATAGGCCTTGAGCATCTGCCGGACGATTTTTTTGCCGATCTGGAAAACCCGCAACAGGTTCGCCAGGCAGCGACGCCTCGCGATGACGCAATGGAATTGGCGGAAAGCGACGATTTGAATGACTTGTTGCAAGCCACCGGCGGCAACATTTCCCAACTGGCTAAACGGCTCGGCGTGAGCCGCAATACGCTGTACAAGCGGTTGCGGGAACGAGGTATTTAGGTGGCGACGCCTTCCCGGATAAATCCGGTCCCACAGGTAAATACGGTCATCACGTGGGACCGGATTTATCCGGGAAGACGCCCGTACAGACGATAGATAAGCATCGAATGTACGGACGTTTTCAGAAATGAATTCCCCCCACAAGATTCAGCCGCAGTTAATCAATCCGCCAATCGCCAGGTCGTGGCGCCTTTGCCGTCTTCCAGCACCACGCCCATGGCGGTGAGCTGGTCGCGGATGCGATCGGATTCGCCCCAGTTCTTGGCTGCACGTGCTGCCAGACGGGCTTCGATCAAGGCTTCGACCTCATCTGCGTCCACCCGACCTTCAGCGCCTGCGCGCAGAAAGTCGTCCGCTTGCAGTTGCAGCACGCCCAGCACGCTGGCCAACTCCTTCAAACGTGCAGCCAATCCGGCCGCAGCGGGCAGATCGGTGTCACGCAGGCGGTTGATCTCGCGCACCATTTCGAACAGCACGGCGCACGCTTCCGGGGTACCAAAGTCGTCGTTCATCGCCGCTGCGAAACGCTCGACAAACGCCTCGCCACCGACCGGCTCGGAAACCGGCAAGCCGCGCAGCGCGTGATAGAAACGTTCCAGCGCGCTCTTGGACTCTTTCAGGCTGTCTTCGGAGTAGTTGATGGCGCTGCGGTAATGGCTGGAAACCAGCAGGTAACGCACCACTTCCGGATGGTATTTCTCCAGCACGTCGCGAATGGTGAAGAAGTTGTTCAAGGACTTGGACATCTTCTCGCCATTGATGCGAATCATGCCGCAGTGCATCCAGGCATTGGCGTAGGTCTTGCCGGTCGCGGCTTCGCTCTGGGCGATTTCATTTTCATGGTGCGGAAACTCAAGATCGCTGCCGCCACCATGAATATCGAAGGTCTCGCCCAGGCAGCAGGTGGACATCACCGAGCATTCAATATGCCAGCCAGGACGCCCGGCGCCCCAAGGCGACTCCCAGCTTGGCTCGCCCGGTTTGACGCCTTTCCAGAGCACGAAATCCAGCGGATCGTCCTTGGACTCATCCACTTCGATACGCGCACCGATACGCAGATCTTCGATCTTCTTGCGCGACAGCTTGCCGTAACCGAGGAACTTGCCGACGCGGTAATACACGTCGCCATTGCCCGGTGCGTAAGCGTAACCCTTGTCGATCAAGGTCTGGATCATGGCGTGCATGCCGGCGATATGATCGGTGGCACGCGGCTCCATGTCCGGCGGCAGAATGTTCAGCCGCGCCTCGTCCTCGTGCATCGCATCGATCATGCGCGCGGTCAGGGCATCGAACGTTTCGCCGTTGTCACGGGCACGATTGATGATCTTGTCGTCAATGTCGGTGATGTTGCGCACGTACGTCAGGTCATAGCCGCTGAAACGCAGCCAGCGCGTGACGAGGTCGAACGCCACCATGCTGCGGCCATGGCCCAGGTGGCAGTAGTCGTACACGGTCATCCCGCAGACGTACATGCGCACCTTGTTGCCATCCAGCGGCTTGAAGACTTCTTTGCTCTTGGTGAGCGTGTTGTAAATAGAGAGCACTTGCTTGCCTCAGGTCCAGGAATCGCGCAACGTCACCGTGCGGTTAAAGACTGGTTGACCAGGTTTGGAGTCCTTGATGTCCGCGCAGAAATAACCTTCGCGTTCGAACTGGAAACGGTCTTCCGGTTGTGCGTTTGCCAGAGAAGGTTCGGCACGACAACCGGTGAGCACTTGCAGGGAATCTGGGTTGATGTTGTCCAGAAAGCTGGCGCCGTCTTCGGCTTTTTCCGGGTTCGGGGAGCGGAACAGGCGATCATACAGACGCACTTCGCATTCGACGCTGGCCGCAGCCGGCACCCAGTGCACAACGCCCTTGACCTTGCGGCCTTCCGGGTTCTTGCCCAGGGTTTGCGGATCATACGAGCAACGCAGCTCGACGATATTGCCGTCGGCATCCTTGATCGCTTCATCGGCACGGATCACATAGCTGCCACGCAGACGCACTTCGCCGTTGGGCTCAAGGCGCTTGTAGCCTTTTGGCGGCTCTTCCATGTAATCGTCGCGGTCGATGTAGATCTCGCGGGCGAACGGCAACTCGCGCACGCCGAGGTCTTCTTTCGGGTGACGCGGCAGTTCCAGCTTCTCGACCTGGCCTTCCGGGTAGTTGGTGATCACGACTTTCAGCGGACGCAGCACGCACATGGCACGCGGCGCGCTGTGGTCCAGATCGTCGCGGATGCTGAATTCGAGCATGGCGAAATCCACTACGCCATCCGAGCGGTTGGTGCCGATCATCTCGCAAAAGTTGCGAATCGACGCTGGCGTGTAGCCACGACGACGGAAACCGGAAATGGTCGACATGCGCGGGTCATCCCAGCCAGACACGTGCTGCTCGTCCACCAGTTGCTTGAGTTTGCGCTTGCTGGTGACGGTGTAGCTCAGGTTCAGACGCGAAAACTCGTACTGACGCGGATGGCAAGGTACTGGCAGGTTGTCCAGGAACCAGTCATACAGCGGACGATGGCTTTCGAACTCCAGGGTGCAGATCGAATGCGTGATGCCTTCGATGGCATCGGACTGACCGTGGGTAAAGTCGTAGATCGGGTAGATGCACCACTTGTCCCCGGTCTGATGGTGGTGAGCATGGCGAATGCGATAGAGAATTGGGTCGCGCAGGTTCATGTTCGGCGAGGCCATGTCGATCCTGGCGCGCAGCACGCGTGCGCCGTCCGGGAACTCACCGGCCTTCATGCGGGCGAACAGGTCCAGGTTTTCCTCGACGCTACGCTCCCGGAACGGGCTGTTCTTGCCCGGCTCGGTCAGGGTGCCGCGATATTCGCGGGCCTGCTCGGGGGTCAGATCATCGACGTAGGCCTTGCCCGACTTGATCAGCTCGACTGCCCAGTCGTGCAATTGGTCGAAATATTGCGAGGCATAACGCACTTCACCGGACCATTCGAAGCCCAGCCACTTGACGTCGTTCTGGATGGAGTCAATGTATTCCTGATCTTCCTTGGCCGGGTTCGTATCGTCGAAGCGCAGATGCGTTTCGCCGCCGAACTCCTTGGCCAGCCCGAAATTCACGCAAATCGACTTGGCATGGCCGATATGCAGATAGCCGTTGGGCTCAGGCGGAAAGCGCGTGACGATCTTCGTGTGCTTGCCGGCATCCAGGTCAGCCTGGACGATGGGGCGCAGGAAATTGGTCGGGACAGCAGGGCCTGCCTTGGAATTCGCAACGGGGTCTTGAGTGGGCTTGCTCATAGGATCCTTGGACAATACAAGTGCGCGGCCAGGGTAGGCCGACTAAATCAAAGCGCCTATCATAGCCGATGCCGTCAAGCGGCTAACAGCACACTCTGCGAAAACACGCGAGTTAAAAACTCGACCGAATTATGTAACCACCTCTGTAAACTGCGCGTCAGCGTTATATCGCGCCCCATCCATGAATCAAAAAGAGCGACTTTTCCATGTCCAAAGTAAAACTGACGACTAACCACGGCGACATCGTTTTAGAGCTTAACGCCGAAAAAGCGCCACTGACCGTTGCCAACTTCATCGAATACGTCAACGCCGGCCACTACGAAAACACCGTTTTTCACCGTGTCATCGGCAACTTCATGATCCAGGGCGGCGGTTTTGAGCCAGGCATGAAAGAAAAGAAAGACAAGCGTCCAAGCATCCAGAACGAAGCTGACAACGGCCTGCCGAACGAGAAGTACACCGTTGCCATGGCCCGCACCATGGAACCGCATTCGGCTTCGGCGCAGTTCTTCATCAACGTCGGCGACAACGCCTTCTTGAACCACAGCGCCAAGACCACTCAGGGCTGGGGCTACGCAGTGTTCGGCAAAGTCGTTGAAGGCACCGAAGTCGTAGACAAGATCAAAGGCGTCTCCACCACCAGCAAAGCCGGCCATCAAGACGTACCGGCTGAAGACGTGATCATCGAGAAAGCCGAGATCATTGAGTGATATTGCTGATCTCCGATCTGCATCTTGAGGAGGAGCGCCCGGACATTACCCGGGCGTTTCTGGATCTGCTCGCCGGCCGCGCCCGCGCTGCCGAGTCGCTGTATATCCTCGGGGATTTTTTCGAAGCCTGGATCGGCGATGACGCCATGTCGCCGTTCCAGCGCTCGATCTGCGAAGCCCTGCGCCAATTGAGCGACAGCGGCACGCACATTTTCCTGATGCACGGCAATCGTGACTTCATGATCGGCCGCGCGTTTTGCAAAGCAGCGGGCTGCACACTGCTGCGCGACCCCAGTGTCGTCCAGATGAATGGTGAGCCAGTGCTGTTGATGCACGGCGACAGTCTGTGCACCCGGGATGAAGCCTACATCCGCATGCGTCGCATCCTGCGCAACCCGTTGACGTTATGGGTGTTGCGCACTCTGCCGAAAAGCACGCGCTACAAGCTGGCACGCAAGCTACGCAACGAAAGCCGGGCTCAAACCCGCATGAAAACCAACGACATCGTTGACGTCACGCCCGAGGAAGTCCCGAAGGTCATGACCCAATACGGTGTCCGCACCCTGATCCACGGCCATACCCATCGGCCGGCGATCCACAAGCTGCAAATCGGCGCTGACGCCGCCCGCCGGATCGTGCTCGGTGATTGGGACAAGCAGGGTTGGGCGGTTCAGGTGGATGAGCAAGGGTTTCAATTGGGGGCATTTGAGTTTGGGGTGGAGCAACAACTCGCCCTACCCCACCCCTCCACACATTGATTATCCGTGCAGGCTGTGTGGGAGCGAGCTTGCTCGCGAAGGCGTCTTACCGGGCCCAGAATATGTGCCGGATTTACCGCCCACTTCGCGAGCAAGCTCGCTCCCACAGGAAGATATTGATCCCTCTACCGGTCAATGCCCGCCACCCGCCGCCGGCCCGGCCTTGGCGGCAAACGGTGGTTTGGCCAGCCATACCAGCAAAATCAGCGCCATGAATATCCAGCCCAGCAGGTAGAAGTAATCCACCGTGGACATCATGTACGCCTGACTGTTGAGCGTCTGCTCCAGCTGCGCGTATGCCTGCGGGCTCGCGCCGCCCAGGTTGTTCAGCGCATCGCGCGTCGCAGGCTCATAGGTGCTGATGCTCTCGCTCAGATACGCATGATGCTGATCAGCCCGACGAATCCAGATCCACGTCGTCAATGACGCGGCAAAGCTGCCGCCCAATGTGCGCAGGAACGTCGCCAACCCGGAACCGTCGGCGATCTGGCTCGGTGGCAGGTCAGACAACAGAATGCTCAAAGTCGGCATGAAGAACAGCGCCACCCCCGCGCCCATGAACAGCTGCACCAGAGCGATGTGTTCGAAGTCCACCTCATTGGTGAACCCGGCGCGCATGAAGCAACTGGCACCGATGGCCAGGAACGCCAACCCCGCCAGCAAACGCAGATCGAATTTGTGTGCGTACTTGCCGACAAAAGGCGACATCAATACCGGCAATATTCCAATAGGCGCAACAGCGAGCCCCGCATACGTCGCGGTGTAACCCATTTGCGTCTGCAGCCATTGCGGCAACAGCAGGTTGATGCCGAAGAAGCCCGCGTAGCCGCCCACCAGCACCATGGTGCCGATACGGAAATTGCGAAACGCGAACAGACGCAAATTGACGATGGGATGCTTGTCGGTCATTTCCCAGATGATGAACACGGACAAGGCGATGGCGGAAATGATCGAGCCGATCACAATGAAGTTCGATTCGAACCAGTCCAGGTCGTTGCCCTTGTCGAGCACGATCTGCAACGCGCCGACGCCAATGATCAAGGTCAGCAGCCCCACATAATCCATCGGCTGATAACTGGTCACCACCGGACGTTTGGCCATTTGCAGGCGCACAACGGTCACCGCGAACAGCCCAATCGGGATATTAATGAAGAAAATCCACGGCCAGCTGTAGCTGTCAGTGATCCAGCCGCCGAGTATCGGCCCGGCAATCGGCGCGACCACCGTGACCATCGCCAGCAATGCCAGTGCCATCCCCCGTTTGGCCGGAGGATAGACTGCAATCAGCAAGGTTTGCGTCATCGGGTACAACGGCCCGGCGACCACGCCTTGCAACACGCGAAAGCCCACCAGTTCGGGCATCGACTGGGAAATCCCGCACAGGAACGAGGCAACCACGAACAGAATCGTCGCCCACAAAAACAGTTTCACTTCACCGAAGCGACGGCTCAGCCAGCCGGTCAGTGGCAGCGCAATCGCATTGCTGACGGCAAACGAGGTGATGACCCAAGTCCCCTGCTCCGAACTGACCCCGAGGTTACCCGAGATGGTCGGCAAGGCGACGTTGGCGATAGTGGTGTCCAGCACCTGCATGAACGTCGCCAGAGACAGGCCGATGGTGCATAACAAGAGGCTGGGCGGCGTAAATGAAGCGGGGGCGTTGGCGCTCATCGGCAATCCCTGAAAACTCTGGCGACGCCTCGGCCAGATCGGCCGAGGCTACGGATTGGCGGTTCAGCGCTGGGCAGTCTTGCCGGTCGCGGCGCTGTTTTCATGGATCAGGCGTGCAATCAAGGCGTCGGCTTCAGCCAGTTGCTGTTCATACACCGTAGTGCTGAACGAAGCCTTCTTCGGCGGCTGCTGGGCCAGTACCGGGCCGCTTTGATCATGCAGATTGACGTCGACAACCGTGGACAGACCAATGCGAAGCGGATGTTGCGCCAACTCGTCCGGGTTGATGTGAATCCGCACCGGCACACGCTGAACGATCTTGATCCAGTTACCGGTGGCGTTCTGTGCAGGCAACAACGCAAACGCGCTGCCGGTCCCGGCGCCGAGGCTGTCAATGGTGCCGCTGTATTTCACGTCGCTGCCGTACAGGTCAGATTCGATTTCCACCGGCTGGCCGATACGCATCTTGCCCAGCTGGGTTTCCTTGAAGTTGGCGTCGATCCACAACTGATCCAGAGGAATCACCGCCATCATCGCTGTGCCCGGTTGCACGCGCTGGCCCAGTTGCACGGTGCGTTTGGCGACATAACCGGTGACCGGCGCGATCAAGGTGCTGCGGGCATCGGCCAGGTAGGCCTGACGCAATTGCGCGGCGGCGGCTTTCACATCGGGATGCGACGAGACTTCGGTGTCATCCACCAAAGCCACGCTGCTGGCCAATTGTTGCTGCAGATTGTTCAAGGCACTTTGCGCGCTGGTCAGGTCGTCCTGCGCGTGGGAAAGCTCTTCCTGGGAAATCGCCCCACCAGCGGCAAGATTCTTCCGGCGGCTGTAATTGTCCTGCGCGCGCTTCACTTCAGCGCGTTGCGCCGCCAACTGGGCTTTCATGCCGTCGACATTGCTGTACAAACCGCGCACCTGACGCACGGTCTTGGCCAGATTGGCCTCGGCGCTTTGCAGGCCGACTTCGGCGTCGCTCGGGTCAAACCTGAGCAACACCTGACCTTCGCGGACCAGATCGCCATCGTCAGCGCCGATACTGATCACCGTGCCGGTAACCAGCGGCGTGATTTCCACCACGTTGCCGTTCACATAGGCGTCATCGGTGCTCTCGCTCCAGCGCCCGTAAAGTTCATGCCAGGCCCAGATGCCCAGCGCGCCCAGAATCACAATCAATAACAGCCCCAGCAAGAGGAATTTACGCTTGCGTGGATTGCTGTCTTTTTTGCCATCCTGAGCCTTGGCGTTGTCAGCCTGGTCTTTGGGCGCGGATGTGTTTTCGCTAGCGGCAGTGGCCATGACGATTACCTTGAGTTAGTCAGCGAAGCAGTTGAAGAAGTGGCCGGTTTGGTTGATTCCGAAGGATCTTGCCCCTCGAAACCGCCGCCCAGGGCCTGCATCAACTGGATCGACAAATCGATTCGTTCGGCGTTGAGATCAGCCAGTTGGCGTTGGGATTGCAGCAATTGCTGTTCGATGGTCAGCACATCCAGGTAATTGCCGATGCCCGAGCCATAACGCTGGGTTACGGTGTCGAACGACTGCTGGATGACATCGGTAGCGTGCTGCCGCGCCTGGATCTGGCCGTCCATGGCGCGCAGCTGACCGATGTTGTCGCTGACGTCACCCAAGGCCCGAATCAGGCTTTTGTTGTATTGCGCCACAGCCAGGTCGTAGTCGGCATCCCGCGCGTTGAGGTCGGCGCGCAGTCGGCCGCCATCGAACAGCGGCAGGGAAAGGGTCGGGGCGATATTAAAGAAGCGACTGGCCGAGCCAAACAGCGCATCGCCCAGCAACGACTCGGTGCCCGCAGCGGCGCTGAGATTGAGGTTCGGATAGAAATTGGTCTTGCCGGCCACAATGTTCCTGCTCGCCGCCTCAACCCGCCAACGCGCTGCGACGATATCCGGACGACGACCCAGCAGTTCGGCTGGCAACGATGACGGCAACGCCACGACCGCAGGCTTGAGCACGTTAGGCCGGGAAATATCTTCGCCCCGGTCCGGGCCTTTGCCGAGCAATACCGCCAGGGCGATTTTTGCACTGCGCAGACGCTTGTCGGCGTCGATCAGTTGTTCCCGGGAGTTCGCCTCCAGGCTTTCGGTCTGCTGGTATTGATACTGGCTGTCGATCCCGGATTGCAGGCGACGACCGCCCAAATCCAGCAATTGCCGGGTGCGCTTGAGGTCTTCAGTCGCCAGGTCGTGAACCACATAAGCCTGACCCAGATCGCTGTAGGCGCGTGCGACATCGGCGGCCAACGTCAGCTGCGCGGCCTGCTGATCGACTTCGGCGGCTCGGGCCTGGCCCAGCGCCGCTTCCCAGGCGGCACGCTGGCCGCCCCAAAGATCAAAGTTGTAATTGAAATTGACCGCCATGCTGCGCAACGTGCTGTAACGCCCGCCCGCGCCGCTTGGGTCTTGATCCTTGGCCAGGCGCGAACGGCTGATGCTGGCGTCGGCATCAACGGTCGGCATGCGCGCGGCATCGGCGGCATACGCAGTGGCCATCGCCTGATGGGTACGTGCGCTGGCAACTTGCATATCCGGGCTGTCGCGCAGGGCTTCGCTGATCAATCCGTCAAGCTGCGGATCGCCGAGGTTTTTCCACCAGTCGCGCTTGGGCCATGCTGCGGCTGAAAGCGTGATGCCTTGCAGATTGCGTTCGCTGTGCAGCGCCTTGGCATCAAGACTTTGACCCTCGGTAACCAGGCCGCTGTAATTGGCACAGCCGGCAAGGCTCAGGGCAAGCAACAACAGGCTGTGGCGCGCCTGCAAAATCGTGCGGTTCATGTTGCACCTGTGCCTTTGAAGCTCAGCCGAGTGATGGTGATGTGGTCGTTGGCATTGACCAGCAGCTTGGTCAGGATCCGTTCCAGGCTGGCGACTTCTTCTTCATCGAGAACACCGAGCAGCTCATTCATTGCGTCGGCGCCGATCTGCGGCAAACGATCAGTAATTGCCCTGCCCTCTGCCGTCAGTTCCAGTTGCACCTGGCGCCGGTCGGCAGCCGAACGCGTGCGCGTGATCAGCTGTTTTTGCTCAAGTCGATCCAGCATGCGGGTCATCGAGCCGCTGTCCAGAGACAGGTGACGACACAATTCCGCAGGCGTATCTGCCCTGAACTGGGCAATGAAAATCAGCACCTTGAACTGCGCAGACGTGACGCCATAAGGCACCAATTGCTGGTCAAGCACCCGATCCTTAAGCGAATTGGTGCGACCGATGAGCATGCCCATGATGGTCGACTGAGAGTCCGCAGGACTGAAATGTGTCATGAATTCACCAAAGTAGCTGCTTAGGCAGAGAGTTGCATGATGTTACTGCTTAGGCAGCAAATGGCCAAGCTTTTATTAGCTTGCTTGCTATTCAGACGTAAAAAAGGCGTCCGAGGACGCCTTCTATATAGAGAGAAGAATCAAGCCAGCGCAGGCACGCCGCTGTGAAAACGAAACTCCTCATCGGGGCTTTCGATCAGCTCGCGCTCAGCGAGCAGGATTTCCTGGATCTTGGCCTCGACATCGGCTTTGTCGCCATAGGTATGGGCCAACTTCAGATAATCCTGAAAATGCCGCGCTTCGGATTTGAGCAGGCTGGAATAGAACTTGGCCAGGTCCTCATCCAGATGCGGAACCAACGCGGCAAACCGCTCGCAGGAACGCGCTTCGACAATCGCGCCGACAATCAGCGCATCCGTCAGGCGATAAGGATTGTGATTGCGCACCAGCTTGCGCAACGCGCCGGCGTAACGGGCGGAGCTGATATTGACCAGCGGGATCGCGCGCTTGCGGATGATGGCGATGACTTGCTCAAAATGCCGCAGCTCTTCGCGCGCCAGCCGGGACATCTTGCTCAGCAGGTCGAACTTGTCGTTGTACTGGAACATGAACTGAAACGCCGCCCCGGCAGCCTTCTTTTCGTTGTTCGCATGATCGATCAACAGGATATCCAGATTGCGCAAAGCGGCCTGGACCCAGCTGTCGGGGGTGCGGCAAAGCAGGAAGGCTTCTATTTCAGGGATCGGGTACATGAATTCACGGATGGCTGGAGGGACAAAGCCCGGCATTATACGAGGCCGGCCCAACTCCCGCGATATAAATGAAATTGACCTGAATCAACGCCCGCTTCCGGGTGGCGCAACTATAGTTACCGGGTGCTTATGCAGCCGGGAGATCCAATTCATGCAAGCCATTCGCAGCATCCTCGTGGTCATCGAACCCGATCATCCTGACAGCCTGGCGCTCAGGCGAGCGCGGCTGATCGCTGAGGTTACCCAGGCGCATCTGCATTTGCTGATCTGCGACCGCAAAAACCATCCCCACAACGCCCTGCTGGTCGAACTCAAACGACGCCTGCATGACGAAGGCTTCAGCGCCACGGCCGAGCAGGCGTGGAATGAAAGCCAGCACAAAACCATCATCCAGGTGCAGCAGGCTGAAGGCTGCGGGCTGGTGATCAAACAGCACTTACCCGACAACCCGTTGAAGAAAGCGCTGCTCACGCCCGAGGACTGGAAGCTGCTGCGTCGATGCCCAAGCCCGGTATTGATGGTCAAGACCGACAGGTCGTGGGTGAACGGCGTCGTCCTGGCGGCGGTTGACGTGGGTAATGCCGACGGCGAGCACCGCGCCCTGCACTTCGACATCATTGACCGCGGCTATGACATCGCCGCCCTGGCCAAGGCCCAACTGCACGTGATCGCCGCACATCCGTCGCCAATGCTGTCGGCGGCCGACCCGGTATTCCAGCTCAAGGAAACCATCGAAGCGCGCTATCGCGAGCAATGTCAGGCGTTTCAGACCGAGTTCGACATCGACGACAGTCATCTGCACATTGCCGAAGGGCCGGCCGACGTGCTGATCCCGTTCACCGCGCGTCAGCTGGGCGCCGTCGTGACCATCATCGGCACCGTGGCCCGCAGCGGAATTTCCGGCGCACTGATCGGCAACACCGCCGAAGTGGTCCTGGATTCACTGGAAAGCGACGTTCTGGTGCTCAAGACCGAGGAAATCGTCAGGCATCTGGAAGAGGTTTGGATGAAAGGTTAGAAGCGTTCCAATAAGCGCCTACCCCCCAAACGCATCTTTCAGAAAGCCTGGGGCGATGTAGCGCTCGTAGTGGGCTTCGGATAGCAGAAAAAACTCCCGATCGATGGCGTCGCGCAAGTCCGGCAGCGGCCAGTCGCGAAATTCCGGCATTAGCGCCAGACCATAGGCTTCTATATTGGAGATCACCCGCGCGCCCCGGGCAATAAGCTGATAGGCCCAGCAATATTCAGACTGGTTGGGCACGAAGCGAATCTTGCGCTGCACCAGTTGCAGGCGCAGTTTTTCGGCGTCGAACACTTCGAGCTTGGCGGTCATGACCTGCACCAGCAACTGCTCAAGACGCAGCCACACCGCACGTTTTTCAGCTTCGTTATAGCCGTTCCAGTTGATCACTTCATGATGAAAACGCTTGCAGCCACGACAGACCAGATCCCCGTAAACAGTGGAGCAAAGGCCGACGCAGGGCGTTTTGATGATTTGATTGGGCATGGTGGACAGGGCAACGAGAGGCGTGACAAGCCCACATGTTAGCCCTTTGTCTAACAGTGTTCACCCCCGAAGGTGTAGGGCTTAACTTACCTTTGGCGGAGTTTTGCCGTAGAATCAGCGAGCCTTTTAAGGCGCCAATGTCCGTTGGAAGCTGTTTTCAAAGCGTCACGAGCACAGTCAAGTTAACCCCGCAGTCGGTGTTGACGCAGGTTTCGCGCCTTCGTCAACACTCATCAGCCGCCCTGCAGGCGTAAAACTTTGAAAACAGCTTCTGTAAGGAATTGCCGATTTACCCTGGCCAAGGAACTCAAAAAGTTTCGTCGTGCAGGTATCGGGTAATTCCTGGATGAGCGTCCCGGACACCCATTTGGGACCACTGATGAGGGTAATACTGTGCTTGAAGCCTACCGTAAACACATCGAAGAGCGTGCCGCCCAGGGTATCGTGCCCCAGCCGCTTAACGCCGAACAAACCGCAGGCCTGATCGAGCTGCTGAAGAATCCCCCGGCTGGCGAAGAAGCTTTCCTTGTCGACCTGATCACCAATCGCGTTCCACCTGGCGTTGACGAAGCTGCCTATGTCAAAGCCGGTTTCCTGTCTGCCCTGGCCAAGGGTGAAGCCACTTCGCCATTGATCGATAAAAAGCGCGCGGTTGAATTGCTCGGCACCATGCAGGGCGGCTACAACATCGTCACGCTGGTCGACCTGCTGGACGACGCTACCCTCGCACCGGTTGCCGCCAAAGAACTCAAGCACACACTGCTGATGTTCGATGCGTTCCACGATGTCGCTGAAAAAGCCAAGAACGGCAACGTTCACGCCAAGGAAGTCCTGCAATCCTGGGCTGACGGCGAGTGGTTCCAGAAGCGTCCGACCCTGGCCGACAAGATCAGCCTGCGCGTCTTCAAGGTGACTGGCGAAACCAACACCGACGACCTGTCTCCAGCACCCGATGCCTGGTCCCGTCCTGACATCCCGCTGCACGCCCTCGCCATGCTGAAAATGGCTCGTGACGGCATCGTGCCGGACGTTCAAGGCGCCATCGGTCCGATGAAGCAGATCGAAGAAATGCGCGCTCAGGGCTTCCCGATTGCCTATGTTGGCGACGTGGTCGGTACCGGTTCTTCGCGTAAATCCGCGACCAACTCGGTGCTGTGGTTCTTCGGCGACGACGTTCCTTATGTGCCGAACAAGCGTGCTGGCGGCTTCTGCTTCGGCAGCAAGATCGCTCCGATCTTCTACAACACCATGGAAGATGCTGGCGCACTGCCAATCGAATTCGACGTTACCAACATGAACATGGGCGACGTGATCGACCTGTACCCGCATGCTGGCAAAGTCTGCAAACACGGCACCGATGAAGTCCTGACCACCTTCGAAATGAAGACGCCGGTCCTGTTGGACGAAGTCCGTGCCGGCGGCCGTATCCCGCTGATCATCGGCCGTGGCCTGACCGAAAAAGCCCGTACTGAACTGGGTCTGCCACCTTCGACGCTGTTCAAGCTGCCTGAGCCTCCGGCTGAAAGCGACAAGGGTTACACCCTGGCGCAGAAAATGGTCGGCAAGGCATGCGGTCTGCCGGAAGGCAAAGGTGTTCGTCCAGGCACCTACTGCGAACCGAAAATGACCACTGTTGGTTCCCAGGACACCACTGGCCCGATGACCCGCGACGAGCTGAAAGACCTGGCGTGCCTGGGTTTCTCTACCGATCTGGTCATGCAGTCGTTCTGTCACACCGCTGCCTACCCAAAACCGATCGACGTCACCACGCACCACACGCTGCCTGACTTCATCATGACCCGCGGCGGCGTTTCCCTGCGTCCAGGCGACGGCATCATCCACAGCTGGCTGAACCGCATGCTGCTGCCGGACACCGTCGGCACCGGTGGTGACTCGCACACCCGTTTCCCGATGGGCATTTCGTTCCCGGCCGGTTCCGGTCTGGTTGCGTTTGCCGCCGCCACTGGCGTCATGCCGCTGGACATGCCGGAATCGATCCTGGTGCGTTTCAAAGGCAAGATGCAACCTGGCATCACCTTGCGCGACCTGGTTCACGCCATTCCTTACTTCGCGATTCAGGCAGGCCTGTTGACCGTCGAGAAGAAAGGCAAGAAGAACGCCTTCTCCGGCCGCATCCTGGAAATCGAAGGTCTGGACGACCTGAGCATCGAGCAGGCATTTGAACTGTCCGACGCCTCGGCCGAACGTTCCGCTGCCGGTTGCACCATCAAGCTGTCGAAAGAATCCATCAGCGAATACCTGAAATCCAACATCACCCTGCTGCGCTGGATGATCGGCGAAGGCTACGGCGATGCACGGACTCTGGAACGTCGCGCGCAAGCGATGGAAGCCTGGGTTGCCAATCCGGAACTGATGGTTGCCGATGCCGACGCGGAATATGCCGAAATCATCGAAATCGACCTGGCCGACGTCAAGGAGCCTGTGCTCTGCGCGCCGAACGACCCGGACGACGCTCGTCTGCTGTCCAGCGTTGCTGGCGAGAAGATCGACGAAGTGTTCATCGGTTCCTGCATGACCAACATCGGCCACTTCCGCGCTGCGGGCAAGTTGCTGGATCAGGTCAAAGGGCAACTGCCGACACGTCTGTGGCTGTCGCCGCCGACCAAGATGGACGCTCATCAGCTGACCGAAGAAGGCTACTACGGCATCTACGGCAAGGCTGGCGCGCGCATGGAAATGCCGGGCTGCTCGCTGTGCATGGGTAACCAGGCACGGGTTGAGCCGAATTCGACCGTGGTGTCGACGTCGACCCGTAACTTCCCTAACCGTCTGGGCGACGGCGCGAACGTCTTCCTGGCCTCGGCCGAGCTGGCGTCCGTTGCTTCGATTCTGGGTCGCTTGCCGACCGTCGAAGAGTACATGGGCTACGCGAACCAGATCGACACCATGGCAGCGGACGTATACCGCTACCTGAGCTTCGATCAGATCGCCGAGTTCCGCGAAGCCGCAGCGAATGCCAAGATTCCGGTTATTCAAGCGTAAAAGCGAAATCCAGCGTTAAAAGAACCCCGTCCTGGTGACGGGGTTTTTTATTGCTTTTGTACAGTCGCTGCGGAACCTGTGGGACCGGCTTTAGCCGGGAAGGGGTCAGTGACGGTGAACAAGATTGAGTTCATATCCCCTATCTCCACTAATAAAAAACCCCACATCTCTCGATGCAGGGTTTTCGGTTACCACTGAATCAAACCATCAAGCAGCCAAAGGCTGTCCGCTCATGGCCAGGTCCAGCAACTCACGGTTTGCCACCGCATACATGGCGTAATCCGTGCCGCTTGCCGCACGAATATCCACCAGCATCGCGCGCCAGCGGTCGACCATGGTGCTGTGCTGCTCCAGCCACAGATTCAGGCGTTCTTCAATGTCGGCAGGGCCATCGACCATTTGCAGGACGGAGATGGTGATCGCCCGTTGCTGCCAGTCGATATCATCACGGAACGCTTCTCGGGCCAGGGCTTGCCAGTTATTTTCCACCGGCAGGCTGCTGATCTGTTGCAGGTACCAGGTCACATCCAGCGCGCTGCCCACGGCGAAGTAAGCCTTGGCCACATCGGCAGCGTTCTGACCCGTGACGTCGGAGGCTTCGATGATCGGCAACAAGGTGTACAAGTGGCTGGTGCCAGCCACCATCCGCGCCAACAACTCCGGCACGCCAGCTTCGACGTAAGCCTGATAACGGGTCTGCCAGATTTCCCGAGTTGGGCCTTCCAGCAGTTCGTCGAGTTTCAGACCCAGTGCCGCGATATGCGGACCGAAGTGCGCCACATCGCGACCGGCATCCAGCTCATTGCGACGGCTGCGCAAGAACCAGCGGGTAGCTCGGCGACCCAGACGCATCAGCTCGTCCATCAACGCCAGCTGGATTTCAGCAGGAACCTTGTAGTCCAGCGCTTCGATCTGACGGAACCAGTGCGGCAGGTGGAAGATGTCCCGCACGATCACGTAAGCGCCCGCCACGTTGGCCGCACTCATGCCGGTAGACTCTTTGAGTCGCTGCACGAAGGTGATGCCCATGTGGTTGACCAGATCGTTGGCTATCTGGGTGCTGACGATCTCGCGCTTCAGCCGATGCTGACGCATGGAATCGCCAAACTTCGCCGCCAGGGACGGCGGGAACGCGGTTTCCATGTCCCGCGCCAGGTAATCGTCATCCGGAACACGGGATTCCAGCAACGCTTCCTTGAGATCGATTTTGCTGTAGGAAATCAATACCGACAGCTCCGGACGGGTCAGACCCTTGCCATCCGCAACGCGTTCGGCAATCTGATCCTCGGCGGGCAGGAACTCGATGGCGCGATCCAGCTTGCCACGGGCTTCCAGATCACTCATCAGGCGCTTGTATTCGGCGATGCGCTCGTAAGCGCGACGCGTCGCCAGCGACAATGCCTGAGTCTGTTTGTAGTTGTTGCCCAACACCAGATGGCCGACTTCATCGGTCATGCTTTCCAGCAGTTGATTGCGCTGCTTCTCGGTCATGTCACCGGCCTGCACCACTTCGTTGAGCAGGATCTTGATGTTCACTTCGTGGTCGGAGCAGTCAACGCCGCCAGCGTTATCAATGAAGTCGGTGTTGGAACCGCCGCCATTGAGGCCGAACTCGACACGACCCAGCTGCGTCATGCCCAGGTTACCGCCCTCGCCCACGACCTTGCAGCGCAGCTCGTTGCCGTTGACACGCAGCGCGTCATTGGCCTTGTCGCCCACATCGGCATGGGTTTCCAGGCTGGATTTGACGTAAGTACCGATGCCGCCGTTCCACAGCAGATCCACCGGGGCCTTGAGCAACGCGTTGAGCAGCTCGGTTGGCGTCAGCTTGTCAGCCTTGATGTCGAAACGCTCTTTCATCTCGGGGCTGATGGCGATGCTTTTCAGGCTGCGCGGGAAGATTCCGCCGCCAGCGGACATGATGCTGGTGTCGTAATCGGTCCAGGCCGAACGCGGCAGGTCGAACAGGCGCTGACGCTCGGCGAAGCTGCTGGCCGGTTCCGGGTTTGGATCGATGAATATGTGCAAATGGTTGAACGCGGCGACCAGTTGCAATTTATCCGACATCAGCAAACCGTTGCCGAACACGTCGCCGGCCATGTCGCCGATGCCGATCACGCTGATGTTGTCTTGCTGGACGTTGATGCCGCGCTCGCGGAAGTGGCGCTGCACACCGACCCACGCGCCCTTGGCGGTGATGCCCATTTTCTTGTGGTCGTAACCGGCCGAGCCGCCGGAAGCGAACGCATCGCCCAGCCAGAAGCCGTAATCGATGGCGATGCCGTTGGCGATGTCGGAGAACGTCGCCGTGCCTTTGTCGGCTGCAACCACGAGGTACGGGTCATCATCGTCGTGACGCACGACGTTGACCGGCGGCACCAGCGTGCCTTCCTTGAGGTTGTCGGTGATGTCGAGCAAACCGGAAATGAAGATGCGATAGCAGGCGATACCTTCGGCCTGGATTTCGTCGCGACCGCCGCCCAATGGCAGGCGACGCGGCAGGAAACCGCCTTTGGCGCCGACCGGCACGATCACCGAGTTCTTCACTTGCTGGGCTTTTACCAGGCCCAGCACTTCGGTGCGGTAGTCTTCTTCACGGTCGGACCAGCGCAGGCCGCCACGCGCAACGTTACCGAAGCGTAAATGCACGCCTTCGACACGCGGCGAATAGACGAAAATCTCGAACTTGGGCACCGGCTTCGGCAGTTCCGGAATTTGCCGTGGGTTGAACTTGAAGCTGAAGTAGCTCTTGTTCTGACCATTGGCGTCGGTCTGGTAGAAGTTGGTGCGCTGGGTCGCCTTGATCAGGTCCAGATAACGACGCAGGATGCGGTCTTCGTTGAGCACCTGAACGTCGTCCAGTGCGGCCAGAATCGCTTGTTCCAGACGTTGCTGCTTGTCGTCCAGATCATCAGCGGCCAGCTTGCGGGCCAGATAGAAGCGGGTCTTGAACAGGCGTGTCAGTTCGCGGGCGATATCTGTGTGATTGTTCAGGGTCGCGGCGATATAACCCAGGTCGAAGCCCAGGCGAATCTGTTTCAGATAACGGGCATAAGCACGCAGCAACGCCACGTCACGCCATGGCAAACCAGCGGTCAGCACCAGACGGTTGAACGCATCGTTCTCGGCTTCGCCACGCACGATATGGACGAAAGCGTCCTGCAGGGTGTCGTTGAGCTGCTGGATGTCCAGATTCAGACCTTCGCCATAGGTAAAGGCGAAATCATGAATCCAGAACTCGCGGCCATTGCTGTGATGCAGGCGATACGGAAACTCGCCCAGTACGCGCAGGCCGAGGTTTTCCAGGATCGGCAGCACATCGGACAGCGCCAGCGGCGTATCGGCGTGGTACAGCTTGCAATGCAGCTGCTGTTTGCCACCGGTCAATGGCTGATAAAAGCTCATTACCAGCGGATTGGTTTCGTTAAGGCTCAACAGGTGTTGCATGTCGACCACAGCCGAATGCGCCGCGAAACGCTCGCGATAACCGGCCGGGAAGCCTTTCGGAAAATCGGCCAGAACATTGGTGCCGTGGGCTTCGCCGAAACTTTCCACGACCAGGCTGGCGTAATCGTCTTTCCACGAACGGCAGGCCTGAATGACTTCATTTTCCAGTTGCAGCGGATCGATGTTCAGGTTGACCTTCGGATCGACCCGCAGGATCAGCTGCACACGTGCCAGCACGGATTCGGAGAAGAACGTCCAGAATTCGCAGTCGCTTGCCTTCAGGCGATCCATCAGCACTTGCTGGATTTTCTGGCGTACTTCGGTGGAGTACACGTCACGCGGTACATAAGCCAGGCAATAGCAGAAGCGGCCGTACGGGTCCTTGCGCAGGAATACGCGAATCTTGTTGCGCTCCTGGATCTGCACGATGGACATCACGGTGGTGAACAGTTCATCCACCGGCGTCTGGAACAAATCGTCACGGGGCAATACTTCGACGACCTGAGCCAGTTCCTTGCCCAGGTGCGCCTTGGCATCGAAACCGGAACGGCGCTCGACTTCGGCAACCTTGCGGCGGATGTACGGGATTTCCCGAACGCTCTCGCCATACACCGAAGAGGTGTACAGGCCCATGAAGCGGCATTCCTTGATGACCTTGCCGGACGCATCAATCTGGCGGATCGACACGTAATCCGGATAAGCAGGGCGATGCACACGGCTCGGATGGGCGGCCTTGGCGAACGACAGCAGCGTCGGCTCATGCAGGTAGTTCACTGCATAGCCTTCGATGTGCAGATCGTCTTCGGTCAGCCCGGCGCGCAGGCGCTTGGTCAGGCCCAGGAACGAGGATTCGTCATAGATCAGCTGGCCGCCATCGGTCTCGCCCCGCACCTGGAATTCTTCGTAGCCCAGGAACGTGAAGTGGTTGTTCACCAGCCACTGCAGAAACGCCTTGATCTCGGATTTTTCACCTTCATCAACACCGTACTGCACGTCATCGATGCCAGCCAGCAGCTCGTGGAGCTTGGCTTTCATCGGTTCGAAATCTTCTACCGCTACCCGCACTTCACCCAGCACCTGTTCCAGCTCGCGAGCCAGCACATTCAACTCGCTGTTGTTGGCGCAGCGATCGATCTCCAGATACATCAGCGATTCTTGCAGCACGTCTTCGCCAGTCGTGCCCTTGGGCAGCAACTCCAGCAGTTCGCCTTTGCTGCCTCGACGCACACTCAACACCGTGGTTTGCAAGGTGTGAATGCTGTAGCCGCGACGGTTCAGCTCGGTACGCACCGAATCCACCAGGAATGGCAGGTCGTGATGCAGCACTTCGACAGCGGTGTGCGTCGATTGCCAGCCATGCCGTTCGTAATCGGGGTTGTACACCCGCACCAGCGGCTGGGCGTGCTCGAAGCGCTCGAGCAGACGCCAGGCCGACAGGGTGCAACCGACGAGGTCGGACAACCGACGCTGGGTCAGTTCATCCAGGGAAATGATGCCGAAGAATTGCTCGGCAAACAGCGCCACTTGTGGCAGTGCCTGTTCGCTGATGTGCTGCGCCAGTGCCGCTTGCAGTTGATGCTGGAAGTCGGGCTTGCTGGCTGCGGTGAAGAACGCCATCTGTGGTACTCCGCTTTGGCTTTTATAAGGAGGAAGCTGGATGGTTAGGTCGCGGACCATGCTGTGCCGAGGGTAACGGGCAGAACAGCAAAGCATGGCTGAGTGTAAAGCTAAAGAACTAACGCTTGCGGTGTGCGACTCGTCACATCGAAATGCCGAAAATCGCTGTCAGAAAAGTCCACTCGTGACGCATGGCCTTTTCTCCGCCGTTCAAATGACCTCAAGCTTAACGACAGCGGGCGGGCGACTGCTTGCGAGGCTGCGACATATTCAGTCATCGGCTCGTAGCGCGATGGCGATACAATTGCTCGGCAAAACCTGGCTGACGCTGGCAAACTTTCCGTGTCCGCCCCACTACCCTCAGGAATCACTCATGCAAATCACCACCGCCAGCCTCATCGTCAACCCGTGCGACGACGAATATGACGATATGGCGCTGCTCTGCTGCCACAGTGAAGACGGCGAGCTGTTTTCCCTGACCCGTTTCCCGGATGAAAACGAGGTGGAAATCACTATCCGCGACGACAAGACGCACACCGTTTCCCACCTGGAGGTGACCTTGAGTGCCGAGCGTCTGCTGGTGAAAATCAATGCGGCCGATGGCAGCAAGCTGGATAGCCACCAGCTATTTGAAATCCTCCACTCCACTTCAGCCGATGAGCTGCGGGACGTGGAAGAGACAGTGCAGATAATTCTGGAAAATGTCGGTACATATGTCAGCGAGATCGCTTAAGCCAATGTGAGTAAATTGGGCGTTCTCAGTACACGGACCGGAGCCGTCATGACCCAGCCGATTTTCGACGCCCATTGCCACATCATTGACCCGCGTTTTCCCCTCAAAGCCAACGATGGCTTTATGCCAAAACCTTTTCGCGTCGCCAACTATCAGGCATTGACCGCTCCTCTGGGGGTGGTAGGCGGCGCGGTTGTGTCGGGCTCGTTTCAGGGCTTTGATCAGGGGTATCTGCTTGAAGCACTTCGCCGACTGGGTTCCGGCTTCGTTGGCGTGACCCAGGTGCCCGCCAACATCACCAACGCCGAGCTGGAAACCCTCAACGGTTTTGGCGTGCGCGCAGTGCGCTTCAACCTCAGGCGCGGCGGCTCGGAGCAACTGGATCAGCTGGAAACCCTGGCCCGGCGCGTATTCGAACGGGTGGGCTGGCATACCGAGTTGTACGTGGATTCCAAAGAATTGCCCGATATTGAAAGCCGCCTGCTGCAACTGCCGAAAGTCAGCATCGACCATCTGGGTCTGAGCGCGGTGGGCCTGCCCACTGTACTTCGGCTGGCCGAAGGTGGCGTACACATCAAGGCCAGCGGCTTCGGCCGGGTGGATTTTCCGGTTGCGGCTGTCCTCAAGGACATCTTCGCCGCCAATCCCCACGCGCTGATGTTCGGCACCGATCTGCCATGCACCCGCGCGCCTCGACCGTTTCGAACCAGCGATATCGACATGATCAGGGATGCCATTGGCGAGCGCGATGCGCAAATGGTGCTCTGGGAAAACGCATCGATGTTTTATCGGGCGCGGTTTGTGTAAAGCGCAGCCAAAAAGCGGAGCCGGATCAACAGACTCCCGCTAACAGCCTCGATTCCTACAAGACTTCAACACATGAAGTAGGACAATTCGGAGCTGTTTGTAATCTTCTGCCCGGAATACCAGAAAAAACCCGTAGCCGTTAGTCGGAACCCCCCTCTATGGATTAAAGTAACGCCCCCAGCTTCGGTGTCACCTGACGCCGCTGATTACCTGCCAGGAACAGTCATCGATGGAACATCGTGAAGCGCTGATTGCGCTGCGAACCTTTCTTTCTACGCAGATTCTCGGCCAGGAAAAACTGATCGAACGCTTGCTGATCGCCCTGCTCGCCGACGGCCACATGCTGGTCGAAGGCGCGCCCGGTCTGGCCAAGACCAAAGCGATCAAGGAACTGGCGGAAGGCATCGAAGCACAATTCCATCGCATCCAGTTCACCCCCGACCTGCTGCCCGCCGATATCACTGGGACCGAAATCTATCGTCCGGAAACCGGCAGCTTCGTCTTTCAACAGGGGCCGATCTTCCACAATCTGGTGCTGGCCGACGAAATCAACCGGGCTCCGGCCAAGGTTCAGTCAGCCCTGCTCGAGGCCATGGCCGAACGGCAAGTCAGCGTCGGGCGCAGCACTTACGAGCTGTCTCCGCTGTTTCTGGTGATGGCGACCCAGAACCCGATTGAACAGGAAGGCACTTATCCTTTGCCGGAGGCGCAGCTCGACCGCTTCCTGATGCACGTCAAGATCGGGTTCCCGGACGCCGCCGTCGAACGCAAGATTCTGCAACAGGCCCGTGGCGAAGCACTCAATGGCGAAACCAAGCCAGAGCGCCGGGTCAGCCAGCAAGCGATTTTTGCTGCCCGCAAGGAAATTCTCAATCTCTACATGGCCGATGCGGTAGAGGAGTATCTGGTGCAACTGGTCATGGCCACACGCACCCCGGGCAAATTCGATCCGGAAATGGCCGAATGGATTTCCTACGGCGCCAGCCCGCGCGGCTCCATTGCCCTGGATCGCTGCTCCCGGGCCCACGCATGGCTGGCCGGACGCGACTTTGTCAGCCCCGAAGATATTCAGGCGGTGCTGTTCGACGTTTTGCGTCACCGGATCATCCTGTCGTTCGAGGCGGAAGCGGCTGGCATCGATCAGGACCGGGTTATCCAGCGCATCCTTGATGTCGTGGCAGTCGCGTGAAGCCATGCAACCCTATCTGATCCCGCAGCCGGGCATCCGCGTCAGCCTCGCCGAATTGATCGAAATGCGCCATCGCGTCCGTGAAGTGCAGCTGTTTTCCACGCCCAGTCGGCGCAGCCCGTTGATCGGCCTGCATCACTCCAAGCTGCGCGGCCGTGGCGTCGATTTTGATCAGGTTCGGGTGTATCAGGCCGGCGATGACGTGCGCAGCATCGACTGGCGCGTAACGGCCCGCACTCAGGAACCGCACACCAAACTGTTCCATGAGGAGCGCGAACGGCCGATTTTCATTCTGGTCGAGCAGAGCCGCCGGTTGTTCTTCGGTTCCGGCCTGATGTTCAAATCGGTGCTGGCGGCCCAGGCTGCAGCGCTGATTGGCTGGGCGGCGCTGATCCACAATGATCGGGTGGGCGGACTGGTGTTCGGTGATAACGAGCATTACGAAATCAAACCCCGGCGCAGCAAGCAAAGCCTGTTGCAGTTGCTCAACCGTCTGGTGCGGATCAATCAATCGCTGCACACCGAAATCGCCGCCGACCGGGACGCTTTCGGCATCGCCCTGCGGCGGGCCCGGGAAGTCTTGCGTCCGGGCAGTCTGGCCGTCGTGCTGTGCGATGAACGAGCGCTTTCCGACGCCGCTGAACAACAGCTGAGTTTGTTATCGCGCCATTGCGACTTGCTGCTGTTGCCGTTATCCGACCCGCTGGATCATGCGCTGCCGGCGGCGGGCCTGCTGCGTTTTGCCGAACGAGGCGCGCAACTGGAACTGGACACCCTTGATCCACAGCTGCGTCAGACCTACCGCGCCCAAGGTGAACAGCGTGCCGCGCGTTGGGAGTTGCTCGCGCAGAAACTCCGCGTACCGCTTATGCCCCTTAGCACCCAGCGCGAGATGGTCGAACAGTTGCGCGAATACCTGAACGCCCAGCGCCCGGTAACCCACAAATGAATCCGCTGGATCAACTTCAGCCGCTGATAGCGCCACAAGCCATCGGCTTCTGGCCACCTGCGCCCGGTTGGTGGTTGCTGCTGTTGCTGATCCCGCTTGCCGGTTGGGGACTGTGGCGCGTACGGCATGTGATCCCGGTCAAAGCAAGAATCCGCCGCACCGAGCAGCCACTGGACCCGGTCCGGGTCGCCGCGCTGCTGGAACTGGCGCAGATGCCCAAACCCTACGACGGCGCGCCAGCCGGGGCCTGGCTGCAACAAATCAACGGGCTGCTCAAACGTCTTTGCCGCAATCACTACCCGTACAGCCAGAGCCACACACTCAACGGCCGCAAATGGCTGGCCTTTCTGGACAACCGTTGCCCGGCGGCGGGCCTGACACGCTGGATGGTGCTGGTCGAAGGCGCGTACAAACCGGAATGCAAACTGGAAGACAAGGCCATTTCCGGCTTGACCCAAGCGGTCGAAACCTGGATTCGCAAACATGTTTGAGTTCGCCTGGCCGTGGGTCTTCGCCCTGCTGCCCCTGCCCTGGGTGATGCGCATACTGCTGCCCGCGGCGGACAGCGGCGAGGCGGCGCTGAAAGTCAGTTTCCTCAGTGATCTGGAAGGTCTGGTGGGCCGCCGCGCCAAGGCCAACCTACCCGCATGGCGGCAACAACTGCCGTTCATTCTGTTATGGCTGCTGCTGTTGATCGCCGCCGCCCGCCCGCAATGGCTGGGCGAACCGCTGCCTGTCGCCTCCAGCGGCCGGGATTTGCTGGTGGCGGTGGATGTGTCCGGCTCCATGGATTATCCCGACATGCAGTGGAAAACCGACGAAGTCAGCCGACTGGTGTTGGTCCAGCATCTGTTGGGTGACTTTCTTGAAGGCCGTCAGGGCGATCGCGTCGGGCTGATCCTGTTCGGCAGCCAGGCATTCGTCCAGGCGCCGCTGACCTTTGATCGCCACACCGTCCGCGTCTGGCTGGATGAAGCGCGAATCGGCATTGCCGGGAAAAATACGGCCATTGGCGACGCCATTGGTCTGGCCCTCAAGCGTTTGCGTCTGCGTCCGGCACAAAGCCGGATCCTGGTGCTGGTCACCGATGGCGCCAACAATGGCGGCCAGATCGACCCGGTGACCGCCGCGCGACTGGCCGCCGAAGAAGGCGTGAAAATTTACCCCATCGGCATCGGCGCGGACCCGGAAAAAGCCGGTTCGCTGGGCATGCTCGGGCTCAATCCAAGCCTGGATCTGGACGAACCCACCCTCAAGCAAATCGCCGAAATCAGCGGCGGCCAGTATTTCCGGGCGCGTGACGGCGACCAACTGGAGAAGATCCGCAACAGTCTCGACGCGCTGGAACCGGTCGCCCAACAACCGACCCAGGCGCGCCCGGCGCTGGCGCTCTATCAGTGGCCGCTGGCTGGCGCCATGCTGCTGAGCCTGATGCTCGTGGTGCATGAGCGCTGGCCGAACAATCCGCTGCAACGCTTGCTCAATCGACAGCGTGTCATGCGCGACGGGCGACAATGGCGCGAGCGCATCAAGCGACTGCGGAGGCGCGCATGATCAGCCTCTGGCCGCACTGGTTTCGTCCCTGGTGGCTGCTTTTATTGCCGCTGCTGATCTGGCTGCTCTGGCGGCTCTGGCATCGTCAGAAACGCGCTGGCCGCTGGCAGATGATCTTGCCGGTGGCGTTCCATTCGGTGCTGCTCAATGGTGGCAAGGGTCGCGACAATAAAACCCCGTGGATTTTCCTAGGCGTGGCCTGGATGCTTGCGCTGCTTGCCCTGCTCGGTCCCGGCTGGCAGCGCGTGGAACAATTCAGCCAGAAACCGGTAGACCCGCTGGTGATATTGCTGGAAGTCACACCGGAGATGCTCGCCACTGACAGTCCGCCGACCCGGCTGGAGCAGGCCAAACGCAAATTACAGGATCTATTGCAGGCCCGCAGCGACTCGCAAACCGCCATCATTGTTTATGCGGGCAGCGCCCACACGCTGGTGCCGCTGTCGGACGATCTGGCCACCATCCGCAACCTTCTGGATGCAGTCAAACCTTCGATCATGCCCCAGGCCGGGCACCGCGCGGATCTCGCCATGCATCAGGCAATGGATCTGCTCAAGCAAGCAGCGCTGGGCCGTGGACGAATCCTGTTGATCGGTTCTTCGTTGAGCGAACAGGAACGCCAGGGCATTCGTCAGGCGTTGGTGGGTCAGAGTCCGCCGCTGCTGATTCTGGGCGTCGGCACGGCCGATGGCGCGCCGGTACTTCAGGAAAAAGGCGGGTTACTCAAAGACAGCCAAGGGGCAATTCTACTGCCGCGTCTGGACAGCGCCAGCCTGACGGACTTCGCCGGACAGCTCGGCGGCCAATACCGACAAGCGCGAATGGATGACGACGATCTGCGCGAGCTTGGCTTGCTCGATGCGCCAAAAGCCCTGCGCAGCGACGGCCAACTGATTCAGCTGGACAGCTGGGCTGACCAGGGACACTGGTTTCTGCTGCCGCTGCTGCTGATCGCGGCTTGCGCGGGTCGGCGCGGCTGGTTGCTGTGCCTGCCGCTGCTGTTGATGCTGCCGCAGAACAGTTATGCGTTTGATTTTCAGGACTTGTGGTTGCGTCCCGATCAGCAAGGCCAGCGGTTGCTGGAGCAACATCGCCCCGCCGAAGCGGCCCGACAGTTCGAAAACCCGCAATGGAAAGGCATCGCGCTCTACGAAGCCGGTGACTACCCCAGTGCCGCCCAGCGCTTCGCTGAAGGGAATAGCGCGGCGGACCACTACAATCGCGGCAACGCCCTGGCCCGCAGCGGCGAACTGGAGGCAGCGCTGGACGCCTGGGAACAAGCGCTGGAGCGGCAGCCGGATCTGCAGGCGGCATTGAAGAACAAGGCGCTGGTCGAGCAGATTATCGAGCAGAACAAGCAACCCAAAGCGGCAGATCCCGGCGAAACCAAGCGCAGCGACGGTGACGATGACGGCGACAATGCCCAAAGGCAGACGGCGACCGAGCAACAGCCTCAAGACCAAAAAGACAAGGAGCCCACTGAGCCCGGCGAGGAAAACAGCCCCGGTACTGAGCCACCACCGCGTAACGGTGGCAATCCGGCGCCCGGCTCGCCGCTGGACGATAACGAAACCACCCAACCGCCGATCCGGCCTCCCGACCGTCCGATGGATGGCGAACGCCGGCAAGCGTTGGAGCAATGGCTGCGGCAGATTCCGGATGATCCAGGGGAATTGCTGCGACGCAAATTCTGGTACCAACAGCAACAGCGTCAGGAAAAAACCCGATGAGTCGCCTGTACACCTTATTGATCAGCCTGCTGCTGTGTCTGGTCGCCGTGCCCACCCAGGCGGCGGAACTGACCGCCAGCGTGGATCGCGCCCGGCTCGACTCCGGGGAAACCGTCGAGCTGACCCTGGAAACCAGCGACGTCACCCAATTCGGCAAGCCTGACCTCAGTGCCCTGGAACGCGACTTCGACGTGCGCGGCACGCGGCAGGTCAATCGCCTCAATACGCTGGACGGCGGCAATCAGGCGACGACGCGCTGGATCATCACCTTGCTGCCACGCCAGACCGGGTCGGTAATCATCCCCGCGCTGGAGTTGGGCGAGCTGAAAAGCGAGCCGATCACCCTGCAAGTGATCCAGAGCAACGAGCAGGATCAGCCCGGCAAACTGGCGCCGGTATTCTTCGACGCCAGCCTCGATCAGGACAGCGTTTACGTGCAGGCGCAGGCGGTGCTGAACCTGCGCGTCTATCACTCGGTTGCGCTGTTTGACGACAGCAACCTCACGCCCCTTGAAGTGCCCGATGCGCGCATCGAAAAACTCGGTGAATCGAAAACCTACGAGAAACTCATCAACGGCGTCCGGCATGGCGTGATCGAGATGCGTTATGCGATTTATCCACAGCACAGCGGCACCCTGGTGATTCCGCCACAAGTGTTCAGCGCCACGCTGGTCCAGCCAACTGCGGAAAATACCCAAAGCAATGATCCGGCCAACCCCTTCGGCCCGCAGGCGGGCAAGGTGGTGCGGGTCAATTCGGCACCGCTGCCGCTGACCGTCAAGGCCAAGCCTGCCGACTATCCGGCCGATGCGCCCTGGCTGCCGGCCCGCAGCGTCAATCTGAGCGAAAGCTGGAGCCCGGAACCGGGTCACAGCCAGGTCGGTGAATCCTTGACCCGAATCCTCACGCTCAAGGTCGAGGGCCTCTCCAGCGCGCAACTGCCGCCCTTGCCGGCCACCGACCTCAGCAGCCTGCGGCGCTATCCAGACCAACCGCAGCTGGCCAATCTGGCCAGCGAGCGCGGCATCATCGGTACTCGCGAAGAACGCGAAGCACTGGTGCCGAACCGGGTCGGCCCCATCGACTTGCCCGCCGTCGATGTTGTCTGGTGGAACACCCGGGAAGACCACTTGGAACATACCTCGCTGGCCGCGCGCACGTTACAGATCAGCAGCAATCCGAGCCTGGAAGTGGACACGCCGGTGAATAACGACCTGAGCGGTGTCACGGTAATCGGTCCGCCGGTCTGGCCATGGCAGATGAGTACATTGTTCTTTGCCTTTACCACGCTGATCGGGGTGATTCTCTGGTGGCGGGCGCGCTGGCAACCGGCCGTGGCGCGGGTAGCCCAGGCCGGGCCGAGTCCGCGCACCGTGCTGGATGATCTCAAACGCGCCAGTCTGGCCAACGACCCGCATGCGACCCGTCAGGCGCTGGACGCCTGGGCACGCCAGCAACCGGAAACCCTGGCCGACATGGCGGCCCGTTTTGTCCCGCTGTCCGACGCCCTCGATGGTCTGAACGGCGCGCTGTACAGTGAAACCGGCCAACTGTGGCTGGGCGAGGACCTGTGGCGCGCGATCCGCACCCTGCCCGCCTCGGAGCATGTTCCGGATGCAGCGACCGACCAGAGCCTGCCGCCGTTGTATCCAAAATAGAGGGCTTGCGCTCCAACAGAACGGCATAAGCCCTCTCTACACAATTCAGAATTGAGAAAAAACATGCGACTGTTCCACACCTCCGACTGGCACCTCGGCCAGAACCTTCATGGCCAGGAGCGGGACTTTGAACACGCCAGCTTCCTGACCTGGCTGCTGGCCCGTCTGGCCGAGCGTCAGCCGGATGTGCTGCTGATTGCCGGGGACATCTTTGACACGGTCAATCCGCCAGTCAAAGCCCAGGAGCGGCTCTACGACTTCATCGTCAATGCTCACGAACAGCAGCCGAAGCTGACCATCGTGATGATCGCTGGCAACCATGACTCGGGTTCGCGCATCGAATTGCCCGCGCCACTCATGCGCCGCCTGCGCACCCACGCGCTGGGCCGAGTGTTGTGGCTCGATGACGGCACGCTGGATGTCGAACGTCTGCTGTTGCCACTGCCCAATGCCCAAGGCGAAATCGGCGCCTGGTGCCTGGCCCTGCCCTTTCTGCGGCCCGCCGAAGTCACCGGCGCGACCTTGGGCGACAACTATTTGCGCGGCATCGGCCGGGTCCACGAACTGCTGATCGAAGCCGCCAATCTCAAGCGCCAGCCGGGCCAGGCGCTGATTGCCATCAGCCATGCGCACATGGCCGGTGGTTCGGTCTCGGAAGACTCCGAACGCAGCCTGATCATCGGCAATGCCGAAGCGCTGCCCGCCAGCCTGTTCGGCCCAAGCATCACGTACGTCGCCCTCGGCCATTTGCACAAACCCCAGCGGGTCAATGGCGAAGAACGCATTCGCTACAGCGGGTCGCCCATTCCGTTGTCATTTTCGGAAATCGGCTACGCGCATCAGATTCTGGAAATCACCTGCGAAGGCGACCAGTTGCGCAGCGTCGAAACCCTGCTGATTCCTCGCGCCGTCAATCTGCAACGGATCGGCCCCGCGCCGCTCGCTGAATTAATCGTGCAACTCAAGGACTTGCCGGACATCGATCTGCTGGCTGATATCGAGCGCCAGCCGTGGCTGGAAGTCCGCGTACGCCTGGACGAGCCACAACCGGATTTGCGCAACCAGATCGAAGGCGCGCTGCAAGGCAAGGCCGTGCGGCTGGTGCGCATTGCCGCCGAATATGCCGGCAACGGCCGGGGCGACGGCAGCGATGATGGCGAAGGCCTGATCGAACTGGATCAGCTCAACCCGCTGGAGCTGTTCAGCCGCGCGTGGCAGGAAAACTACGGCAGCGAGGTCGATGAGCAAACCCTGAACGACTTCGCCACGCTGTTGCAGGAAGTCCAGCTGGAGAGCGAACAACCATGAAAATTCTCGCCATCCGCTTGAAAAACCTTGCTTCCCTGGCCGGCCCCTTTGAACTGGATTTCACCGCCGAACCCCTGGCCAGCGCCGGGTTGTTCGCCATCACAGGCCCAACCGGCGCGGGTAAAAGCACCCTGCTTGATGCCTTGTGCCTCGCGCTGTTCGGGGCCATTCCGCGCCTGAGCAACATTAGCAAGCAATCTAAAGTGCCGGAAATCGACGGTGAAATCAGTACTGACGACGTACGAACTTTGTTGCGACGCGGCACTGGCAGCGGCTTTGCCGAAGTGGATTTCGTCGGTATCGACAACCGTCGCTATCGCGCCCGCTGGGAAACCAACCGCGCCCGGGACAACGCCAGCAAGAAACTTCAGGCCAGCCGCCAGACGCTCACCGATCTGGACAGCGAGCAAATTCTCAGCAGCCAGAACAAGACTGAATACAAGACCCTGCTCGAAGCGCGCCTGGGCCTTAACTTCGAACAGTTCACCCGGGCGGTCATGCTGGCCCAGAGCGAATTCAGCGCCTTTCTCAAGGCCGACGACCGGGAACGCAGCGAGCTGCTGGAAAAACTTACCGACACGGCGATCTACAGCCAGTTGGGACGCCGCGCCTTCAGCAAAAGCCAGGAAGCGAAAAAGGCCCACGACGATCTACAGGCATTGGCAATCGGGGTCACGCCCATGGAGCCGGAGGCCCGTGTCGAGCTGGACCAGCGCGTGGAAGCCGCGCAACTGACGCTCAAGACCCGCCAAAGCGAACTGCGCCAGCTCGAACTGCAACAGCAATGGCACAAGACGCTGCTGCAACTTCAGCAAGAACAGCAAAGCGCCGCCGAACAGTTGCAACAGGCGCAACTGCATTGGGACTCCCAGAGCGGCGAACGGCTGAATCTGGCGCGTCTGGAACAATTGGCGCCGCAGCGTCACCAGTTCCTGCGCCAAACCGAATTGACCGCACAACTGACCCCGCTGGCGAATCAGATCCAGCAAAGCATCGGGCAGCAGCGCGAGCTGCACACTCGCCAGACTCAACTGCAACAGACGTGCGTCGAAGCACAGGCCGCGTCGATCAAAGCGCAACAGCAGCACAGCGATGCCGCGCCATTGCTGCGTCAGGCCTTCGATATTCAGAGCAACATGGCCCGATTGGCAGACGAATTGCGCCAGGCCGCTGAGCACAAGCAACAGGCCGAGCACAGCTACACCCAAGGGCAAAACGCCTTGCAAGGCCTGATTGAGCAACAGGCCCAGGTTGCCGAGCGGCTGCAACGGATTGCCGGGCAGCTGGAACTCAGCCAGGCGCTGGCCCCTCTCGGGGAAGCCTGGAACGCTTATCGTGACCGCTTGAAACAACTGATGCAGATCGGCGCGCGCCTCAAACAGGGCCAGAGCGAACTGCCGAGCCTGGAACAGCGCGCCGCCACTGCCAGCCAGCAAACTACCGAACTGCGCAACGCACTGGATCTGCTGTATCGCGAAGCGGGCGCTGAAGCCGAAGCGGTGGGCGAGCAGATTCAGATTCTCGGCAGTCTGCTGCAGGACAATCGCAAACAGCAGCGGGCCTTTGAAGAACTGGCGCGGCTTTGGGCCAGCCAGCAGGAACTCGACAGCCGCGCCCTGGAGCTGACGGAAAAACAGCAACAAGTCCAGCAACAGCGCGATCAGTTCAACAGCCAAGGCCTGCAAGCGAAAAACCAACTGCAAGTCGCCGAACAAACCCTGAGCGTGACCCGCCAGCTGCTGGAACGCCAGCGCCTGGCCCGCAGCGCCAGTGTCGAAGAGCTGCGCCTGCAATTGCAGGATGAGCAGCCATGCCCGGTGTGCGGCAGCAACCAGCACCCGTGGCATGAGCCGCAAGTCTTGCTGCAAAGCCTCACCCAGCATGACGAGAACGAAGAGAACAACGCGCAAAAAGCGGTGGATGCCCTGAAGGAAACGCTGGCCGAGTTGCGCACCACGGTTGGAGGATTGATTGCCCAGCAAAAAGAATTCCTGCAACAGCAGGAGCAACTTGCCACCCGCCAGCAGGCATTGGCCCCCGCGTTTGACGCGCATCCGCTGGGCAAGCGCTTACTGGAACAGGACGCCGCCAAACGCGATACCTGGTTGAATCAGCAACTGACGCAATTGACGCAAAACATCACTCAGGACGAACAGCGCCAGGACGCCCTGCTCACCTTGCAAAAAGAGGCTGCGCGTCTGCAACATCAACTCTTGAGCGCCAACGAAGCCAGTCAGGCCGCCACGCAGCAATTGGCCGAACAGCAGCGCGCACTGAGCAGCGACCGCGAACGTCTTGAGGAAGAATTGACCGCTTTCGCGCCGCTGTTAAGCGCCGAGCAGCTGGAGGGTCTGCGTCATGACGCCGCGACCACAGTCATGCAGCTGGATCAGCAGGTCACCCAGCGCCTCGATCAACTGGAGCAACAACGCGACGAACAACTGGAACAACGGGAACGTCAGCAGAAGATCGAGCTGGAACAGTCCCAACAGCAAACCCGTAGCCGGCAACTGAGCGAATTGCAGCAACGTTGCACCGTGCTTGGCGACCAGCAAACCGCCGGCCAGCAGGCCTTGGCGCAATTGCTGGGCGAGCACGCCAATGCCGAGCAATGGCAGCAACAGCTGGAATCCGCCGTGGAACAGTCGCGGCACGCCGAAAGCGCGGCGAATCAAGCGTTGCAGGAAGTCAGTAGCCAGTTGATTCAACTGGCCGCCGAACTTCAGGCACGCGAGGAACGCCTGCACGGCATTCAGCAGGAAAGCGCCGAACTCGGCGCGCGGATTGCCGAATGGCGCAGTCGGCATAGCGAACTGGATGACAGCGGCCTGCAACAGCTACTCAGCGTTGACGATGAGCAGGTCAGTGAACTGCGCCGTCAACTGCAAGCCAGCGAAAAAGCCGTCGAGCAGTTCAAGGTGTTGCTGCAGGAGCGCGAACAACGCCTGAGCAGTCATCAAGCGCAGCAAATCGGCAGCATCGATGCCGAACATCTGGAAGATTCGCTGGCTGAACTGCACGGTTTGATCGCCGCCAGTGAACAACTGTGCGCCGACCTGCGCGCCCAGCAAGCCGACGACCAGCGTCGGCAGGACGCCAATCAAGCGCTGGCGCAGCGCATCAGCCAGGCCTATGACGAATGGCAACGCTGGGCGCGGCTCAATGCGCTGATCGGCTCGGCCACCGGCGACACCTTCCGCAAGATTGCCCAGGCTTACAACCTCGACCTGCTGGTGCATCACGCCAACGCGCAACTCAAGCAACTGGTGCGACGTTATCGGCTCAAACGCGGCGGCAGCATGCTGGGCCTGTTGGTTATGGACACGGAAATGGGCGATGAACTGCGCTCGGTGCATTCGTTGTCCGGCGGCGAAACCTTCCTGGTTTCCCTGGCCTTGGCGTTGGGCCTGGCCTCGATGGCTTCCAGCACGCTGAAAATCGAATCGTTGTTCATCGACGAAGGCTTTGGCAGCCTCGATCCGGAATCCCTGCAACTGGCCATGGATGCGCTGGACGGGCTTCAGGCCCAGGGCCGCAAGGTGGGGGTTATCTCCCACGTTCAGGAAATGCACGAACGAATTCCGGTGCAGATCCAGGTCCGTCGCCAGGGCAACGGCTTGAGCACGATCGAGGTCAGCAGTTGATGGCGATTCTGTATTCGTTTCGACGCTGCCCATATGCCATGCGTGCGCGCATGGCCGTGCGTTATGCCGGCTGCGAGGTGCACATTCAGGAAATCAGTCTCAAGGCCAAACCGCCGCAAATGCTCGAGCGCTCACCGAAAGGCACGGTGCCCGTCTTGATCCTTGACGATCAGGTGCTGGAACAGAGTCTGGACATCATGCACTGGGCGCTGGCGCAGCACGATCCGGACAACTGGCTGATGATTAATGACGGCGATGCACGACGCCAGATTCAGGCGCTTATCGAAGAAAACGATCAGGTCTTCAAAGTACATCTGGATCGCTATAAATATTTTGTTCGCTACCCGGAATATCCCCAACAACATTACCGGCAGTTGGCTGAAGGGTTTCTGCAACAACTGGAAGATCGTCTGCAACAGCCGGACTTTCTGGTCGGTGATCACCTGACGTTGGCAGATATTGCGTTGGCGCCGTTTATCCGGCAATTCAGCGCGGTGGATCCGGAGTGGTTTGCCAACAGTGATTACCCGAAGTTACGCGGCTGGTTGCAGCGGTTTGTCGAGTCGGCATTGTTCAAAGCGGTGATGGTTAAGTAAAACTATCGTGTGGGCTGATAGCTAACGGCCGGTAAGAGGGGACTTGTCCCCGAATGCGATGGTGATGACAATGAAAATCTGGACGATTAACGCTGTCTGAGCTTACGCCTTTCGGGGACAAGTCCCCTCCTGCAGATTGTTTTATGTTTGCTGCACTTAGGATCCGGCGTGCGCAAATCGCAAATTTAGACAAAGTCGCCCGCCCTTTCCGGCCGATTCCCCGCCACCATGCTCTGTGCCCTGGACCGTTCAATGGCGTGGGCAATCTCGTGGCGGCATTCAATACTGCGCGCCACTCCGCCCACCGAACCCTGACCTACGCCCAGCAACGAACCGCCATTGATCAATACCGCAAGCCCGGCTGTTACCAATAACTTCCCGCCACTCACGACGCACGCTCCTGGGCATTAACCGCAGTGCGTTCAACCAGAGTTTGCGTCGAGGGCGTTGTCAGTTGTGGATTCATGCTGGTAACAGTGGCCACGGCGATGAAAACAACATAAAGCGAAATGGCGATATAAGCGCCTTGTTTGATTGAATGAAGAATGGCAGTGGCCATGGTTGTAACTCCGTGATGTGTTTCCAGGCCGACAGGATCGTGGAAAAGCGCACTATTGAAAAACGATGGTTGGGCATAGCGGATATCAGGTCGGTTGATAATTGGCGAACCAGAATCAAGATAAAAAAAAGCCCGCGAACCTGTACAGGTGCGGGCTAAAGGGAATTCATCTGACGCTTTCGCGAGCAGGCTCACCGGGCAGAATTTGCAGGGTCTGATACACAATGATCAGTGGTCGCAAAAACCTGAGTAAGCGAACATGCTCGCGAAAGCGGCGGCTATTCCAAACTTTGATTGCGAATCCATTCCCCGGTATTGAACCGTTCATTAACGGGGAATGGATTCACTTGTTGAATACATTCATTGTTGAATCTTGTGATCCAGTGCGGCGTAGAACCTGGCGCTTTGTTGCAGATACTTGGGGGAGTAAGTCTGGGTAGAGTGAGCTTTTTTGTCAGCAACTTCGACATTGGCGTGGGCTGGCAGCGCAACAGTGGCGGAGATGGCAGACGCGGCGATGATGGAGAAGATATTGAAGTTCATGGCGGTAACCCTCGGATGTTCTGTGGAAGCTTCGTTTCAAGTCTTGACCGTCTTGGCCGTGACTCAAACTTACCCCCGAGGGCCGATCATTCGAAATGTTTTGTAGCACTAGCTCATATCAGCCGGATTAATACATACGCCAGCCCGCGTATCTGGCGGGCTGGCGTCGATCCGCAGCTACTTGCGCGTCAGGAAACGGAAGTCCGAAGGCGAATCGAAGTCGACTTTTTGCACGGTCTCGCCGAGCAATCCGGTTTTCGGATCGACCTTGACGGTGACAATTTGATTGCTTTTCTGGTTGGCGATCAGCATGAAGTGGCCGCTCGGGTCGAAACTGAACTCACGGGGCTCGGTGCCTTCCACGGAACGGCGCTGAATTTCCTTGAGCTGGCCTTTGCTGTCGATGGCAAACACCAGCAGCTGATTGGCCTCGCCGCGATTGGCCACGTACAGGAACTTGCCGTCCGCTGAGCTATGCAAACCACCCGCGCCGACTTTCTGCTGGATGCCTTTATTCTTCAGGTCCACCAGTTGCGTCTGCTTGAAAACACCGTCGTGGTAATCGAATACCGCCACTTGGGCGAGCATTTCCAGCGTCAGCCAGGCGTGCTTGCCGTCCTTGCTGAACAACAGATGCCGAGGACCACTGCCCGGCGCCAGTTCTACAGTCGGATGTTTGGCGGGTTGCAACGGCTGGGTTTTCTGGCCGTCGTAACTGAACACGAACAGCTTGTCGGCGCCCAGATCGCTGGCCACCAGATACTTGCCATCCGGCGTTGGAACCGCTGAGTGCACGTGGGAAGACGCCTGGCGCTCCGCGTTGACCTTGCTGGCGCCGTGATTGTTGCTGACTTGCGCAACGTCAGACAGCTTGCCGTCCTTGCCGACGGGAATCACCGCCAGCGCGCCGCCCGGGTCGGGATGCACCGCGTAATTGGAGACAAACAGGAAACGCTCATCCGGGCTCAGGCTCGAATGGGTCGGCTCGTCGCCACGGCTGACCACTTGATTGATCGGCGTCACCTCATGGCTTTTGGGATCAATGGCAAAACTGCTGACCTTGCCCACCACATCGCTGCCGCCGGGGCCGTTTTCGTTGACGGCGAACAGGTGCCGCTGATCTTTGGACAGCGTCAGCCAGGACGGATTTTCGCTTTTGATCACTTGCAGCGGTTTGGCGTCGAGCTTGCCGGTGTGGCTGTCGAAACGATAACGGTAGATGCCTTCGCTGGCACCCTGGGTATATGAACCAATCAGTACGTCGTAGTCGGTCATGCTTTGAGCCTGTAGCGGCAGCGCGCTCAGTGCGCTGACCAGCGTCAGCAACGGCAGGAGTTTACGAGTCATGGGCAGACCTCTTGTGAATTATTATCGGGCGCCATCGACGCGAGAGTCACCTCTATGACACTGCCTGCCCCGGATTGGTTTTATACAGATCCGTCCTCTTCAAGCTCGTCTACATCGTCGCTCGGCGTGAACGCGTCCAGGCACTTCAGCTGGTAGTCGCTGGTGCCGTCGTTGATCGTCCAGCTTTCCTTCGTGGCATCGAACGTCGCTGCGCGAACCTGCTCCAGCGTGAAACGCCAGGTCTTGCGCTCGCGACCGTCCATGCATTCCATAGTGAGGAAATCCTTGAGGAAGAAATCCCAGATGTGCAGGCCGTCGATTTCCAGCATGGTCGCGGTCTTCAGCGATTCGTGCAGGGTGGCAGGAGCATCGGTCATATCATTCGCCTTCATAAAAAAGGCGAATGATAGGCCAAAATGCCTTGCTCGGTCATGCCGGGGCTTGTACCGCTGATGCAATTGGCTTGTCGTGAATGGTCTCACGCACGTAATAGCGATTCGGGATGCCCCAGATAATCAGCGCGGTAGCCAGCACGCAGACGGCGCAGAGCACGTACAGCGCGGGCGTGGCAACACCGGTCAGGTCTTTGATCCGGCCAACCATGAACGGCGCGATGATCCCGCCGAGCTGACCAATGGAGTTGATCAGCGCGATCCCCGCAGCCGCCGCCAGACCGCTGAGAAAGCGCGGCGGAATGGTCCAGAAGATCGGCATCCAGGCGATGATTCCGGTCATGATCATGGTCATGCCGACCATCAATGGCACCAGCTGCCCAGGGAAGCTGGCGCAGACCAGATAACCCGCTGCGGTCAGCAAAGCGCAGCCCGCCATGTGCCAACGCCGCTCGCCATGACGGTCCGAGCTGGCACCGATCAGCAGGTTGCCGACCACTGCGCCCAGATACGGAATGACCGTCAACAGCCCGATGTTCATGGTATCGGCCACGCCGGCGGTCTTGATCAACTGCGGCATCCAGAACAACAGGCCGGTCAGTGCCATCACCAGACACAGATAAATCACTGACATCACATAAGTGGTCGGGTGTTTCCAGATGTCCTTGAAGGTCTGGGGAATCTCCGGCTGCACTTCCTTGGCCATCCGCGCCAGCACGACTTTCTTCTCCCGCTCATTCAACCACGGCGCATCTTCGATCCGGTCGCAGACGAACCAGAACACCACGATGCCAAGCAGCACTGATGGAATGCCTTCAAGCAGGAATAACCAGCGCCAGCCGGGCATACCCAGCACGCCGTCAAAATGACCGAGAATCAAACCGGCAATCGGACCGCCGACGATACCGCACAGGCAGATCGAGCTCTTGAAGTAGGAATTGACCCGCGCGCGACGATTACCCGGATACCACTGGGTAAAGAAATACAGCACACCGGGGACGAAGCCCGCTTCCATCACGCCGATCAGGAACCGTAGCGTGTAGAACCAGAATTCGTTCTGCACGAACATCATGCAGGCCGAGGTAATGCCCCAGGTCACCATGATCCGGGCGATCCAGACCCGCGCGCCGATCTTGTGCAGCAGCATGTTGCTCGGCACTTCGAACAGGAAATAGCCGACGAAAAACAGGCTGGCGCCGAGGCCGTAAACCGTTTCGCTGAAACCCAGATCACTCTGCATCTGCAACTTGGCGAAGCTGATGTTGACCCGATCCAGATAGGCGAACAGGAAGCAGGCAATGAACAACGGGATAATCCGCCAGTTCACCTTGCGATAAATCCGGTCCTCGAAAGCATCCTCGTCGAAGGCTTCGACGGGCACAGTAGGGTTGGTCATGTGCACACCTCGTTATTTTTATTGGCTATGTACGTTACGACGCAAAAAAACGACGGCAGACAACGTCTTCGGGGACAAGTCCCCTCCTACCGTTTCGCATGGGTTCGGCAGGACCGGACTTGTCCGGGAAGGCGTCGGGATTGCCAGGGAAGATCCTCAGCGCTTGCACCGACGCCTTCAGGGACAAGTCCCCTCCTGCAGTGTTAAAGCCTGCCAATCCCCCCCGGCTGAAACGCGGCTTCAGTCGTCGCGATACCGTTGACCAGTGGCTTGCCGAATTCGGCCTGGCTGATTTCGAACTGATCGCCCGGCTGGGTACGAATGCCGTCGGCGAACGACAGGGTCGCGGTGCCGAAGAAATGCACATGCACATCGCCTGGACGCAGGAACTGCGCATATTTGAAGTGGTGGTATTCGAGGTTTTCCAGGCTGTGGCACATGTTGGCCTCACCGCTGAGGAATTCCTTCTCCCACAGCACAGCGCCATCCCGAATGACCCGACTGGTGCCGGCCAGATTCTGCGGCAGTTCGCCAACCCGCAGCTCAGGGCCAAACGAACAGGCGCGCAGCTTGGAATGGGCCAGATACAGGTAATTCCTGCGCTCCATGATGTGATCGGAATATTCGTTGCCGATGGCGAAACCCAGGCGATACGGCTTGCCGTCATTGCCAATCACGTACAGGCCGCTGAGTTCTGGCTCTTCGCCGCCGTCTTCGGCAAAAGGTGGCAATGGAAACGCCGCGCCAGGGCGCACGACGATGCCGCCATCGCCCTTGTAGAACCATTCAGGTTGCACGCCCGCCTGACCGGCCTCGGGTTTGCCGCCCTCCACGCCCCATTTGAAGATGCGCATGGTGTCGGTCATCGCCGCTTCGTCGCCTGCCTGCTGGTGCATCTTGTCCCGCGCAGAGGCGCTGCCCAGATGCGTCAAGCCTGTACCGCTGACCAGCAAATGCGCAGGATCGGGATGGTCCAGCGGCGCCAGGATGCGCTGCTCGCTGAGCAGTTGCGCATAGTCGTGGCTGGCACCGAGGCCCTGGCTGTCGACTTGTCGGGCCAGATCGATGCCCGCATCAATGGCCGACAACGCCAATTCGCGCACGCTCTGTGCGCCCTGCACTTCGTGGATCACGTCGCCGTCTACCAGACCGACGCGACGCTGGCCGTTGCTCGATTCGAATTGCACCAGGTTCATTAGGATCTCCTTTCATACAGTACGGACTGTGGGAGCGAGCTTGCTCGCGAAAAGGCCAGCACATTCACCGCATTCGCGAGCGTGCTCGATCCCACAAAACAATTCAGACCTGGCGGCTACGCGCACTCGCCGCGAAATCGCTGGCGGGCAAGACATGTTTACGCTCCAGCAGGCGATACACCACGCCGGTCAGCACCAGGCCGAAGACCATCACGCCAGACAGGAAATACAGCCCGGACGCGAGATTGCCGGTGTATTCCTTGAGCGCGCCGATCACGAATGGACCGATGTAACCGCCCAGGTTGCCGACAGAGTTGATCAAGGCGATCCCGGCTGCGGCGCTGGCGCCGGCAAAGAAACGTCCCGGCAACGTCCAGAACACGGCGGTGCAGGAAAACAGCGAGAAGGCCACCAGACACAATGCCGCCAGTTGCGCGACCGGAATGGTCAGCCAGGCACTGAGGAACAGGCCGATGGCGCCGAGCACATAAAGCACGGCCAGATGTCCGTAACGATCATTGAGGCGGTCGGAACTGCGCGGCACGATCAGCAGACCGACGATGCCGAAGATGTAAGGCACTGAAGACACAAAGCCGGTCACCAGATCGGTGCCGCCGAACTGTTTGATCAACGTCGGCAACCACAGGCCCAAACCATAAATGCTCAGCGTTACTGGCAGATAGAACAGCGCCAGCAGCAACACGCGCTTGTCTTTCAGCGCGTGCAGCGGATTGCCGTGACGGGTCTGGCCGTATTCTTCGAGGTCTTTTTTCAGTTCGCCGGTGAGCCAGTCTTTCTCGGCCTGATCCATCCATTTGACTTGTTTCGGACCGTCCGGCAACCAGCGCAGGACCGGCCAGGTCAGCAGAATCGCGGGCGTACCGATCACGATGAACAGCCACTGCCAGCCGTGCAGGCCGAGTACGCCGTCCATGCCTAGCAGACCGCCCGACACGGGGCCGGTAATCATCATGGCGATGGGTTGGGAAAGGATGAACAGGCCGAGGATCTTGCCGCGATGGCGAACCGGAAACCACTGGGTGATGTAGTACAGCACGCCAGGGAAGAAGCCGGCTTCCGCCGCGCCCAGCAGGAAACGCATCACATAGAAGCTGTGCGCGCCCTGCACGAACGCCATGCCGATGGTGATTGCGCCCCAGGTGATCATGATTCGGGCGAACCAGCGGCGTGCGCCGAATCGTTCGAGCATCAGGTTGCTGGGGATTTCCAGCAGGAAATAGCCGATGAAGAACAGACCGGCACCCAAGCCATAAGCCGCATCACCGATGCCGATGTCCGCGCTCATGTGCAGCTTGGCGAAGCCCACGGCGGACCGGTCAACGTAAGCGATCAGGTAAAGCAGAATCAGAAAGGGGATCAATTTCAGGGTGATGCGGCGAATAAGCCTGAGTTCCTGGCTCATGAAAGCGGTCTCCAATTGTTTTTGTTATGGAACCTCTGGGGCCGCCTCTGGCTTCGAGCGTGCGCTTTTGCCAGGGTCATTCCCTCATTGAAAAACGACTATATAGTATTACTATTTAGCTAACAACTCTTCCAATGAGGCGAATTTACGCTTACTTTAACCGTCAGAAACGCCATTAAGTCTTACAATAAGAGAGCCGACCATGTCTGATTCCGATAAAAAACCCACCCTGCGTTCTGCCCAATGGTTTGGTACTGCCGACAAGAACGGCTTTATGTACCGCAGTTGGATGAAGAATCAGGGCATCGCCGATCATCAATTTCAAGGCAAGCCGATTATTGGCATCTGCAACACATGGTCCGAGCTGACGCCCTGCAACGCGCATTTCCGGCAGATCGCCGAACACGTCAAGCGCGGCGTGATCGAGGCCGGTGGCTGGCCGGTGGAATTCCCGGTGTTCTCCAACGGCGAGTCCAACCTGCGCCCCACCGCGATGTTCACCCGCAATCTGACCAGCATGGATGTCGAAGAAGCGATTCGCGGCAATCCCATTGATGGCGTGGTGTTGCTAACCGGTTGCGACAAGACCACTCCGGCGTTGCTGATGGGCGCGGCCAGCTGTGACGTTCCGGCCATCGTCGTTACGGGCGGGCCGATGCTCAACGGCAAACACAAAGGCAAGGACATCGGCTCCGGCACCGTGGTCTGGCAAATGCACGAAGCCTATAAAGGCGGGCAGATCACCCTTGATGACTTCCTCGCGGCGGAAGGCGACATGTCGCGCTCAGCCGGCACCTGCAACACCATGGGCACGGCATCGACCATGGCTTGCATGGCTGAAGCGCTGGGCACTTCCCTGCCCCACAACGCGGCAATTCCGGCCGTGGATTCACGTCGCTATGTGCTGGCGCACATGTCGGGCATGCGCGCGGTGGAGATGGTCCGCGAAGACCTGCGTCTGTCGAAGATCCTCACTAAAGAGGCCTTTGAAAACGCGATTCGGGTCAACGCTGCCATCGGCGGTTCGACCAACGCCGTGATCCACCTCAAGGCCATCGCCGGACGCATTGGCGTGGATCTGGAGTTGGACGATTGGACACGAATTGGCCGTGGCATGCCAACCATCGTCGACTTGCAGCCGTCCGGACGTTTCCTGATGGAAGAGTTTTACTACGCTGGTGGCTTGCCCGCCGTGCTGCGCCGCATGGATGAGGCCAAGCTGCTGCCCAATCCCGACGCCCTGACCGTCAACGGCAAGTCCATCCGCGAAAACACCCAAAACGCACCGATCTACGGTGAAGACGAAGTGATCCGCGCCCTGGACAACCCGATCCGCGCCGATGGCGGCATCTGCGTACTGCGCGGCAACCTTGCGCCATTGGGCGCAGTGCTCAAACCGTCCGCCGCCACCGCATCATTGATGCAGCACCGGGGTCGCGCCGTGGTCTTCGAGAACTTCGACATGTACAAGGCGCGGATCAACGATCCCGATCTGGATATCGACGCGAACTCGGTGATGGTCATGAAAAACTGCGGGCCCAAGGGTTATCCAGGCATGGCCGAGGTCGGCAACATGGGTCTGCCCGCCAAATTGCTCGCCCAGGGGGTGACTGACATGGTGCGGATTTCCGATGCGCGCATGAGCGGCACCGCCTACGGCACCGTGGTTTTGCACGTAGCGCCGGAAGCTGCTGCTGGCGGACCGCTGGCGGTGGTGCAGGAAGGTGACTGGATCGAACTCGATTGCGCGACGGGTCGCCTGCATCTGGATATCTCCGATGCCGAACTGGCCGCACGCCTCGCCGACTGGCAAGCCCCGCCAAAACTGTTGGTCGGTGGTTATCGTGAGTTGTATGTCGAGCACGTGTTGCAGGCCGACCAAGGCTGCGATTTTGACTTCCTGGTGGGCTGCCGTGGCGCCGAGGTGCCGCGTCATTCGCATTGATTGACAGCCGTTGGAGCGAGGCTGGCCCGCGTAGAACGATCACGCGGTGCAGCTGACTTACCGAGTAGAGGCATTCGCGGGCAAGCCTCGCTCCAACGGGCACCATCTCCTTCAGGCTCTCCGCCAATGCTATGATGCGCCGCATTCATCGCTCAGGATCGACTTGCGTTCCCATGGATTACCGAAAGCCTTCCGACCGTAAAAGCATGCACGCCCGCATCGTCCAGGAACTTGGCATGCAGATCGTCTCCGGGCGCTTCAAGCCTGACGAAAAGCTGCCCGCCGAAGCCTTGCTATGCGAAGAATATGCGGTCAGTCGGCCGGTCCTGCGTGAGGCCACTCGCGTTCTGGTCGCCAAGGGCCTGGTCTATTCCCGCCCGCGCGTCGGCACGGTCGTCAAAGCGCGTAAGGAATGGCACTTGCTTGATCCGGACGTCTTGCATTGGGTCATGCAGAGCACCCCGCAAAACGAATTCTTCAACCTGCTCACCAGCGTGCGTGCGGTCATTGAGCCGGCAGTCGCCGCGTTGGCCGCCCAGCACGCAACCGATGAAGAAATCGCCTCCATCGACGAAGCCTACCAACGCATGGAAGCCGCCCCAACGCCTGAAGCCTTGCTGCAGCCGGATCTGGATTTCCACAGCCGCATCGCCGATGCAACCCACAACGATTTGCTTTCGCACCTGTGCAATATGCTGTCGCTGGCGCTGCGTGAAGCCCTCAAGCACTCCAATCGCCGACCCAACCTGCACGAACTGGCGCTGCCGCGTCACAAGGCAATCCTCACCGCCATCCAGAACCGCGACGCCCTCGGTGCCCGGCATGCGACACTGGTACAGCTCGACGATGCCAGGAATGCGTTGAGTGTGGTGTTGGGGAGTGATTCGAAGGTGTAAGCAATAACCTTGTGGGAGCGAGCTTGCTCGCGAAGAGGCAGGTACATCCGGCACATTATTCAACCGGGAACTATCACCTTCGCGAGCAAGCTCGCTCCCACAGATATCAATGGGAAAACAACGAATTCCCCACCTTGCCCGCCATCTTCTCCGGCTTGATCAGGAACCGCGCCAATGCTGGCAGTAGCCACAACGCGCCGAACATGTTCCACAACAGCATGAAGGTCAGCATCAGGCCCATATCCGCCTGAAACTTGATTGCCGAGAAAATCCAGGTGCATACGCCAATGGCCAGGCACAATCCGGTGAACAGCACCGCCTTGCCCGTGGACTTCAGCGTTTCGTAATAGGCTTCCTGCAATGGCAATCCGGCACGCAGGAAGCTTTCCAGGCGACTGTAGACATAAATGCCGTAATCGACGCCGATCCCCACGCCCAAGGCAATCACCGGCAGGGTCGCAACCTTGACGCCGATCCCCATGAACGCCATCAAGGCGTTACCCAGCACCGACGTCAGCACCAGCGGCAGGACGATACACAAGGTCGCCGCCCAGGAGCGGAAGGTGATCATGCACATGGTCGCGACGCAGATGTAGACCAGAATGAGAATGGTCATCTCGGTCTGCTTGATCACTTCGTTGGTCGCCGCTTCAATACCGGCGTTACCCGCTGCAAGCAGGAACTCCAGGCCTTCGCGGTTATTCTCTTTGGCGAAATCCTGCACCGCATGCACGGCCCTATCCAGGGTTTCGGCCTTGTGGTCATTGAGGAAAATCAACAGCGGCGCCAATGAGCAATCGTTGTTGTACAAGCCGTCGGCGCGAGCGATGGAGCTATTGAGCACGTCCTTGTTGCGCGACAGGGATTCCCATTTCAGGTTGCCCTCGTTCATGCCTTTGATCATCTGCTTGGATACGGTCACCAGGGAAATCGCCGATTGCACGCCCGGTGTGTTCTCCATTTTCCAGGTCAGTTCGTTGATCGCCGACACGGTCGGGTATGCAGAACATCCTTCCCGCGGGGTCTTGACCATCACCACCAATACGTCAGAGCTGGTGGAGTAATTGTTGATGATGAAACTGTTGTCCTTGTTGTAACGCGAATCCGGGCGCAGCTCCGGCGCACCCTGATCAAGGTCACCGATCTTCAAATTCTGGCTGTACCAAAGCCCGCCACCAAATGCCAGCAACGCCAGCGCAATGGACACCGGCGCAACTTTGGCGCTGGCGAAGTTCGACAGCAAGCGCCAGAACGGATGTTCGGAAACGGAATCCTTCTTGCTGCGGCTGACCGCTCTTTTGCTAATGCCAACGTAGGAAATCGCCACGGGCAGCAGAATAAGGTTGGTAAAGACGATGACCGCAACACCAATCGACGCGCCAATCGCCAGCTCGCGTATCACCCCGATATCGATGATCAGCAGGGTGATGAAACCCACCGCGTCGGCCAGAATTGCAATCATCCCCGGCAGAAATAGTTGGCGGAAGGTGCGCCGCGCCGCCGTCAGAGCGTTGTCGGCATCGCTGGATTGCAAGGCAATACCGTTGATTTTCTGCACGCCGTGGGAAATGCCGATGGCGAAAATCAGAAACGGCACCAGCATCGAATACGGGTCCAGCCCGAAACCCACCACATGCATCAGGCCCAACTGCCAGACCACGGCAATCAACGTGGTGCTCAAAACCGCGATCGTGCTGCGAATACAGCGGGTAAACCAGATCAGCAGCACCAGGGTAATCAGGAACGCCACGCCAAAGAACAGCACCACCATCAACAGGCCATCGATCAGGTCACCGACTTTCTTGGCGAAACCGACGATGTGAATCTTGATGTTGGGGTTCTGCGCCTGGTACTTGTCGCGAATCTTTTCTTCCAGTTGGTGGGAGAACTGCTGGTAGTCCAGCTTGATCAGCTTGCCTTGGTCTTGCGGGTCCGGGTAGGACTCCAGCAGCGGCACATCGACGATGCTCGACTTGAAGTCGTTGGACACCAGTCGGCCGACCTGACCGGACTTGAGCACGTTGTTACGCAGCAAATCCAGGCTGTCATCCGAACCGTTATAACTCTGCGGGATCACCTCGCCGCCGGCGAAGCCCTCCTCGGTCACTTCGGTCCAGCGCACGCTGGGGCTCCACAACGACTTGAGCCCGGAACGGTCGACGCCGGGGATATAAAACACCTCGTCGTTGATTTCGCGCAGGGTTTCCATGTACGACTTGGAAAAGATGTCGCCATCAACCGCTTCGACAGAAATCCGCACCGTATTGCCCAGGTTGGCCAGGTCGTTGCGGTGTTCCATCATTTTCTGAATGAACGGATGCTCCAGCGGAATCATCTTTTCGAAGCTGGTGGAGGGGCGGACCAGCGTGGCCTGCCAGAACAGAAAGGCGCTGACCAGCAGGCAAATGACGATCACTGCCGGCCGATTATTGAAAATCAGCCGCTCAAGAAACGTGGCCTTGTCATTGTTGTGCTGCTGAGTCTGGTGAAGATTACTCATGCCGGATCCCGCCTTGATAATTCTTATTGTTGGGTCGACTCGGCGCCGGTCGGCGAGGTCAGGCGAACGCCACCCTGCCCGACCAGAATCAGATTGCCCTGTGCATCACCGGCCACGCCGGCCAACGAAATCCGGTCCGGACGGTTATAAACCTGAAACGTCTGGCCATCGTCGGTACTGCGCATGACGCTGCCACCATTACCCACCAGCACCAGTGAGCCGTCCGCGAGCAAGGCCGCGTTGGACAGGCCGAATTCCAGCGGCCCGCGCGCGGCCTTCAGTTCGATGGGGCTCCAGCTGTCGCCAAAATCCGTTGAGCGATACAGGTTGCCGCGCAGTCCGTAGACCAGCAGTGTGCCGGGTTGACCCGTGCCGATAGCACCAAACAGCGAGCCTTGATAAGGGCCTTCGAGCTTTTCCCAGCTCTGCCCATCGTCAGCCGAACGGAACATGGCGCCCGCCTCGCCAACGATGAACAGGCCTGCGTCAGTGACCTGAGCAATGCCGTTAAGGTGATACTGGTCTTCGTTATCGAGGCGGTCGCTGGCGTCTTGCCAATGCTGGCCGCCATCGGTCGTGGTCATCAACGAACCATAGGCGCCGACGGCAAAGCCGGTGCTGAGGTCCTTGAACCAGACGTCCAGCAAGGGTGCTTCGCGCTTGAGGTCTTCGAACTGTTTGCTCCAGTTCGCGCCGCCGTCGCTGCTGGCGAGAATCTGCGCATCATGGCCGACCGCCCAGCCGTGTTTTTCATCGACGAAATACACCGCAGTGAGCAGCTGTCGGGTGGGCACTTTGGCTTGAGTCCAGGTCTTGCCTTGATCATCGGAATACAGGATGTGGCCGCGATCACCCACCACTATCAGCCTTGCGCCAGCGTGGGTCACGTCCAGCAGCAGACCACGAGCCGACTTGCTGGATTCGATGGAATAAAGCGCCGCCGGATCAGCGCCAGCGCTGCTCTGCGCGCTGTCGGTTGCCGCCATGGAATGGGGAATGAAACCCGCCAGCATCAATGCAGCGAGAAGCGAGCAGGATTTAGCCAGGGGCCTGCCTGTGAGTAGTACCAATGAACGGCCAACGGCCGCTTCCACACTGGACTGGGTGCGCCGATCTTCAGGCTCACTCATGAAGCGTTCCCCTTTTATTGTTATTGGGTCCACCGAAGACTGGTTGACCCTTGCACAATCGCTGCAAGCGCTCTAGCCCTAGCCTTTCGGAAGCAGACCTATCCTATCCAGCTTTGGAAAGCCGTGACAATCGACAAGACGTTATCTTTTGTTAAGCGCGCCTGTTGTGATTGGTTGGGTATCAGTAAAGCTGATGTGGGGGATCATTGTTGAAGCAAGGCTTGCCCGAATCCGAATACCAGTCGACATATTCATCGCGGCAACTGACGCCTTCGCGGGCAAGCCTCGCTCCTACGGATCCCATCCAATTGTTTAATGAGGGGGCAGCTGAGTTCAGAACTGGTAGGCCACCGCTAATGTCGAAACACTGGTTCTGTTGGCCTGAGAGCTGACATCGTCGCCGTATCGCTGGCTGTTACCAGTCGTTTTGTTTCTGAGCAGCATGGACCCTTTCGCCTCAGCGTAGACCTGATGATCAAGCCCCGCCTTTACGGAAAACTGCGGATTGAAACTGTACGTCAGTCCTAGCGCCACAGATTGCATCCGGCCGGTGTTGCCATTGTTGCCGGCAAACGTCAGATTGCGCGCGTGATGGGTGTCGAAGTCCCTGGCTTTTACCCACTGGCTGTACTTGAAACGGCCTTCAAAGGTCCAGTTCTGGTGGTTGTAGATGCCAACAAGACCGAGAAAGGGAGTGGCGTAGCTCTGTTCATAACTGATGCCTTTGGCTCCGGCCGGAAACTCGCCGGCTTGATCACGATAACCGTAGTCAGAGGAATAAATGTAACTGCCGCCACGAGCCTCCCAATCGAACTGGCTGCGCTGATAACCGGCCATCACGCCAAGGGCAAGGTCGTCACGCTTGAGCGCCCAGACTGTCGCTGCCAATTCCGCCTGCCAGGCATTCTTGAGGCGCGTGTCCGGGTGATCCGAATAGTCGCTCCAATCGGCATCCTCATACGCCCAGTCGTAATCTTTCATGTGGCTATTGCCTGCGCCCATGCGCGTCCAACCGCGCACGTCGAGGGAAAGCCAGTCCAGTGCGTGATAGGTCAGGCCCAGATGCAAGGTGGGAACCTGTTTGATGTCCCAATTCAGCTGACTGAGTTTTTTGCCACTGTCGTAGACTTTTTCCTCGGACTTCCCGTTCAGCAGTCCGACACCAAGACTCAGTTCGACACTGCCAACCTGCAACTGTTGTTCTTTGGTCACCTGCGCATTGGCCATCGCCTCTTGCCCAAGTACCACCAGCCCCAGCATTACCAGCGTATTCCGTCTGTTCATCAACAAAGTCCACACCTCAATCGCGATAATGTGCGCGACGATCAGAGTCGACGCAGCACGAAGCGAAAAGAATGAGCTTTGCCGCAAGATATCTCTGCCAGCCGAATCCGCACTGGCCTGTATGAAAAAGCCATGAACGGTGCTGGAAAGCCCTTACATGAAGCCAACCCTCAAAAATACCATCGAGTAGGAGGCGGCCTCACAGCCGCCGTCCTCTCACACCACCGTACGTACGGTTCCGTATACGGCGGTTCAGGTTATGCGGATAAACCGTTGATCGTATCCAGTATCGAGACCAGCCCAAGCCGATCCCACAGCTTCTTCGGCAGCGCCTGATTCATATGTGACGCTCCCGAGTTCCACCATGGGCCACGGCCATTGAACGCTGATTTGCAAGCCCGCTCTTCTTTGAGTCCCAGGCGTATCAGGCTGCGCGCCCTCGTTGAGGGCCACTTCCATTGACGCCATAGGACGCATCGAAGTCTGCGTCGTACCCAGCCGTCCAGTTCCTCAAGTGGTTTCCTGCTCTGGCTGAACTTGAAATAGCCTGCCCAACCGCGCAACACCGGGTTGATTCGCTCGATGATCGTAGCCATCTTGCAACCCTGTGCGCCTTGCAGCAGCTCTTTGAGCCGGTCGCGCAAGCGATTTAGGCTCATCGACGCCACTTTCAGCCTCGGCTGTTTATGCCAGCTCATCCCATAACCCAAGTAATCACAGACCCAGGGCCGCGCCAC
>LNAP01000927.1_pt1 | contig 87172 bp, 77 predicted proteins | sample 602601 | NCBI WGS metagenome assembly LNAP01 (sample SAMN02440304, study PRJNA202911) | soil metagenome | biome: Subtropical and temperate rainforests or woodlands; isolation source: soil samples (1 kg each in a 20% v/v slurry with milli Q water) were... ...
GAGGATGATGATCATGATCAGGAAGCAGCCAAACAGCGCGATGGTCCCGGGGATGCGGCCCATTTCTTCACGGACCATGTCGCCCAGGGAACGGCCGTTACGACGAGTGGACATGAACAGGACCATGAAGTCCTGAACCGCACCGGCCAGCACCACGCCGGCAATCAGCCAAAGCGTACCGGGCAGGTAGCCCATCTGCGCCGCCAAGACCGGGCCTACCAGCGGCCCTGCGCCAGCGATCGCTGCAAAATGGTGTCCGAAGAGCACGTGTTTGTTGGTCGGCACGTAGTCCAGACCATCGTTGTTGAGTACGGCGGGAGTGGCTCGATTGGGATCGAGCTGCATCACCTTGGTGGCGATGAACAGGCTGTAATAGCGGTACGCGACGAGATAAATAGCGACTGCTGCGACTACGATCCAGAGGGCGTTGATGGCTTCGCCGCGGCGCAGGGCCACGACACTTAGCGCAAACGCTCCCAGAACAGCCACGGCAAACCAGGCGAGGTGTTTAGCCAGACGGGGCATAGCGTGTCTCCTGCCGACAGCCATGGCTGCGGCGGTAATTATTATAATTGTGTCCGCAGTGCGGAGCGGGCCCAATATCCGCCCATGCTGTCGACAAATAAATCCGCGTTACTACGTACGTGGCGTCTACGTAGTTCTACGTAGGCGCCGCTGATCTCTCGGATGAAATGCAAAACCTGTGGGAGCGGGCTTGCTCGCGAAGGCGGTATATCAGACGACATCGATGTTGAATGACAGATTGCATTCGCGAGCAAGCCCGCTCCCACAGGTTTTGGCGTTTCATCATGGCCACAGGTCATTCTGTCCAGCACCGCTACTGGAGGCGCGTATCTTTGGCATATGATGCCGGGCCTTCGCCTTCCCTCGGTCTGGCCAGGAGTAGAGATGCAGCTCAAACACAAAATCGTCGCGCTCGGGATTCTGCCGCTGGTGTTGGCGATCGCGGTCATCTGCGCGCTGGTGATTTCCCTGAACCGTCAACTGGGTGATCAACAGGCGCAACTGATCGAAGACAGCATTCTGGCCAGCAAGCGCGCAGAGCTGAAAAACTACGTCGAAATGGCCCAGAGCCTGATAGCGCCGCTGTACGACGACGGTCGGGGTGATGAGCGCGCACAGCAACAGGTGCTCGAAGAACTGCGCAAGCTCAGCTTTGGCATCAACGGCTACTTCTTCGTCTACGACCGCGAAGGCCGCAGTCTGATGCACGCGCGCCAGTCAGAGCTGGTGGGCAAATATCTGTGGGACATGACCGACCCTCACGGTCTGCCGGTGATCCAGGCGTTGCTCAAAAGTGCGCAATCGGGCGAAGGTTTTCAACGTTACGCCTGGAACAAACCCTCTTCCGGCCAAGTGACCGACAAGCTCGCTTACGTGGTGATGCTGGACCGTTGGGGCTGGATGCTCGGCACTGGCATCTACCTTGAAGACGTTGAACGCGCCACCCGACAGGCCCGTGACGAGGTGGCTCAGGGCATCCGCAAAACCATGCTGGCCATTGCCGCGGTGGCCCTCGTTGCGGTGCTGTTTGTCTTCGCCAGCGGCATGACGTTGAACGTCAGCGAGCATCGCCTGGCCGACAAAAAACTCCAGCGCCTGACCCAACGCATTGTCAGCCTTCAAGAGGAAGAACGGTCACGGGTTTCCCGTGAGCTGCACGACGGCATCAGCCAGCTACTGGTGTCTATCAAGTTTCAGTTCGAACTGGCCAGCCATGTGCTGGAGAATGGACAAGACAAGGGATTGAGCATTTTAAGAGACGCCACGGAGCGCCTCGGGGATGCGATTGGCGAAGTTCGCAGCCTCTCTCACGACCTGCGCTCGTCGCTGCTCGACACCCTCGGCCTGCCGGCGGCAATCGGTCAACTCGCCGCAGAATTCGAGCAGCGCAGCGGTCTGGTCGTGACTTTCAACGATAACGAATTCGACTGTCATCTGGTCGATGGCGCCGCCGTCTCGTTGTTTCGCATCGTGCAAGAAGGCCTGACCAATATCGAACGCCACGCACAGGCAAAAAACGTCATCATTACCCTGCACGGTTCTGAAAAGTCCGTACGTTTGACAGTGGTCGATGACGGCATCGGTTTCAACGTCGCCCAAGTCGAACGTCGTCATGCGGGCATTGGCCTGCGCAACATCCGTGAACGTGTCGAGCATTTTGGCGGTCGATTCGACCTGACCTCGATGCCGGGAAGAAGTGAGCTGGACGTGCTGCTGCCGATGAAACTGCCCGGTACAGAACGCTGACTCAACCCATAACAATTAGAGTGAATGCCTGCGATGAACCTGCCCTACCCGATCCGCGTCGCCCTGGTTGACGATCACTCCCTGGTCCGCGACGGAATCAAATCGCTGCTGGCGGTCATGACGCAGCTGGAAGTGGTGGGAGAAGCCGAGAATGGCGCCGATGCCATTGAAATGGTCGGGCGCTGCCAGCCGGATCTGTTGCTGGTCGACATCAGCCTGAAGGACATCAATGGCCTTGAGCTGACGCGGTTGTTACGCAGCCAATACCCGTCGCTCAAGGTGTTGGTGCTGAGCATGTACGACAACTATGAATACGTGAGTGAATCCGTTCGCTCGGGTGCCAGCGGCTATGTGCTGAAGAATGCGCCTTCACGGGAAATCATTGCGGCAATCGAAGCCATTGTCAGCGGCGGGACGTTCTACAGTGCCGAGATCGCACAGCGGCTCATTGCCGATAAAAGTAGCGACAACGAGCTGACTCCACGCGAAAGCCAGGTGCTGTACAAGATGGCTCAGGGGCTGAACAACAAGGAAATGGCTCGCGAACTGGATATCAGTGTGCGAACTGTAGAAACTCATCGCCTGAGCATCCGTCGCAAGCTCAACATCGACAAACCCGCCGCACTCGTAAAGTACGCGATCGATCACGGGATCATTTCACGCTAGAGGCGATTCACACCGCGCTCGTATTAACGACACGTGCCGTGCGAATGAACAACGCGCGTACCTTGTCCCAGAAATTGCCCCCCAGCACAAAAAAGCTGCCGATCAACATGGCATCGCCCAGCGCCTGGAGCTGCCAGATATTGGGTCTCAGCCCCGGCCAGATAGTATCTATGTAAGGTTCGAGAAATCCCGAGATCAGCGGCAGGCAAAACATCACGAGACCAATTCTATGGCGAGCCGGGCCTACTTCCACGTCTGCCGGTGCCAGTGTGGAGACGTAACCGAACATGCTGCGCTTGAGTTGCTGAAAGCCGGATTTGCCCATAATGGCAATGACGAGAATCAACAGAACCTTGTTGCTGATAAACAAAACGCCTGTCAGTGCCGCGATCTTTGAGCCGGGCACATCCACTGCGGCAGCGAGAGGCACCATCAGCCAGGATCCCAGCATCAAACAGATAATCGCGATGCCCAGTTTGAAGCGCCAACCAGCGGAACCAGGTGCGTTGTCATCCTGAGGGTTGCTCATGGTCTTCTTAACCTTCATTTTATGGCCGGGATTAATGGATCTTCAGAAGCGTAGCAGTTAGTCGATCCCAGATCATTCAACATGACCTTGTATTTCTCCGAGCTGTACTAACCTAAGCGAAACCAAATCCTGTAGGAGCGAGGCTTGCCCGCGAAGAACGATGACGCGTAATACCTTAAAAACCGCGGTGCATTCTTCGCGGGCAAGTCGGATCGCCGCACCGCTCGCTCCTACAGAATCTTGCCCAGGCATTCAATATTGGGGATGTTCGGATGACGTTTTCCCAAGATCTAATATCAGTGCACCGATGCTGACGCGCTCCGGTCCACTGCTTCTGCTGCTCGTCCTTGGCGGTTGTGTCCGTCTGGGGCCGGATTTTCAGCCCCCCGGCGAGGCCTGGACAAAACTCTGGAGCAGCCCCGCGCTTGAGCAAGCCAGCCAACGAAGCCTGAATCCCGACATTCGCCAATGGTGGCAAGTGTTCGCCGACCCGGTCCTCGACGCGCTGATCGCCGAATCGGATGCGCACAATTCCAACCTGAAAATTGCCGGCCTCCGCGTCATGGAAGCCCGTGCCCGGTTGGGCATTGCGCAAAGCGGGCGTTATCCGCAACTGCAACAGGCCAGCGCCGACAGCCTGTACTTCAACCGCAAGCAGTCCGGCGGCAATAACCCGCAAGACAGCCACTTCTGGCAACACAGCGCGGGCTTTGATGTGGGCTGGGAACTGGACTTCTGGGGGCGTTTCAGTCGAGCCATCGAGTCCTCCGATGCCAGTTACTTCGCGGCCCAAGCCAACTATGAAGACGTTCTTGTACTGTTGCGTGCCCAGGTGGCCGATACCTACTTTTCGTTGCGCACCACCGAAGCGCGTTTGCGCGTCGCCCGAGAAAACGCCGAACAGCAAAAGCGCAACTTTGAGATCACCGAAAAACTGTTCAACAGTGGCCAGAGCGCCGAACTCGACTTGCAACAAGCCAAGACCCAATACCTGGGCACCTTGAGCAGCATTCCGGATTTTGAGGCGCAAGTAGTGCGCACCCGTAACGCGTTGGCTGTGCTGATCGGACAGCCACCCAGCGCCCTGCCCCAATTGCTTGAAAACGAGGGATTGATCCCGCTGGTGGACCAAGCCGTGCTGCAAGACGTGCCGGCCAACCTGTTGTTGCGTCGACCAGACGTGCGCGCCGCCGAGCTCAATGTCGCGGCCCAGTCGGCTCTGATCGGTGTGGCACAAACCGACTTTTATCCGTCGCTGACTTTGCTGGGCAGCATCGTCTGGACCACCGATACGTTGAGCGGCACCTCCAACAGCCTGGACCTGATCGGCGGTCCCAGTTTGCGCTGGAACCTGTTTGACCACGGCCAGATCAGCAACAATGTGCGCATACAGGATGCGCGGTTGCAGCAGCTGATTGAGGTTTATCGCGACAAAGTCCGCCAGGCCGCACGAGAGGCCGATGATGCCGCCAGCAGCCTGATCAAATCACTGGAACGCGAGCGCATCCTGGGTGAAGCACAGGTCGCCGCCGCGCGTTCGTTGAGCCTGGCCAGCACCCAATACCGGGAAGGTTACTCGGACTTCCAGCGCGTGCTGGACGCTCAACGCGCATTGCTCGAACAGCAGGACAATTACCTGCTCAGCCGCAGTAATGCCGTGAGCAACCTGATCGCTCTGTACAAAGCCCTTGGCGGTGGGTGGTACAGCGCCCAGCCGACAGTCGATCAAAACACTCGCCAGCAAATGGAACAACGTACCGACTGGGGCAACCTGCTGAATGAGCCGGCCCCTTCGCAAGCCTCTTATCCCGAGCCAGAAGGTTAAAGCCGATGACTGAACCCTCGCCGCCCGTCACTGAGGCGCCCGCCCCCAAGGCATCCGAGCCTGCCGCCGATCCTGCAAAAAAGGGCATCAAATGGGTATTGCTGCTGATCGTCCTGAGCCTGGCCTGGTACTTGTTGGCTGACCGTTTCACACCGTATACGCAACAGGCTCGGGTGGGCGCTTTTGTGATTCCGGTGGCCTCCGAAGTGGCAGGCCAGGTGATCCGTGTGAATGTGCGCAACAACCAGGACGTCAAGGCGGGCGATGTGCTGTTTGAAGTGGATCAGCAGCCCTATCAAATAGCTGTCGACCGCGCACGCGCAGACCTTGAATCGACACGCCGGCAGATCGGTGCCAGCACGGCCGGCATTGCTTCGGCTCAAGCCAATTTGCGCGCCGCCCAGGCCAATGAACTCAAGGCGCGGCAGGACAATCAGCGTCTTGAAGGTTTGTACCGCGAAGACCCAGGCACCATTTCCGTGCGCCTGCTGGAAGTCTCTCGGGCCAGCCGTGAGCAAGCCATCAGTCAGGTCGCCGCAGCCCGTGCCGAAGTCCAGCGGGCACGGGAACAGGAAGGCGGCAGCGAGGAAGACAACGCGCTGTTGCGCAGCGCCGCCACGGCGTTGTCAAAAGCTGAACTGGACTTGTCCAACACGCAGATTCGCGCACGGTCGGCGGGACTGATCACCGATCTGCGCACCGATGTCGGACAGTTCGCCACTGCCGGCAGCCCGGTCATGACCCTGATTGCCATCCACGATGTGTGGATCAGCGCGGACATGACCGAAAACAACCTCGGCCTGGTCGAGGTCGGCACCCCTGTTTCGATCGTGCTGGATGCCCTGCCGGGGAGGGTTTTCGAGGGGCGTGTGCGCAGTGTCGGCTACGGTGTCAGCGTCGGTCAGAGCACTGCGCCCGGCAGCCTTCCCAGTGTGCAGAACAGCCGCGACTGGCTGCGTCCGGCCCAGCGTTTTCCAGTGATTATCGAGTTCTCCGAGGACTCAAGGAAAACGCTGTTCGCCAGCCGCGCCATCCGTGCCGGTGGGCAGGCTGAAGTGATGGCGTTTCCTACCGAAGGCAATCCACTGAATCCGCTTGGGCGTCTGTTTGTGGGGCTGATGAGCTGGCTCAGCTATGCCTATTAAGGGCGCGGCTACTCAGCGCACGCCTCGCGTTCAACGGGCGTTGCGTATGGGCACAGGCACCGCATTGTGCCTGGCGGCCAGCTTCGGCCTGGGCTTGCCGATCCCTTTTCTCGCGCCGGTGCTGGCCGTGTTGCTGTTGGCTTCCCTCAATCGGCCGCTGCCATTGAAGGCCGGATTGATTCTCGCTCTGGCTGCGATGTTAACCACCGGCGTCGGCCTGTTGTTGATTCCGATCCTGCGTTACTACCCGATTACCGGCGTGCTGCTGATTGGCGTCAGTATGTTCCTGGCGTTTGGTTTTGGCCTGCGCGGCGGCAACGCCTTGATCATGACCTTCATGATCATTGGCCTGACGATGATTTCTTCGGCCGGCGTCGCCGAGTTCGATCTGGCGATGACGGTCATCGGTGCCCTGGTCAAGGGCTTGATCCTCGCCGTTCTCGTTGTGGGGATTAGTCACTGGCTGTTTCCCGACCCCGCCAATGCGCCCTCCCCACCCGCCGTCAGCGCTTTGCCGGCGCAAGAAGTTAGCAGGGTTGCACTGCGTGCAACCCTCATTGTTATACCGGCATTCCTGTTGGCCCTGATCGACCCGGCGAGCTATCTGCCGATCATTTTGAAAGCGGTCAGTCTTGGCCAGCAGAGTTCGACGACAACGGCGCGCAACGCTGCTCATGAACTGCTCGGTTCGACCTTCATGGGGGGGCTGTTGGCCGTTGTGTTCTGGTGCGCGCTCAGCCTGTTTGTGCACCTGTGGATGTTCTTTCTGTGGATGCTCCTGTTCGGCTTGCTGCTGGCGCGCAAGCTCTATGCCCTGAGCCCGACCCGACAAACCCCGGGATTCTGGCTGAACAGCCTGATCACGTTGATCATCCTGCTGGGTCAATCGGTTCAGGACAGCCTCGCCGGAAAGGACGTCTATACCGCCTTCGTCGTGCGCATGGGATTGTTTATCGCCCTCACGCTCTATGCCTTGCTGATGGTCCACCTACTTGATCGGCGGCAGCGCAATCCACGTGTCACTCAGCTCACGGAGTGACCTGATAACCCCGCCCTTGCAGGCAACCGTGATGCTGCTGTTTCACATCCCCCTCGACCTGCTCAAAAAACTCGTCGTGTTGACGTCCTGGTACCTGCGTAGCATCCACCGCAGCACCCTCCGAGGCTGGCGGGCTAGAGGTGCTCTGGCTGGCCGTGACGTTGCTGCAATCATTGATATCCAGCTGGGTTTGTTGCGAGCTCTGCCCGTTCAAGGGCACGACCGTTTCAGCCTGAACCTGGGAATAGACCATCGACATGACGACACACAGGCTAAAAGACGATAACCGACTCATGATGACCTCCGACACGGTCCACTGTGTTTGCGGGCCAGCGTTTGGCTGGGAAGTTCCTGGAACAACGCTCGATAGCTGCTGGAAAACCGTCCCAAATGCCAGAACGACCAATTCATCGCCACTTGCGCGACCGTCGTTTCCCCGGCCGTTCGCCTGAGCAGTTCGCGGCGCGCGCTGTTGAGTCGACGCAAGCGTAACCAATGCGTGGGTGTCATCCCGGTATACGCCTTGAACGCATGCTGCAACTGACGCAGCGAAACCCCGGCCACCTGGGACAGCTCCAGCAAATTGAGGGTTTCTTCCGGCGTATCGGCGGCCCATTCGGTGACGCGCTTCATGATTGTTCGCTCCTCCGCCCGGCGCTGCAAACCTGCGCGATCCAGGCACACACAGGCGTTATCGAGGATGTACAAACAGTCCTCCAATAGTTGCTGGGTCAACGCCTCTTTGCTCGGCGGATCCAGCGTCTGCGTCAGCCGCGTCAAGGTCCCGCTCAGCCAGCGGCTGAACAGCGCGTTCTGCCCTGAATTGAGCGGCGACATGAACAAGCCTTCGAACCGCGCCACGTCCAGGCCATGGCGCTGAACGAATTCCGGACCGAACACCACGGCGATTTCCTGGTAGTTCTCCGGGGTGATCCAGATATTGCGGCTTTCACCGTTCAACACGTACAGCGAGTTGTCGCTGCGATCGAAACAGAACGCCAGCGAGCCTTGCGGGGCGCTGAAATTCTGCTCGACCCGGGTGTTCATCTGTTCCTCGTAAATCTCGACGCCTTGCAAATCCAGATAGCGCACCCTTCCGGCGAAATGCCCCGGGGACATTTGCTGATAGTGCTGCACCCAACCCGGTGTGGCGCGGATTTGCTCGGCCACGTCGGCGGTGTTGAACGCTTGAACCTGTAACGGATTGCACGCTGTCATGGGCGCCTTACGCACTCTTTTGGTGCGCTCTGTGCTTGTTCAAAGTGGATAGATGGAACGGCAAGGCTCACCCAAGATAGTCGTCAACGCGCCACAGGGGAAGTGTTCGGTGGATGAAGCCGCGTCCCTCCCCGGCGTTAATCAAACCAATAATGAGGTTTTTATGAATGCCCCTTTCGATCAGCTGTTCACGTGGCTGAAAGATCACAAGATTACCGAGGTCGAGTGTGTGGTCAGCGACTTGACCGGCATTGCTCGCGGCAAGATTGCACCCACCAACAAGTTCCTGCATGAGCGAGGCATGCGCCTGCCGGAAAGTGTGCTGTTGCAAACGGTAACCGGGGACTTTGTTGACGACGACATCTACTACGACCTGCTCGACCCGGCGGACATCGACATGGTCTGCAAGCCCGTCGCCGATGCGGTTTACGTCATTCCATGGGCCATCGAACCCACCGCCATCGTGATCCATGACACGTTCGACAAGTTCGGCAATCCCATCGAACTGTCGCCGCGCAACGTGCTGAAGAAAGTGCTGCAGCTCTACACCGACAAAGGCTGGAAGCCGATTGTCGCGCCGGAAATGGAGTTCTACCTGACCCAGCGCTGCGAAGACCCGGACTTGCCACTCAAGGCGCCACTGGGACGCTCCGGCCGAGCGGAAAGCGGTCGTCAGTCGTTTTCCATCGACGCTGCCAACGAATTCGATCCACTGTTTGAAGACGTTTATGACTGGTGTGAACTCCAGGGCCTGGACCTCGACACGCTGATCCACGAAGACGGCCCGGCGCAGATGGAAATCAATTTCCGTCACGGCGACGCGCTGGATCTGGCGGACCAGATCACCGTGTTCAAACGCACCCTGCGCGAAGCGGCACTCAAGCACAACGTCACCGCGACCTTCATGGCCAAACCGATCGGCGACGAGCCCGGCAGTGCCATGCACCTGCACCAGAGCGTGGTGGACATTGCCACCGGCCAGCCGATTTTCGCCGATGCCGACGGGCAGATGAGCGAACTGTTCCTGCACCACATCGGCGGCTTGCAAAAGTACATTCCCAAAGTGCTGCCGATGTTCGCGCCCAACGTCAATTCGTTCCGCCGCTTCCTGCCGGATACCTCGGCGCCGGTCAACGTTGAATGGGGCGAAGAAAACCGCACCGTCGGCCTGCGCGTACCGACCTCCAGCCCGGACGCCATGCGCGTGGAAAACCGCTTGCCGGGTGCTGATGCCAACCCTTATCTGGCGATTGCCGCGAGCCTGTTGTGCGGGTATCTGGGCATGGTCGAAAAGGTCGAACCGAGCGCCGCGGTGCAGGGTCGTGCCTACGAGCGGCGCAATCTGCGCCTGCCGATCACCATCGAGGACGCACTGACGCGCATGGAAGAGTGCGAAACCATCGAGCGTTATCTGGGGAGCAAATTCGTGCGCGGTTACGTCGCGGTCAAACGTGCCGAACACGAAAACTTCAAGCGCGTGATCAGCTCCTGGGAACGCGAGTTTCTGTTGCTTAGCGTTTAGTCCCCTGTGGGAGCGGGCTTGCCCGCGATGAGGCCAGCACATTCGACATCATCGTTGACTGACAGACCGCTATCGCGGGCAAGCCCGCTCCCACAAAAATCCAATAACTCCAAGAGGTGTCGATATGCGTCTATTGAAATCCGTGGTTCCGGTCGCGCTGGCCTTGCTGTTCAGCGCCACTGCACACGCTCAATCAAGTGTGAGCGTCTACAACTGGACCGATTACATCGGTGAGACCACCCTCGCCGACTTCCAGGCAAAAACCGGGACCAAAGTGATCTACGACGTATTCGATTCCAACGAAACCCTGGAGGGCAAACTGCTCGCCGGCCGCACGGGTTATGACGTGGTGGTGCCCTCCAATCACTTCCTTGCGCGCCAGGTGAAGGCCGGCGCGTTCCTCAAACTGGATCGCTCGCAGTTGCCCAACTGGAAAAACCTCGACCCGAAACTGCTGGCCTTGCTGGAAAAAAACGATCCGGGCAATGAACATTCGGTGCCGTACCTGTGGGGTACCAACGGCATTGGCTACAACGTCGACAAGGTCAAGCAAGTGCTGGGCATCGATCGCATCGATTCCTGGGCGGTGTTTTTCGAGCCGCAGAACCTGAAGAAGCTCAGCCAGTGCGGCGTGTCGATGATGGATTCGGCCGATGAAGTGTTCCCGGCGGTCCTGAACTACATGGGCATGGATCCACGCAGCGAAAACCCCGAGGACTTTAAAAAGGCCGAAGCCAAACTGCTGACCATCCGGCCTTACATCACCTATTTCCATTCGTCCAAATACGTGTCGGACCTGGCCAATGGCGACATTTGCGTCGCGTTCGGCTATTCGGGCGATGTGTTCCAGGCGGCGAACCGCGCCAAGGAAGCGAAGAACGGCGTGAATATCGCCTACTCGATCCCCAAGGAAGGCAGTAACCTCTGGTTCGACCTGCTGGCGATTCCTGCCGACGCCAGCAACCCGAAAGAGGCTCACTCGTTCGTCAATAACCTGCTGGATCCACAGGTAATCGCCAAGGTCAGCGCGTCGGTCGGTTACGCCAATCCAAACCCGGCGGCCAAACAATACATGGACCCGGAGCTGGTCAATAATCCAGAGGTCTATCCTCCTCAGGAAGTGCTCGACAAACTCTACATCTCCACCACCCCGCCCCAGCCGATCATGCGTCTGATGACCCGCTCCTGGAGCAAAGTGAAGTCCAACCAATGAATCAGTACGACAACGAACACGCTCATTCCTATTACGCGGCATCGGCCAAGGGCATGACACCTTACCCCGCGCTGGGCTCGGATCTTGAGGCCGATGTCTGCGTGGTGGGCGGCGGCTTTACCGGGGTCAATACTGCGATCGAACTGGCGCAGCGCGGGCTCTCGGTGATTCTGCTGGAAGGCCGGCGGATCGGCTGGGGCGCCAGTGGGCGTAATGGCGGGCAGTTGATCCGCGGCATCGGTCATGACGTCGAAGGTTTCGCCCGTTATGTCGGCCAGGACGGTGTGCGCTATTTAGAGCGTGCCGGCATCGAATCAGTGGAACTGGTGGGCAATCGCATCCGTGAGCATGGGATTGATTGCGACCTGCGCTGGGGCTTCTGCGAGCTGGCCAACACCCCGGCGCAGTACGAGGCGTTCAAGGCGGAACTGCAAAAACTTGCCGAACTGGGTTACCGCCATGAAACCCGACTTGTCGGCCCCGAGCAGATCCGCCAGCAAGTGGTGGGCTCCGATGTTTATGCCGGCGGCCTGATCGACATGGGGTCGGGTCATCTGCATCCGCTGAATCTGGTACTCGGCGAAGCGCACGTTGCCGAATCCCTAGGGGTGCGAATATTCGAACAAAGCCCGGTGCTGGAGTTGATTCATGGCAGCACCGTGCAGGTTCGTTGCGCCGGCGGCACGGTTCGCGCTGGCAGTCTGGTGCTGGGTTGTAATGCACACCTGGAAGAACTCGAACCACGCCTGAGCGGCAAGGTTTTACCGGCAGGCAGTTACATCATCGCCACCGAGCCTTTGGCACCTGAGGTTGCCGCGCAATTGATCCCGCAGAACCTGGCGCTGTGCGACCAGAAAGTCGGCCTCGATTACTACCGGCTCTCGGCGGATCGACGCTTGTTGTTTGGCGGTGCCTGCCATTATTCCGGGCGCGATCCGGAGGATATCGGCGCTTATATGCGGCCAAAAATGCTCAAGGTCTTCCCGCAATTGGCGGATGTGCGCATCGATTATCAATGGGGCGGCATGATCGGCATCACCGCCAACCGCTTTCCCCAAGCCGGACGCTTGAGCCAGTACCCGAACGTGTTCTACGCCCAGGGTTACTCCGGTCATGGCCTGAACGTGACCCACTGGTGCGCACGGTTGCTGGCCGAAGCGATTCATGCCGGGCACAGCAAGGGCCTCGATGTTTTCAGCGCCGTCCCGCACATGACCTTCCCCGGTGGAAAAGCCCTGCGCTCACCGCTGCTGGCCCTCGGCATGTTCTGGTATCGCCTGCGTGAATTGCTTGGCTGAAGGGGTACCATCGTGGGTACTGGTTTACTCGCGAGGGCGGTGTGTCAGCCACTTATTGGTTGAATGTCAGGCCGTCTTCGCGAGCAAGCCCGCTCCCACAATTGACCGAGTTCTCTCAGAGGAATGCGGTCGAATGTGGGAGCGGGCTTGCTCGCGAAGAACGATGACGCGGTCGATCAGACTTTATGTCCCCCCGTCCTCTTGATCAGTCTTTTAATTTGCTCAATCGCAAGTCACTTCTATATTGAGGGGGTGCTCTGACTTTCCTGCCTCCTGGCGAGTGCGGCCTATGGCTACGACTGACCAACTGATCATCTGCGAGCACTGCGACTGCGTGTATGAAAAAGTCACGCTCGCCAAACATCAGAAAGCCCTGTGTACCTGCTGCGGCGGCGTGCTGCAGCGTTATAACGGACTGTCGGTGGAGCAGCGTCTGGCCTTGGCCTTCACGGCAACGGTGCTGTGGATTTTCGCCAACTTCTATCCCGTCATGAGCATCAGCCTCAAGGGCCTGAAAAACAGTGCGACGCTGTGGGATTCGGTATTGGCGTTGAGCCAGGGGCCGATCACCTTTATTGCGCTGGTGGCGGCGATATCGATCATCATCGCGCCACTTTTTCAGCTTGTGTTGCTGATCTGGGTCCTGAGCTTCGCCCTCGTGCATCGGCGCTCGCCAGGCTTCAAGCTGTGCATGCGCTGGCTGGAAACCCTCAGGCCCTGGAGCATGCTCGAGGTTTGTCTGCTGGGGGCAATGGTGGCGGTGTTCAAACTGGCAGGTATGCTCGATGTAATACCCGGCCTCGGCCTGTTTGCCCTGGCTGTCCTCAGCCTGCTGCTGATCCGCATCGCCGGGCGCGATGTACGTGATTTGTGGGACACCCTATGAACAGGCCACCGCTCGCCAGCGAACTCAATCTGTGCCTGTGCCATAGCTGCGGCCTGGCCTGCGACATCACCGATAACCCTCACGAATGCCCACGCTGCGGCGCGCCCCTGCATGCTCGCAAAACCAACTCATTGACCCGCACATGGGCCTACTTGCTGACCTCGCTGGTGTTCTATGTACCGGCCAATCTGCTCCCGGTCATGAACACCAGTCTGTTCGGCAACGGCTCCGACAGCACCATCATGAGCGGTGTGCTGGAGTTCTGGGCACACGGTGCGTGGGACATTGCCCTGATTATTTTCGTCGCCAGCATCGCGGTACCAGGCGTCAAGTTCGTTGCCCTCTCCCTGCTGCTGATCACCGTGCAACGCGGCAGCCTTTGGGCGCGCAAGGAGCGTTCGAAGCTTTACCGTTTCGTCGAGCTGATCGGCTACTGGTCGATGCTCGATGTGATTGTTGTCGCGCTAGTCGCCGCACTGGTGAAATTCCAGGCGCTGGGCGATATTCAACCGCGCCTGGGTATTCTGTTTTTTGGTCTGGTGGTGGTATTCACCATGCTGTCTGCCATGAGTTTCGACCCGCGGCTGATCTGGGATGAAAAGTGGGATAAAGAGCGGGATGAAGAGCGGGATAACAAGCGGGCCAACCCACCCAACGAGGAGGTCAAGGATGAAGTCGCAAGCCACTGATGGGCCGCAAGACCCCGGCCAGGCCAGTATCAAGACCCGTCGCTTCAGCGTTTCGCTGGTGTGGATTGTGCCGATCGTTGCGGTGCTGGTGGGGATCTCCCTGGTGATACACAGCATGATGCAGGAAGGCCCGACCATCACCGTCACGTTCAAGACCGGTAGCGGTCTTACGGCCAACAAGACCGAGGTCAAATACCGCAACGTGGTCATCGGCCATGTCTCTGAAGTGAAGCTGAGCAACGATCAGAAAAGCGTTAACGCCACGATCAAACTCGACAAACAGGCTGAAAACTTCACCCGCGAAGATTCGCAATTCTGGGTCGTGCGACCGCGCATTGGTGCCGGCGGCGTCTCGGGCATCGATACCCTGCTGTCAGGCGATTACATTGGCGCCGACATCGGCGTGGCCAATGCCCGTTCCAAACACTTCATTGGTCTGGAAAACCCGCCGCCCATTACCTATGGCGAGCCGGGCAAGCGCTTCATGCTGCGCACCCAGGACCTGGGCTCGCTGGACATCGGCTCCCCCGTCTATTACCGCAAGATTCCAGTCGGGCAAGTGGTGGCGTATGCGCTGGATGCCGACGGCAAAGGGGTAAACATCGAAATTTTCGTGCATTCGCCCAATGACGTCTTCGTCACGCAGAACACCCGGTTCTGGAATGCCAGTGGTATCGATGTGAGCGTGGGTGCCAATGGTTTTGCGGTAAATACCGAATCCCTGTCTTCGTTGTTGGTGGGCGGCATCGCGTTTCGCGCACCGGAATACAGCCCCAATGATCAGCCAGCCAGCGAGAATAAAGCCTTCGATCTGTTCGAAGACCAACAAACCGCCCTCGCGCCCCCCTTTGGCAAGGGGCAGTTCCTGAGTTTGCGCTTCGATCAGGCCTTGCGCGGGCTGAAGATCGACGCGCCGGTGGAGTTCCTCGGCATCGAATTTGGCAGAGTCGTCTCGGTCAATCTGGATTTCGACGCGAAAAAGCGCAGCTTCCCGGTCAATGTCGGCATCGTGATCTACCCGCAACGCCTCGGTCAGGCTCATACCAAAATGCTCGAGGCCTTGAAGCATGACCCTAATGACGAAGCCGCTGGCGTGCGGCTGATGGGCAGCTTCATCGAAAACGGCCTGCGGGCCCAGGCCCGTAGCGGCAATCTGTTGACCGGCCAGCTCTACATCGCGCTCGACTTCTACCCCGACGCAGAGAAAGTCGTGTTCGATCCAACCGCCCGCCCCGTCACCATCCCCACCATTCCTGGCAGCCTCGAGCAGTTGCAGGAAAAACTGGAAAACATGATCAACAAGATCAACCAGCTACCGATCGACCGCATTGCCGGCAATCTCGACAGCAACCTCGTCGAACTGCGCAAGGGCCTCGTACAGTTCAACGCCAGGACCCTGCCCGGCGTGCAGACCACCTTGGGGGACGTCAGCAAGGCCTTGCAATCGGCCAGTTCGACCTTGGCCGATGATTCGCCGCAACGGGAGCAGTTGACCCAGACCCTGGACGAACTCGGGCGCATGTCACGCTCCTTGCGTGAACTCTCGGATTACCTGGGCAGGCATCCGGAATCACTGATTCGCGGTCGTCCCGACAACGCCGCACCGATGGATATGAAGGCGCCACCGCGCAACTGAGCACAGGAGCAATACCCATGGCTTTCCCGCTGAAGATCTCGCTGGTCACTGCGCTGTTACTGCTCACCGCTTGCCGCAGCGATCCGATTCAGTTCCATACCCTGACCCCGACCCAACTGAGCGGCGCAAGCGGCGGCGCGGAGATTCAGATTGAAGGCATCACGGTGCCGCCCCAGGTTGATCGGCCGCAGATTGTCATTCGCCAAGGTAACAGTGGCCTGGCGATCCTCGAAACCGAATGGTGGGCGGCGAGTCTGGTGGATGAATTGCGCAGTGCCTTGGTCGATCAACTGGTCACCAGCAATCTGCAACGCAGAGTGTCGTTGCGACTGGACGTGCAGCGCTTTGATTCGATCCCCGGTCAATACGCGCTGATCGACGTCAAATGGCGCCTGCGCAATCTAAGTCCCGGTGATGCTGCGCTGCTCACCTGTCGCAGCACGTTGCAGACCCCCGCCGGCCCGAGCATCGATGAACTGGTGCTCGCCCATCAGAACAATGTGAAACGGTTAGCTGCGCTGATCAGTCAGGCGATCGGCTCGCAAAAAGGATGTCCTTCACCGTAATGCCGGTAGTCAAGAAATTTGAGCGACGAAAATCCTGTGGGAGCGTGGCTTGCCCGCGAAGAAGGCACCGCAGTTTTTCAGGTACTACGCGTCATCGTTCTTCGCGGGCAAGCCACGCTCCCACAGGTTCTGTGTCTTAACCGGCATTCCTTCAGCGTTCTGATGGCGGTCACAAATCGAAGCGATCAACCGCCCGACGGCGTTCATTGTCGTCGCGCACATCGTAATTGGCCGTGGTCTGGATGTTGCTGTGGTGGGCCAGTTTCTGCGCGATCGACAGGTCGTGCTCTTCAATCACTCGGGTGATGAACGACCGCCTAAAATCGTGCGGCATGATTTTCACCCCGACCTGCGCACCGCGTTGCCGGGCAATGTAGTAAATCGCATGCTTGGTGATGCGCTCGCGGGTAATGTGGCTGCCACGGCGGATGCGGTTGAACAGGAACGGATCATCCGTCTCGCCCTCCTTTAACTGCGAACGCCGCAACTCCAGCCACGCATCCAGTTTGGCGAAGGCCCAGGCTGGCGCGTACTTGATCAGCTGTTTGTTGCCCTTGGCGGTGACGCACAGGCTGCGTTCGGTGAAGTCCACCTGGGCCAGGTCCAGATTCACCGACTCCGATTTGCGCATCCCCGACCCGTACAGAATCCCGATGATTGCCGCATCCCGTAGCCCTTGTGGCCGAGGATCGGCGGCGCAGACCTCCATCAAGTCGCGAATCAAGGTGCGCTTGAGGTTGCGCCCCTGGGACAGCCGCGTGCCGGCAATGCCTTTGACCGAACGCATTTTCAGCAGATGCTCCTGACTGATCAGGCTCATGCGCCACGCTTCGTTCATCACCCCGCGCACCGCATTAACGTAGAGCGACGAGGTATTGGGCGCGTAGCCGTCTTCGCGCAAGGTCGCCACCAGTGCAACGACATCCTCGGGCTGCAGTTGATGCCAGGGAATCTCTTCGATGTTCATGTCTTCGAAGTCCAGACGGTCGGCGGCGTCCTGCAATACATAACGCATGGTCAACTGGCTGGACGGTGCCAGACGCGCCAGGTACAGGGTTAACGGGTTGGCTTTGGAAATGCTGGATTCTGTAGCAGGTAAGTCAATCAATGAAACGGCCTTGAAATGAATAAAGTTCAACAAAACAACTGAAACAATGAAATTTACTTGAGATAAAAACGAGGGATTTCTGTCGGGCTATTACCTGCATTCGACCAGCCCGAGGGGCCGTCACGCTGCCGGTCATGGCCGAAAAAGTCAATTGATGGCTTCTTGGCTTATCGCCAATGCCAAACGTCTGCTTGACTGGATATCAACGGTTGCAATGAGCGAGACCATTGTGCTGGCCGGCACCGCTTCAGCCCTGGCCTGACGCCTGAGACGCCCCGATGTGGCGTTATACACGATAGGCGAATTGAAATATGGCCTCGCCTATCCTGACTCAGTGAAGCAGCGAGTCGACCCAGACAAGGTGCAACAGTGAATGCGCGAAGCCCGCCAGAGTGGTTCGGTCGGCGTGGTGATTCGGGTCAAGGGCGATGGCGAGCTGCAAGAAATCGAACGACTGCCCAAGGATGGCAAACATCATGAACAAGGCAACCTGGTGATTCTGATCTTTCCTCAGGGGGTGTCATGAGCCTGCTGCTCGTATTGGCTGCCTGCCTGCTGACCTGCCTGGGCCAAATCGCCCAGAAATACGCCGTGGAAAGTTGGCGCGGCAAGACGTCGGGCTGGGGCGAGAAACTGCGCTCGCCGTGGCTGTGGCTGGCGCTCGCCTCTCTGGGATTGGGCTTGCTGGTCTGGCTGCTGGTGTTGCAGCGCCTCGAAGTCGGCGTCGCCTATCCCATGCTCAGCCTGAATTTTGTGTTGATCACACTGGTCGCCCGCTTCGTTTTTCACGAAACCATCGACCGCCGTCACTGGCTGGGCGTGGCGCTGGTAATCGCTGGCGTGGCGCTGCTGGGGCAACACGCATGAGCCTGCGTCGCGGACTCGCCTTCGCCTTGGGCAGCGTGCTGCTGGGCAGCGCCGCGCAGTTGGGTATGCGCTGGAGCATGACCCGCCTGCCCCATCCCGAACAATTGATATCCGCCTTGAGCAACGGCAGCGTCGATGTGTCCGCCATCGTCGTCGTGCTGGCCGCCATTCTCGCCTATGCCGTGTCGATGCTTACCTGGCTCGCCGCCCTGCGGGACTTGCCCCTGGGTAGGGCCTATTCGCTGCTGAGCATCAGCTACGCGCTGGTGTACGTGCTGGCCGCCAGCCTGCCGTTGTTCAACGAATCCTTCAGCCTTTCGAAAACCCTGGGGGTGGCGTTGGTCATCCTCGGTGTCATCACCATCAACTCTCGACCTGCTCACGCGCCCACAATCAGGAGAGCTCCATGAAAATCAGCGTATTTGGTAGCGGTTATGTCGGCCTGGTGCAAGCTGCCGTCCTGGCTGAAGTCGGCCACGACGTGGTGTGCATGGACATTGACGAGAATAAAGTCGCGTTGCTGCAACAAGGCCACGTCAGCATCTTCGAACCGGGGCTGGCTAGCCTGGTGCGCGAAAGCCTGGAAGCCAAACGGCTGCAGTTCACCACCGACGAAAAATTCGCGGTGCAACATGGCCAGGTGCTGTTCATTGCCGTCGGCACGCCGTCCAGGGACGATGGTTCAGCGGACCTGCGCCACGTGCTGTCGGTGGGTGAAGCAGTGGCGCGTCACCGTGAACAACCGGTGATTCTGGTGGAGAAATCCACGGTGCCGGTGGGCACGGGCGATACCCTGCGCGCGCATATCGAAAAGTGCCTGCTCAAGGTCGGTCGACTGCTGCAGTTCGATATCGTCTCCAACCCCGAATTTCTCAAGGAAGGGTCGGCCGTGGCCGATTGCCGGCGCCCGGACCGCATCATCATCGGCTGTGAACGCGATGACGTGCGCGATGTGATGCGTGACCTCTACGCCCCGTTCAACCGTAACCATGACCGCATCATGTTCATGGACCTGCGCAGCGCCGAGCTGACCAAATACGCCGCCAACTGCATGCTGGCGACCAAGATCAGTTTCATCAACCAGATCGCCGAGCTGGCCGAACACCTGGGCGCCGACATCGAATCGGTGCGGCTGGGCATCGGCGCCGATTCACGCATCGGTTATCACTTCATCTATCCCGGCTGCGGTTACGGTGGCTCGTGTTTCCCCAAGGACATGCGCGCGCTGATTCACAGTGCCGAAGCGGCCCATTGCTCCAGCGACCTGCTGCAAGCCGTAGAAGCCATCAACCAGCGGCAGAAACACAAACTGTTCGAACGCATCAACGCCTTCTACAAGGGCGACTTGCGCGGCAGAACCTTCGCCGTGTGGGGCCTGGCCTTCAAGCCCAACACCGACGACATGCGCGATGCGCCGAGCCGGGTGCTGCTGGAATCGCTGTGGGCTGCCGGGGCCCATGTGCGGGCGTTCGACCCGGAAGCCATGCAGGAAACCCAGCAGCTTTATCCTGACGAACCGAAGCTGATGCTCATGGGTACGCCAGAATCGGTGCTCGCGGGTGCGGACGCACTGATCATCTGCACCGAATGGCAGCAATTCAAGGCGCCGGACTTCGATCTGATCCAGCAACGGCTTAACGCTCCGGTGATCTTCGACGGGCGCAACCTGTACGACGCCGAACGCCTGGCCCGCAGTGGCTTCCTGTACTTCCCGATGGGTCGTGGCGAATCACGCAACCTGCCGATTCCCCATCAGCAATGGCCAGCGGCCTCGGTCGTGGCGTGAGGCACCCATCTTCCAGCCCCCCTTGAGCTGCCGAAGGCTGCGATCTTCTGACGGCTTTGAAGTTGCTGAAATTGCTGAAGTTGCTGAAGTTGCTGAAGATCAAGATCAAAGGATCGCAGCCTGCGGCAGCTCACATGAACTCGGTGTACGCAGTCTTGTCCTGGCGCTGGCCGCAAGTTGTTGTTAACGGCATTGGTAAACGAGAACTCCACGGTCTGACTTTGACTACGTTTCGCGACTTGCCCTGGAATAGATTGTTTTATTGGCAGTTATGAAATCGGCCCACCTTTAACGACGGTGTTGAGCGTTTGACGCTGCATCAGCGTCAAACCGACGCCTTCAAATCCACCCCCAACGCCTGGGCAAACGCCTTCACCAGCGGACTGCGCACAGTGTTGTGACGCAGGATCAAATTGAACGGCGTGACGATGTTGATCAGGTCCGGCCGCACCGCCCGAAACTGTCCCTGAGCCACCAGGGTTGCCGCGTAATGCTCAGGCAGAAAACCCACGAAACAGCCGGTCTTGACCAGCAACGCCACGGCTTCCACTTGAGTCGCCGAGGCAGAAAAGCTGTCGTAGCGGGCAAAATTCAGTTTGTCTCGATGGATCGCGTAACGGTGGTTGATGCACTCGTGATCCTGCAGCACATTGCTGCCCATCTCCGCCTCCGGCACCGAGAACAGCGGATGGCCGACAGCGCAATACACGTACGAGCGTTCTTCATAAAGCGGGAAGTAATCGAACTCCTCTCTTCTCTGATAAACCGGCACGATCCCGGCCACTAACCGCCCCTCGACTACGCCTCTTTCTACCTCATCTAACTGAGACGCTTGAAGTTGAAACCTTACTTTTGGCGACTCTTCATTTATTTTTCTAAGCGCCGCAACTAACGGTGAATTATCGTCGGTGATCGTATTATCAATAACACCCACCCCAAGGTCGCCAATAAGTTCGTTCTGCGCCGAACTAAGCCGATCACGGAAGTTATCGACCGAGGCAAATAAATCGATTGATGCCTGGTACACCAGACGCCCTTCTTCGGTCAGGTGAAACCCTTCCCGCCCTCGGGTACACAGGCGCATGCCAATGCGAATCTCGAGGTCCGAGATCTGTTTGCTGATGGCCGCCAGGCCCACATTCAGCTCATTCTGCGCTGCGCTGAAGCCACCCGCCTCGACCACAGCCTTGAATACTTTGAGCAGTTTGAAGTCCAGACCGCTGAGGGCCAGCGGTGCCCGATGCACTGATTTTAGCGGCGGGTTTCCGGAATTGGAAAGTGGGGTTTCCATAATGCTTATTTACCTCTGGCGCCCTATTCAACAATCTGTGCCCAACAACAAAAACAGTGCTGGCTAATAATAATGAACACAGAAAACAAGGCTTGGCAACCGTTAATAAATCCCGTCGATCAGTGCCAACTCACTGATTTCGAACTATTAAAAGCTGACACTTCGATCAGCTCTCGCCATTTAGCAACTGCGCTTTTCCCCTGCCCTTGAATTTGATTGAGCCGAACCACGCCCGAATGATTTTCGGCGGGTGTTTCGGGCTCGGCATACCGATTTCAATTCGCTCTACGACGAGGAAAACAACAATGTCTCAATCCACCGACCGTCTCTGGGGTGCCCGCTTCAAGAGCGGCCCGTCCGAAGCCCTGGCGGCCCTGTCCCGTTGTCCCGAGCGCTACTTTCGCCTCACCCCGTACGACCTCGCCGGATCTAAGGCGCATGCCCGGGAATTGCAGCGCGCAGGGCTTCTGAGCGAGCAGGAAACCCAGACCATGCTCGACGCCCTGGAGCGTATCGGTGATGACTTCCGTGCCGGTAGCATCGCGCCGACGCTGGATGACGAAGACGTCCACACGTTCATCGAGCGCCTGCTGACCGAACGCCTTGGCGCACTGGGCGGCAAGCTGCGCGCTGGCCGCTCGCGCAACGACCAGACCGCCAATGACCTGCGCCTGTTCCTGCGTGATCACGTGCGCACCCTGGCCGTCGAAGTGCTGGCCTTGCAACAAGCGCTGGTGGATCAGGCCGAGCAACACATCGAGAGCATCTGCCCTGGGTTCACCCACTTGCAACAGGCCCAGCCAATCGTCTTTGCTCACCACTTGCTGGCCCACGCCCAATCGATGCTGCGTGACGTGCAGCGCCTGGTGGATTGGGATGTGCGCACCTCGCTGTCGCCACTCGGCGCGGCGGCCATGGCCGGTTCCGCCATTGCTCGCCTGCCGCAGCAGTCGGCCAAGGAAATGGGCTACAGCGGCGTGTGCGAAAACTCCATTGACGCCGTTGCCAGCCGCGATCACGTTGCCGAATTCCTGTTTATCGCCAGCATGCTGGGGATCAACATTTCCCGCCTCGCCGAAGAGTTCTGCCTGTGGTCGTCGCGGCAATTTCGCTGGGTCGCGCTGGACGATGCCTACGCCACCGGCAGTTCGATCATGCCGCAGAAGAAAAACCCGGACATCGCCGAACTGGCCCGGGGCAAGGCTGGCCGCCTGATCGGTAACCTGACCGGTTTGCTGTCGACCCTCAAATCCCTGCCGCTGTCGTACAACCGCGACTTGAGTGAGGACAAGAACGGCGTGCTCGACAGCGTCGACACCCTGCTGCTGGTGCTGCCGGCCATGGCCGGAATGGTCGCGACGATGAAGGTCAACGTCGAAGAACTGCGTCGTCAGGCCCCGCTGGGTTTCACCCTCGCTACCGAAGTGGCCGACTGGCTGGCAGTGCGCGGCGTGCCGTTCAAGGAAGCTCACGAAATCACCGGTGCACTGGTCCAGGCCTGTGAGAAACATGAGATCGAATTGTGGGAAGCATCTCCGGCGCTGCTGGCCGAGATCGATTCGCGCCTCAAACCTGAAGTGCGCGAGAGCCTGACGCTGGAAGCCGCTATCGCCGCCCGCAGCGGCTGGGGCGGCACCGCGCCGCAACGGGTGCGCGAGCAGATCGGCCGTTTGAAAACCGCCCTCGCCGCCCAGCAGCAATGGACCGAGAACTATCAGGGCTTCAGGCTCTGAAGCAGGACACAAAACCTGTGGGAGCGGGCTTGCTCGCGAAGGGGCCGTGTCAGTCGCCATTTATGTTGAATGACACACCGCATTCGCGAGCAAGCCCGCTCCCACAGGGGATTGTGGTTGGCCTGAATTACCAAGTGTACGGAGAAACAACATGAGCCAGACTCAGGCAGAACGACTCCAGGCGGAGCGCAAACTGGCGGAAAACCAGTTCGATATCACCCAGTACCAACATGTGCCACGGCGTTACTACGGGCGGATTTTCTTCGCCACAGTGATCGTGATTGCGATTGTCGGCCTGGTGCGGGCCTTCGCCGAAGGCAAGATCGAATGGTCGTACATCGGCCAGTTCCTCACCTCACAGGCCATTATGTGGGGCCTGCTCAACACCATCATCATGGCGGTGCTGGCGATGGCGCTGGGCATCGTGTTCGGAGTGATCACGGCGATCATGCGCATGTCGGCCAACCCGATCCTGCGCTATGTGGCGCTGATCTACACCTGGCTGTTTCGCGGCACGCCGCTGATTTTGCAGCTGCTGCTGTGGTTCAACCTGGCGCTGATTTTCCCCACCATCGGCATCCCCGGCCTGTTTGAAATGGACACCGTGAGCCTGATGACGCCGTTCGTGGCCGCCCTCCTCGGCTTGAGCATCAACCAGGGCGCCTACACCGCCGAAGTGGTGCGCGCCGGCCTGCTCTCGGTCGACACCGGGCAGTACGAAGCCGCCAAGTCGATCGGCATGCCACGCCTGCAAGCCCTGCGCCGGATCATCCTGCCCCAGGCCATGCGGATCATCATTCCGCCGGTGGGTAACGAGTTCATCGGCATGGTGAAAATGACCTCCCTGGCGAGTGTCATCCAGTACTCGGAACTGCTCTACAACGCCCAGAACATCTACTACGCCAACGCCCGCGTGATGGAGTTGCTGATCGTCGCCGGTATCTGGTACCTGGCCACCGTCACCGTCCTGTCCTTTGGTCAAAGCCGACTGGAGCGTCGTTTCGCTCGCGGCGCCGGCAAGCGTTCTTGAGGAATTCAACATGAGAAGCATCGTCAAGGCCGTGAGCCTGAACAAGTACTACGACCATTTCCACGCGCTCAAGGACATCAACATCGAGGTCGAGCAAGGCGAAGTGCTGTGCATCATCGGCCCGTCCGGCTCCGGCAAGAGCACGCTGCTGCGCTGCGTCAATCAGCTGGAAAAAATCGACAAGGGCGGCCTGTGGGTCGACGGCGAACTGGTGGGCTACCGCATCGTCGGCAACAAACTGCACGAACTCAACGAGTCGCAGATCGCCCGTCAGCGCCTGGCCACCGGCATGGTGTTCCAGCGCTTCAACCTGTTCCCGCACATGACTGTGCTGCAAAACATCATCGAAGGGCCGTGCCAGGTGCTCAAGCGTTCGCCCAAAGAAGCGCACGAAGAAGCCTTGGAATTGCTCGCTCGCGTCGGCCTGGCCGACAAGCGCAACAGCTACCCGATCGAGTTGTCGGGCGGTCAGCAACAACGGGTGGCGATTGCCCGTGCATTGGCCATGCGCCCCAAGCTGATGCTGTTCGATGAACCCACTTCGGCACTCGACCCGGAACTGGTCGGTGAGGTGCTGTCGGTGATGCGCGATCTGGCGCAGACCGGCATGCGTCACCCATGAACTGGGCTTCGCTCGCGAGGTTTCCAACCGCATGGTGTTCATGGACGAAGGACAGATCGTGGAGGCTGGAAGCCCCGAAGAAATACTAATAAGTCCGCAAAACCCACGCACCCAAAGCTTCATTTCTGCCGTTCGAACCTAAGCGCCAGCCTCGGAAACCAAGAGCTGCGTAACAACACTCATAAGAGAACGACCATGAAGAACATAGTTATCCCAGCAGTACTCGCAGGCGTTATGGCTTCCAGCTTCACCTGGGCCGCCGAGCTACCGGCCAGCATCAAGGACAAGGGCGAGGTCGTTGTGGCAATCATGCCGAACTACCCGCCAATGGATTTCAAGGACCCGGCCACCAACACCCTCACCGGCCTCGACGTTGACCTGGGGAACGCCCTGGCCGAGCGGCTGGGCGTGAAGATCAAATGGCAGGAAACCGGCTTCGAACAAATGATCAACGCGCTGACCACCGACCGCGTCGACATGGTGATGTCGGGCATGACCGACACCGCCGAGCGTCAGGCCAGCGTGACCTTCGTCGACTACTTCACCAGCGGTCCGCAGTTCTACACCTTGCAGAAAAACAAGGACACCAACGAGATCATCGACCTGTGCGGCAAGAAAGTCGGCACCAGCCGCCGCACCACCTTCCCGGCGGAAATCGCCGAGTGGAGCAAGGCCAACTGCGAAGCCGCCGGCAAGCCTGCGATCAACGTGATCGGCACCGAAGGCTCGGCCGATGCCCGCGCGCAACTGCGTCAAAGCCGTATCGACGCGGCCATGCAAGGCAGCGAAACCCTGCCGTACCTCAAGACCCAGGAAAAGGACATGTACAAAACCGTGGGCCTGCCAATTTCCAAGCAGTTTACCGGGCTGGGTGTGAGCAAGAAGAAGCCTGAGCTGAGTGAAGCGGTGAAAGTGGCGATGCAGAGCATGGTCGATGACGGCAGCTACCAGGCGATCCTGAAGAAGTGGGACCTGGAACTGGGTGCAATCAAGACCGTGACCATTAACGCCGGCAAGTAATGCTTGCCCGTAGGAGCGAGGCTTGCCCGCGAAGGCGGTCTGTCAGGTGACAAAGATGTTGAATGTGCCGGCCTCATCGCGAGCAAGCTCGCTCCCACACTGGATCCGGGTCGATCACAATTTTGTGGCCAACCGAAAAACTGTGGGAGCGGGCTTGCCCGCGAAGGCGGTCTGTCAGATGACATAGATGTTGAATGCACTGGCCTCTTCGCGAGCAAGCTGCGCTCCTACAGGTTTGCAGACTGACCACAGATTTGTGATCGACTCAAAACCAGTGTGGGAGCGGGCTTGCTCGCGAAGAGGCCCTGTCAGCCGGCATTGATGTTGACTGACACACCGCATTCGCGAGCAAGCCCGCTCCCACAGGGTTCGGCGTTTACTTATAAATAGTTGGAGCACCACATGTCCTCCTCACCCCAACCGACCTGGCCTGACCAGCACACAGCCTGCTTCGCCCTGGCCTTCGACCTCGATGGCCCGACCGGCGATGCGATGCTCAACGGCTCGATCTGGCGTAAACCCGAGTATTTCGGTTTCGGTGGTTATGGCCCCTATCGGGCGCTGCCGCGGATTCTCGATTTGCTGGATGAGTTCCGGATCCCGACCACGTTTTTCGTCCCGGCCTGGGTCGTGGAGAACTGGCCGAAACAGTGCCAGGCGATTGTCGAGCGCGGGCATGAGGTGGCTTACCACGGTTACAAACATGAATCCTTTTACGCCCTGACGCTGGATCAGCAGAAGGACGTGATGCACAAATCCCGTGAGGTGTTCTGGAAGCATCTGAACATCCGCGCCGAAGGTTTTCGCACACCATCCGGCGACTGGCGGGCCGAAACGCCGGCCATGCTGGTGGAAGCCGGCGTGACTTATTCCAGCAGCATGCGCGGCGATGATCGGCCGTATCTGGTCAACGTGCCGGGCTTCGATACGCCGCTGGTGGAAATTCCCGGCCGCTGGGAAATGGACGACTACGCCTCCCTCGCCTACACCCGCGCGCCGGACTTTCCGTCGGGGCTGGACCGCACGGCGAGCTACGAACTGACCCTCGACAACTGGTGCCGCGAGTTCGACGGCGCTATGGACGAAGGGTTGTGCCTGACCACCCTGTTCCATCCCAAGATCACCGGCAAGCCGGGGCGCATCCTGCTTCTGGAAAAACTCTTCGAACACATGCGCCAACGCGACGACGTCTGGTTCGCCACCTGCCGCGACGTCGCCCACTGGTGGCTGAAGGAGCATCACCATGGCTGATTCCACTGTCTGGCCCAACGGCTACCGCTGTGCCGTGGTGCTGACCGTCGATTACAACGACATCCACGGCATCCTCACCCAGGCGCCGGAAGTCGCCGGGCGCGATAAGACTTTGTCGGTGTGGCGCTACGGCACCCAACGCGGTGTCGAGCGTTTGCTCGGGCTTTTCGAAGAACTGGGCGTTTCCAGCAGTTGGTTCATTCCCGGCATCGTCGCCGAGGAAAACCCGCAGCACATCCGAGCGATCCAGGCCGGCGGGCATGAGATTGCCTGCGCCGGGTATCGCCATCAGAACTACGACAAGCTGACGCTGGCCGAGCAAAGCACCGAGGTCGCCAAGGGTTGCGCGGCATTGAGCGCGTTGACCGGTCAGCGTCCGACAGGCTTTCGTATCCCGGCCGGCAACGGTGCGCCGGGTTTCATCGAGGCGTTAAGGGAGCATGGCATCCGCTGGGACTCGTCATGGCGCGGCGATGATTTGCCCTTCGCTCATCCGACGGCGCCCGAAGTGATCGAGTTGCCATTGCACTACGAACTGGAAGATGAACCCTACTTCGCCTTCAACCTCAGCCCGGCGGTGCCGCCGGCGCAATCGCGGATCGCCTCTTACAGCCACACGCTGGGCAACCTGCAAATGGACTTCGCCGGGTTTCACCGCTTCGGGCTGTGTTACGTGCTGCGGTTGCACCCGGAGATCATCGCCACGCCCGGGCGGATCGGCGTGTTGCGCGAATTGCTGCAAAGCATCCAACAACATGACGACGTGTGGATCGCCACCGGTGCCGAGGTCGCTCAATGGTGGGCTGAATCGGCAGCGCCCGTGGCCGAGGATCATCCGGCAGCCGTGTACAAACGTCATTACCGGGATTACGGCGTATGAAAGATCAACAGATCTCAGCCTTCGGTAGCGCCTACGATGGAGTCGTGCGGATGGAGCGGTTGGCACAGTTCTGCGTCGATACTCGCTTCGAAGATTTACCTCCCGCGTTGGTTGCGCAAGCCGGGCGACACATCCTCGACACCTTCGGCGTGACCCTGGCCGGGGCTGGCAGTGATGTGGCGAAGCAGGCGCGTCAGGTTTTCGAGGGTGAGACCGGCAGCACGTTGGTCTGGGGCACCGGTCAGCGCGTCGGCGCAGCGCAGGCCGCCATGCTCAACGGCATCGCCGCGCATGCCCTGGAGCTGGACGACACCGGCGGCTGCGATCACTCCGGCGCGGTGGTGCTGCCGGCGGTGATGGCTGCGCTCTCGATGTCGGAGCTATCGGTTTCTGAAGCGTCAGTAAACGGCCGCGAGTTGATCACCGCCGTGGTGATCGGCTACGAAATCGGCCGCCGGGTACTCGAAGCCTGCGGCAGTTATTCGGCCCACAACGGCGCCGGTTGGCACTCCACCGCGACGTGCGGGGTCTTTGGTGCGGCGGCGGCCAGTGCACGGATTCTGGGGCTGGATGCACAGCAAACCCTGGCGGCGCTGGGCATTGCCGGCAGCTTCAGCGGCGGTCTTTGGGCGTTCATTCATGACGGCTCGCAAAGCAAAAAACTCCACAGCGGAAGGGCCGCCGAAGGTGGATTGTTGGCGGCGCGATTTGCGCAACAAGGCATCACCGGGCCGACAAAACTGTTCGATGATGTCTGGGGCGGTTTTCTCAAGACCCTCGCGGCGGATACCGCCGTGCCTGAGGCGTTGGACGCCGAACTGGGACAGGTATGGAAACTCGCCCGCTGCTCGATCAAACCCTATGCGGCATGCCGGGGGACGCATTCGGCGATCGATGCATTGAGCCTGTTGCTGGATCAATTGCAGGTCAGCGCGGATCAGGTCGAGAGCGTTCAGGTGTCGTTGTGCGGATTTCTTCAGGACATGTGTGGCGGTCAGGACATCAATACCCTGCCGGCGGCGCAAATGAGCCTGCGCTATGCCCTCGCCGCCCGGCTGGCCCATGGGCATTGCCGGTTGGAAGCCTACGACGACGAACAGCGCCACCATCCGCGAATTGCTCACTGGATGTCGCGTATTCACCTTGAAGTCGACCCGCTACTGTCCGAGGATGGCGAGCCTGTGGTCAGCCTGCAGACCGTGGACGGTCGGCAAGCGAGCCTGTGCGTTGAGGTGCCGCTGGGTGCGCCGGGCAATCCGCTGAGTGATGAGGCGCTGGAGGAGAAGTTCTTCAGTCTGGCGGGCCGGGTTATGCCGCGACAGCGGGTGCAAGGATTGATTGAGCAGTTGTGGCGGCTGGAAGAGCTGGAATCGGTTCGGGCGCTTGATCGGTGGCTGAGTTGAATAGTGTGTTGCCTGGTCCGGCCTCTTCGCGAGCAAGCCCGCTCCCACAGTTGATCGGGTTGATCACAAATTTTGTGATCGGCACAGTTTTAATGTGGGAGCGGGCTTGCTCGCGAATGGCAGCGACTCGATATCCCGGCGAACACTACAAAATCTAAAATAAGGACATTTGCCCCACCGTGGCCACTTACTCCCTCGTTATCCGCCGCTTGATGATCGTTTCGCTGACCATCGTCGTCAGCCGCGCCATTACCAGCCCGTTGCTCACCCTGTTTCTGAGCAACAAACTCGGCCTCAACCAACAGGACGTCGGCCTGTTGCTGGGCATCGCGGTGTTCATCGCCACCCTGCTCGCGCTTTACGGCGGTTACATCATCGACCGCCTCGAAAAACGTCGGCTGCTGATTCTGACCATGCTCTCCAGCGCCATCGGTTTCGTGCTGCTGACCTTCGCCGAAAACCTCTACCTGACCACCGCCACCCTGGTGATCACCGAAACTGCCTCGGCGCTGTTCCTGATCGGGTCCAAGGCGATCCTCAGCGAAAACCTGCCCGTGGGCCAGCGCGCCAAGGCTTTTTCGCTGCGCTACACCCTGACCAATATCGGCTACGCCACCGGCCCGATGCTCGGCGTGGTGATCGCCGGGGTGCAGCCGCTGGCGCCGTTCCTGATCGCTGGCGGCATTGCATTCTTCAGTATTTTCCTGATGAGCGGGATTCCCAAAGACCCGGCCCAGACACCCGCCATCGGCCAGCCCCAGAGTTTCCTCAAAACCCTGATCACCCTGAAGAACGACCGCACGCTGATCATGTTCACTTGCGGCTGCCTGCTCAGCACCGTGGTGCACGGTCGTTTCACCCTGTATCTGTCGCAATACCTGCTAGTCACCCAAGACACCAAACGCGCCCTGGAAACCATGGCCGCCCTGCTCGCCTGCAACGCCATCAGCGTGATCCTGCTGCAATACCAGATCGGCCGGTTCCTCAAGCGCGAACAACTGCGTTACTGGATTGCTGGCGGCACCAGCCTGTTCATCCTCGGGTTGATCGGTTTCAGCCTGGCTGACAGCCTGGTGAGCTGGTGCGTGGCGATGTTCATTTTCACGCTTGGCGAAATGATCATTTACCCGGCTGAATTTCTGTTCGTCGACACCCTGGCCCCGGAAGAACTGCGCGGCAGCTACTACGGCGCACAGAATCTCGCGGCCCTCGGTGGGGCGCTGAGCCCGGTGATCTGTGGCTATCTGCTGCTGCACACGCCCGCGCCCACCATGTTTTATGCACTGAGTGCGTTGACGGCGATGGGCGGTTTGCTGTGCTTCATGAGCGGTCGGCGCGTAGCAATACTGCAAAAATAATGCACTGAAACAGCATTAATATGAATTTGTCAGCATAAGGAATGATCGGCACACTGTGCGGCGTTCCTCCCCCAATAGTTGGAACTACTTCAAGGGCTTTCTGGGTATCCCAGCTAAGCCTTTTTTTTGCCTGGATTTTTATACGGACCGTTTGCCTCATGTTCGCTCGCTGGTTACCTGCTGCCATCAATACCCGCCCTTCAGAATGGAGCCGCGCTGCCATCGGCATGTCACTGGGCACGATGTTCAGCGTCTGGCTCTGCAGTCAGGTATTCGGCATGCAAGTGGCGCTGCATCTGATCGGGCCACTGGGCGCTTCGGCGGTGCTGTTGTTCGCCGTGTCCTCGGGCGCGCTTGCCCAGCCGTGGTCGATTCTTGGCGGTTACCTTTGCGCGGGAGTGGTCTCGCTGCTGGTCGCTCATGTGCTCGGACGCACCCTCGGCAGCGCTTGCCTGGCGGCGGGCATGGCACTGATTCTGATGTGTTGGTTGCGTTGCTTGCACCCACCGGCTGGTGCGTTGGCGTTGCTTATGGTGGTGGCAGACCCGGCGACCATCGCCCTGGAGTGGAAAGCCCTCGGCCCGGTGATGCTCAGTGCCTCGACGATGCTGCTCAGCGCATTGGCGTACAACAATCTTACACGCATTCGTTACCCCAAACGTCCCGCTGAACCGGCGCCGATGATGCCCGTCCCCGACAGCCAGGCGATCACTGCCGCGGATCTGAAACTGGCCCTCGCCGACATGGAGGCCTTCTACGACGTCACCCCTGAAGACCTCGAGCAGTTGATCCATGCCAGCGAGTTGCATGCCAGGCGCCGTAGCATCGGTGAAGTGCTGAGCAGCAGAACCTGACAGGAAAAACGCAATCCATGTGGGAGCGGGCTTGCTCGCGAAAGCGGTGTGTCAGGCGACATCAATATTGAATGTGCCGCCGTCTTCGCGAGCAAGCCCGCTCCCACAGGTTCCGCATCCTGACTACGAGCTTCACTATGCAGCAGACTGCTGCCGCGCCGGCACCGCCAGGCTCACCGCGCGCACCGACGCCCCGGCACTCAACCCCAACGTTTTCGCTGTTTGCGCATCGACAATCAATGTCCCCGCTGCGACTCGTGCAGGAGCAGCGGTAATCCGGCATTCGGCAAACTGACGGTTGTGAATCAGGTATGTCGCCGCCTGCTCTCCTGGCGTACCGATGCTCAGTTGCAGCACCTGACTGTCGCGCACCGCGCGGATGTCGCCAGTGGCGCATTCGATCAGCGGCCCGCCGTCAAAGATATCGATGTAATCCCGATGCTCGAACCCTTCTGCCTTGAGCATGCCCAGTGCCGGTTCGGTGTTGGGGTGCACCCGACCGATGACCGCTCGCGCTGCCTCGGGCAACAGGCAGGTCGGCAGCGGAAACTTGGGCATCAGTTCGGCGATGAAGGTTTTGTTGCCAAGGCCCGTGAGGTAGTCGGCGTCAGCGAAATTCATCTTGAAGAAGTGCCGCCCCAGACCTTCCCAGAACGGTGAAACGCCCTCTTCGTCGGAATAGCCACGCATCTCCGCGATCACTTTGTCACCGAAGTGCTGACGAAACTCCGCCAGAAACAGGAGGCGCGCCTTCGACAACAAACGACCATTCAGACCGCTGCGGTGATCGGCATGCAAAAACAGCGAACACAGTTCCGAGTGGCCGGTCATGTCATTGCCCAGGAACAACGTCGGCAGTTGCTGATTGATCCCGAGGTTTTTCGACGCGGCGACAAACAGGCCCAATCGATAGTTGTACCAAGGCTCGCGTAAACCGACGGCACCCGCCAACGCGCAGATACCGACCACTTCTTGCTGGTCGTTCTCCAGCACAAACAGGTAGTCGGCATCGCCGCGCTCGGCCTCGCCTGCAAAGGTTTTCGCCGCCCATTCCAGACGCTGGGTCAAACGCGCAGCATCGGCCGGCAAGGTGGTCAAACCGGTTCCGGCGCTATGAGCCAGGGCTAACAGTGCCGGCAAATCTGCCGGTGTTGCAGGACGGACGATCATCGCACTTGCTCCTGGGCAGGTTTGGACTGATGTTTGGATAGATAGACTTCGGCCAACATGCAGCGCGCGCTGCCGCCGCCGATGCGTTCGATGGTGTCGATGTTCACCGGCAGCGGCGTGGTGTGGGCTTCGATCAAACGGCGCTGACCAGCATCCAGCGATTGCCAGGCGGTACGCGACATCACCAGCAAGGGCTCGCCCGCGGCGTTGTGGACTTCCAGCATGTTGCCGGCAAACGACTCCAGCTGCGCCCAGTCCAGCGCGATCACCTTTTTACCGCTGTCTTCCAGACGTTTACGCAGGGCCAGGCGTTCGCCCGGATGAGTGACGGAGGCCAGGCACGCGATGGCCAGCTGGGTGCCGACACTCATCATCACGTTGGTGTGATAGATCGCCACGCCCTGGCGGTCCACCGCGTTGAAGGCACACAGCTCGTAACCCAAATGGTCGACCAGTTGATCCAGCGCCCGAGCGTGGGTGCGTGTGGAATAGCCGGCGTAACAAACCCGCTGCTGTCGGTCCAGCACCATGCTGCCGGTGCCTTCGAGGAACACTTCCTGCTGTTCCAGGCTGGAAAGGTCCAGCAACTGCTCGACGCGGTACTCGTCCCGCAGCCAGTCGAGCACACCTTTATCGCGCTCCAGGCGCCGGTTATGGCCCTGCATCGGGTACAGCACCAACGTGCCGTCAGGGTGGCTGCTCCACCAGTTGTTGGGAAAGATCGAATCGGGGGTATGCGGGGCTTCGAGGTCGTTATGCACCAGCACTTCGACGCCGTGGCTGCGCAGGGCGGCGACGTAGCCATCGAACTCTTCCAAGGCCTTTTGCTGCACGTCCTCGGACACCGAGGCCGGGCGCTGGAAACGGTTGTTCGCCGCCGTGTCCTGATTGAACGAGAAACGTGTCGGGCGAATCATCAAAACGGTATTGGTGGTTTGCATGGGCACAGATTCAATGAGGGTTGAGAGGTGCTCATTGTCTGTTTCGGCGGCGGAAAAACCCGGTTGATAAGGGCTTGGCGGGTGATGGAAATGGCTGAAAATCCGGGATCGTTCAGCCGATTCGGCGAGGGGCGAAAAGCAAAAGATCGCAGCCTTCGGCAGCTCCTACGGGATCGGTGTTCATACCCGAAATTGCGGTGAACACGGTCCACGTAGGAGCTGCCGAAGGCTGCGATCTTTTGTTCTTGATCTTGCGGGTGCCGGTTATTCCATCGTGGTCTTGACCATCGCCAGTTCCGGATGGCTGACCAGTTTGTCGATGTGCAACTCCGGGTCGTCGAACCAGACTTCGGTCAGCACCCGATAATGCTCCATGTCCCGGCAACGCATGCGCAGGCTGTAGTCGAACGCACCGCTGATCAAGCGGCATTCCAGCACCTGCGGGCAACCGCGAACCTTGGCCTCAAAAGCCTTTTGCGCCGCCCGCCCGCTTTGGTTCGACAGCGCAACCAACACCAGCAGCGACAGGCCCGGCGTCAGTTTTTTTTCATCGAGAATGGCCCCGTAGCCACGGATAACCCCGAGCTGTTCGAGCTTGCGTACCCGTTCCAGGCACGGCCTGGGCGTGAGGTGCACGCGCTCGGAAAGCTTTTGATAAGTGATGCGCCCTTCGTGGCGCAGCACTTCGATAATGGCCTGATCGATACGATCAAGCACAATCGACAGATCGCGGATATCCGCCATGTACGTCTTGCCTCACTTCAAACGACCCGATAGGAATTGCTGTAAACGTTCACTCTTTGGCTGGTCAAGGATGGTTGCATCACCTTGCTCCTCGACCCGCCCCTGATGCAAGAACAACACCTGGCTGGACACTTGCCGGGCAAAGCCCATTTCGTGGGTCACCATCAACATGGTCCGGCCTTCTTCGGCCAGCGCCTGAATCACCTTCAACACCTCGCCCACCAGTTCCGGATCGAGGGCCGAGGTCGGCTCGTCGAACAACAGTATCTCCGGCTCCACGGCCAACGCCCGGGCAATCGCCACGCGCTGTTGCTGCCCACCGGACAGAAACGCCGGGTATTGATCGGCCACCCGTTGCGGCAAACCGACCTTGTCCAGATACGCCCGCGCGCTCTCTTCGGCGGCCTTACGGCTGATACCCAGCACCCGACACGGCGCCAGTATGATGTTTTCCAGTACGGTCAGATGGCTCCACAGATTGAAATGCTGGAACACCATCGCCAGGCGTGTGCGCAAGCGCTGCAACTGCGCCGGGTTGGCGACTCGCATGCCGCCAGCGCCCGGGCGAGTGATGACACGCTCACCGTCCAGCACAATGGCGCCCTCGTCTGCCCGCTCCAGGAAATTGATGCAGCGCAGCATGGTGCTTTTACCCGAACCGCTGGCACCGATCATGCTCACCACATCGCCGGCCCGTGCGTTCAACGAGACGCCTTTGAGCACTTCATTGTCACCAAAACGTTTGTACAGATTTTCAACCGCGAGTTTGTACATGCATAAGTCTCCAGCAGCGCCTGCTTCGGCCCTGCCCTGGATGAAAAGAGGAATTAGTGCGCCGGCCCGAGGAAGCTCAAGCAGCGCTTCTCCGCCAGACGAAACGCGCCGACCAAACCGAACGACAGTGCGAGGTACAGCAGGCCGGCAATGCCGAAGGCCTGGAAAGTCATGAAGGTCGCGGCATTGGCGTCCCGGGCGACTTTGAGAATGTCGGGAATGGTCGCGGTGAACGCCACCGACGTGGCGTGCAACATCAGGATCACTTCGTTGCTGTAATACGGCAGCGCCCGGCGCAATGCCGACGGCAGGATCAGCCGCAGGTACAGGCGCCAGCCACTCAAGCCATAGGCATGAGCCGCCTCGATTTCACCGTAGGGAATGCTGCGAATCGCCCCGGCGAAGATTTCCACGGTGTAGGCGCAGGTGTTGAGCGTGAACGCCAGCAAGGTGCAGTTCATCGCATCGCGAAAGAACGCTTCGAGCAGCGGTTGCGAGCGGACCACGGCGATGCCGTAGATCCCGCTGTAGCAAATCAGCAACTGGATATACAGCGGCGTGCCGCGAAACACATAGGTAAACAGCTGAACCGGCCAACGCAGCAGGCCCCAGCGCGAAGTGCGCATGATCGCCAATGGCAGCGACAGGAAGAACCCCATCACAATGCTCGCCACCAGCAGCCACAAGGTCATCGCCAATCCGGTGAGGCTGTAGCCGTCGCTGAACAGAAAGGGTTTCCAGTATTCGGCAATCAACTCGATCATCGCGCCATCCCCCGTACGCCCTGGTTATAACGCCGCTCGAGCACTCGCAGTACGTAGTTCGACGCGCTGGTGATCAGCAGGTACAGCCCCCCCGCCAGGAGCAGGAAGTCGAGCATGTTGAAAGTGCTTTTACCGGCCTCCTGCGCCACCTTGACCAGGTCCGACAAACCGATGATCGACACCAGCGCCGTGGCCTTGAGCAGCACCAGCCAGTTGTTGCCCAGGCTCGGCAAGGCGAACCGCATCATTTGCGGGAACACCACGAAACGAAAACGCTGCCAGCGGTTCAGCCCAAAGCTGGCGGCGGCTTCCTGTTGGCCGCGCGGCACGCTCAGGATCGCCCCGCGAAAGGTCTCGGTGAAGTACGCGCCATAAATAAAACCGAGGGTGACGACGCCGGCCACAAAGGGGTCGATCTCCATGTAAGGCCAGTCCATGGCTTCGGTCAGGCTGCTCAGCCAGCCCTGCAGGCTGTAGAAAATCAGCAGCATCAGCACCAGGTCAGGCACACCGCGAATCAGTGTCGTGTAGAAGGTCGCAGGCAGGTTCAACAGTTTCAGCGGCGACAGCTTGGCCGCCGCGCCGAGCAGCCCCAGCGCCATGCTCACCAGCAGCGAAAGCGCCGACAATTTTAGGGTGACCCAGGTGCCATGCAGCAACAAAGGGCCATAGCCTTGCAGGGCCGAAAGATCGACCCCGATCAGATTCAGGAAGGAATTCACGCCAGTCACCTGTCTTGAGGCGCCCGCTTGCAAGCGCTGCGCCTGTTACCAGGGCGCAGCGCTCAGGGCGCGAGGATCAGTTGTTGTAGAGGTCCAGATCGCCGAAGTGCTTCTGCTGGATCTGTGCGTAGATGCCCTTTTCATGCAGGGCCTTGATGGCGGCATTGAGCATGCCTTTGAGCTCTTCGTTGTCCTTGCGGATGCCGATGGCGATTTCCGATGGCACCAACGGGTCGCTGATGCCTTCGCTGTTCTGGAAGTCCGCCCCTTGTGGCGAGGTCAGAAAGCTCATCTGCGCTTGCAGCTTGTCCTGGATCGATGCATCGAGACGCCCGAAAACCAGGTCGGCGTAGACCTGATCCTGATTCTGATAAGCGCGCAGTTTCACCCCGCCCGGCCCCAATTTGGCCTTGGCGTAGGTTTCCTGGATGGTGCCCTGCATGTATCCGATGGTCTTGCCTCGCAGCGATTCGGCGGTGGGCAACAGGCCGGAATCCTTGCGGGTGACGATGGCGGTCGGTCCGGCGTACAGGCGATCGGTAAAGTCGATCTGTTTTTTGCGCGCGTCGGTGACAGTCATCGAGGATTCGATGGCGTCGAACTTGCCCGCCTTCAGGGCGGGAATCAGCCCGTCGAAGTCATTGCTGACCCACACGCACTTCAACTTCAGCTCGGCACAAATCGCATTGCCCAGGTCCACGCCAAACCCCTGCACGCCGCCATCGGCGGTGGTGGATTCAAAAGGCGGGTAACTGGGGTTGACGCCGAATCGCAGCTCTTTCCACTCTTTGGCGCTGGCTCCGGTGGAGCAGCACAGCAAAGCCAATGCCGGTAAGGTCAGCCATTTGATGTTCATCTTCTAGAGTCCCGGATTATTTGGATTTATCGCGGCTTGGCGCCTGCGCCGCACCACACTTTTTGACAGGGGCAGAGAGTCGATGCTGCATTCACCGCAGCCGTATTTGTTGTTGTTTTCGACGGGGTCTAATCAGTCGTCGGGGTCAGTCCGTTCCAGGCCCTTGATCGCAAGTGCTTGAAATGGATTGCCAGAATGCCAATTGCCCGGACGGCACGGGTGTCGTAAGGCCCTGTTCAGACAGCTCAAGTGCGCTGAACGGAGGCCTTTCACAGCCGATTCTGTCGTTGATTGCCGGATGGGGGTAAAGATCAAAGGAAAGATCAAAAGATCGCAGCCTGCGGCAGCTCCTACATTGACCGCGTCCACCGCGATTTTTCGGCATGAACACCGATTGCGTAGGAGCTGGGCAGGCTGCGATCTTTTGATCTTGCTCTAAGGTAAAAATGCAGACGGGACCTGCACGTATCCCGGTTGTACATCACAAATTTGCACTGATACGATCCAGCATCGCTCGCGCGCGAGCTTCTCTAGAAAGAACAATAAAAGCAGGGAGTTAGTGATGACTGCTCAGGTTTCATCCCCGACAACACAGCCCATGGAACGAAGTGTTGGCCGAGGTTCGCAATCACATCGGTCACCTGACCCTCAATCGCCCCGCCGGCCTCAACGCCATTACCCTGGACATGGTTCGCAGCCTGCAACAGCAGCTCGATGCCTGGGCACAGGATCCGCAGGTGCACGCGGTGGTGTTGCGCGGCGCTGGTGAGAAAGCGTTCTGTGTCGGCGGCGATATTCGCTCGCTGTACGACAGTTTCAAAAGTGGCGACACCCTGCACGAAGACTTCTTCGTCGAGGAATACGCCCTCGACCTCGCCATCCATCACTATCGCAAACCGGTCCTGGCCTTGATGGACGGCTTTGTGCTGGGCGGTGGCATGGGGCTGGTGCAAGGCGCCGATTTGCGGGTAGTCACCGAGCGTAGCCGTCTGGCGATGCCCGAAGTGGCTATCGGTTATTTCCCGGACGTTGGCGGCAGTTACTTCCTGCCGCGCATCCCGGGTGAGCTGGGCATTTATCTCGGGGTCAGCGGCGTGCAGATTCGTGCCGCCGATGCGCTCTATTGCGGCCTGGCCGACTGGTATCTGGAAAGCGCCAGCCTGGGCGCGCTGGACGAGCAACTCGATCACCTCGAATGGCACGACACGCCGCTCAAGGACCTGCAAGGTGTGCTGGCGAAACTCGCCGTGCAACAACTGCCGGCGGCACCATTAGCGGCATTGCGGCCGGCCATCGATCACTTCTTCGCCCTGCCCGATGTGCCGAGTATGGTGGAGCAACTGCGTGCAGTGACCGTCGCCGACAGTCATGAGTGGGCCACGGCCACCGCTGACCTGCTGGAAAGCCGTTCACCGCTGGCCATGGGCGTGACCCTGGAAATGCTGCGGCGCGGTCGGCACCTGAGCCTGGAACAGTGCTTCGCCCTCGAACTGCACTTGGATCGCCAGTGGTTCGAACGCGGCGACCTGATCGAAGGCCTGATCGACAAAGACAAGAACCCGCGCTGGAATCCGCCGACTCTGCAGGCGCTGGACGCCGGGCACGTGGCGAGTTTTTTCACCGGGTTCGACCCAAGCTGGAGCTGAGCCATGCACGATATCGAATTGAGCGAAGAGCAAGTGATGATCCGCGACATGGCCCGGGATTTTGCCCGCGGCGAAATCGCGCCCCACGCACAAGCCTGGGAAAAGGCCGGCTGGATCGATGATGGTCTGGTGGCGAAGATGGGTGAACTGGGTCTGCTGGGCATGGTGGTGCCCGAGGAATGGGGTGGCACTTATGTCGACTACGTCGCCTACGCCTTGGCGGTGGAGGAGATTTCCGCCGGTGATGGCGCCACCGGTGCGCTGATGAGCATCCACAATTCCGTGGGCTGCGGGCCGGTGCTCAACTACGGCACCGAAGCACAGAAACAGCAATGGTTACCAGACCTCGCCAGCGGCCAGGCCATCGGTTGCTTCTGCCTCACCGAACCCCAAGCCGGGTCCGAAGCGCATAACCTGCGCACCCGCGCCGAACTGCGCGACGGCCAGTGGGTGATCAACGGTGCCAAGCAATTCGTCAGCAACGGCAAACGGGCGAAACTGGCGATCGTGTTCGCCGTGACCGACCCGGAACTGGGCAAGCGCGGTATTTCGGCGTTCCTGGTGCCGACCGAAACAGCGGGTTTCATCGTCGACCGTAGCGAACACAAGATGGGCATCCGCGCTTCTGACACCTGCGCCGTGACCCTGAACAATTGCACCGTTCCCGAGGCCAATCTGCTGGGCGAGCGCGGCAAAGGCCTGGCCATTGCCCTCTCCAACCTCGAAGGCGGCCGCATTGGCATCGCCGCGCAAGCCTTGGGCATCGCCCGGGCAGCGTTCGAAGCAGCGCTGGCTTACGCGCGGGATCGGGTGCAGTTCGACAAGCCGATCATCGAGCACCAAAGCATCGCCAATATGCTGGCCGACATGCACACCCGACTGAACGCCGCACGCTTGCTGATCCTGCACGCCGCACGGTTGCGCAGTGCTGGCAAGCCGTGTCTGTCGGAGGCTTCACAGGCCAAGCTGTTTGCCTCGGAAATGGCCGAGAAGGTCTGCTCGTCGGCGATACAGATTCATGGCGGGTATGGGTATCTGGAGGATTACCCTGTGGAGCGCTACTACCGGGATGCGCGGATCACGCAGATTTATGAAGGGTCGAGCGAGATACAGCGGATGGTGATTGCCCGGGAGCTCAAGCACTATCTGGTTTGAAGCCCTAAAAGCTTCGCGAGCAAGCCCGCTCCCACATTAGTCCTGCGGTGTACACAGCATTTGTGAACACCCTGGATCAAATGTGGGAGCGGGCTTGCTCGCGAAGGCGTCCGTGAGAGCGCTACATCACTTACCCTGGAACTGCGCCTCACGCTTGGCAATAAACGCCGCCATCCCTTCCTTCTGATCCTGCGTGGCAAACGCCGCATGGAACACCCGACGCTCAAAACGCACGCCTTCCGACAGGCTGACTTCAAAGGCGCGGTTGACGCTTTCCTTGACCATCATCGCAATCGGCAGTGACTTCTTGGCAATCAGCGCCGCGACTTTCAGCGCTTCTTCCAGTAGCTCATCGGCCGGCACGATCCGCGCAACAATGCCGCAGCGCTCTGCTTCTACGGCATCGATCAAACGCCCGCTCAGGCACATTTCCATGGCCTTGGCCTTGCCCACCGCGCGAGTCAGACGCTGGGTGCCGCCCATGCCCGGCAGCACGCCGAGGTTGATTTCCGGCTGACCGAATTTGGCATTGTCGCCCGCCAGAATGAAGTCGCACATCAACGCCAGTTCACAGCCACCGCCCAAGGCGAAACCGTTGACCGCGGCGATGATCGGCTTGCGACGGTTGGCCACGCGATCGCTGTCGCTGAACAAGTCGTCGAGGTAGATCTGCGGATACGTCAGCTCGGCCATTTCCTTGATGTCGGCGCCGGCGGCGAAGGCTTTTTTCGAGCCGGTCAGCACGATGCAACCAATGTTCGAATCAGCTTCCAGGCCATCGAGGGCGTGGTTCAGTTCGCTGACAATTTGTGCATTCAACGCGTTCAAGGCTTGCGGACGGTTGAGGGTGATCAGGCCGACGCGGTCCTTGATCTCCAATAAAATCGTTTCGTAGCTCATATATGACTCCTGATAAACACTCGATCCCCCGTAGGAGCTGCCGAAGGCTGCGATCTTTTGATCTTGATTTTCTTAGAGCAAGATCAAAAGATCGCAGCCTTCGGCAGCTCCTACCGGAATTCCTTCTCAAAGATTGCGCGAAATGACCATGCGCTGAATATCGCTGGTGCCTTCGTAGATCTGGCACACCCGCACGTCGCGGTAGATCCGCTCCAGCGGGAAGTCGTTCAGGTAACCGTAACCGCCAAGGGTTTGCAACGCCGAGGAGCAGACCTTCTCGGCCATTTCCGAAGCGAACAGCTTGGCCATGGACGCTTCGACCAGCGCCGGTTTGCCGCTGTCGCGCAATGCCGCCGCGTAATGCACCATCTGCCGGGCGACGGCGATCTGGGTGGCCATGTCCGCCAGCCGGAAGGCCACCGCCTGGTGTTCGATGATCGGCTTGCCGAAGCTCTCGCGTTCACGAGCATAGTCGCGGGCTGCTTCGAACGCGGCGCGGGCCATGCCCACCGATTGCGAGGCGATGCCGACACGGCCGCCTTCGAGGTTGGCCAGGGCGATCTTGTAGCCTTCGCCCTCCTCGCCCAGTCGATTGGCGACCGGGACTTTCACATCCTCGAAGAGGATCTGGCAGGTATCAGAGGCGTGCTGGCCGAGCTTGTCTTCGACTCGCGCGACTTTATAGCCCGGCGAATCGGTGGGCACGATCAGCGCTGTGATCCCACGCTTACCGGCACTCGGGTCAGTCACCGCAAACACAATCACCACCCCGGCGTTTTGCCCGGAGGTAATGAACTGTTTACAGCCGTTGAGCACGTAGTGATCGCCGTCGAGCCGGGCGCGGGTTTTCAGGCTGCTCGCATCGGAGCCCGCTTGCGGTTCGGTCAGGGCAAACGCACCGAGCATCGCGCCGCTGGCCAGCGGCTTGAGGAAGCGTTCTTTCTGCTCGTCATTGCCGAACTTGAGGATCGGCACGCAACCCACCGAGTTGTGCACGCTCATGATGGTCGAGCAGGCGCCATCGCCGGCAGCGATTTCTTCCAGCGCCATGGCGTAGGCCAGGTAACCGGTGTCGCAACCGCCCCATTGCTCCGGCACCAGCATGCCGAAGAAGCCCAGGTCGGCCATCTCGCCGATGGCTTCCTTGGGGAAGCGATGTTCGCGGTCCCATTCGGCGGCGAACGGTTTCAGCCGTTCCTGGGCAAACTGCCGGGCGGCGTCGCTGATCTGAAGTTGTTCGTCATTGGGAATCATGCCAAGTCCTTAAAATTCAAGTTGAAACGCAAGACCTGTGGGAGCGGGCTTGCCCGCGATGGCGGTTTTCCAGACGCCAACGATGTCGTCTGACAGATCGCTATCGCGGGCAAGCCCGCTCCCACAAGGATTGGCGTCAGCCCTTAATACAGGCACTCAACAGCCATGGCCGTGGCTTCGCCGCCGCCGATGCAGATCGCTGCAACGCCGCGTTTCAGACCTTTCTGGCGCAAGGCCGAGAGCAAGGTCACGAGGATCCGCGCGCCGGACGCACCAATCGGGTGACCCAACGCGCAGGCACCGCCGTGGACGTTGATCTTCTCGTGGGGGATCTCCAGTTTGGTCATGGTCACCAGACTCACCACCGCGAACGCTTCGTTGACTTCGAACAACTCGACTTCGTCCAGGGACCAGCCGGTTTTCTTCATCAGTTTCTTGATCGCGCCCACCGGTGCCACCGGAAACAGCCCCGGCGTGTCGGCAAACGCGGCGTGACCATGAATCACCGCCAGCGGTTTCAGGCCTTGTTTCTCTGCTTCGGAACGGCGCATCAACACCAGTGCCGCCGCGCCGTCGGAGATCGAACTGGAGTTCGCCGCGGTCACGGTGCCACCGTCACAGAACGCCGGTTTCAGCGAGGCGATCTTGTCCAGTTTGGCTTTCGGCGGCTGTTCGTCATGGCTGATCAGCAGCTGCTCTTTGCCGACGGTCACGGTGAGCGGCACGATCTCGGCGGTGAAACTGCCGTCCTTGATCGCCTGTTGCGCGCGGGTGGTCGAAGCAATGGAAAAGGCGTCCTGAGCTTCGCGGGAAAAACCGTTGGTTTCAGCGCAATCCTCGGCAAAGGTGCCCATCAGGCGGCCCTTGTCGTAGGCATCTTCCAGGCCGTCGAGGAACATGTGATCAAGCACCCGGCCGTGGCCCATGCGGTAACCACTGCGGGCGCGGTCCAGCAGGAATGGCGCGTTGGACATGCTTTCCATGCCCCCGGCGACGACCACATCGGCACTGCCGGCGATCAGCATGTCGTGAGCCAGAATCGTGGCTTCCATGCCCGAGCCGCACATTTTGTTCAGTGTCGTGCAACGGGTCGATTTATCCAGCCCGGCGCCCAGTGCCGCTTGCCGCGCCGGGGCCTGGCCGAGGCCGGCGGAGAGCACGCAGCCGAACAGCACTTCTTCTACGGATTCAGGGGCGACACCGGCGCGTTCGACGGCAGCACGAATCGCTGCGGCGCCCAGTTGTGGCGCGGTCAGGCTTTTCAGCTCACCCTGGAAACCGCCCATCGGGGTGCGGACGGCACTGACAATAACAATCGGATCGTTGGAAAGTGTCATGTCTAATCCTCCTTATTTGGCGGCCATGCGCAAGGCACCGTCGAGACGGATCACCTCGCCGTTGAGCATGCTGTTTTCTATGATATGCCTGACCAGCGCGGCGTACTCGCCCGGCTTGCCCAGGCGCGGTGGAAACGGCACGCCAGCGGCCAAGGATTCGCGCACTTCCGGGGTCATGCCGGCCATCATCGGCGTTTCGAAAATGCCGGGGGCGATGGTCATCACGCGGATGCCGAAGCGCGCCAGTTCACGGGCGGCGGGCAAGGTCAGGCTGACGATCGCACCTTTCGAAGCCGAATACGCGGCCTGACCGATCTGGCCGTCGAAGGCTGCGGCCGACGCGGTGTTGATGATCACGCCACGCTCTCCGTCTTCGTCAGCTTCGGTTTCGGCAATCGCCGCGGCCGCCAGACGCAGCATGTTGAAGCTGCCGATCAGGTTGACGTTGATCACCTGGCTGAAACTGTCCAGTGCATGGGGGCCATTCTTGCCGAGGATCTTCTCGCCACGGACGATGCCGGCGCAATTGACCAGCCCATTGAGGCCGCCAAACGCTTTGACCGTCGCCTGCACCGCCGCTTGCGCAGCCGCTTCATTGCTGATGTCCGCCACCACGCTTTGTGCGCCCAAGCGTGCAGCCTGGGCCGCGACGGCTTCGGCGTTCATGTCCACCAGCATCACCTTGGCGCCGGCAGCGATCAGCATTTCAGCGGTGGCGGCACCGAGGCCGGATGCACCGCCGGTGACGAGAAAAACCTTGTTTTCGATCTGCATCATTGTTTCCTTGGATTCAAGCTGAAACGTTCTTCGCGGCGGCGCGATTTCCTGGTTGCGCAAGATAAAGCGCTGCAATTTGCCGCTTGGGGTTTTCGGCAATTCGCTGACAAATTCGATTTCACGGGGGTACGCGTGCGCCGCCAGACGCTTGCGCACGTGTTGGCGCAACTCTTCGGCGAGTGCAGGTTCGGCACGGTATTGCGGGCTGAGCACGACGAAGGCTTTCACCAGCTCGGTGCGCTCCGGATCGGGCTTGCCGATCACCGCCGCTTCGACCACTGCCGGGTGTTCGATCAGCGCGCTTTCCACGTCGAACGGGCCGACGCGGTAGCCGGAGGTGGTGATCACGTCGTCACTGCGGCCGACGAAACTGATGCTGCCGTCCGGGTTCCACTCGACGGTGTCGCCGCTCAGGTAATAGTTGCCGACGAAGGCCTTGGTCGGCGCGCCTTCGTAGCCGCCGAACCAGCACATCGGCGACTGGGTCCGGTCGATGGCCAGAATGCCGGGCTGGCCGACGCCCAGTTCTTTGTATTCGTCGTCGAGCACCACGATGCGGTGGCCCGGCGAGGCGAAACCGGCAGCGCCGACGTGCACCGGATGATCGAGGCCATGGTGATTGCACAACACCATGCCCAGTTCGGTCTGGCCGTAATGGTCATGAATCACCACGCCGAGATTATCGGCGAACCAGCGGATCACTTCCGGGTTCAGCGGCTCGCCGGCGCTGCTGACGATGCGCAGCTTGCCCTTGATCGAGCGGGAGAATTCATCGCCACCGGCAATCAGCAAGCGATAGGCAGTCGGCGAACCAGTGAGGTTGGTGATCCCGTATTTGTTGATCACCCGACAGGTGCTTTCGAGGGTGAACGGGCCATCGTAAAAGGTGATCGGGTGCCCCATCGCCATCGGTCCGGTGACGCCAAAATAGATGCCGTAGGCCCAACCCGGATCGGCGACGTTCCAGAACGCGTCTTCGGGGCGCAGGTCTACCGCGTCACGGGTGTAACTCTGGAACGCGACGATCGCCTTGAGCGGCACCGACAGCGCTTTCGACGGGCCGGTGGTGCCCGAGGTGAACATCAACAGGAACGGGTCTTCGCCGGTCAGTAATACCGGTTCGCAGACGCTGGAGTAGTTGGCCAGTTCGGCCCAGAAACTGAAATCACCCCGAACAATACCTTGGCCTTTCGGGCCGCCGACGGTGACGATGGTCGGGCAGTCGGCCACTTCGGCCAGTTTCGGGCGATTGACGGCGTCGGTTACTACGACTGCGGCGCCGGAGCTGTTGAGGCGATGTTCGATGGCTTTCGGGCCGAAGGCGGTAAACAGCGGTTGATAGACCGCGCCGATGCGCCAAGTGGCGAACACGGTGATCAGTAATTCGATGTTGCGTGGCAGGAGGCCGGCGACTTTATCGCCCTTCTTCACACCCTGGGCCAGCAGGAAATTGGCGAAGCGCGCGGCTTTGTCCTGCAAGTCGCTGAAGGTGTAGGTCGCGCTGGCGCCGTCGCGACCTTCCCAGAACAGCGCGATGCGCCCCGGCAAGGCATGCCGGTCGCAACACTCGACGCAGGCGTTGAGCGCGCTCAACGACCCTGTGAGCGCGGCATCGACGGTGTGCTGATAATTGAACTGTGACGTGGCAGACAAGTAATCGCGCATTGCCAGAATCCCTGTGTCTTTTTATTAGGTTGGGGGAACCGTAAATAACAGGGAAATACTCGCTCTGCGCGGGGAGCGGGACAATGGTCAAAGCTATCAAGTTGTGTGACTGGTTTGGCCAAGGTTCAAGGAATGCGTCGCCTGGGCGGACGCCTTCGCGGGCAAGCCTCGCTCCTACAGGTCCCGGATCGCCAAGTTCACCACCGCCCCCGTAGGAGCGAGGCTTGCCCGCGAAGGCCCCAGACCAATCAACACAAGGACCGGATCAGTCAGCCTCGTTAAGAATCAAACTCCGATAATGCCCCGGATTAGACCCCGACCACTTGCGAAACGCCTTGTAGAACGAGCTGGTATCGGCAAATCCCAAGCGGGTGGCGATTTCGGTGAAGCTGATGGCAGGCTCCGCCAGCCAGACGATCGCCAGTTCCTTGCGCACACTGTCCTTGAGCCCCTGATACGTCTGGCCCTCTTCAGCCAGGCGCCTACGCAGGGTCGAGGCCGACATGCACAGTTGCTGCGCCAGCGCCTCGGTTTCCGGCCAGTGTTCGGCGGGCAGTTGCCGCAGATCGTGTTTGATCCGACTGGCCAGGCTCTCGGGATCGCGGTACTTGACCAGTATGTTCGCCGGCGCATGGGCGAGGAATCGCTTCAGTTCTTCGGGGCTGCGCTTGATCGGCAAATCCAGGCAGTCAGCCGAGAAAATCATCCGCGTGCGCGGCCGGTCGAACCGCAGGTTCTCGGAGAACATCACCCGGTAGTCATCGCAAAAATCCGGCGCCGGGCAACGCAACTCGATGGCCAGGATCGGTATCCGCCGCCCCGCCAGCCAGCAGGCCACGCCATGCACGATCATCCAGTAAGTGAAATAGGTGAAGGCGCGGCGCGGGTCTTCGTCGTCCTCCAGCAGGACGATTTCCGCCAGGCTTTGCTGGCGAACCAGTTGCGCGGGCAGGCGTTCGAGCATCAATGACAGAAAGCTCAGCCCCGAGGTCAGCCCGGCGGCCAGGCTTGGCTGAACCATCGAGCAGCGACACAGGAACTCCAGACTGCCGGACTTGAGCTTGCGCGGGTCCATGCCAAAAAACTCATCGTCCCCGCGCCGGGCCAACAAGCGCCACAGCCTTGCATAAGCAGTGGCCGGAACGCGGGCGTCGGTGGTTTGCAGCAGCACAGGATCGATGCCGACCTTGTTCAACACCTCCGCGGTGGCAGCGCCCGGGGCGCAACTTTGCAACAGCGCTTCACGCACTAGTTGAATGGAGATGGTGTCTTTTTCCGACATTGACCGAGGCGAGCCTTGTTCTTGTTTGAGTGGTGAGCATATTAGCGCAGCCACCACAGCCCGGCGCAGATCACTGTGGGCAGCCTAAATCCCTGTGGGAGCGAGCCTGCTCGCGAAGGGGCCATAACAGTCAACATTGATGTCGCCTGACACACCGCTTTCGCGAGCAAGCCCGCTCCCACAGTGGATTTGAGTCGATGCACGATTGTGTGACCGACACATGGCTCACTGTGGGAGCGGGCTTGCTCGCGAAGGCATTATCACCGGCGACACACCTTCGACGCCGGGTTGAACCTCACAAAATCCGATACAACAACCGCTCGATCCGTACCCGACTCACTCGCTTGAGAAACTTGGCAACCCCCGCCGGGTAATCCGGCAACGTTTCCAGATCCTGATACCGCTCGATGCGGCGGGTGTGCTGGAAAATCTCCGCCAGCTCATTGCCACGCGGCTCCAGCAATTCACCTTTCGGATCATCGATCAGCAACGCGTTTTCCAGGTCGAGACGGAATGCACGCGGGTTGAGGTTGTTGCCGGTCAGCAAGGTATAGCGCTGATCGATCCACATCCCCTTCAGGTGATAGGTGTTGTCGCCATCCTTCCACAAATGCAGGTTCAGCTTGCCACTGTCGATGCTGCGCTGATGACGCTTGGCGAAGCGCCGCAGGCTGATCTCGTAAAGGTATGGCAGTGCCGCGATTACCTTGAACGGCTCGCTCGGCGGAATGTAGAAATCGTTGGCGGTTTTGTCGCCGACGATGATGTCGATCTTCACCCCCCGCGCCAGCGCCCGATTGATTTCCCGGGTCACCGCCAGCGGCAGGTTGAAGTACGGCGTGCAGATGGTCAGCTGATGCAGGGCACTGGCGATCAGCTCGCAAATCACCCGGCTCAACGGGTTGTTCTTGCCCACACCGAGCAAGGGGCTGACGGATAAACCGCCCTTCGCCGTGCTGCCCGCCGTGGTGTCGTACGCCGCGTGCTTGAGACGGCTGCGCAGGTCACCGATGTCGTTACGCAGGCTGCGGGTGGTCGGCAGGTTCGGCAGGTCGAGGCGATGCACCGCTTTGGAGGCGATCAGACCGTGCTGAATCAAATGCTGCATCGAATCGGCCAGCGCGTGATTCTGCAGCAGGTGATAACGGTCGAAGCGGTACTTGTCGAATTTGTGCAGGTAAACGTTGTTCAGGCTCGCGCCGCTGTAGAGCACGCAATCGTCGATCACGAAACCCTTCAAATGCAGCACGCCGAACAGCTCGCGGGTCTGCACCGGCACGCCGTACACCGGCACAACGCTTTCGTGGGTGCGGGTCGTTTCCTGATACCAGGCCGCGTTGCCCGGTTGCTTGCCGGCACCGATCAAACCGCGCTGGGCGCGCAACCAGTCCACGACTACTACCACGTCCAGTTCCGGGCGCGCCAGTTTGGCGGCGTGCAGGGCATCAAGGATTTCCTGCCCGGCCTCATCCTGTTGCAGGTACAGCGCGACGATATAGATGCGCCGGGTTGCCTGAGCGATTTGTTCCAGCAGGCAACGACGGAACTCGGCGGCGCCAGAGAGGATGGTGACGGCATCGGCGGTCAGCGGAAAACTGCGCAGTTTAGGCAGCAGAGAGCGTTTGAAAAGCGACGGCATAGGGCTCGCAAAGGGTCGAATCCGAAGAACCCGAGAGCTTACACCATGGATCGGTTTGGGTCTTGTTACTGTCTGTAATGGCCTCTTCGCGAGCAAGCCTCGCTCCTACGGTTGATTGCATTCCCCTGTAGGAGCGAGGCTTGCCCGCGAAGACAATCTCACAGCCGCCACAAATAACTTCTTGACCAAGGAGAACGATCATTCTACTGTTAGCCACATGAACGAAATCACTAGCAACGACACACGCGACATCATTCTGGATGTCACCGAAAAGTTGATCTACAAAAGTGGCATCGCTGCCACCGGCATGGATCTTCTGGTGAAAACCGCCGGCGTTTCCAGAAAAAGTATTTACCGCTACTTCGCCAACAAGGAGGAGCTGACCGTCGCGGCTCTGCAACGCCGTGATGTGCGCTGGATGCATTGGTACCGAACGGAAGTCGGCAAGGCACAAACCCCGGCCGAGCGGCTGCTCAACCTGTTTACCGTGCTCAAGACCTGGTTCGCCTCCGAAGGCTTTCGCGGGTGCGCATTCATTAACACCAGCGGCGAAACCGGCGATGCGCAAGACCCGGTTCGCCTGGTCGCCAAAGACCACAAACAGAAACTGCTCGACTATGTGTGCGAGCTCTGTACCGAACATGGCGCAACAGACCCGGAGACGCTGGCCAAACAGCTGCTGATCCTGATCGACGGTGCCATTACCGTAGCGCTTGTGATGGGTGATCACAGTGCCGCCGATAATGCGCAATGCATGGCGCGAAAGTTATTGGACCTGTAACACTTTTAATAAGCCCGACAACTTGCTAGAACGTTAATTTGATAGGGAGACTTAATATGTCTACTGCCGAAGTTCGTCCGCCATTGCCGCCGTTTACCCGTGAATCGGCCATCGAAAAAGTTCGCCTGGCCGAAGATGGCTGGAACTCCCGCGACCCGGAACGGGTGTCCCTGGCCTACACCCTGGACACCCAGTGGCGTAACCGCGCCGAGTTCGCTCACAACCGCGAAGAAGCCAAAAATTTTCTGGCCCGTAAATGGGCCAAGGAACTGGACTACCGGCTGATCAAGGAACTCTGGGCCCATGGCGACAACCGTATCGCTGTACGTTATGCCTACGAATGGCATGACGATTCGGGTAACTGGTTCCGCTCCTACGGTAACGAGAACTGGGAGTTCGACGAGAACGGCTTGATGTTCAACCGTTACGCCTGCATCAACGACATGCCGATCAAGGAAAGCGACCGCAAGTTCCACTGGCCGCTGGGCCGCCGACCGGATGATCACCCGGGCTTGTCCGATCTGGGCCTGTAACTTCACCGAGTTCCCAGGGAGTGGCTTGCCCGCGATGGCGATGTCACAGACAACATTTTCGTTGAATGTGACACCGTCATCGCGGGCAAGCCTCGCTCCTACGGTTTTTCATCGTTAGGGATAATTGCGATTACACCAATCCTGTAGGAGCGAGGCTTGCCCGCGAAAGGGCCAGACAGGTCGCCGCAGAAGTTGGATAGGGGTAAGATATCGGCCCTTCCCCGCAGCCCATCTTCTGCGCCCTGCCGAATAAGCCCATTTCATGCCTTTCGAACTCAGCGTTGACCTCACTACCCTGGCCGTTCTGGCTCTCGTCGCTTTCATCGCCGGTTTCATCGACGCCATCGCTGGCGGTGGCGGTCTGTTGACCACCCCGGCGCTGCTGACCGCCGGCCTGCCGCCGCACCTGGTGCTGGGCACCAACAAGCTCAGTTCGACCTTCGGCTCGGCCACCGCCAGTTTCACTTTCTACCGGCGCAAACTGTTTCATCCACGGCAATGGATGCACGCCATTGTCGGCACGCTGGTGGGCGCACTCACCGGTGCTGTGGTCGCTCATTACCTGCCGGCAGAATGGCTGAACAAGATGCTGCCGGTGATCGTTTTCGCCTGCGGTCTGTACCTGTTGTTCGGCGGCACACCAAAGGCGCCGCTGGACAGCGACGCACCGATCAAGAAGAAGTGGCAATCGAGCCAGGGCTTCAGCCTCGGTTTCTACGACGGCGTGGCCGGCCCGGGAACGGGAGCGTTCTGGACCGTCAGCAGCCTGCTGCTCTACCCCATCGACCTGGTCAAGGCCAGCGGCGTGGCACGCAGCATGAACTTCGTCAGCAACATCGCAGCGCTGTCGGTGTTCATATTTTCCGGGCAGGTGGACTGGATCATCGGCCTGAGCATGGGCCTGTCGGTGATGGTCGGCGCCTTCTTCGGCGCGCGCACCGCCATCAGCGGCGGTGCGAAATTCATTCGCCCGGTGTTCATCACCGTGGTGCTCGGCTTGACCGTCCGGTTAGCCTGGCAGCACTGGTTCAGCGTGGCCTAAGCGCCGCGCCACATAGACATCGATGAGGTAACGGGCAATCGAGCGAGACGCCGGCAACGGCGGCAGCTCGTGCACGTTGAACCACTGGGCGTCTTCGATCTCGTCTTCCTGACAGACAATCTCGCCGCCGGCGTACTCGGCGTGAAAACCGAGCATCATCGAATGCGGGAACGGCCAGCATTGACTGCCCATGTACTGGATGTTCTTGACCTCGATCTGCACCTCTTCGCGGACCTCGCGAATCAGGCAGTCCTCGGCCGACTCACCCGGCTCGGCAAACCCCGCCAACGTACTGTAGACCCCGGCGACAAAACGCGGCGAACGGGCCAGCAGAACTTCGTCGCCACGGGTCACCAGCACGATCATGCTCGGTGAAATGCGCGGATAGTGGCGTATATCACACGGCTCACAGTACATCGCCCGCTCACGCGGCACCTGGCTCATCACCTGTCCGCAATTGCCGCAAAAACGGTGTTCACGGGCCCAGGTGCCGATTTGCGCGGCGTAGCCGAGAACCTTGTAGACGGTGTGATCGCCCTCAAGCATGAACGCTCGCAGGCCTTTCCAGTTGCAACCCGGTACTTCGCTGTGACTGCTCAGCTCCAGCAGGTAGACCGGTTCGCCATCCAGGTGGCCGATGCCATGCTCGGCGAGAATCGACAGGTCCTGACGCTTGAGCCATTCCCGTGGAAACAGCGCGCCATTGTCATCGAACAAAAAGCCTTCGGGGCTGCGCGCCACGGCCCAGCCGCCGGGTTGATCGGTGTCCAGTACTGCGGTGGTCCAGCGTGAAATCATGGTTAATCAATCCAGAAATTCGGGTTTCTGTTTGCTCATATGGGCAGCCATGGCCACGCGCAGATCGGTGGATTGCAGCATGGCGGCGTTCCAGGTGGCGACGTATTCGAGGCCGTCGTCGATGCGATGGTCGCGCATGTAGCTGATCATCTCTTTGGTGCCAGTGACGGCAATCGGCGACTTGCTGGCGATTTCACGGGCAATGCCCATCACACCTTCAAGCAGGCTGGCGGTGTCGCTGTAGACGCGATTGACCAGGCCGATGGACCGTGCTTCGTCGGCGCCAAAGGTGCGACCAGTGTAAGCCAGTTCACGCAGCATGCCGTCACCGATTATCCGTGGCAAGCGTTGCAAAGTGCCTACATCGGCTGCCATGCCGATGTCGATTTCCTTGATGGAAAATTGCGCGTCCTCGGCGGCGTAACGCATGTCGCAGGCCGAGATCAGGTCGATGGCGCCGCCCAGGCAATAACCCTGAATCGCCGCCAGCACCGGTTTGCGGCAGTTGTCGACGGCATTGAAGGACGCTTGCAGCGTGAGGATCGTTCGTCGTAGCAGCCGTGCATTGCGGCTGACGTCCTTGCCCAACTCATTGAGCATACCGGCCATCATCATCAAGTCGATGCCCGAAGAAAAATGCTTGCCGGCGCCACTGAGTACCACCACCCGGACTTCATCGGTATCGTCGATCCACCGGAAAATCTCGATGATCTCGCTCCAGAACGCGGCGTTCATCGAATTGATCTTTTCCGGGCGGTTGATCTGCACATGGGCGATGTTATCGGCCAGTTCGACGCTGAAGGCGGTGTATTGAGACATGGCAGTGATCCTTTACCGGGGCAGAAATGAGGCCCGAACTATAACAAGGCATCCGTGCCGGCAGTAAGGCAGCGGTTCGGCCAAATGCGGGACTGTTCCGGGTTTTGTGGTGTCTGGACGGGACTCTTCGCGGGCAAGCCTCGCTCCTACAGGGGAATGGTGTCGGATACATAACACCCGTAGGAGCGAGGCTGCCCGCGAAGGCCACACCGCCGATCCAACTGCCCTTCACCGCCACAAACGCAGTCATTTCATCAAACCGCCTTAGCGCTCCAGCAAACTTGTCACTATGCTTGCACCGGACTTTCCAAGGAGGAACCCGCCCATGCCAATCTCTTCACGAGCAGCCCTGCTGGTTATCGACGTACAGAGCGACTTCATTCCCGGTGGTCAACTGCCGGTGCCGGAGGGTGACCTGATCGTGCCCTTGATCAACCAGCTCGGGCGCCAGTTCAAGCAGGTCATCATTGCCCAGGACTGGCATCCGCCCGGCCATGCCTCGTTCGCTTCCAGCCACCCTGGGCGCAAACCTTACGACGTGATTCAGTTGCCTTACGGTGAACAAACGCTTTGGCCTGAGCATTGCGTACGGGCCACACCCGGCGCCGAGTTCCACGCGGAACTGGACCTGCCCCACGCCCAACTGATCATCCGCAAGGGCTGCAACCCGGACATCGACAGTTATTCGGCGTTTCTGGAAGCGGATCGAACCACCACCACAGGCTTGGCCGGGTATCTTAAAGAACGCGGCATCGACACGGTTTACATGGTCGGGCTGGCACTGGATTTCTGCGTGATGTTTTCTGCACTGGATGCGCGGGCGGCGGGGTTCAATGCGTTTGTGGTGATGGATGCGTGTCGGGCGATTGATCTGGATGGATCGCTGGCGGCGGCAATTGACCGGATGCAGGTGGCTGGGGTCGGGTTGATTCCATCAACCGAAATACTCGGCTGAACGCTCAACAATCTGTGACTGGTGATTCCCTGTGACGAGGGGGCTTGCCCCCGTTGGGTCGCGAAGCGGCCCCCTACATTTCTTCAGTCACATCACGGGGGGACAGGATTGGCGACTGCTTCGCAGCCGAACGGGGGCAAGCCCCCTCGCCACAGAGACGGTGAAAGAATTCAAACAGGTGTCGGTAACCACAACCGGAACCGCGCGCCCCCCAGCGGCGAAGCTTGCGCGGTGAGTGTGCCGCTCTGTGCTTCCAGCGCCCGGCGGCTGATTGCCAGCCCCAGACCAAACCCGCCCGTTGCGCGATCCCGGCTGCGGTCCAGCCGATAAAACGGCTCGAAAATCCGCTCCCGCTCTTCTTCCGGAATGCCGATGCCATCGTCATCCACCCAGATCTCACAGCCCTTGGGGCACACCTGCACGCCGATCTGAATCCGTTTTTCGCAGTACCGCATGGCGTTGCGCAGCAGGTTCTGGATCGCCCGAGCGGTCAAGCGCGGGTCCAGTGAGAAGCGTTCGAGCTGGCCGTTAAGCAGCACATCGATCACGATTTGCGGTGACTCAAGCTCTTCATCGACGCTGCCCAAAATGCTGTCGATGAACTCATCCAGCGACACATCGACCTGTTCCGGCAGCTGCCCCGGGTTTTGCAAACGGCTGTAAGACAGCAATTCCAGCACCAGCTCATCCAGTTCACGAATGTGCGCGACCAGGCCTTGCAGACGTTCACGGCTGGTGGGCGGCAAGTCATCGGACAGCGCCAGGGCCAGGCCGAAATCCAGCCGCGTCAGTGGCGTGCGCAGTTCGTGGGACACGGCGTTGAGCAGATCGCGTTGCTGGTTGAGGAGGTTTTCGATGTCGCCAGCCATGGTGTCGAACACGTGGGCCAGGCTACCGATGTTGGAGCTGGGGGAAATCTGCGTGCGCTCGCTCAAGTGGCCCTTGCCGAAGCGTTCGGCGGTGCCTTTGAGGCGTTCCAGGTCGCGCCAGTGCGGGCGCAACCACAGCAACAGACAGGCGAGCATGGTCGCGCCGATCAGCACGTTGATGCTCCAGTACAACCAACTGACGTCCGTCGGGTCCGGCGGCACGACCATCTTCACGACCAGTTGCTCGTTCAACGGCGCCACGGCCAAGGTGCGCCAGCCCCAATCGCCGATGCGCACGACGTTTTCCCCGCGCTGCAAGCGCGCACGTTCATCCAGCGTAAATTCGGCGTCATCGTTACGGGCCAGCACAATGTCCAGCGGCTGGAATTCCTTGTCCATTTCGTCTGCCAGCGCCGGCCACTGCTCAATAGGCACCGCGCGAAACTGCTTGACGATCAGCGTTTGCAAACCTCGGGAGTAGTCGAGGTTGTAGGTGACAAAACGCTCATGGAAAACCTGGATCACCAGGTCCGGCACCAGGTAGATCGCCGCACTGAACGAGACAATGGTCACCAGATAGAGGCGAAACAGGATTCTGAACATCGACTCAGCATTCCCATTCGGAGCGGCTGAACAGGTAGCCCTTGCCCCACACGGTCTTGATCTTGCGCGCCTCGCCAGCATGGTCGTCGAACTTGCGCCGCAACTTGGAGATCGCGACGTCCACCGAGCGGTCGGTGCCGTTGAATTCGATACCGCGCAAGCGTTGCAGAATCTGGTCGCGGCTCAGTACTTCGCCGGCATGCCGGGCCAGCACCACCAGCAAGTTGTATTCACCGCTGGACAGCTCGACCAGTTGCTCGCGCCAGGTCACGGTGCGCTCAGACAGGTCGATGCACAGATTGCCCATGAGAATGCGGTCGTTGGCGGTCATCGGTTCGCTGAGGCTGCTGCGGCGCAGCAAGGTGCGCACCCGGGCCAGCAACACCCGTGGTTCGCAAGGTTTGGTGACGTAGTCGTCGGCGCCCATTTCCAGGCCCAGCACCTGATCGTGGCTGTCATCGCGGGCGGTGAGCATCAGGATTGGCAAAGTCGCCGAATCGGCTCGCAGCAAGCGGCAGACCTGCAAACCGTCGAGCCCCGGAAGCATCAGATCGAGAATCACCAGGTCCGGAGGATTGAGCCGCGCCCGTTCGCGCACATGATCGCCACGGCTGATCACACTGACGCAATAGCCGTTGCGTTCCAGGTAGCTGGCAATCAGTTCGGAGAGCGCGGAGTCGTCTTCGACCAGGAGGATGTTGGGCATGGGGTGTTTCCAGAAAGTGCTGTGGTGACTGGCGAGGCCTCATCGCGGGCAAGCCCGCTCCCACAGGGATTTGATGTGGACACAGATTTTGTGAACATCACCGACCACTGTGGGAGCGGGCTTGCCCGCGATAGCGGTACATCTGTCGCAATAAATTTCAAGGCGCCAAGGATATACGCCCTCACGCCCGCGCGAACAAAACCCTTACACAATTTCACACAGCACCTACAAAGCTTCACCGCTACCCTCGTCGGCCCCCCGTAGGATACGGGGGTCAATATTGGGGTATTTACATGTCAAAGAATCTGCTTGCCCGGCTCAGCCTGATTGCACTGGCATTGACGCTGAGCGCTTGTGACCAGTCCTCGACCGCCGAAGAACAGGCGCCGCTAGCCACCGTGCGGGTTGAAACCGTCGAAGCCCGGCCGCTGTCGATCAGCAGCGAGCTGAGCGGGCGGATTGTCGCGCCACGCATCGCCGAAGTGCGCGCCCGAGTCGCCGGCGTGGTGTTGCAGCAGGCCTTCCGTGAAGGCAGCGACGTAAAAAAAGGCGCCGTTCTCTTCCGTATCGACCCGGCGCCTTTCAAGGCCGACCTGGACAGCGCCGAAGCCGCACTGCGCAAGGCCGAAGCCAATGCATTCCAGGCCAGATTGCAGGAACAGCGCTACGCCCAGTTGATCGAAGGCAACGCCATCAGCGGTCAGGACTATGACAACGCCCGGGCCAATGTCCGGCAGACCGCCGCCGATGTCGCCGCCAACAAAGCCGCCGTGGAGCGGGCGAAACTGAACCTGGGTTATGCCACCGTTACCGCGCCGATTTCCGGACGCATCGGCCGAGCGCTGGTGACCGAAGGCGCGCTGGTCGGGCAGAACGAAACCACGCCGCTGGCACTGATTCAGCAGTTGAACCCGATCCACGCTGACCTGACGCAATCGACCCGTGAACTCAACGACCTGCGCCGCGCGTTCCGTTCCGGCCAGTTAAAGGAAGTGGGCCAGGGCCAGGCCAAAGCCACCTTGATTCAGGACGACGGCAGCCTCTACCCGCTACCGGGCAAGTTGCTGTTCACCGACATCACGGTCGACCCGGGCACCGGCCAGATCATTCTGCGCAGCGAGTTCCCCAACCCGGACCTCGACTTGCTGCCGGGCAGCTTCGTTCGCGTGCGTCTGGAGCAAGCGTTCAATCAGCAAGGCATCAGCGTGCCGCAACGGGCCATCCAGCGTGACAGTGCCGGCATCGCCCAAGTGCTGGTGCTCGACGCCGAACAGCGCGTCGGCCAGCAACCGGTCGAACTGGGCGCGGTGCAGAACGATCGCTGGATCGTCACCCATGGCCTCAAGCCCGGCGACCGCATTGTCACTGAAGGCCTGCAACATGCGCGCCCCGGTGAAAAAGTCCAGATAGATGACACCCCTCTTCCCCTTGCCCAGGTTTCTGGTCAGTAAGCAGGACGCTTTTTATGCCGCAGTTCTTTATCGACCGCCCGGTGTTCGCCTGGGTGATCGCCTTGTTCATCCTGCTGGCCGGTGCGCTGGCCATTGTGCAGTTGCCGGTGGCGCAGTACCCGAACGTTGCGCCGCCGAAAGTCGAAATCTATGCCACCTACCCCGGCGCATCGGCGCAGACCGTGGACGAAAGCGTGGTCAGCCTGATCGAGGAAGAGCTCAACGGCGCCGACCATCTGCTGTATTTCGAATCCCAGAGCAGCCTCGGCAGTGCCACCATCACCGCGACTTTCCAACCAGGCACTGACCCGGAAATGGCGCAGGTCGACGTGCAAAACCGCCTCAAAGTAGTCGAGTCGCGCTTGCCGCAAGCGGTGACTCAGCAAGGCTTGCAGGTGGAGAAAGTCTCCGCCGGTTTCCTGCTGCTGATCACCCTCACCTCCAGCGATGGCAAGCTCGACGACGTGGCGCTCAGCGATTACCTGGCGCGCAACGTGATGAACGAGATCAAGCGTCTGGACGGCGTCGGCAAGGCCCAGTTGTACGGTGCCGAACGGGCGATGCGGATCTGGATCGATCCGCGCAAGTTGATCGGATTCAACCTGACCCCGGCCGATGTCAACGCCGCCATCGTTGCGCAAAATGCCCAGGTTTCGGCGGGCAGCATCGGCGACTTGCCAACCCGCACCACCCAGGAAATCACCGCGACCATTCTGGTCAAAGGTCAGCTGTCGACACCCGAAGAATTCGCCGGCATCGTCCTCAAGGCCAATCCTGACGGCTCCACGGTGCGCATCGGCGATGTGGCGCGGGTCGAGATCGGCAGTCAGGAATATCAGTTTTCCACGCGGCTGAACGGCAAACCGTCGACCGCCGTCAGCGTGCAACTGTCGCCAGGCGCCAATGCCCTGAGCACCGCGACGCTGGTACGGGCGAAGATGGACGAACTGGCGCGCTACTTCCCGGCCGGCGTGGAATACAAGATTCCGTACGACACTTCGCCCTTCGTCAAAGTCTCGATTACCAAGGTGGTCTACACCCTCATCGAGGCGATGGTGCTGGTGTTTGCGGTGATGTTCCTGTTCCTGCAAAACATTCGCTACACGCTGATCCCGACCCTGGTGGTGCCAGTCGCGCTGATGGGCACTTTCGCGACCATGCTCGCACTGGGCTTCTCGATCAACGTGCTGACCATGTTCGGCATGGTGCTGGCCATCGGCATTCTGGTGGACGACGCGATTGTGGTGGTGGAGAACGTCGAGCGGATCATGGCCACCGAAGGCCTGTCGCCCAAGGACGCGACGCGCAAGGCGATGAAGCAGATCACCGGGGCGATCATCGGCATTACCCTGGTGCTGGTGGCGGTGTTCATTCCGATGGCGTTCATGCAGGGCTCGGTCGGGGTGATTTACCAGCAGTTCTCGCTCTCCATGGCCACGTCGATCCTGTTCTCGGCGTTCCTCGCCCTGACCTTGACCCCGGCGCTGTGTGCGACGCTGCTCAAGCCAATTGCTCAGGGTGAACATCACGCCAAGGGCGGCTTCTTCGGCTGGTTCAACCGGCGCTTCGAACAACTGACCGAGCGTTATCAGGGCTGGGTCGCCTATGCACTGAAACGCACCGGGCGTTACCTGTTGATCTACGGCGTGCTGCTGATCGGTCTGGGGCTGTGCTTCAGTCGTCTGCCCTCCTCGTTCCTGCCGGTGGAAGACCAGGGTTACACCATCACCGACATCCAGCTTCCACCCGGCGCGAGCAAGAATCGCACGGTGCAGGTGGTCGAGCAGATCGAAGCACACAACGCCACCGAACCGGGCGTCGGCGACAGCACGGTGATTCTCGGTTTCAGCTTCTCCGGCAGCGGGCAGAACGCCGCACTGGCGTTTACCACGCTCAAGGATTGGTCGGATCGGGGCAGCGACGACTCGGCGAGTTCGATTGCCGACCGCGCCAACATCGCGCTCAGTCAGATCAAGGATGCCATGGCCTTTGCGGTCCTGCCGCCGCCGGTCGATGGCCTCGGCACTTCCAGTGGTTTCGAGTTCCGCCTGCAGGACAGGGGCGGCCTTGGCCATGCCACGCTGATGCAGGCGCGCAGCCAATTGCTGGCCGCTGCCGAGAAGAGCCCGGTCTTGATGAACGTGCGCGAAAGCGCCTTGGCCGAAGCGCCGCAGGTGCAACTGGAAGTCGACCGCAAGCAAGCCAACGCCTTGGGCATTTCGTTTGCCGACATCGGCAACGTGCTGTCCACCGCCGTGGGGTCGGCCTACATCAACGACTTTCCCAATCAGGGACGGATGCAGCGAGTGGTGGTCCAGGCTGAAGGCGATCAGCGCAGTCAGGTCGACGACCTGCTGAAGATTCACGTGCGCAACAACGGCGAGAATATGGTGCCGTTGTCGGCTTTCGTTCGGGCCAACTGGACCCAGGGCCCGGCGCAATTAACCCGTTACAACGGCTACCCGGCCATCAGCATTTCCGGCGAACCGGCGCCCGGCTACAGCACTGGCGAAGCCATGGCGGAAATCGAGCGATTGGTGGCGCAAGGGCCGGCGGGATTGGGGCAGGAATGGACCGGGCTGTCGTTGCAGGAACGTTTGTCCGGCAGTCAGGCACCGATTCTGCTTGGGCTGTCGTTGCTGATCGTGTTCCTGTGCCTGGCGGCGCTGTACGAGAGTTGGTCGATTCCGACCTCGGTGTTGCTGGTGGTGCCGCTGGGTGTGCTCGGCGCGGTACTGGCCGTGACGTTGCGCGGGATGCCCAACGATGTGTTCTTCAAGGTCGGGCTGATCACCATCATTGGCCTGTCGGCGAAGAACGCGATCCTGATCATCGAATTCGCCAAGAGCCTGTACGACGAAGGTCACGACCTGATCGACGCCACCCTGCAAGCCGCACGCTTGCGCCTTCGGCCGATTGTCATGACGTCACTGGCATTCATCCTTGGCGTGGTGCCATTGGCGATTGCCACCGGGGCCAGCTCGGCGAGCCAGCAAGCCATCGGCACCGGCGTGATCGGCGGGATGATCACCGCGACCCTGGCAGTGGTGTTTGTCCCAGTCTTCTTCGTCGTCGTGATGAAACTGGTGCGCAAGCGCCACAAAAACATCTAAGCCACAACACATCCCCTGTAGGAGCGAGGCTTGCCCGCGAAGGCGGTGCGTCAGTCGACATTAATGTTGAATGTGACGGCCTCTTCGCGGGCAAGCCACGCTCCTACAAGGGATTATCGTTGTGGTCACAACCTGGGCTAAGGTGTTTAGACACCCAGGCCCATCGAGTTCCCATGCCTCTACTCGCCCGCACCCACCCTCGCCTGTCCGCCGCTGCCACCCTTGGCGTCGCGGTGGGCATTCTGGCTCCGGCCGACTCGATCATCAGCAAAATCCTCATCGGCTGGAACACCGGGGTCTGGACCTATCTGATGCTGATGCTCTGGCTCACCATGCGAGCCAAAGCGCCGGATGTGCAACGCATTGCCGAGGTCGAAGACGAAAACGCCGGTCTGGTGCTGTTTGTTGTATGCATCGCCGCGTTGGCGAGCCTGGCGACCATCGCCTTTGAACTGGCCGGCAGCAGGGACCTGGAAACGACCCGCAAACTGTTGCACTACGGCTTTACGGCATTGACCGTGATCGGTTCATGGCTGCTGATCGGGGTGATTTTCAGCGTGCACTACGCCCGTCTGTTCTACACCTTGGGCGGCAAAGACCCCGCTCTGCGTTTTGCTGAAGGCCTGACAACGCCCAACTACTGGGACTTCCTATATTTCTCTTTCACCATCAGCGCGGCGGTCCAGACGTCCGATGTCGGCGTGGCGACTCGGGATTTGCGCAAGATTGTCCTGGCGCAGTCGCTGATCGGCTTTCTGTTCAACACGGCCATTCTCGGGTTTTCGATCAACATCGCGGCGGGACTGTTCAACTGATCCCTGCACAAACGTTCTAGCCATCACCCTCGGCGCGGGCGCAGCTGCGGGTATTAACGTTGACTATCATTTTTTTTGCGTTTCTCTTCCATGCCTGACAAGTTGGGCATGGCTGGGAACCCGTACCCGCCTACACCTGGATACACCACTAAAACGACAACGACTCAACCAACTCCTCGCCAATTGAACCGCTTGCACAAATTAAAAAATATATAGACGATCCATGTCCGGCGTTGAGGTGTCACGCCAAATAACGCACAAAAATTACCCGCTGTAAACTGTCAACTCTGACAGTTTACAGCCAGACCTATTAACGGTTTGATACCTCATCCCGATAGTAGTCTTTATAGAGCGGGATACTTTGTGATGACTATGGAGACCACCTTGATGATCATGAAAAAACCCAACACCAGACAGGCCGCCCGAGCTGGAGTTTGCGAAGGAAAATTGAATAGCTCCGAGGATTTCAAGGCAGGATTGGTTGAGCTCTCTCTGGAGCAATACGAGCCACCGCATGGTGAGGCCTACCGCATGTTTGCCCGTCAACGCAGTCAGCAGGGGTCGGCTACGAAAGAAATCATTCTTTCTTTCACCAAAGGTTCTGCTGATGGCACTTACGATCTGACACCTGATGCGTCCGCTGTCAGGCTCACGTTCATAGATAGCGATGAGAATTCTACAAATATCTACATGCAAGTCAGTGGAAAAGCGGAATTGAGCGTTGATCAAAACACTGGTGTTTTCAGTGGTAAACTGAAAGATGTAATTGTTGAATATCGAGTCGATGAAACACCGGTCCAGCTAACCATTAATGTGGAGTTCGAAGCCATCAACAATCGCGTCAGGTACACGCCCCCCCAACAGCGCAACCGCGCCGCCTGATGACGGGGGGCATGAAGTAAAAAAGGAAGCCCAGGCTTCCTTTTTTACAATCATTCAATCTTTTTACCACTCGTAACGACCGCCGATATTGATGCCCAACGGTTGTTCGATGTTCCGGCCATTACTGTATTCAAAATCAGCATGCACATGGAAGTTATTGGTCAATGCCATGGCAACACCGGTCGCCAACTCCGTCCGTGACCCGGACAGGTCATTGTTGAATACGTTGTTGTTGACCTGGACTTCGTTGTTTTTGGCAAACTCATGAGCCCAGGCCGCACGCAGGTAAGGCTGCAGGACCCGACCCTTTTCCAGTTCGATACTGCGACCAACCGTTGCGCCGGCCTTGCCGATAAGGGAGCGCATACGATCCCCTTCAGCTTGCAGGTCATTGTCGAGGGAAAAGTCTTTGCCCTGAACCACGACCGCAGACCATTGGGTGAAGGGCTCAACGAAGTACCCGTTGCCAAGGGGCAGATGACGACCCACCTCGATCGATCCGCCAAGACCGGTGTTGTCATAGTCGCCTTTAGCCCGCTTTCCGTCGCTCAGCCCGACTTTCGCTTCGTTACGGAAGCGGTTGGCTTTCAATACGCCGTCAAAGTAAAAACCGGAGCGCGGATCGAGCCAGGTTGCGTACGCGCCCAAATAGTAGCTGTCGACACGCCCTGAGGTACCCGCATCAAGATTGAGGTCTGATTTACTGTGTCCCGCCATCGCTCCCACTAACCATTGGCCGTCGTCAATCGGCAGCGGTGCGTCGGCTCCCAGGGTAAAACCTTGTTGGGTTTGCTGGTAACCGACGCCAGAGCCATCGGCCACATTGTATTTGTTGCCATAGGTGCGGCCCCAGGCTCCGGCGCGCCCTCCATTGAAACGCAGTTCCCCCATGCGAGTACGCAATGAGGTCAACTCGCCGAGCCATATTGTCGAGGGGGTGTTGAACAGGGCGAGAACTGAACGTGCGCCCGGGCTGACCGTTCGAGTGCTGGGGTCAAGTACCCAATCATTGCCACTTTTTGTCAGACCGTAAGAGTAGGTACCCAGATCGACAGCACGGGTCATGAAGAACTGTGCATCTCCTCCTGCTGTCTGGACGACGCGGATAGGCTGTCCGGTGGCAGGGTCAACTCCACTGCTCGCAATCACCAACTCGTGCGTACCACTGGCGTTACCGGTGACATTCAACAAGTCGGTCTGGCCGGTGGCGAAATCGGTTCCCATCAAAAACCGGCCGCTACCGGACAGCGAAGTGACATTCAGTTGATAGAACGCGTCGTTGGCGCCGAATACCACCGACCCGCCATGGTTAAGCGTGAGTTGATCAATGCTGCCGTCAGCCGCCATTACCCAACTGGAACCGTCGTTGATAGTGGCGCTGGACACGTTTTCCAAACGTCCAGTCAAGGTGGAACTGTCTTGCAGCGTCAAATGAGTCGTACTGCCCTGCTCCGTAACGATGTTACCCGTCAGATGGCTGTCGTTGACGAACAGAGAAGTAATCGCTCCGCCTCTTACATCCAACAACGTCCCGTTGCCGGCAAGCAAATGAGATTGGGTCAATGAAACAGTTGCTGTCGAGTTTGAAGTGTTGGCAAAGTCGACCAGAATTGCCGAACTGGTTTGCCCCTGAACCGTGGCGTTATCCAGATTCAGTACTGCGGGCTGGACTTCATTAGGGTCAAGATCGATCACTACACCCTCTTTCCCACCGATGATCCAGCTGCTCTTGGCTGATGCCTGGCCGCTACGCAGTCGAAGCCCGTAACTTGTGGCGCCGGTGCCCATAAGCGTTGAATCGACAAGATCCAGCGTACTGAAAGCACTGACCAGTGCGCCACCAAGGTTACCGCTGATTGTGCTATTGCCTACCGTAACCTTGGAGCCTATTTGGGTAGTGAAGTCACGAACCGCCTGGAGCCCTATACGATTACTCGTGATAGTACTTTTGTCGATCGTTGCATCGCTGTTGCTCAGAAGAACAGCGGCCAATCCGCCAGTACCTGAAACGGTGGCGCCGTTCAGGTAAACCGTTGACCCATTGCGGGCCGATATCTGCTGGGTGGTACTGCCAACATTTACGTTGAGGATAGAACTATCAGAGTTGATCGCGAGCGTTTGTGCACCATTGACCGTTAACGTAGCGCCCTGGCTAAGGTCCCAACGTTCCGGTGCTCCACCACTGACGATTTCCTCTCTTCCGACAACGGGCGCTGCAGATGCCGATGAAATAAAAAACGACAGCAGCGATGTGCTTAAAATTGCATAACTGATTGTACCGTTCGAATTGAGTGTCAATGTTCTCCACATACCTGATCACCTACCTGATTAAAGCTTGAGCACTGGCGTTCCGAACGACCAGCCGATTGAGGGCTGGCAGACTACCCGGCGGTTACAAAAATCTATGTAGGATTAATCCTTATATACCGGTGAATATTCCTCACATCCTTTTGTTTGAAGGATTTCACTGCCAAAAAGGTGCGGCGAGTTCTCCAGCCTCGCCGCCCCTTGATCTGATTTCTATTTAGGGGGTCGGTATAACAAACTCTTCGCAGTAGCGACCCTCACTGTCATCCAGGTCCAACTCACGGATCGCCGCTGCCGAGTCGGGCGTAGGATTATTCCCTGCCCCTCCGCGCGAAATAGAATAAGTAACATGACCCAATGCCTGGTGTGCAGGTTTGAAGTCTTCCTCGTAATCGCCTATTTCAATAACAACCCCCTCTGTAGGGAATGCACCCGATATTGGATACGTAGCCACAGCATCTGTATCTGGAATGGGTGTAGCTGGATCATCTTTGGGATACGCTACGTAATTCACTGTAATAGTCTCACCATCCACCGTGTATGTGTTTGGCAATATACGCACTAGCAAATTCCTCCTTTCAGTGCCATCCCCCGGATTCGTTGCGGTAGGGAAATTCAGAGTCGCGCATCCGATTCTTCTCGCGGGGCCAGCAAGATTCAATATTTCCGGCGCCACCATTTGAATCGGAAAGGGTTCTACAGGAATATCCCGCGGGTCGGACTCATTCCGATTAGTCCCCGAGGACGTATACAACTCATAGCGTAATTTCTTTGTTCCAGGTTCCTGCGCTTCAACTATATTCCAAGGCAGGTTTCTGGAAATGGTTGTACCTTCTTGCCCCGTCGTCAGGACAATGGGAGATGCAAACTTTACGTTGTCATAAAAGAGATCGATAAACCAGCCTTCTTCTGTCGGAGGTGTCGCAAAAACATCAATGTGGGCTTGTATGCCAGTATCACCGAAATCTGCTTCCAATATTGTGTTGATACTCCCTTTTGTCGTGGTCAACCTGGGGGGGTCCATCACGTCCGGACCGATGCGTGAAATATCCACATCAATATCGACTTCAGCGCGAGCGAGTTCGTTGACACGACGGAACATTTTGAAACTCACGGTTGTGCGAACGATACCATCTGTATCGCCATACACTTGTTCGACGAGATCGGCAGCTGCATGAAATGTCAGCTCAGTGTTAGTCCCTACTCGCTGCTCTGTCCCCACCGGCTGCCCTCCCCAATAACCGACGATCGTGTCGCTTGGTGCATTCGGCGTGGGAACTTTTACTTTGAACTCTACACCCTGTGGAAGAGTTTGAACGTCCTTGTAATCGATTAGACCGTCGCCATTCTCGCCATTCTCGCCATTGGCCAACGTCACAATTGGCGGGAAAACCGTGGTGGGATCGGGATTTGGTGTATGGGCCACAGTGCGCGGGCTGGAGTTTGATCGACGCGCGACATTACCCGCCGCGTCTTCTGCTACATACATCAGCAGGTTGACACCGTCAGCAGCATTTGTAAAAACAGCCACAGGAATTTCAGCTTCCTGGCTTGCTGACAATGGTGCATTATAAACAGGAGTGTCCCGTGACGGATCGGGCGTCGGACCAAAGTAGAACTTGTAGATATCACTTGCCAAGTAATTTGTTGCCGGGATGGCTGGCTTGACAATGATAACGGTCTTGCCGTCGAGATAATCATCATTAATTGGGTCGTCTGGTGACGGACCGTCAGGCCAAGTAGGGGCGCCCGGCGTACGGTCAGAGGCCGGATTCTTTACTTTATAAGGGTAGGTTCGGTCAATAGCGAAAGTGGCAATGGCGGACGCCACATCGTTCGTACCACCGGCCGAATAAATGTATCGAAACTCCCATTCAGTCGGGGTTTCGGGCTCGAGTTCTTCTTTCAAAAAACTTTGCGGAATTTTGAAGGGCTCGTTCCAGTCTCGATCGGTTACTGGACCCAATTCTATATATACATCCGGAGGCGGGAAGATATCTATCCATGGACCGGGAACGGTTTCTTTTTTACGAATTTGCGGTCGTAGAAAATCCTCATCATCTTCAAGTGGCGGCTTTCCAACAAGATAATCCAGATCTGCCGAAAGGTATCGGGTATGGATCCGCAGATCGCCAGGAATATCCTGTCCTGGAAAAGTGGCCTTGACAGGCGGGTCAGCACGCACGTTATCTACCGAGGTTTCTGTTTGAGATGCTGTTTCCCTGGACAGTTCGGCCCGCTCAACTATTGCGCTCATAATCGTCTCCACATATAAAAGTTAGATAGCGCAACGATAAATAACAAACTGCTCGCCAGTTGCGCCCACACCATCTTTATCTACTTAACAACACTGCAACTTACATCGATAAACCTACAAACACCCCTCCAGCGCTGAAACTTCCATCTCTTGCTGACTTTTCAACACCCTACTTTGCAAGTCATTGTTCAAGGCCCGCATGGAAGGTCGTCACCCGGTATAATTCTGTCAATTCTGGCCAGTGCTGTTTTTGACACACCTACAAGCCTGGCTCCACGATATATTTCATAAACAAGGGTGGCGGAAGCATTCTCCTCCATCGGTTTTATATGTGTGCTGTAGGGTTCAACTACGAGCTCATATCCTTCCCGAATATCTTTATCGCTCAAATTTTGGCGTACATTGACCCAGCGCGCAGAAACAATTTCGGGGCCACTACCATTCGGCGAGGAATACCCTTTCCATGTAACCTCGCATCTATCGCCAACTTTAAATAATGTGAGCGGCGGAACAACAATATGTATACCAAACCATATTGGCGGCTCGGTGTTGCAATTATAATAGCCCTCATAATTTTTATATAAAAAACGAGGCACTTCAACATCTTCCTGTATTGGAGCGTGATCTATTGTCAGTTTACGGCGATATGAAGATGATGGGTTATCGGCCGTATCAAGCAACTCATACCACAACTCCCCGACGCCATTATTTAGCAGGTATTGCGGACCAATATGAATAATAAACTCAGGCTTCATGTCCGCCGGAGTATAAGTATTTGGTATCACTACAGGTTCTTGTCCGGGTTGCTCAAAGAGAACCGTCAAAATGTCCCGTTCCCCCGGCTCCGTCGCCGGTTCCTTCCATAAAGGTACGATCACATCAACACCTGTGAGCAGCAATGGAAGTGGAATATGACCCTCCGGATCAACATCGGGATCATCTACACCTTCAACTTTTGGCGCATCGAATGTCAGAGGTTTATTGGGCGCCATGTCGCAAGTCCTTTGATGGTCACAGAATTATTCGTTGGTACTGAAAGAAATTAAGCGCCTAGTTCAGTGGTGTGGCTACTGTCATATCTGACAGGTAATGCTACCGTTTGTCGGTTTTTTCCTACGCAGTAGGATGTCCCGGGCTTGACGCATCCTCGCGAATGATGTTTTCTGAAACCGGTTTCATAGCCAGCCTGCACAAACTCCAATAACAAGGTTGAAAACCGTGAACGACTTCTCCGCCGCCCAACGCAGCCGCGTGACCATGCTCGACGTCGCCGAACATGCAGGCGTGTCCAAAGCCAGCGTCTCGCGCTTCATCGGCGATGACCGCGCCCTGCTCTCCGATGCCATCGCCCTGCGCATCGAGCAGGCGATCAGCGAATTAGGCTATCGCCCGAACCAGATGGCCCGCGGCCTGAAACGTGGGCGGACTCGCCTGATCGGCATGTTGGTGGCGGATATCCGTAACCCTTATTCGATTGCCGTGATGCACGGGGTGGAAACCGCTTGCCGTCAGCACGGCTATAGCCTGGTGGTGTGCAACACCGATCGCGATGACGAGCAAGAGCGTCAACACCTGGCGTTGCTGCGCTCGTACAACATCGAAGGCTTGATCGTGAACACCCTCGGCCATCACCGGGATGAACTGCGCGAATTGCATCAGGAAATGCCGATGGTGCTGGTGGATCGCAAGGTCGAGCAGCTCGAGAGCGATCTGGTGGGGCTGGATAATCCGGCCGCTGTCGAGATGGCCGTTGCCCACCTTGAAGAGCGCGGTTATCGCGATGTGCTGATGGTCACCGAGCCGTATGACGGCACCAGTTCGCGGATCGAGCGGGTCAGCAGTTTCAAGGCGCAGATCGAGCGGCGTCCGGCGCTCTCGGGGGCTGTGGTCGAAACCGGCGGCGATCTGACCGATCGTTTGAAAGCCTTTCTGCAAACGCCTGGCGCGGGCCCGAAAGCGCTGTTTTGCGCCAACGGTATCGCCGCGCTGGCCAGTACTCATTCGTTGCGGGAGTTGAAGTGCAACCTGTTTGAGGATGTCGGCCTGATTGCCCTGGATGATCTGGATTGGTATCCGCTGGTGGGGAGCGGGATTACCGCCCTCGCCCAGCCGACGGCGGAGATGGGTGCGAGTGCGTTTGAGTGTTTGCTCAAGCGGCTGCGTGGGGATGACGGGCCGGTGCGGAACCTGGATTTTCCGGCGCGGTTGATAGTGCGGGGGTCGACCCTGGGGAATCTTCGGTGAATGTTCGGGCCCCTTCGCGGGCAAGCCTCGCTCCTACAGGTTTTGTGTACGCCACAGATCCCTGTAGGAGCGAGGCTTGCCCGCGAAGAGGCCCCAAAGACCACCCCACAACTCACATCAATATTTTTTTGACCAAAAATGAAACCGGTTTCAGAGGTGAATAACAATGAACAAACCACCCGTTTCCATCAGCCTGTCCAGCTACGGCGCCGACCTCGTCCGCCAACGCGGCCAGGGCAGTTTTGTCGAGGTGCTGTCCGCTGCGGGCGCCACGCACATTGAATGGCGCGAAGAGCTGCTGACACTCGAAGTCCCCACGCAATTGGCCAGCGCCACGCAATCCCGGGGCCTGGAAAGCATCTATTCCTCACCGATGGAATTGTGGCGGGCCGGGCAATCGGCCCCCAATCCTGAGCTGGTCCCGACCCTGAAACGTGCCGAGTCATTCGGCGCCCAATGGCTGAAAGTCTCCCTGGGCTATTTCACCGACAACAATGATCTGCAAACACTAGCGCTGCAGTTGCAACAGAGCCCGGTGCAGCTGCTGGTGGAGAACGATCAGACCTTGCACGGCGGCCGAATCGAACCCTTCCTGCGTTTCTTCGCCGACGTCGAGCAGCACAACCTGCCGATCAAAATGACCTTCGACATCGGCAACTGGCAATGGCAGGACCAGTCCGCCGCCAACGCCGCGCGGCTGCTCGGTCGATACGTCGGCTATGTGCATTGCAAAGCCGTGGCACGGCGGGCCGACGGCAAACTGGTGGCGGTGCCGCCGTCTGCGAGCGACCTGCATCTGTGGTGCCGACTGCTACGGCATATGGATCACGGCGTGATGCGCGCGGCGGAGTATCCACTGCAAGGCGATGACCTGGTGCAGTTGACCACCGAGCATGTCGCCGCCCTCGCCCGCCTCGGTCAATCCCGCCTGGAGCCTGCTCATGTCTGAGATCGATATTCTGTCGTTCGGCGAAACCATGGCGATGTTCGTCGCCGAGCAGAACGGTGAACTGGCTGACGTCGGCCAATTCCACAAGCGCATTGCCGGGGCCGACAGTAATGTCGCCATTGGCTTGTCGCGGTTGGGTTTTAACGTCGCCTGGCTGAGCCGGGTTGGCGCGGACTCGCTCGGCAGGTTCGTCATCGATACGCTGGAAAAACAAGGGCTGGATTGCAGCCATGTCGACATCGACCCGGCGCACCCTACCGGTTTTCAGCTCAAGTCCCGCAGCGACGATGGCAGCGATCCGATTGTCGAGTATTTCCGCCGTGGCTCGGCCGCCAGTCATTTGTCGGTGCAATCCATTGCCCCGCAACTGCTCGAGGCCAGGCACTTGCACGCCACGGGCATTCCCCCGGCGCTGTCGGAAGCGGTCCGGGAAATGTCTTTCGAGCTGATGACCCGCATGCGCAATGCCGGGCGCAGCGTGTCGTTCGACCCCAACCTGCGCCCGAGTCTGTGGGCCAGCGAGCAACAGATGATCCGCGAGATCAACCGCCTCGCCGCCCTCGCCCATTGGGTGCTGCCGGGTTTGAGCGAAGGGCGTTTGCTGACCGGTTTCGAAGCCCCCGCCGACATCGCGGCGTTTTACCTCGACCAAGGCGCTGAAGCCGTGGCGATCAAACTCGGGCCGCACGGCGCGTATTACCGAACCCATCTGAATGAAGGTTTCGTTGCAGGCGTGCCGGTGGAAACGGTGGTCGATACGGTCGGTGCCGGTGACGGGTTTGCCGTCGGCCTGATCAGCGCCCTGCTGGAAAACCACAGCGTTGCCCAAGCGGTGCAGCGTGCCAACTGGATCGGTAGCCGCGCGGTGCAGAGCCGTGGGGATATGGAGGGGTTGCCAGGTCGGGCCGAGATGGATGCTGAATTTGAGGCCGCCTTCGCGGGCAAGCCTCGCTCCTACAGGTCTTGCGCGATCCCGTAGGAGCGAGGCTTGCCCGCGAAGGGCCCCAGTCACCGCAAAAAACCGATTCAAAACCGTTACCTGCTGCGACAAAAACAACAAGCTCAGGAGCATCACTATGAAAACCGCAACACTGGCCACCCGCCGCTGGTGGTACATCATGCCGATTGTGTTCATCACCTACAGCCTGGCGTATCTGGACCGCGCCAACTATGGATTCGCCGCCGCCTCCGGAATGGCGGCGGACCTGATGATCACCCCCGGGCTGTCGTCCCTGCTCGGCGCACTGTTCTTCCTTGGCTATTTCTTCTTCCAGATTCCGGGCGCGATCTACGCCCAGAAGCACAGCGTGAAGAAGCTGATTTTCGTCAGCCTGATCCTCTGGGGCGGCCTGGCGACCTTGACCGGGATCGTCTCCAACGCCTATTGGCTGATCGTGATTCGCTTCATGCTCGGCGTGGTCGAAGCCGCCGTGATGCCGGCCATGCTGGTGTACCTGTGCCATTGGTTCACCCGTGCCGAACGCTCGCGTGCCAACACGTTCCTGATCCTCGGCAACCCGGTGACCATGCTCTGGATGTCGGTGGTCTCGGGCTACCTGATCCAGCATTTCAGCTGGCGCTGGATGTTCATCATCGAAGGCTTGCCAGCGGTGCTGTGGGCATTTATCTGGTGGCGTCTGGCCGATGACCGTCCGGCTCAGGCCAAGTGGCTGAGCGACCAGGAAAAGCACGATCTGGAAAGCGCCCTGGCCGCCGAACAGGTCGGCATCAAAGCGGTGAAAAACTACGCCGAAGCCTTCCGCTCGCCAAAAGTGATCATCCTCGCCTTGCAGTTTTTCTGCTGGAGCATCGGCGTCTACGGTTTCGTGTTGTGGCTGCCGTCGATCCTCAAGGCCGGCGCGCAGATGGACATGATCAAAGCCGGTTGGCTGTCGGCGTTGCCCTACCTGGCGGCAGTGATCGGCATGCTGGTGGTGTCCTGGGGCTCGGACAAACTGCAAAAGCGCAAACGCTTCGTCTGGCCACCGCTGTTGATCGCCTCGATTGCCTTCTATGGCTCGTACGCCTTGGGCGCTGAACATTTCTGGTGGTCCTACACGCTGCTGGTGATTGCCGGCGCCTGCATGTACGCCCCGTACGGGCCGTTTTTCGCCATCGTCCCGGAAATCCTCCCCGCTAACGTCGCCGGGGGCGCCATGGCACTGATCAACAGCATGGGCGCACTCGGCTCGTTTGGCGGCTCTTATCTGGTGGGTTACTTGAACAGCTCCACCGGATCGCCCGGTGCTTCCTATTTGTTGATGAGCGGCGCGTTGCTGCTGTCGGTGGTGCTGACGATTTTCCTCAAGCCCGGCGCCAGTGACCGGGTCGCTGTGCCCCGGCCGATGGCGGCTCATTCTTGATTTGATATAGAGATGACAACGATGAAAAAGCAGGTTGTGCTGTACAAGAAACTCTCGCCGCTGCTGATGGCTCGCTTGCATGAGCAGACCGAGGTGACGCTGATCGACAGCCTCGACGCCGAGGGCTTGGCGCAACTGCGCCGGGCCCTGCCCCGTGCCCAAGGATTGCTCGGCGCCAGTCTGAAACTGGACGCCGGGTTACTGGATCTGGCGCCGAACCTGGAAGCCATTGCCAGCGTGTCCGTCGGCGTCGACAACTACGACATCGATTACCTGACCGAGCGGCGGATCCTGCTCAGCAATACCCCTGACGTGTTAACCGAAACTACTGCCGACACCGGTTTCGCGCTGATCCTGGCCACCGCCCGACGCGTGGTGGAGTTGGCTAACATGGTTCGCGCCGGCCAGTGGAACCGAAACATTGGCCCAACGCATTTCGGCAGCGATGTACACGGCAAGACGCTGGGCATTATTGGCATGGGGCGGATCGGTGAGGCGCTGGCGCAACGTGGTCATTTCGGTTTTGGCATGCCGGTCGTGTATCACAGCCATTCGCCAAAACCGGCAGTGGAGCAGCGATTCAACGCGCAATACCGCAGCTTGAGCGATCTGCTGCAGCAGGCCGATTTCGTTTGCCTGACGTTGCCGTTGACCGCTGCAACCGAAGGGATGATCGGCGCTGAACAGTTCGCCCTGATGCGCCCCGAAACGATCTTCATTAACATTTCCCGGGGCAAGGTGGTGGATGAGCCGGCGCTGATCGAGGCGTTGCGGCAGAAGCGGATTCGCGCGGCGGGGCTGGATGTGTTTGAGCGTGAGCCGCTGGGCAATGACTCGCCGTTATTGCAGTTGAACAACGTGGTGGCGACGCCGCACATCGGGTCGGCGACGCATGAGACGCGGGAGGCGATGGCCCGGTGTGCGGTGGAAAATCTGTTGGCGGCTTTGGCTGGGGAGCGGCCGGCTAATCTGGTGAATGCCGGGGCATGGGGCGGTCAGGAAGAGCCGAAACTCGTTCTCGCGACAGGCGGCATACAACCCGGTTAACCATCGCTTAACCCCATGGTCCAAAACTTTACTGGACCGCACGCCCTCAGCTCCTCTGACGCCCAGTGCGGCAGGTTCGACGTACTTCAGTCGAACTGATTTCCCCTCTGCACTGGAGACTCACCATGAACACGCGAACACTGCTGATAACCACCGCCCTCGCCTGCACCGCGTTCGCCGGGCTTGCTCAGGCCAACGAGACGTCGTCCTCCCAGCCCGTGCCTTATCACTACGGCATGCAACTGCGGGTGGCCAAGGTCATTTCCCTGACTGAACCGCAAACGCAGGAATGCCAAGTGGTGACGGCCAACATGAAGTACATCGACACATCGGGTAAGCCTGCGGAAATTACGTACCAAAAACTGTCTGACGCGTGCAGCTATCAGAACTGACAGTAGGCTTGTGAGGGTTCTGGCGCTAAGCTCTGGCGCTTCCCTCACTGCCGCAAGGGTTTGGCGGCACTGGGCTTCGGCGAATGGCTCAATGGTCATGCCGGGCCGGGCATTTTGCTGGCGATCCTGGTGGAATTGGCGCTGGGTCTGGGGTTTATCCAGACCCGGCGCGTATCGGTCGAACTCGGTGAAACGGCCGGTTAATGGGCTTTTGACGTTGGGTGCAACAGCTCGCTGTGCCTGTTGTGCTCAAGGTCGGTGCGTAACTCGGCGATCAGATTATTGATTTCCCGGCACCCGTTGAGACGATGGGCGTCTATGCCGGTGACGAACAGGTCGAGATGGTCAGTCTCGACGTCCGAATACACCTTGACGGTCATCGACAGGTCCGGCGACAGCGTGCATTGGCAGCGTTTCGGGAGAAAACTGCTTTCAACGATATTGCGTAGTTCCAAGGCAGAAAGAAACATGGCCACCCTCTCGGTATTGTGAGATTGCCAATCAAAAATCGATGTCGGTCGGAGCTCAAATCGCCCGTTGTTTTTCTTCCTTGGGGAACCTCATTGTTCCAACGTCCCAACCGTCTTCTTGTTTCAGCGCTGACTCAGTAAGGATCGTGGTCAGCTCAAGACAGCTTCAGCATAAAACATGCCCGAGATTTCGCCCTGCGCCTCGTCGGCAAATCAAGGCTTGAGGGGAATGGCAACACATTGCGTCATGCAAAATGCAAGAAAGGTCTGTTTCAAGACCTGTATTTTGCAAACACCCGATGGCATGTTTGCATTGGGTGAGGACGGCAGTGAGAATGCGGCCCATCCATTCTAGTATCCGCTGACCCCACACACACGCAAGGAGGCATCATGGGTGCTTTGCCGCTTAACACGACCGTCGGGCTGATAGTTGCCGTTTTGTCGTCCGTAGCCCACGCTGCAACCCTCGAAGACGTCGCGCCGTATCCAAAGCCTGAGAGCGGTTTTACCCGCCAGGTGATTCACCTCGCCCCGCAACAACAGGAAGACGGTTATCAAGTCGAGATCCTGGCCGGCAAGACCCTCACCGTCGACTGCAATCGTCAGCGCCTGGGCGGCATGCTCGAGGAGAAAAATCTCGAAGGCTGGGGTTACCCGTTTTACCGGCTGGAAAAAGTCACCGGCCCAATGAGCACGCTCATGGCCTGCCCGGATGGCAAGCACAAAACGGACTTCGTGCCGGTGGTCGGTGACGGTTTCAGGCTGCGCTACAACAGCAAATTGCCAATCGTGCTTTACGTGCCCAAGGACGTCGAAGTGCGCTACCGGATCTGGTCGGCGTCGAGCCATGTCGAGAAAGCCGTTCAGGAATAATCGGACCAGCCCTCACGCCAACACGCCGCTCAACGCGGCGCGCTCGGCCACATGCCGCAAACTGTCGAAATTGATGTTCGCTCCGGAATCGATGGCCACCAGGGTCTGACCCCGAGCGCCGGTTCGCGCCACGTACTGCTTGATCCCGGCCACGGCCAGGGCGCCGGAAGGTTCGGTGATCGAGCGGGTATCGTCGTAGATGTTCTTGATGGCGGCGCAGAGTTCGTCGTTGCTGACGGTCATTACCTCGTCGACGCAAAACCGACAGACCTCGAAGCCATGGGCGCCGATCTCTGCGACAGCCACGCCATCGGCGAAGGTACCGACGGTTGGCAGCACAACCCGTTCGCCGGCCTGTAATGCGGCCTGCAAGCAAGCGGAATGTTCCGACTCGACGCCGATGATGCGGATTTCAGGACGCAGGTATTTGACGTACGCGGCGATGCCGGCGATCAAGCCACCGCCGCCCACCGGAACGAAGATCGCGTCCAGCGCCCCTTGGTGCTGGCGCAGGATTTCCATGGCGACGGTGCCCTGCCCCGCGATCACGTCCGGGTCGTCGAAGGGCGAGACAAAGGTGCGGCCGGTTTGCTGTGCCAGGCTCAGCGCGTATTCCAGGGCAAACGGAAAACTCTCGCCGTGCAGCAGCGCTTCGGCGCCTCGACTGCGAACCCCGAGCACCTTCAATTCCGGCGTCGTGCAGGGCATGACGATGGTTGCGCCGATCCCCAGCTCGCGGGCCGCCAACGCTACGCCTTGGGCATGATTGCCCGCAGAGGCCGTGATTACGCCACGAGCCTTGTGTTCATCGCTAAGGTGCACCAGTTTGTTGTAGGCGCCACGGATCTTGAAGGAAAAGGTCGGTTGCAAGTCTTCGCGCTTGAGCAGGATCTGATTGCCCAACGCCTCGGACAAGGCCGGCGCCGCTTGCAACGGCGTGCGCACGGCGAGTTCGTAAACCGGCGCGGCGAGGATCTTTTTCACATAGTGCTCAAGCAAGCTCTGCTGGGCGGGGGTACTGTTCATGGTCGTCTCCTTGGTATCCGGGTTTACGCGGTCGGCGTAGGAGCTGCATGCGCCCGGTAAGCTCAAAACCCAAGAGACAGAAAGTAAAAACCCGCCTCTAGGGCGGGTTGGGTGCTGCAGTCGTGAGCTAGCCCGCCAAATAAGGAATGGCGGTAATAATGCTTGGCTGGCCATGGCTGGAAATTAGCCGGAGGCTGATGGCAAGTCAATGGCCAATTTTCAAGGGCCGCTGTAGGCTGGCGATTCTGCTCATTGTCCCAAGGAAGGAAACCATGAAGTCTGTCGCCCTGCCCCTCATCGCCCTGATCGCCTTCGCCGGCTACACCGTTTCGGTGATGCTGCAGGCCGAGCAGTCGTTGCTCGACTTCGGCATCAGCCTGATGTCGCGGCCCGATACAGCGCAAGTGGTGATCGATTTATACCTGTTGGCGACGCTGGCCGGTATCTGGATGTACAAGGATGCGCGCCACCGTGGGCAGTCGGGGTTGTCGGTGGCTCCCTATCTGGTGGTGACGGCGTTTTTTGTGTCGGTCGGGCCGTTGTTGTATCTGGTGGTGCGGGGGCTTCAGGAGCGGAAAAACTCTGGCGAGGCAGCTCAAGAGGCCTGATCCAGGAGTTGTAGTGCTGTTGAGATTGCTTTCGCGAGCAAGCCCGCTCCCACATTTAATCTCTGGTGCTCACAGATTATGTGTTCACAAAAGATCTAATGTGGGAGCGGGCTTGCTCGCGAAGGCGATCTGACAGCCGCCGAAGTCACTTCGCCAGGCGCTTGAGCCCGAGCACCATCACCCCCGCCCCCAGCATCATCGCCGTCAGAAACAACGGATAGGAAATCCACCACGGCGTACCAGCGGTCATCATGCTGAACTCGGACATGCCGCCAATGCTCGCAATCAGGTTCAACGGCAGAAACACCACGTTGATCAACGTCAGTTTGCGCAGCAGGTTGTTCATGCTGTTGTTCATCAGGTTGCCGCGCGCGTCGATCAGCCCGGAGAACACCGTGGAGTAGATTTCCGCCTGCTTGTAGCACTGGTTGTTCTCGATAATCAGATCGTCGATCAAACCGATGGCTTCAGGGCTGAAGTGTTCCTTCGCCGCATGATTACGCAGCCGGGTCAGGACCGCGCCGTTGCTGTGAATAGCGTTGATGTAATAGATCAGGCTTTCGCTGAGGTTGAACATCTGGACCAGATGCTGGTTCTGCATCGAGGCATTGAATTTTTGCTGCAACTCCCGGGCAACCATCTTGATCACCTTAAGGTGCCCCAGATAGTGATGAATGTTGTTGAACAACAGGTCGAGCAACACATCCAGTGGTGTCTTCAGTGACTGCCGCGTGCCGAGGCCGCTGAGCGGTGAGTCGTCGGTGGCGATCACCAGCAGACGCCCCGGGGAAAACAGCAAGCCGCAGGATGACACTTCGAAGGCCAGGCTGCCGCCGCCGGAGTAGTTTTCCGGGCGTTTCCAGATCAGGAACAGGTTGTCGGGGTGGAACTCGATTCGCGACACCTCGTCGGGGTCCAGGGCTGAGGCCAGAGCGTGTTCATCGAGCTTGAAATGGCTGTGCAACAGATCCCGCTCGGCCGCATCGGGGTTGCTGAACAGCATCACGTCGGCGTCCAGCCGTTCGACCGCGTGCAGGGCGCCGTGGCTCAGTTCAAAGCTTTTGATCATCGGCCGCTCACCAGGCCTGGCCGCGGCGCTTGAGCTCCAGCCGACGGACAAACTCTTCCAGCACCAAGGAATACAAATCGTCCTGCAAGTAGGCGTCTTCGATGCCGGCGTCCATGTTCGGGTTGTCGTTGACTTCGATCACCACCACTTTGTCGCCGGACTGTTTGAGGTCGACGCCGTAGAGGCCGTCGCCGATGAGATTCGCGGTTTTCACCGCCAGTTCAACCACCGCTCGCGGCGCTTCGTGAACCGCCAGGGTGCGGCATTCGCCGTTGATGTCCTGGCCTTTGGCTTTGTGGTTGTAGATCTGCCAATGGCCCTTGGACATGAAGTACTGGCAGGCAAAGATCGGTTTGCGGTTGAGCACGCCAATGCGCCAGTCGTATTCGGTGTAGAAAAACTCCTGGGCCAGCAGCAACACCGAGTGTTCGAACAGTTCGGCGGTGGCTTCAAGCAAGGCTTGCTGGCTTTCGACCTTGATAACGCCCTTTGAGAAACAACCGTCGGGTATCTTCAGCACCAGTGGAAACCCCAGACGCTCGCCTACCCGCTCGAAATCTTCCGGTCGTTCCTTGTAGAGGATTTCAGTGGCGGGCATGCCCAGCTGATGGCTCTTGAGCAAATCAGTCAGGTAAACCTTGTTGGTGCAGCGCAGGATCGACGCCGGGTCATCCATCACCACCAAACCTTCGCTCTCGGCCTTTTTGGCGAAGCGGTAGGTGTGGTTGTCGACGCTCGTTGTCTCGCGGATCAGGAGCCCGTCGTATTCGGCGATTCGGGCGTAGTCCTTGCGTTCAATCAGTTCGACGTCGATGCCTAGCGTCTTGCCAACCCTGACGAAGTTGTCCAAAGCCTTGGGATTGGAGGGCGGCAATGCTTCTTGCGGATCGTGCAGAATGGCCAGGTCATAACGGGCCAATCGCCTGGAGCGCGGCATGCGCCAGATCTTGCGACTGAAACTGTCGAGCGCATTAGCGAATTGATCTTCCTGATCTTCACGCAACTTATGCAAGGCGCCAAACTTTACACCTTCGATGTGCCAACCGTTAGTTCGACGAAATTCAACTAGCAATATCGGACAAGGAAAAACCTCGAACAACTGCCGAGCCAGATCCTGTAATGGCTCGATAGCGGTTTTGCCGAAATACAGTGTCAGGGTAAATCCTTCGGTATCGCTGTAAAGATGATTGCTGAGAGCCTTTTCCAAGGTTTTATCCAGATCATCCAGTGCCAGCCCATACAGGGATTTTCGGGTCAGTTCGCTGATGGTCCGCACCGACGGTATAACCTTGTGCCCCCGCGCTTCGGCCAGCAGCGAGCAATAATAACCGTGCCCGAGGTACTTGTAGCTGCGGCACAGGTTGATTACCTGAACCCGCTTGCCCTGCTCGTTATCGCGGGTCTGTTCGAGGTATTCCTGGGCAGTGACGATGTCTTCACTGGGGAAATAGGAGGCCCAGTCTTCCTTACGTTCGACGATGATCATCAACTGGCTGGAAGTTCTTATCGAGCCATTTAAATAGTTTGTGGAAGTTATTGCTGTTGGTACCGTTTGCTCAGATACTTCGCGCCAATGACCTTGTACCGCTGACATAGTGATTGATCCATTGAAGAACAAGACCTTTCCTATTAAGCACGAACTTTTTCGAAAGTCCCGTTTCGTTACGCAACTTTTACGGCGGTTATATGAAACCTGTTTTTCGCTTGGCGGTAGTTGAAGACATACCGTCACTGCTGGCACTCGAACAGCAATGTTTCACCACGGACCGGCTCAACAGTCGCAGTTTTCAGTGGATGATTACTCGGGCTCACGGGCAACTGCTGGTGGCCCAACGAGGCGAGCAATTGGTGGGCTATGCGGTGGTGCTGTTTCACCGGGGCACTTCATTGGCGCGCCTGTACTCGATTGCGATAGCCCTTGATGCTCGCGGCAGTGGACTGGGCAAGCAATTGCTCGAACGTGTCGAGGCCTGCGCCATTGAGCATGACTGCGCCTACCTGCGGCTGGAAGTGCGCATCGACAATCCAACGGCAATTGCTCTGTATGAGCGTAACGGCTACCGGCGTTTTGCGCTGATTCACGACTATTACCAGGACCATGCCGACGCGCTGCGCCTGGAAAAACGTATCCTCCAGCACCGCGATTCACGCAACATCAAGGTGCCTTACTACCCGCAGACCACCGAGTTCACCTGTGGCCCGGCCTGCCTGCTGATGGCCATGGGCGCGCTGCAAGACGATCGAGCGTTGGAGCGCGGCGAAGAACTGCAAATCTGGCGCGAGGCGACCACGGTGTTCATGACGTCTGGCCACGGTGGCTGCAGCCCTCAAGGTCTGGCGCTGGCAGCGTGGCGGCGTGGCTTTCGGGTGCGGCTGCAATTGAGCATGGCCGGGCCGCTGTTTCTCGACGGCGTGCGCGATGCGCATAAAAAAGACGTAATGCGCCTGGTACACGAGGCTTTCACGGCGCAGTTGCAAGCCACCGACGTGGAACGAATGATCGGCGGACCACTGGATCTGCCACGGTTACTGCACGATGGCGGACAGCCGCTGGTATTGATCAGCAGCTATCGCCTGACCCGTTCCAAGGCGCCGCACTGGGTGATCGTCACCGATTGCGATGAAGAGTTTGTCTACCTGCACGATCCGGATGTGGATCATAGCCAGCATCGTCAGCCGATCGACTGCCAGCACTTGCCGGTCAGCCATGGGGAATTCGACAAAATGTGCAGTTTCGGACGAGGCAAGCTGCGGGCTGCGGTGATTCTCTATCGGCGTGAGTAAGTAAACGGGTGCGCCCCCTCGCCACAGGTTATGCGATTACTTCAGGCCAAGCTTGTACAGCCCCCCGTCATCTTCATCGGTCAGCAAATACAGATAACCATCCGGCCCCTGCCGTACATCACGAATCCGTTTGTTGAGCTCACCCAACAACCGCTCTTCGTGAACAACCTTGTCACCTTCGAACTGCAGGCGAATCAGCTCCTGACTCACCAGCGCCCCGATAAACACGTTGTGCTGCCAGGCCTTGAAGCGATCGCCGTCATAGAAGGCCATGCCGCTGAGGCCGGGGGATTTTTCCCAGACATGGTGCGGGCCCACGGTACCTTCGGCAGTTTCGCCCTTGGCTTCCGGGACCGGCAGGCCGGAATAGTTAATGCCGTGGGTTGCCATCGGCCAGCCATAATTTTTGCCACGCTCGATGATGTTGATCTCGTCGCCGCCCCGTGGGCCGTGCTCGTTTTCCCACAGCGTGCCGCTCCAGGGATTGAGTGCCGCGCCTTGCGGGTTGCGTTGGCCGTAAGACCAGATTTCCGGGCGAACCCCTTTTTGCCCGACAAAGGGATTGTCTTTCGGCACCTTGCCATCCGGATAGAGCCGCACGATCTTGCCTTGCAGCTTGTCGAGATCTTGCGCCGTGGGCCGGTCGTTATTCTCGCCCAGGGTGATGAACAGATAACCGTCACGGTCGAACACCAGTCGTGAGCCGAAATGATTGCCGACGGAAAGCTTGGGCTCCTGACGGAAGATCACCCTGAAATCCTTGACCGCCGTCAGGTCTTCCGACAACCGTCCGCGACCGACCGCCGTGCCGGCCTTGCCGCCCTCACCGCCCCCTTCGGCGTAAGACAGATAGACCATGCGGTCTTGCTTGAAATCGGGCGACAACACCACATCGAGCAATCCGCCCTGCCCCTTGGCCCAGACCTGAGGCACGCCATTGAGCGGACCCGAGAGTTTGCCGTCGGCGCTGACCAGCCGCAGGTTGCCGGGCCGTTCGGTCACCAGCATCCCTTGGCGGTCAGGCAGAAACGCCAGCGACCACGGGTGGTCCAGGCCTTTAACGATCGGCGTGAGCTCAAGGGTGCCCTGCTCGCCTTTAAAATCCTGTGTTGGCGCTGCAAAGGCGGGCGCCGTGACGGTTAATAACGCGCTGGCACAGAAAGTGGCCAAGAGGGTTTTACGCAACATGCACGATTCCTTTTGTCGTCAATAGAGCTGGCAAGACTTCTGTCTCGCCGTTCAACGGTAGTTGCGGTCCGAGCCCCGGGGTGGTGGATTGGGAATGAATTTCGGTTGGCCGGTGGGGGCCTGTCGATCTTGCGGATAGCGATTGCCGATGCCGCCGTTATCGAGCGTTGGCGGTCGTGGCACAGGCACCGTGTTTGGCCCGCGGATTACCGGGATACTGGGTTGCGTGCCTTGCATGCTGTTGGGATTGGCCCGGCGAATCGGGCTGTTGTAGGGATTGTTGTTGCTTCCCGGCAGGTTCTGCGCCAGCAGCAAGGGCGAGGAAGACGATGCGGCGTCTGCCAGCGCCAAAGGGCTTAGCACGCCACTCAATGCCAGCGCGATGACGCCGAGCACACATCGGTTCATGGGGGACCTCTCTAAATGAGCGTGCCATGCTTCATGGATGAATAGAGCCACGCTACGCCCAGGGTTCGGATTTGTTAACTAAAACCTCCCCCATAACATGTAACACGAGTTAACCGCACCGCCGATCCGCCCGCAGGACCGGGCCGCCGCCGACTGAAACTTTTGCCCTTGGCCACAGGTCACCTGAACATCAACGACGAGGTCACGACGATGGCACGGGCAATCTGGAAAGGCGCAATCAGTTTCGGTCTGGTGCACATTCCCGTTGCGCTGGTTTCAGCGACGTCTTCGCGCGGGATCGATTTCAAATGGCTCGACAGCCGCAGCATGGACCCGGTCGGCTACAAGCGCATCAACAAGGCCACCGGCAAGGAAGTGACCCAAGAGCACATCGTCAAAGGGATAGAGTACGAAAAAGGACGTTACGTGGTGCTCAGTGAAGAGGAGATTCGCTCGGCTCATCCACTCTCGACCCAAACCATCGACATTTTTGCCTTTGTCGCCAGCGAGCAGATCCCTCTGCAAAACATCGACACGCCCTACTACCTGGCGCCGGACAAACGCGGCGGCAAGGTCTATGCACTGTTGCGCGAAACCCTCAGCAAAACCGACAAGGTCGCCCTGGCCCGCGTGGTGCTGCATTCGCGCCAGCACTTGGCGGCCCTCATGCCGCTGGAGTCAGCCATGGTGCTGGTGATGCTGCGCTGGCCCGCCGAAGTACGCAGCCTGGATCAACTGGAACTGGGCAGTGAAGTGACCAAGCCGGATCTGGCCAAAGGCGAGTTGGAGATGGCCAAACGACTGGTGGAAGACATGAGTGCCGACTGGACGCCCGAAGAGTACCGCGACAGTTTCGAAGACAAGATCATGGCGCTGGTCGAGAAGAAGGCGAATGAAGGCAAGATCGAAGATGTCGAAACCGTGACGGGTGAAGAGGTGCGTAAAACCGCCGATGTTATCGATCTGACCGAACTGCTCAAACGCAGCCTTGGTGGCAAGGGCGGCGGTAAAGCGGCTACTAAAGCCAGATCTGCTGCGCAGAAAAAACCTACGAAGCGGTCGAGCGGCTGACCCTTGTTGGCACCCATGAGTTATGGGGTGCAAATACTGGCCTCTTCGCGAGCAAGCCCGCTCCCACATTTGTCCTGTGAACGACACAGATCCAATGTGGGAGCGGGCTTGCTCGCGAAGGCGTCATACGCCTCAATACCAAACTCAGATCAAAACAAAAATCGCCAGTAACCCGCCAAAAACCGCCCATTTCTCCAGGTAGTAGCGAGTACGGTTACGCTTCTTGAGCGCTTTGCCGCGCAGGCGAATCTTGTAGATTCTGGCGAACAAGCGGTTGATGCCACCGACCTTGTCGCCGGCATCGTTCGGCGCCCCCGCCGCTGCCATCACCGTGCGGCTGAACCAACGGTTGAACGCCGCCGCCCAGCGATACTTCATCGGCCGCTCGATGTCGCAGAACAGGATGATGCGGTTCTGCGCAGTGGTGTTTTCGGCGTAATGAATGAAGGTCTCATCGAACATCACCGCTTCGCCATCGCGCCAATGGTAGTTCTCACCATCGACGTTGATGTAGCAACCGGCATCGTTCGGCGTTTCCAGCCCCAAGTGATAACGGTAAGAACCGGCATACGGATCGCGGTGACGGACCAGTTTCGAACCCGGCGGCAGTTCGGCGAACATCGCGGCCTTGATCGAGCCGATGCTTTGCACCAGTTCAGTTGTACGCGGGCAGAGCTTGGCGGCCGACGGGTGACTGTCGCCGTACCATTTGAGGTAGAAACGCTTCCAGCCACTTTTGAAAAACGAGTTGAAACCAACGTCGTCGTACTGATTGGAACGTTTGATCTCCCCGGCCTTGAGTAAATTCTGGCCTTCGGCGCGAATCTCTTCCCAATGAGCCTGCAAAGGGCTCAAATCGGGAAAGTCTGCCGGATTGAGATAAGGCTTGTTGGGCGTTTTCGAGAACAGATAAAGGAAGCAATTGATCGGCGCCAGAAACGTCGAGTGGTCGCTTAACTGACGGCCTAATTTGTGGCGCACCTTTCCGCGCAAGTGAACATACGCGACGGAGATGACATAAATGGCGGCAATGATAAGTTTCACGAAAATCGTCACACGTCAGAAGTGAACAAACTGCGTCCGATGGCGCGTTCTTGAGCCATGCCGATGGACGGCACGACGTCGAAAGATGGCATTTTAGCCACACTTTGTAACTAATAGTTAACCTTCAACTGTGAAAATGCGTGCACGTTATTAGTAGCGCGGCTCGGCCGGTAATGCGAACCGCTCTCCCGATAGTAGCCCCATGCCATACCACCATCCGTCGAATATGTAAACACGACACTCAATACGCGGCCCCGTCTGGCTTAGGCTTTGCAAAGGCCGGACCTAGCAGCCCCAGAGCGACATAATTCTGACGCGGCGGCAATTAAATCAACGCTTAGGACTCCAGCGATACGCTTGGTCAGTCACCGGGAGATGTAACGTGTCAACTCTCAATGAAATCGCAGCGAACCACGCGAGAATGGCTAAGGCAAAAGAAGAAGAGTCGACCGGGCTGAGTGAGCGGCACCTTCAAATAGTGGGAAGTTTCGAAATCCCGTCTATCGATGACCAACAACACATTCCACTGCACCTCATTACCGGAGGGCAGGACAACCATCCCGGACACGCCGCTGGTTATTTGCTTTAAATCCCGACCGGGTCAGTCTCGGCTTGTCGCACGCTGTTCAGCGTGCGGCAAGCCAGACGTTCAGTCAGGAAAATCGGGGTTCAAAACGCCCCCATTTAAAATTTTTTCTTAAATCATTAAGCCTGTCGCTGAGCGGCAAATAGTCATTGGCACCACTGCGACTCACAGGGGATTGCGTCGTTGTCGCCGTCCATTTTCATTCCTGGGCAATTTTGCAGAAAGTTTTTGGCCTCTGCGCACGAGGTCATCTGTGAACAATATTTGCGCCCATCACATTTGAATGGCGCTGAAACAGGCTTCGGCGCAGTCACGACTGTAGCGATTTCTTTGGGATTCGATAGTTGAGCCGTGGCCCAGGACTGTAGTTCAGGGGAAAACTTCCAAGCCAACAGACCCACAACAAGCATCACCAAAATCAGTTTCATTTTGATCCCACCCATGATGAGAGACCATTTGCGTTCTCACGTTGCCTGCTTTCTAGCGTAACGGCGGGCGAGGAGCGCGTCTTGGGCAAGAACCAGGAAGAGTATCTGCAAGACGAAGCGCCAGCGCGCCCGGAAACCCGAGCCCTGACAAAGAAGAATAGACCCCTCCCCACTTTCTGCTGTCACGCGTGGTATGGAGAGACGAATCTGAAGAGGTGCCCACCCTGACCAAGTGCTGGCCATTCAGCAATCCATCTGAAACACACGAGGCCGGGCAAGCGGTGCTGACTTTACCCAGCGCCACGCCAAGTGTCCCGAACACAACGCTGAACAAAAATAACATCGAGGCCGCTCTACGCTCCCCGGCCTGTCCATGATGAACCCTCTTCCAGTCAGCCCCGATTCTGCACAAACCGGGGCCCACCCTTGAAGAAGCCTGCGACACGTTATCGCCCACCGTACAACTGCCGTCACACATATGCGACAATATGCGCAATGTCTGGCATGAATCCCGCCTTTTTGCCCAACAGCTTGGACACAACGTCCAGATGCTGCTCTCGACTTATGCGCGCTGGTTGAACTCTAGCGGTGACTGGGAAGAGATGGAGAGAAACTCCAGAATGTCCCAGGAATGGCCCAAGCGCCAAATGCGCAGCTCGCAACCCATTGATAGGTAAAGTAATTGATCTCCACAGCTAACATCACGATGCAGTTCGGCGCCAAGCCGCTATTTGAAAACGTTTCGGTCAAATTCGGCGCCGGTAACCGCTACGGCCTGATCGGTGCCAACGGTTGCGGCAAGTCGACCTTCATGAAAATCCTCGGTGGCGACCTCGAGCCGTCCGGCGGCCAGGTCATGCTCGAGCCGAACGTGCGTCTGGGTAAATTGCGTCAGGACCAGTTCGCCTACGAAGAATTTACCGTGATCGACACCGTGATCATGGGTCACGAAGAGCTGTGGAAGGTCAAGGCCGAGCGCGACCGCATCTACTCGCTGCCGGAAATGACCGAAGAAGACGGCATGGCCGTGGCCGAGCTGGAAACCGAATTCGCCGAAATGGACGGCTACACCGCCGAATCCCGCGCCGGTGAATTGCTGTTGGGTCTGGGTATCGGCATCGAGCAGCATTTTGGCCCGATGAGCGAAGTGTCCCCGGGCTGGAAACTGCGCGTGTTGCTGGCGCAGGCACTGTTCTCCGATCCTGAAGTGCTGTTGCTCGACGAACCGACCAACCACTTGGACATCAACACCATCCGCTGGCTGGAAAACATTCTGACCCAGCGCTCCAGCCTGATGATCATCATCTCCCACGACCGTCACTTCCTGAACAGCGTGTGCACCCACATGGCTGACCTGGA
>LNAP01000686.1_pt1 | contig 86533 bp, 70 predicted proteins | sample 602601 | NCBI WGS metagenome assembly LNAP01 (sample SAMN02440304, study PRJNA202911) | soil metagenome | biome: Subtropical and temperate rainforests or woodlands; isolation source: soil samples (1 kg each in a 20% v/v slurry with milli Q water) were... ...
TCTTGAATTCTTCGGGGTAACGCTGACGACTCATGGCACCTCCTATTTGGGCCTCATTATGAGGCTTGGAGGTGTCTACGAAACCAGGGGCGATTCATTCTGATCCCAGATGTCCTCTTTCAGCGCTTTAAGGAAATCTACAACTGCGAAAGAACCTTCTCGGGAGCTCTTCTCGAAAATTTTGTTGCTGAACCATTTGCTCCTGGTACGGGTTTGTTTATTTTTGACGCTGTTTTGCTTCCACCCAAGATTCTCCAGGTCGACGTACACCAACGGCCTGGGAAAAAGATTTTCGACAAGGAAGTGAGACCTGAGAACCTGGAAACCATTGAGCATCACTCCCCGGAATGCTCGGTCGAAGACCTCAGCCTCAGTCCGGTAATCTTGTTCGGTAAAGTCTGCGAGGCTGAAATGCGATCCTTCGAAGAAGCGATCCCCATGCTCCACTCGCTTGCGTGCGCACATCTGATTGATAAACGGGATCACAGATTTGAAGATATCCAACACGGTATGGGGTTTGTAGCTTCTAGGCTTCTTGGTATGGCGAAGGGCTCCAGGGATCTCCAACATGCACAGGATAGCGATCTTCAGTTCGAAAAGAATTGTGCTGTTCAGGCTCTCATAGATTCCGAAGTCAATCCGGGATTTTGAGCCCTGTATGTCTCTTGCCAAGATATGAGACTCACCGTTGAAGTCCCAGATCAAATGCTTCACGAGGCTCAACTTGCTGGCAGGAAGGTTCATCAGTGCTTCGAGCAACTCAAGTGCGCTCACTCCATCGTTGGAATGAGAGATAGCCACAATGAGCTCATTGCCTAAATAGCCCAAGAACCGCTCACGTACCGCTTTGATCTTGTAAATGAGCGTATCGAATCCAAGGTTCATAGGGACACTGCCTCAATCATCGGGTTAGTGACGATGTGCTCTGCCAACCGGCGAGCCTCCTCCAGCTGTTCCGCCGTGAACCCATGCTCGGAAGGCGTGAGAATGCTGTTCAGCACCTCCAGATTTTCACGGATGACAGTGCCGTATGGTGTTTCTGCGACATTGCTGGTGGACATAATCGAAATGTAGTCCCACTGCATCGCAAATAGGTCTGGCAGGTTGGATACGGTGATGATGGAGTTGCTGCATGACAAGCACTTGTTCAGCAGCGAGCACTTACTGCCTTTTTTGTAGCTCGGCAGCTTTGTGATTTCATCAGGAGGATTTAGGGCGTCCCTGCAACTGACCAAACCCGTCTTAATGATCACCGGTGACGAACTTGTACCTGGGGTACTTGGCTTATGCTTGGTCGCCGATTTAGCATCCTGGATGATCGTACCTTTGTGAATCTCGGTAAGAGCTTTGGAGTTGACCTCTCGAGCCGTCTTGTTGAATTCCAACTTATCGAGATAATTGATAGTGGTTTTGTGGGATCCGTGACCAAGAATCACTTGGATTTCCCTGATTGAGACGCCCTGCTCAACAAGATCCGCCACAAGACTGGGCCGGAGTCGAGAAGCCGAGATATTCAGATCCTCACCTCCCTCAGTTTTGAGGTTGTGATCCCTGGCAAACTGGTTCATCACATTGTTGATAAGTGTGGAGTTTTCGAACGACTTCACCTTCCTGAATTCGCTTTGTTTCTGGGACTCGTAAATGAACAGTCTTTCTTTGACAGAGCTTTCGGCGAGCTCTCGAATGTGCCGAGTCAGATGAACGACCTCGCTGAAGATCTTCCTGACCTCCATGCTTTGTGCCCGTGTGAGCCACGTCCAATCCGCGTACATGAGATCAAGGTGAAGAACCTTCCCCCCCCTGACCGCTCTTTCCAATACCGAAGATAAGGCCGTTGGGTCAGTTCGTGGCTCTCTACGAAGTCATCGACATCCAGGCTCTTCAGAGAGTCGGCGTTAAGGCCTGTTACCTGTGCCAAGCGAGTAATGTAAGGGGCAATCGTCCTAGATGTTATTTGGTAGATTACCCCCCAGCTGGCATAGGTTTTCGCGACCCCAAGCCCCCCGATTCTCAGTAAACGTGCGAAGCCCTGCTCGTACTTGCTCTCAGCATCCGCCGACCACCTGCTGATGGGCCGACAGTCGAGTTTGTTCTCGAAGATCCACCGAGCGTTTTCTAAGGTGGCCAGACCTTTGACGATGTGTCCATTCACGTCCAACGGATCATAGCCGCCATGGAAGGAGACATACTCCTTCGCCAACTCGTTGGTCTGTTGCCGTTCCATGTCACAGGCTTGCTGGATCGCCGTTCTTGTAAACTTAGGATAAGGGCGATAAATATCGGTCTGCCGACCGGTGTCGAATCCCTGCACATCGATAAAAGATGTAAGGCCAAAGCCTCGAATCTTGACAGTGCGCTTCAACATTGAGCGGACTGCGGACAAAACCCCATTTGCATAATTCGACGTCAGGGTGCCTGATTCCATTTGGTCGACAAGGTACTTCCTGAACCGCGTTAAGTAGTGGGCCGTGACATATTCACGAGGATCCTCACCTCCCTCGAATCCTACCTCGGTCAAATGCATAGCCATCTGCCGGAAGCCGTCACTGTAGTTTTGCTGGCCGGATGAGGATTTCGACTTCATCGACGCGGCGGCGAACATATGCAGAAGCTTGTTGAAGGGGCGACCGGAGTTTTCCGCCAGATCTCCGAACTTCGAGAGTCCGACCAACCGGAGCTCAGAGAGCGCCTTGGTAACAGAGTCTTTTGGCTTTGCTTCTTGTTTTTTTTGCCCGGCTTCAGTCGCTTGCTCTTTGCCGTTTTTGTAATCAGCATTGATTACGCCAAGGTTCGTCAGGTCGAGGAGGATCTCTTGGAAGGTTTGTTCAACGATGGAGAAATTGGCGCGAGCCTGTTTCAGGTTTTTCATGCCGTCAACCTGGTAAAGGCTGGCTTTCGACGAGATGGTATTGCCGAACCTTGGGATGTTTCGCTTCTCTGTCTCACTTAGGTTTTCGTACCAGCAGAGAAGTTTGCGGCGCCACTCATTCGCGATTGAGGGGTGGTCGGGGATCACGATCTTTTCCTCGATCATTCGCTGGATGATTGAGTCGAGGATGTCTTCCCTAGTGTTGAAGGTGTTGCCGCTCGTTTCCAACTCTTTTAAGAGATACGTGTAAGCCGGCCTCAGCTTTCCCCTTTGAGAAAGCTGCACGTTCAAGAGAGATTGGCGGCTGCTTTTGATCCTTGTGGCCCAAGTCTGAATCGCCACAGTGACTTCGGATTTCAAACGTTTCGGGCGTCTGGCTTGGCTGGGGAGCTCGGCTTCGGTGCGAGCCTGAGCCGCTGCTAGCTCATCGGGCGAATGATGAGTAGTGCTCATTTTTGGCTTCTTTGGGCATACAGGTGGGCACAGAGCAGCATGAGGGTTCCTCCCGATTGATAGCCGGAAATGAACACCATAGCGAAGCGATGGTCAAGCAGATTAAAGTAAAAAACCCATGTAAATCAATGGTTTAAGAGTATCCTGTTAGCATACCCTTAAGCTAAGTCGTTGTCCCGCCAGACTTTTCGTCGCTATGTCGTGCCCAACTGCGTCAGAAATTGCTGGGGAGTTTTTACGGACGAAAGTCATGGACTGCGGCGAGGTCGCTGGTTTGTTCAAGTGATCCGTTCAGCGTGGAAAATTGTACTGGCGGGTGTGGTCTGAGATATCACTTTCTATCACCGGTTTTGATTCGTTTGGTCGTCCGCTCGCGCAGTACCTGCATCTCTCCGCATTTGGTCTTGATGAGTGAGTCAGGCTTGCAGAGCTTTTGGTAGATGTCATGAGGGATCTGGGTGTAGCCCTCAGATGTCGTGGAGTGGCTGTGACCATGCCCTATCGAAAGCATTCCAAGGCGCTCGAAATAATCCTTTCCCAGATCTGGGCTTGTGAGGAGGAGATACGCCGAGCCATGACGAAATTTGTGCGCCGAGATCTTTCGCTTGGTCTTCCCAGCCTTCTGGGCCCGCTTGCTGACACGCTCAATAAGCTTTTCAACGCTCTTGGTGGTATAGGGCTTCCCATGTGAATTGAAAAACGCAGGCGTCTTACTTGGGTCTCTTATCCGCTGGCTATGCCGGTGGTAGAGCGGTGTTCTGTGATAGTTCTCGATGCGCTCCAGGGTTGTCCTACTGACGAGTGTTATCCTAGGTTTTTTTGCATTTTTTCTACCCTTGCTTCCCAAGATATGCAACGGACTGTAATCCGCATTCACCGGGATATTACTGTCAGCGGAAACATACTGGAGCTTCTGGTACTCAAGTGCATTGCGGATGTCCTGAAGCGTGATATGAGGCAGCTCAGACTCTCGAATGCCAGAGTCGTATATCAACTGCAGCATGCATCTTTCTCGTTCTGAGTGTGCATGCAAGATCAACTGTTCAAGCTCAAGCATGCTGCACGGTTGGACGATTTCTTTTGTGTGTGCCTTGCCAGGACGAATCGGCCCGTGCTCATAAGGATTATCAGTCCGGAGAGGTGGCTGATCGTTAAGGCTGATGCTCAGGTGGTTGCTGAACAAATGATTGTATGCAGCATCTCGACCCTGCACTGTCTTGGGGGCTAGGCCCGCAGCATCCAGACGACCCAAGTACACTTCGAGATTACCTAATCCGATACTCAGTAGGAGGTCGTCTCTGACGGTGGTCTCGTACTCAGGCTTTCTCCTCTGGTCATCTAGCAGGTAAGAGATACGCCTTGCATAGGACACAACGGTTTTGTCCGCGAGTAAGGTGTTTCTGTAGTTCCGGCAAAGGTAGGAGGACACCAAGGGCAGAAGCTGCTCATCGTTACCGATCAACGCGCACCCTGTCACTTTCACGCTTGGTTCACTGCCCTCTGGCTGAGCTAAGAACTGCTCACGGTATGGGCCGCTGGCAAGGATTGAATTGCTAAGGTCGAGCTCTTTTTCTCGTACATCAACCACTTTCATGATCTGACGCCCCACTCATCAACTCAGGATGTTTGGTGTGGAGTATGACTCACGGATCAGATTCTGGATGGACTTGAGGCGAGTGCGTTAGTGATTGTGCACTTCAGTGTAGGGGGGTAGAAATCACGGCTTCGGCCGCATGGTCGGTGCCGATGACCAGGCCTTGCTCGGCACCGGCGATGGTGTACTGCGCCACCATGCGCATCCGCGCCTTGGTATTGCCCAGCACGAAATCCCGGGAGCCCGGCCCTTTGCCTTCGAACGCCAGCACTTCCTTGGCCAGTGCCTTGACCGCCGGACCGATGTTGACGGTATGGCGCTCGTCCGGCTCGATGAAGTCCACGCAGGCCTGGGCTTCATGTTCGTCGAACTGGGTTTCGTACGGCAGGCGCACGGCAATGAACTTGTAGGCGGCGTTGCCGGTTTTCTCCCGCAGTTCACGCGCTGCGCGTTGGGCCAGCAGGCCGGCGGTCAGCGAATCGACCCCGCCGCTGATGCCCAGTACGAGGGTCTTGAGTCCGGAGTTGACCAGACAATCCTGGATAAAGCCCACCCGACGAGCGACTTCGGCCTTGAGGGCAGCGTCATCGGCGAACGGTGGCTGAACCTTGAGCTGTTCAGCAATCTCACGCTGTACGGCTTGCATGAATTCACTCCTTGCTTGGTGTGTCAAAGGGCGGCAGGTACTTGGAAAACGTGTCGCATGTAGGCGACGAAATTCGGGTCTTTGCAGTGGGTCTTGCCGGGCTCGTCTGAAATCTTGGCCACGGGTTGCCCGTCACAGCTGATCATTTTAAGCACGATGCTCATCGGCTCCACACCCGGGATGTCACACGTCAGGTTGGTGCCGATACCGAAGCTGACATTAATGCGACCACGCAATGCCCGAAAAATCTCCAGGCATTTGGGCAGTGTCAGGCTATCGGAGAACACCAGCGTCTTGCTCATCGGGTCGATACCGAGCTTGTGGTAGTGAGCAATGGCTTTTTCGGCCCAGATGACCGGGTCCCCGGAGTCATGGCGCAAGCCGTCGAACAGCTTGGCGAAGAACAGATCGAAGTCCTTGAGGAAAGCGTCCATGGTGATGCAATCGGTCAGTGCGATTCCCAGCAGGCCCCGGTACTCACGCACCCAGCAATCGAGGGCGGCGATCTGACTGTCGATCAGCCGTGGGCCCAGTTGCTGATGGGCCATGATCCATTCGTGGGCCATGGTGCCCAGGGGTTTCATGTCCAGCTCGCGGGACAGGTGCACATTGCTGGTGCCGACGAAGCGTCCAGGGAAATCGTGCTTGAGCACGTTGACGACTTCTTCCTGGACGCGATAGGAAAACCGCCGGCGGGTGCCGAAGTCCGCGACCTGCAGTTCGGATAACTCGTCGGCGCTGGCGTTGGCGGTCAGCCAGTCGAACTTGCGATACAGCTGTTCGCGCGCCTGCTCCAGAACGATCTCGCGATAGCGATAGCGATTACGTACCTCGCTGACGATGGCCAGCAGCGGCACTTCGAACAGAATCACATGCAACCATGGCCCACGCAGGCGGATAAACAGCTCGCCGTTCTCGATACCGGTGTGCACATAGCGCAGATTGAAACGGAACAGGCCCAGAAAACGCAGGAAATCGGGTTTGAGGAAGCTGATGCGCTCCAGGAAGCCCAACTGGTCGACGCTCAGACTCAGCTCGGCCAGGCGTTCGATCTGAAAGCGGATCTCCGCCAGATACGGGCGCAGGTCTTCGCTGTTGCGGCAGCGAAATTCCCATTCGACTTCGACGTTGGGGTAGTTGTGCAGCACCGCCTGCATCATCGTCAGTTTGTAGAAGTCGGTGTCGAGCAGGTTCTGCACGATGCGATCGGCAAATACACTCTCGCTCATGGCGGGAATCTCCAGACAGGCCGCTGCGGCGGGCAGCGGGGTGCAGCGGTTGGTGGTGAAGGGGCTAGTGGCGCATAACCCTGGTGAGTATTGCCAGCGATTTTTTAACGGCGGATACCCCGTTGGAGTGTCTGGATATGCCAACGGGCCTCATCGCGGGCAAGCCATGCTCAAGGTGCCATCGAAACCTCGTTCTGCTCCAGCATCCACTCCACAAAAAGCCTGACCTTGGGCACTTCCGCCGAATGTTCAGGATAGGCCAGGTAATAGGCATCGGTACTGGGCATCGCATAGTGCCAGGGGATCACCAGCTTGCCGTCAGCCAGTTCTTCTTCCACCAGAAACCGCGGCAGCAGGGCGACGCCGCAGCCAACCTGGGCGGCCCGGATGCACATGTAGAACGTTTCGAAGCGCGGCCCGTGGTAGCTGTGTTCGGTGTGATAACCCTGGCTGGCGAACCAGTCGTGCCAGGCCTGGGGGCGTGAGGCGTTTTGCAGCAGCACCAGATCGGTCAGTTGCGTCGGGTCGCTGAAGGGCTGGGCTGGCAGATTGCCAGGCGCGCAGACCGGCACCAGTTCTTCGCCGAACAGTTTCAGGGATTCGGCGCCGGGCCGTGAGCCCTGGCCGAAATAGAACGCCAGGTCGCTGCGCCCCTGAAGCAAGTCGTCGGCCTCCTGCTCGCTGCACAGGTCCAGATGAATTTTCGGGTGCCGCAGGCGCCAGCCTTTGAGCCGTGGGACCAGCCAGCGAGCTCCGAAGGTTGGCGGTGTGGAAACCCGTAGGACTTCGGTATCGCCGCCGTAGGAGCGCAAGTAGTGGGTCGACATCTCCACCTGCGTAAGGATTTTTCGTACCTCCCCCAGGTACAAATCCCCGGCCGGTGTCAGCTGCAAGCGTCGACGTACGCGGCGAAACAGCAAATGCTGTAGCAGTTCCTCCAACTGTGCGACCTGTTTGCTGACGGCGCTCTGAGTCAGGTTCAGCTCTTCGGCGGCGCGAGTGAAGCTCAGGTGTCGGGTCACCGCTTCGAAGCACTGTAGCGCCGTGATCGACGGCAAATAGCGTTTATTGATCATGATGAGGCCTTATTTCTTGTGGCGCTGCTTATCCGGTCATGGCCAGCATGAATAAACGGAATGATATCTCGCTTAAAGGTCGTTTGTTGGCAAGTCTCGGGCCAGCTACAACTACAGGTCTGATCAGCCGTGATCGTCCGGCTGCCAATTCTTTGTCTTTTGTTTGAGGAATTAACCATGGTTGCTGCATTGCTTGATCGTCTGGGTGTTGAACCGGCCTTGTACCAGAGCGGCACACAACCGGTGCATTCGCCCATCGACGGCAGTCGCATCGGCGCCGTGAACTGGGAGGGCGCCGCAGAGGTTGAGCAGCAGGTCAGCCGCGCCGAGCATGCGTTCGACCTGTGGCGCCAGGTGCCGGCCCCTCGCCGCGGCGAGCTGGTACGTCAATTCGGTGACCTGCTGCGCGAGTACAAGGCCGACCTCGGCGAGCTGGTGTCCTGGGAAGCCGGCAAGATCACCCAGGAAGGTTTGGGTGAAGTGCAAGAGATGATCGACATCTGCGACTTCGCGGTCGGTCTGTCCCGTCAGTTGTACGGCCTGACCATCGCCTCCGAGCGTCCGGGCCACCACATGCGTGAATCCTGGCATCCGCTGGGCGTGGTCGGCGTGATCAGCGCTTTCAACTTCCCCGTGGCGGTCTGGGCTTGGAACACCACGCTGGCGCTGGTGTGCGGCAATGCGGTGATCTGGAAACCCTCGGAAAAGACCCCGCTCACCGCCCTGGCCTGCCAAGCGTTGTTCGAACGTGTGCTGAAGAACTTCAGCGATGCGCCACCGTACCTCAGTCAAGTGATCATCGGTGGTCGCGATGCTGGCGAAGCGCTGGTGGACGATCCGCGCGTCGCGTTGATCAGCGCCACCGGCAGCACCCGCATGGGCCGTGAAGTGGCGCCGAAAGTCGCCGCGCGCTTTGCCCGCAGCATCCTCGAACTGGGTGGCAACAATGCGATGATCCTGGCCCCCAGCGCCGATCTGGACATGGCCGTGCGCGCCATCCTGTTCAGCGCCGTCGGCACCGCCGGCCAACGTTGCACGACGCTGCGCCGCCTGATTGCCCATGAGTCAGTGAAAGAAGAGATCGTCAGCCGGCTCAAGGCCGCTTATTCGAAAGTGCGCATCGGCCATCCGCTGGAAGGCAACCTGGTCGGGCCGCTGATCGACAAGCAGAGCTTCGAAAACATGCAGGATGCACTGGAGCAGGCCTTGAGCGAAGGCGGGCGAGTATTTGGTGGCAAACGCCAGCTTGAAGACCAGTTCCCGAATGCCTACTACGTATCGCCGGCCATCGTCGAGATGCCGGAGCAGAGCGATGTGGTGTGCCACGAAACCTTCGCGCCGATCCTTTATGTGGTCGGCTACAAGGATTTTGCCCAGGCCCTGCAACTCAATAACGCGGTGCCTCAAGGCCTGTCGTCCTGCATCTTCACCACGGACGTGCGTGAAGCCGAGCAATTCATGTCAGCGGTGGGCAGCGACTGCGGCATCGCCAACGTCAACATCGGCCCGAGCGGCGCGGAAATCGGCGGCGCGTTCGGCGGCGAGAAAGAGACCGGCGGCGGACGTGAGTCAGGCTCCGATGCATGGCGCGGCTACATGCGTCGCCAGACCAACACCGTGAACTACTCGCTGGAGCTGCCGTTGGCGCAGGGGATTACTTTCGACTGAGAAACTGGATCTTCGACCGATGAAGATCCCCTGTGGGAGCGAGCTTGCTCGCGAAAGCGGACTGTCATTCAACATCAATGTCGACTGGTCTGCCGCCTTCGCGAGCAAGCTCGCTCCCACAATTGAACTGTGTAGTGGTTGGGTTTCATTTCCGGAGTCTGGCAATGCCGTTACGCGAAGAATGTCTGTGGGAAAAACTGACGCCGCAAAGACCTGAAAATACCGCCCTCACCGGCGAAATCACGGTGGATGTCTGCGTGATCGGCGCAGGTTTTACCGGTTTGTCGGCGGCGGTGCATTTGCTCGAACAAGGCAAGCGCGTGGCTGTGCTGGAGGCCCATCGGGCCGGGCATGGTGGGTCGGGGCGCAATGTCGGATTGGTCAACGCCGGCTTGTGGATCCCGCCGGATGAGATAGAAGCCGGCTTCGGCGAAGCGGTGGGCAGTCAGCTCAATCGCATGCTCGGGGCGGCCCCGGCGCTGGTGTTCAGCCTCGTCGATAAATACAACATTGATTGCCAGCTGCGCCGCGAAGGCACGCTGCACATGGCTCACAACGCCAGGGGCGAAGCGGACCTGCGCAGTCGTGAAGAACAATGGAAGCGCCGTGGCGCCCCGGTGGAGTTGCTCACCGGCCAGGCGTGTGCCCAGGCCACGGGCACCTCGAAAATCGCTGCGGCATTGCTCGACCGGCGTGCCGGCACGCTCAATCCGATGGCCTACACCAGTGGACTGGCCAAGGCTGCCGGCGACCTTGGTGGCCAGTTGTTTGATCATTCCCCTGTCACGCGCCTGGAACGCCAGGGCCAGCGTTGGTCGGTGCAAACTGCCCAGGGCTCGGTGCTGGCCGAGCAAGTGGTGATCGCGTCCAATGCCTACACCGAAGGTGACTGGACGGAGCTGCGGCGCAATTTCTTTCCCGGTTACTACTATCAGGTTGCCTCTGCTCCGCTGACCGACGAAGCGGCGCAGCGCATTCTGCCAGGCGGCCAGGGCTCGTGGGACACCCGCCAGGTGTTGAGCAGCATTCGTCGGGACAAGGACGGGCGTCTGTTGCTGGGTAGCCTGGGTAACGGCAATCGCAAACCCACATGGTTCCTCAAGGCGTGGGCCGACCGGGTGCAACAGCACTATTTCCCTTACCTCAAGCCGGTGGAATGGGAATGCACCTGGACCGGGTGTATCGCCTTCACCCCCGATCACCTGATGCGCCTGTTCGAGCCGGCCCCCGGTCTGGTGGCCGTGACGGGTTACAACGGCCGCGGCGTGACGACTGGCACAGTAGTGGGCAAAGCCTTTGCCGACTATCTGTGTCACGGCGACGCCAGCGCGCTGCCGATTCCCTTCGCCGCCATGCGGCCTCTGGCCGGGACAGGCTTGCGCAGCTGCTTGTATGAAGCGGGTTTTTCGCTGTATCACGCCGGCCAGTGCCTGCGAATTGTGATCTGAATGTTGAAAAATGTTGCCGCAGCGCTCGTTTTCCACCACAACGTCTAGCCTGTTATGGTGCGGGTTGTAGCAGTTGTGCACCGCCAGTGTGCAGTTCGGTGACGCGGGTTGTTACAGGTGGGTTGCACGTCGTTTCGTGTGATGGTTGCAATGATGGCTCAGGGAGGGTTGTACCCATTTGGTTCTATGGTTGTACCTTGTGCGGTTTAGACGGTTGCACGCCCAATAAAAAAGGGCTCGAAACAGTCGAAATAACAATAAAGCAGCGACTTTTTTAAGAATAAAAAACCGATGGCACGGCGCTTGCTCTGAGCTTTTCAGTGAAGTCGCAGTGCCAACTAAAAAAAACCTTGGAGCACCACCTCATGTCCCAGACGTTTTACAAGAAAGGCTTTCTGGCCCTCGCAGTGGCAGCTGCGCTGTGTGTTTCTGCGTTTGCTCAGGCCGACATCAAGATCGGCGTAGCGGGTCCGATGACCGGTGCCAACGCGGCATTTGGCGAGCAGTACATGAAAGGCGCACAAGCGGCGGCAGACGAGATCAATGCCAAGGGTGGCGTGAACGGCGAGAAAATCGTTCTGGTGCAGGGCGACGACGCCTGCGAACCGAAGCAGGCCGTGGCCGTGGCCAACCGCTTTGTCGATCAGGACAAGGTTCTTGGCGTGGTCGGTCACTTCTGTTCCTCGTCCACCATCCCGGCGTCCGAGGTCTACGGCGATGCCGGCATCATCTCCATCACCCCTGGTTCCACCAACCCGCAGGTCACCGAGCGTGGCCTGAGCGCGATGTTCCGTATGTGCGGTCGTGACGACCAGCAGGGCATCGTCGCCGGCGACTACATCGTTGACGTGCTCAAGGGCAAGAAAGTCGTCGTCCTGCACGACAAGGACACCTACGGCCAGGGCCTGGCGGATGCTACCAAGGCGCAGTTGGCCAAGCGTGGCGTGGAGCCGGTGCTGTACGAAGGTCTGACCCGTGGCGAGAAAGACTTCAGCGCCGTGGTCACCAAGATCCGTTCGGCCGGTGCCGACGTGGTCTACTTCGGCGGTCTGCACCCGGAAGCCGGCCCACTGGTCCGCCAGTTGCGTGAGCAAGGCCTCAAGGACGTGAAATTCATGTCCGACGACGGCATCGTCACCGACGAACTGGTCACCACCGCCGGCGGCCCGCAATACGTGGATGGTGTGTACATGACCTTCGGCGCCGACCCACGCCTGCTGCCAGACAGCAAGGCCGTGGTGGACGCGTTCCGTGCCAAGGGCACCGAGCCGGAAGGCTACACCCTGTACGCCTACGCCTCGGTCCAGGCCTTGGCGGCCGGTTTCAACGGCGCCAAGAAAAATGACGGCGAAGCCGCGGCCGAATGGCTCAAGGCCAATCCGGTCCAGACCGTGATGGGCAAGAAGGAGTGGGACTCCAAGGGCGACCTGAAAGTCTCCGACTACGTGGTTTACCAGTGGGACAAGGACGGCAAATACCATCAGCTGGAAAAACAGAAGTGACATGAACGGCTGAATCGCCCGGCGCCCCTGGTGCCGGGCGGTTTACCCGTGTTCATGCAGTACCTGTCTTTTCTCCCGAGAGCTGCGCGCACATCGTGCAGCGTCGGCGGCTGAACCCCGGTCCGTCGCAGCGGTGTGCGTGCAGTCTCTCAAATGCGTGAGATTGCGTTATGGATGGTATTTTCCTGCAGCAACTGATCAATGGCCTGACCCTCGGGTCGGTCTATGGTCTGATCGCCATCGGCTACACAATGGTCTACGGCATCATCGGCATGATCAACTTCGCCCATGGCGAGGTTTACATGATCTCTGCGTACCTCGCGGCGATCAGTCTGGCTCTGCTGGCCTGGTTCGGTATCGAATCCTTCCCCCTCATGATTCTCGGCACGCTGGTGTTCACCGTGGTGGTGACCGGCGTCTACGGCTGGGTGATCGAGCGCGTCGCCTACAAACCCCTGCGTAACTCCACTCGCCTGGCACCGCTGATCAGTGCCATCGGCATTTCGCTGATCCTGCAGAACTATGCCCAGATCAGCCAGGGCGCTCGCCAACAGGGCGTGCCCACGTTGCTCGAAGGCGCCATGCGGGTGGACATCGGCAGCGGCTTCGTCCAGCTGACCTACACCAAGATCTTCATCCTGGTCGCCGCATTCGCCGGGATGGCCTTGCTGACCTACATCATCAAGTACACCAAGCTCGGCCGTATGTGCCGCGCGACCCAGCAAGACCGCAAGATGGCCTCCATCCTCGGGATCAACACCGACCGGGTGATTTCCTATGTGTTCGTCATCGGTGCGGCCATGGCGGCCCTGGCCGGTGTGCTGATCACCATGAACTACGGCACCTTCGACTTCTATGCCGGCTTCATCATCGGCATCAAGGCGTTCACCGCGGCGGTACTCGGCGGCATCGGTTCCCTGCCTGGGGCGATGCTGGGCGGGATCATCCTCGGCATCTCCGAGTCGCTGTTCGCCGGTCTGATCAACTCTGACTACAAAGACGTGTTCAGTTTCTCGCTGCTGGTGCTGATTCTGATTTTCCGTCCCCAAGGCCTGTTGGGTCGCCCACACGTGGCGAAGGTATAAGTATGTCTGCTGCCAATAAACCGATTGATATCAAAAAGAGCGTCATCGACGCGATCCTGGCCGGCCTGATCTCGCTGATCGTGTTCGGGCCGATTGTCGGCGTGGTGCTCGACGGCTACAGCTTCAACCTGCAACCGGCCCGCGTGGGCTGGCTGGTGGCGATCGTGATGGTCGGGCGCTTTGCCTTGAGCCTGTTTCTGCAAACCCCCAAGGGTCTGAAGATTCTCCAGGGGTTCGAAAGCACCAGCTCCGGCGTGCATGTGCTGCCGCCAGACTACAAGTCGCGCCTGCGCTGGATCATCCCGGCGTTGATCGTGATTGCCATCGTGTTCCCGTTTTTTGCCAACAAATACGTGCTCACGGTGGTCATCCTCGGGCTGATTTATGTATTGCTGGGCCTGGGCCTGAACATCGTGGTCGGCCTGGCCGGGCTGCTTGACCTGGGTTACGTGGCGTTCTATGCCATCGGCGCTTATGGCCTGGCGCTGGGTTACCAATACCTGGGGCTGGGGTTCTGGACGGTGCTGCCGCTGGCGGCGATTGCGGCGGCGATGGCCGGGTGCATATTGGGATTCCCGGTGTTGCGAATGCACGGTGACTACCTGGCCATCGTGACCCTGGGTTTTGGCGAGATCATCCGGCTGGTGCTCAACAACTGGCTGTCGTTTACCGGCGGGCCGAATGGCATGCCGGTGCCGTCGCCGACCTTCTTCGGCCTGGAGTTCGGCCGGCGAGCGAAGGAGGGCGGGGTGCCGTTCCACGAGTTCTTCGGCATGGCCTACAACCCCAACGTCAAATTCCTGTTCATCTACATCGTCCTGTTCATCACCGTGCTGCTGGTGCTCTACGTCAAGCATCGCCTGACCCGCATGCCGGTCGGTCGCGCCTGGGAAGCCTTGCGCGAAGACGAGATCGCCTGCCGCTCCATGGGCCTGAACCATGTGCTGGTCAAGCTCTCGGCGTTCACCATTGGTGCTTCCACGGCGGGCCTGGCAGGCGTGTTCTTTGCCAGTTACCAGGGCTTCGTCAACCCCTCGTCGTTCACCTTCTTCGAGTCGGCGCTGATTCTGGCGATCGTGGTACTGGGCGGCATGGGGTCGACAGTGGGCGTGGTCATCGCTGCATTTGTCCTCACCGTGGCGCCGGAGTTGCTGCGCAGCTTCTCGGAATACCGGGTGCTGCTGTTCGGCGTGCTGATGGTGTTGATGATGATCTGGCGCCCGCGCGGCCTGATTCGCATCAGTCGTACCGGGGTGACGCCGCGTAAGGGAGTAGCGCCATGAGCGAAGTCGTGCTTACCGTTGAAAACCTGATGATGCAATTCGGTGGGATCAAGGCCCTCAGCGACGTCAGCCTGCAAGTCAAGCGCAACTCGATCTTCGCCCTGATCGGCCCCAACGGTGCGGGCAAGACCACGGTGTTCAACTGCCTGACCGGTTTCTACAAGGCCACGGGCGGCAAAATCGAGCTCAATGTGCGCGGCGAGCGGACCGATGTCATCAAGCTGTTGGGCGAACCGTTTCGTCCCACTGACTTCGTGTCCCCCAAATCCTTCGCCAGCCGGGTGTTCTACAAGATGTTCGGCGGCACCCACCTGGTGAACCGTGCAGGCCTGGCGCGGACCTTCCAGAACATTCGCCTGTTCAAGGAAATGTCCGTGCTGGAGAACCTGTTGGTGGCTCAGCACATGTGGGTCAATCGCAGTCTGGTGGCGGGCGTGCTCAACACCAAGGGTTACCGCCAGGCAGAAAGCGATGCCTTGGACCACGCCTTCTACTGGCTGGAAGTGGTGGACCTGGTGGATTGCGCCAACCGGCTGGCGGGCGAACTTTCCTATGGCCAGCAACGGCGCTTGGAAATTGCCCGGGCCATGTGCACCCGCCCGCAGATCATCTGTCTCGACGAACCGGCCGCCGGCCTAAACCCTCAGGAAACCGAAGCGCTGAGCGCGATGATCCGGCTGCTGCGCGACGAGCACGATCTGACCGTGGTGCTGATCGAACACGACATGGGCATGGTATTCCGACCACATCGTGGTGCTGGACCACGGCAACGTGATCGCCGAGGGCGGTCCCGAGGCGATTCGCAACGATCCGAAGGTGATCGCAGCCTACCTGGGTGCCGATGAAGAGGAGCTGGTATGAGTGGACCTATCCTCGAACTCAAGGAGCTGGACGTATTCTACGGGCCGATCCAGGCCCTGAAAAAAGTCTCGATGCACATTGGGGAAGGTGAAACCGTCAGCCTGATTGGCTCCAACGGTGCAGGCAAGTCCACGTTGCTGATGTCGATTTTCGGCCAGCCGCGGGCGGCGAGTGGGCAAATTATCTACCAGGGCGTGGACATCACGCACAAATCGTCCCACTACATCGCCTCCAACGGCATCGCGCAATCGCCGGAAGGACGGCGGGTATTCCCTGACATGACTGTTGAGGAAAACCTGTTGATGGGCACCATTCCCATCGGTGACAAGCACGCCAGCGAAGACATGCAGCGCATGTTCGAGCTGTTCCCGCGGCTCAAGGAGCGGCGCAACCAGCGGGCCATGACCATGTCCGGCGGCGAGCAGCAGATGCTCGCCATCGCCCGGGCGCTGATGAGCCGGCCCAAGTTGTTGCTGCTCGATGAACCCAGCCTGGGACTGGCGCCGATCGTGGTCAAACAGATCTTCGCCACCTTGCGGGAACTGGCGTCCACCGGCATGACGATCTTTCTGGTGGAGCAGAACGCCAACCACGCCCTCAGGCTGTCGGACCGGGCCTATGTGATGGTCAACGGTGAAATCCGCCTGACCGGCACCGGCAAGGAACTGCTGGTCAACGAAGAGGTGCGCAACGCGTATCTGGGCGGCCATTGACACAAGGCCAGCCATGAAAAAACCGGCGATTGAATCGCCGGTTTTTTTATCTTTCAAATCCACCACCATTCCCCCTGTGGGAGCGAGCCTGCTCGCGATGGCGCCGGACCATCCAACCTCTCTGTATCGGACATGCCCCCCATCGCGAGCAGGCTCGCTCCCACAGGGTTTGGTGCTGTGCCCGAGAATTGTGGACAACAATCCTGAGCCCCTGCGAAACCGCGACATAAAGTCGCCGCAAACAGTTGTTTTGTCACGGTTTTGACTTGTCCCCGTTTGCTGTGGAACCGGCTGTGGGTAAGGTGGGAGTAGCTGGCTGTAAGCCTCTAAATACGTGGCTTTCAGGCGTGTGGTTGTTTTTTGATCAGAGGATTTCGGTCAAGCGGGTACGAGGGTTGTCAACACTTTTATGAGGGTCGCCGAAGGCTTGGAAATCTGTGCGCAAGCCTGTGGATAAGTCTGTGATTAAACTCTGGAAAGACCGCGCTGAGGGCCGAATTTGCTGGCTTGAAGCCATCGTTCTTTTTACCGTCGGCTTATAGCAGATAAGTCGATCTGCACAACCTGCATTGCAGGGTCAAGGGAAAAAATTTTCCAAATCCCTCGCAAAGCCTTATGCACAGCGGCTTGGGGAGTTTGCACTTGCCCCCGATTGCTGTGGACCCGCCTGTGGATAAGGAGCGGGCAACCGCCTGTGGCCCTTGTTTCATAAGGCCTGGCGCCGATTGGTTGTTTTATGATCAATGCTCGAATGAAACCTCGCTTCCAGAAGTCTTGCCCATGCTGTGCCAGGCCGGGCATGCTGTGGGCCGATTTCCATTCATTGGCTGTTTTGAGCCCCAAGGAGAACACGATGTCCAACACCCTGTTTATTACCGGCGCAACGTCCGGTTTCGGTGAAGCCTGTGCCCGTCGTTTTGCCGAAGCAGGCTGGAAACTGGTGCTGACCGGTCGTCGTGAAGAACGCCTCACTGCCCTGTGCGCCGAGTTGTCGAAGCAGACTGAAGTCCATGGTCTGGTGCTTGATGTGCGTGACCGCACAGCCATGGAGGAGGCGATCGCCAACCTGCCACCGTCCTTCGCCAAGTTGCGGGGCTTGATCAACAACGCCGGTCTGGCGCTGGGCGTTGATCCCGCGCCCAAGTGCGACCTCGATGACTGGGACACGATGGTCGATACCAACGTGAAAGGTTTGATCTACAGCACCCGCCTGCTGTTGCCGCGGCTGATCGCTCATGGCCGTGGTGCCGGGATCGTCAACCTGGGGTCCATCGCCGGCAACTATCCGTACCCTGGCAGCCACGTGTACGGGGCGAGCAAGGCGTTCGTCAAACAGTTCTCCCTGAACCTGCGTTGCGATCTGCAAGGCACTGGCGTGCGGGTAAGCAACATTGAGCCGGGTCTGTGCGAGAGCGAGTTTTCCCTGGTGCGCTTTGCGGGTGATCAGGAACGCTACAACGCGACCTATGCCGGGGCCGAGCCGATCCAGCCGCAGGATATCGCCGACACCATTTTCTGGGTGCTCAACACTCCGGCCCACATCAACATCAACAGCCTGGAATTGATGCCTGTGAGCCAGACCTGGGCCGGGTTTGCCATTGAGCGCAACAAGGCGTAAGACCGCGTTATCGTTCATCGCGGGCAAGCCTTGCTCCCACAGAGTTGGCTCATCTATGGGGCAAGCCTTGCTCCCAAAGAGTTGACTCATCTATGGGGGCAAGGTCGGCCAAATGTCTGTGGGAGCAAGGCTTGCCCGCGATAGCGATTTACCGGTCAGGCCAGATAATCAGCCAGCCCGCGGTAGCAGGTCAGCAGGTGATACGGCGTGGTCGATGGCATGTCCTGGCGGCTGACAGTGCCGTCGGCGTCCAGGCATTCGTTCCAGCCTTTGGCATGCAGGAAGTGCTGCTGCAACGCCTGTAGTTGATGCAGCAATGCGCCCTGATTGCCCGGGCGTAATGTCAGTGCCCGCAAATATTCCGCCTGAGCCCAGATGCGCTGGGTGGCGTCCCGCGGTACCTGTGATCCCAGGCTCAGCATGGCGCACACCGCGCCGGACTGCGGGCTCACGCCTTGCTGTTCGGTACGGCTGAAGCTGCTATCAAGGGCTGTGTGCAACTTGCCGCCGCGCAACAGGGGCGATGAGGCCAGCAAGTAATACCACTCGAACTGATGGCCTGGCTCAAACCAGTTATCCACAGCCTTGACCGGTTTCTCCATCATGACGCGCTGCTGCGGGTCGATGAAGTGCTTGAACATGGCATCGCACAGGGCCAGCAATGCCTGGCGCACGTTGATGTCGTCGCGAACCGAGAGGGTGGCGAGGAAGGCTTCGGCCAGGTGCATCAACGGGTTTTGCAGCGGGCCGGATGCGCGGGTCGACCAATCGCGTCCCAGGCTGGCCTCGTAAAGGCCGTCTCCGGTCGCAAAGCGCCGGGCGATGACTTCCAGGGCCGCGTTGAGTACCGACTCCACCAGCGGCTCGCGGACCTTGCTCCAGTAATGGGCACAGGCAAACAGGATGAAAGCGTGGGTGTAGAGGTCTTTGCCGGTGTCCAGCGGTACGCCTTGGGGGTCAATGCTGTAGAACCAGCCACCATGTTCGCCATCATGGAAGTGCCGCTGCAGGGAGCGGAACAGTGCGCCAGCCCGTTCTTCGGCCTGTGGCGCTTCGCCGATCAGGCTGGCGAACACGTATAGCTGTCGCGCACAGGCCATCGCCCGGTAGCGCTGGGGCTCGAGCGGCTTGTGCCGGGTATCGAGGGATTCATAGGGCAGCGCCAGCTCGGCATTCCATCCCGGGCCTTGCCACATCGGCACGATCACGTCGTGAAAGTGCTGACGTACCGTGGCGAACAGGGCAGTCAGTTCAGGTGCAGGAGCGGGGCGGGAAGCATCGGGCATTGGTGGACGTCGTCACGGCTGGAGAGGTGATTGCGCGACATGGTAGCAGAGTGGCAAGTTCGAGAGAGGCGAGGCCTTCCAGTCCGTCATCGCGAGCAGGCTCGCTCCCACATTTATTGGCGTACGCCATACCCTGTGGGAGCGAGCCTGCTCGCGATTAGCCTTGATGGGTGCTGAAAATCAACCCGCCAACAACCACACTCCAGCCGCCGCCGAACCCGCTCCGGCCAGACGCACCAGAGGGGCGGCCGCTTGCGGCAAGACGCGAACCACGGCGTAGCCTGCGCCATGCAACGCCGCCGTCGCCGCGACAAAACCGGCCGCATAAGCCCAAGGGCTTGTCATGTCCGGCAATTCCAGACCATGGGCCACGCCATGGAACAGCGCGAACACCGCCGTCGCGCCAATCGCCAGGCTCAGCGGCGGGCGCACCGCCAGTGCCACCGCCAGGCCCAAGGCCAGCACCGAGGCGGCAATCCCGCTTTCCAGCGCAGGCAGGTCCAGGCCTTCAAAGCCCAGCAAACCGCCGATCAGCATGCTGACGACGAAGGTGCACGGCAGCGCCCAGCGCGCCGCGCCTTGTTGTTGGGCGGCCCACAAGCCGACCGCCAGCATGGCCAGCAGATGATCCAGCCCGCCGATGGGGTGACCGAGGCCGGCCATCAGGCCGTTATCGCCATGGCCAGGGTGAGCAAAGGCCAAGGCCGGGGTCAGCAACAGGGCGAGGGCGCCAAGCAGGCGTTTGAATGTCATGGATAAGCTTCCTTGTTGAGCGTGTGAACAGTTGAAGTTGAAAAATCAGGCGGCGGTCAGCAGGCCCTGGCGTTCGATGAAGGCGATGATCTGCTCCAGGCCCTGGCCGGTTTTCTGGTTGCTGAACACGAACGGCTTGCCGTTGCGCATCCGACGGGTGTCGCTGTCCATCATTTCCAGGGACGCACCCACCAGTGGCGCCAGGTCGATCTTGTTGATCACCAGCAGGTCGGATTTACAGATGCCCGGTCCGCCTTTGCGCGGCAGCTTGTCGCCGGCCGAGACATCGATCACATAAATGGTCAGGTCCGACAGCTCTGGGCTGAAGGTCGCCGAAAGGTTATCGCCGCCCGATTCCACCAGGATCAGATCCAACCCGGGAAACCGTCGGTTCAATTGATCCACGGCCTCAAGGTTGATCGAGGCGTCTTCGCGGATCGCCGTGTGCGGGCAACCACCGGTTTCCACGCCGATGATCCGCTCCGGCGCCAAGGCTTCGTTGCGCACCAGAAAGTCGGCATCCTCACGGGTGTAGATGTCGTTGGTGACCACCGCCAGGTTGTAGCGTTCACGCAGGGCCAGGCACAGGGCCAGGGTCAGGGCGGTTTTGCCGGAGCCTACCGGGCCGCCGATACCGACGCGCAGAGGTTGTGTATTCATGAGGGTCTCCTAGGAACGGAACAGGCGGCTGTATTGGCGCTCATGGGCCATGCACGCCAGGGACAGGCCAAACGTGGCACTGCCGTAATGGTCGGGATCGATGTTCGAGGCGTTGTATTGAGCCTGTTGCAGCAGTGGCAGCAGTTCGCTGGTCAGGCGCTGGGCGGCTTGCTGGCCCAGGGGCAGGGTCTTCATCAGTACGGCCAACTGGTTTTCCAGCCAGCTCCATAACCAGGCGGCCAGGGCGTCCTGGGGGCTGATGTTCCAGGCGCGGGCGGCCAAGGCCCAGCCCAGGGCCAGGTGCGGTTCAGTACGTTGTTCAAGAAAGCGCCGTGCCGCGGCATCGAGTTCCGGCAGGCCGCCCAGCAACTGCTGCAACGAATAACCCATCTGCCGACTTTCCTGATGCAGCTCGCGGGTTTCCCGGCTGGCGCGGTGTTCCTCGCAGTGTTGCAGCAAGGCGTCCCAGTCGTCGGCGGCGGCGGCGGTGCAGTGGGCCAGTAGCAAAGGCGCCTCGAAGCGTGCCAGGTTCAACAGCAACTGATCGCTGATCCAGCGACGGGCGTCGTCGCAGGTTTTGACTTGACCGTTATCCACCGCCATCTCCAATCCCTGGGAATAGCTGTAGCCGCCGATCGGCAATTGCGGGCTGGCCAGACGCAGCAGCGCCCACGCCGGGTTCATGTGCGTACGCCGAACTGATGCAGGCGTGGCGCGTAGTTGAAATCTTCGTCGCCGTGTCGGGAATGATGATGGCCGCCGCCATACGCGCCGTGTTCCGGTTGGAACGGCGCCTCTATGTTTTCGGCGCTGGCACCTAGTTGCTCGAGCATCGCCTTGAGCACGTAATCGTCCAGCAGGCGCAGCCAGCCATCGCCCACTTGCAGGGCGACATGGCGATTGCCCAGGTGATAGGCCGCGCGGGTCAGTTCAAATGCATTGGCGCAGGTGACATGCAGCAATTGTTCGGGGCGGGCGCAGACGCGCACGATGCGTCCGTCTTCAGCTTGCAGGCATTCGCCGTCGTATAACGGCGGCTGACCTCGCTCAAGGAACAACCCCACATCTTCACCCTCGGCACTGAAACAGCGCAGGCGGCTTTTGCTGCGGGCGTCGAAGGTCAGGTGCAGCTCGGCGTCCCAGCGGGGTTGAGTGTCGATTCTGCGATGAATCACCAGCATCGGAGTGCTTCCAGCAATGAACGGTGCTGTGTTTAGAGCAAGGGGCTTGCCAATCGAAGAAGGTGTAGGAAATAGCTGGGATGGCGTTTCAGGATGGGGCGGATTGCGTGCCGTTATGGTGCGCTTGTCGATGTCGCGCACCATTTTGCAGCTTGCGCGAAACACTGTGGGAGCGAGCCTGCTCGCGATTGCGGTGCATCGGTGGAATCAAGGTTGAATGAGCCACCGCTATCGCGAGCAGGCTCGCTCCCACAAAGGAAACATCTCGGCGGCTACTCGGTACTGCCCAGCCCTTGCCAATGTTTGAGGCCAATAAAGATGAACCGCAGTTGCTGGGTAATCTTCGCCTGGGGTGTGAGGTGTTCGGGGAGAGCGTGAGCGGGTGGGTCGATGATGTCAGGCAGGGTGGCGAACACGCTTTTGACGATCAGGTCGGCCATTACGCTCAAAGCGGCAAGGTCCAGGTGCTGCAATTTGGGCATCAATGCCAGGTCGGCGGCCAGGTCCGAGCTGATGCCTTCACGCAGACAGGCGATGGCCTTGCGCACGGGCAGCGAGCCGCCGTATTGCTCACGGGCCAAAAACAGGAATTGCGAACGGTTGGCTTGGACCACGTCGAGGAAAATACGCACGGAGGCATCAATGATGCCGCCCATGACGAATTCGTTGTGGCGCACCAGCCGGATCGTTTCGCGGAAGGTCTGACCGACTTCGCTGACCAGTGCCAGGCCCAGTTGGTCCATGTCGTCGAAATGCCGGTAGAACCCGGTGGGTACGATGCCGGCGGTTCTGGCTACTTCGCGCAGGCTCAGGCTGCCGAACCCTCGGCCGCACTCCATCAAATGACGGGCTGCATCCATCAAGGCATTGCGGGTCTGTTGTTTCTGTTCGGCGCGGGGCAGCATCGCAGGGCTGACTTCTGATTCACGGAAGCGACGCACTCTAGCAAATCGGCTTTGCCGACGTCGAACGGTAGAGGGGGATATAGCGGGGAAAACGAGGTTCTCGGAAAGTCAAAAGCCCGATTGCAGGAATCGGGCTTTTTTCCAGGCCACCATGGGCTCAGCTCACTGCGCTGTTGCGTTCGATCACACGGTCACCACCACCTTCGGCAATGGCGCCCTGTGGGGTGCGCTCGTAGCCACCTTCAACCAGGCCTTTTTCTTCCAGGCGGTCACGGCCACCTTCAGCGACTTCCTGACCCTGAGGGGTACGTTCGTAGCCACCTTCAGCGACTTCCTGACCCTGAGGGGTACGTTCGTAGCCACCTTCAGCCACTTCCTGGCCCTGAGGGGTACGTTCGTAGCCGCCTTCAGCTACTTCTTGGCCTTGAGGGGTACGTTCGTAGCCGCCTTCAGCCACTTCCTGACCTTGACGGGTCTGGTCGAAGCCATCTTCAGCAACGGTCTGGCTATAGACCGAACGGCTGTCTTTAACCTGCGGCGTGGCTTGTTCGGAGGCTGGCAGTGCGAAAGCAGTGGAGGCCAGCATTGAAAGGGTGAGGCTCATCAGTAATTGGCGTTTCATGATCATTGCTCCTTGGGAGGGCGATAAAGTGGGTACGGAGGCAATGCTACTCTCGATAAGTCGATATAAAAGTTCATAAAGGCAATGGTAATAATCAACGGAATTGATTGTTCTGTGGAAAGGCTCTAGAACGGGCCTTTGCGAGGCGTGGTTTTGCACCGCAGTGGGTATTTTGTACCCATTGATGCCACGCAAAAGTGCGGGGGCGGTAACAGGTAGTTGGCGGTTTGGTCAGGATTTTTTCAGTTTTTTGTACCGCCCGTCGCCCAAAGTGTTAAACCAGTTGGCCGTATCGCCAGTCCTACTCTTCACAACGAGCCGATTACAGGCTCGTGTTTCCAAGGCGTCGCCGTCCGGACGCAGATTTGTCATCAGGAGCCTTGTGCATGACGCGCACCTCAAAAATCTTCGCCTGGACCTTCGCCAGCCTTGTTTTCCTGCTGGCCGTATTGGTGCTGGTCATCGCGTTCTTCGATTGGAACCGGATAAAGCCGCCGCTCAATGCCAAGGTTTCCGAAGAGTTGCATCGCCCGTTCGCCATCAATGGCAACCTGGCGGTGGTCTGGCAGCGCGAACCGCTGGAAGGTGGCTGGCGGGCCTGGGTGCCGTGGCCCCATGTGGTGGCCGAAGACTTGAGCCTGGGCAACCCGGACTGGTCGAAAACTGCGCAAATGGTCACGCTCAAGCGCGTCGAATTACGCATTTCGCCCCTGGCCTTGCTGGCCCGGCGAGTGGCAATTCCCCGCATCGACCTGACCGAGCCCGACGCCAACCTGCAACGCCTGGCCGATGGTCGCGCCAACTGGACGTTCGAGTTCGATCCGAAAGACCCCGACGCCGAGCCGTCCAGCTGGGTCGTGGACATTGGCACCATCGGCTTTGACAAAGGCCATGTCACTGTTAATGACCAGACGCTGAAAACCCGCCTGGACCTGTTGATCGACCCGTTGGGCAAACCCATCCCGTTCAGCGATATCGTCGGCGACAATGCTGCGAAAAAAGCCCGGGACGCAGGTGCGGCTCCCCAGGATTATGCGTTTGCCTTCAAGGTCAACGGCCAGTACCACGGGCAGAACCTGGCAGGCTCCGGCAAGGTCGGTGGCCTGTTGGCTCTGCAGGATGCGTCGCAACCTTTTCCGTTGCAGGCTCAGGCGAAGATCGGTGATACCCGAGTCGAACTGGCCGGCACGCTGACCGACCCGATGAACCTAGGGGCGCTGGATCTGCGCTTGAAGCTGGCCGGGAACAGCCTGGCCAATCTTTATCCGCTGACCGGCGTGACCCTGCCGGATTCGCCGCCCTATTCCACCGATGGCCGCCTGATCGCCAAACTCCACGAGCCCGGCGGGGCACTGTTTCGTTATGAGGCCTTCAACGGCAAGATCGGCGATAGCGATATTCACGGTGACCTGGCCTACTTTGCCAGCCAGCCGCGGCCAAAACTCAGTGGCGCGCTGGTGTCCAATCAACTGTTGTTCAGCGACCTGGCACCCCTGATCGGCGCCGATTCCAACGCCGAACAAAAGGCCCGAGGCGGCGCGAGCAAACAGCCGTCCGACAAAGTGCTGCCCGTGGAAGAGTTTCGTACCGAGCGCTGGGGCGTGATGGATGCCGATGTGGAGTTCACTGGCAAACGAATCGTCCACAGTGAGCAGTTACCGTTCACCGACCTTTACACGCATCTGGTGCTCAACGACGGCCAACTAAGCCTTGAGCCCCTGCGCTTCGGTGTGGCCGGTGGCCGGCTCGACGCGCAGATCCGCCTCAACGGCCGCACCCGGCCCCTTGAGGGACAGGCGAAGCTGACGGCGCGGGGTTTCAAGCTCAAGGAGTTGTTCCCCGGTTTCGCGCCGATGAAAACCAGCTTCGGTGAGCTGAACGGCGATGCCGATATCACCGGCCGTGGCAATTCGGTGGCGGCGTTGCTGGGCACCTCCAACGGCACGTTGAAAATGCTCATCAACGACGGCGCCATCAGTCGGGAACTGATGGAACTGGCGGGGCTGAACGTCGGTAACTATGTGGTGGGGAAAATCTTTGGCGACGAGGAAGTGAAGATCAACTGCGCGGCGGCGGACTTCGACATCAAGACCGGCCTGGCGACCACTCGCCTGTTCGTGTTCGACACGGCGAACGCGATCATTTATGTCGATGGCACGGCGAACATGGCCACCGAACAACTGGACCTGACCATCACTCCGGAGTCCAAGGGCTGGCGCTTGATTTCCCTGCGCTCGCCCTTGTACGTGCGCGGCACCTTCGCCAAGCCCGCGGCGGGCGTCAAGGCCGTGCCGTTGATGCTGCGTGGGGCCGGGATGGTGGCGCTGGGCGTCATTGCCGCGCCGGCGGCCGGGTTGTTGGCCCTGGTTGCGCCAAGCGGTGGCGAGCCGAACCAGTGTGCGCCGTTGCTGGAGCAGATGAAGGCCGGCAAGGCACCGGTGACGGTCAAACCAACCCGCTAGCCAGGCTTTGCGGTGAGGTTACTGGCCCCATCGCGAGCAGGCTCGCTCCCACATCGACCGCGACAGGACACGATTCAATGGGGGAGCGAGCCTGCTCGCGATAGCGGTATTACAAATCGGCCAGGATGTCGGCCATGTCGTCGGCATGCTCTTCTTCCTGAGCCAGGATGTCTTCGAAGATTCGCCGGGTGGTCGGGTCCTTTTCGCCGATGTACTGGATGATTTCCCGGTAGCTGTCGATGGCGATCCGTTCGGCGACCAGGTCTTCGTAGACCATTTCCTTGAGGGTGTTCCCCGCCACGTACTGGGCGTGGGAGTTACGGGTCAACAGGTCGGGGTTGAACTCCGGCTCGCCGCCCAACTGCACAATGCGCTCAGCGAGCTTGTCGGCGTGTTCGGCTTCCTGGTTGGCGTGTTCGAGAAACTCGCTGGCCGCCACGCTGGCCTTGAGGCCGGTGGCCATGAAGTAGTGGCGCTTGTAGCGCAGCACGCACACCAGCTCCGTGGCCAGCGCTTCATTGAGCAGGCGAATGACTTCCGGTCGATCGGCGCTGTAGCCCTCGGTCACCGCGCCTTTCTGCACGTTCTGCCGTGCCCGTTCGCGCAGGGTGGTTACATCGGATAGGTGCATGTCACTCATAGCATTCTCCTGGAGGCTGATCCGGTAGGGCGTCACGCTCTGTTGGCGTGATCGCTCTAAATCTGAGTGACGCGATCCTCGAAAAGTTTTACCGAATTTTTCAGTGCATGAGCGGACTGCCGCGCCTCTTCCTCCAGCCACTGGAAGAATGCCCGCACCGGTGGATGGCGTTCACGGCCTGGAACGCACAGGGCACTGTAGCCAGCGCCGTTGACCTGAATCTGCGGCCGATAAGCCACCAACAGGCCACTGGCGAGGCTTTCGGAAGCGAGGATGTTGCTCGCCAGTACCAGGCCTTGCCCGGCTATCGCCGCTTGCAGGGCGTAATGCTCCTCATCGTACTCGCGCATGCAAGGTTGCCGGGTCAGCCAGGTTTCGCCGGCCTGAGCGCACCAGGCTTCCCAGCCATGGGCATACAGTTTGGAATTGTGCCAGCGCACGCTGATCAGCGTGGGCTGCCTCTGCGCGGCCAGGGCCACTTGTTCCGGCGAGCCGTACACGCCGAAGTGTTCATCGAAAAGGCACAGGCCGTACAGGTTCGGGTAGCTGTCCAGGCTGTAGCGCACCACCAGATCGACGCTGGCGTCCTGATGCAGATCGACCACTTCGCAGTGGGTGTCCAGGCGCACGTTGATATTCGGATGACGCGCATAAAACCGGCCCAGGCGCGGCACCAGCCACAGGGTGGCAAACGCTGCGGTGGTGGACAGTGTCAGGTGAGTGTTGGTGCGTTGCGGGCGCAGGGTGTCGACGCTTTGCGCCACTTCCAGCAGGGCCCCGTGCAGGCTGTGGAACAAGCGTTGGCCGCCGTCGGTGAGCCGCACCTGGCGCGGCTGGCGTTCGAACAGCTGCACACCTAGCCAGGTTTCCAGGGCGCGAATCTGATGGGAAACCGCTGTGGGTGTCACCGACAGCTCCGCCGCCGCAGCCTTGAAGCTGAGCAGCCGTGCGGCAGACTCAAAGGCCCGCAGTGCGTTGAGGGGCAGCGTGGCAAACATTACTGATCTCCTGAAGTGCCATGGGTGAAATTATCTCATCTTGCGTGACGAGCCCTCATTTGCCCGGCTACCGCGTTGGACATCAAGCTTTAAGCCGAAAAGTTCTATTGATTGTAGTCGCAACCCAAGGAGATTCAGATGAGCAAAATTCTTGTCGTGCATGGCAGCCCTCGTGGCGAGCGCTCTCACTCCCGACGCCTGACCGAAAGCTTTGTCTCGGCCTGGCAGGCGGCCCATCCGCACTCCCAGCTGAGCCGGCGCGAAGTGGGGCGCACCGTGATTCCTCCGGTCAACGAAGCGTTCATCGCGGCGGCGTTCTACCCCGAACCGCAAGCCCGACCGCTGACCATGCAGGCGGATCTGGCACTCAGTGATGCATTGGTGACGGAATTGCAGGCCCATGATCGGTTGGTCATCTCCGCGCCCATGCACAACTTCAGCGTGCCCAGCGGTGTAAAAGCCTGGATCGACCAGATCGTGCGGATCGGGCTGACGTTCAACCACAGCCTGGATAACGGTGTGTCGCAGTACGAACCGCTGGTACTGGGCAAGAAAGCGCTGATCGTGACCAGTCGTGGCGACTTCGGTTTCGGGCCTGGTGGTCAGCTTGAAGGGATGAACCACGCCGACACGCTGCTGCGCACCGTGCTGGGCTTTATCGGTATCACCGATGTGACGGTGGTTGCCGCCGAAGGTGAGGAGTCGGCTGAGCGCAGTTTCGCCCAATCCTGTGCCGAGGCCGAGCAACGCTTGCTGGGGTTGGCGCAGACGTTCTGATGGCGCGGGTGTCATAGACTGGTCATCATCGATACCGATGCTGACCACCTATTGATCAAGGATGTCGCCATGTCACAACAGTGCGCCACTCGTTACCCGCTGGTGCTGGTCCCCGGAATGCTCGGGTTCATTCGTCTGGTGCTGTATCCGTATTGGTACGGGATCGTCTCGGCGTTGCGCCGGGGTGGGGCAGTGGTGGTTGCTGTGCAGGTGTCACCGCTGCACTCATCCGAGGTGCGCGGCGAGCAGTTGCTCGCGCGGATCGAGGAGATCCTCACGCAAACCGGTGCGCAGAAGGTCAACCTGATCGGCCACAGCCAGGGCGCCCTCACGGCACGCTACGCGGCGGCCAAGCGCCCGGACCTGGTGGCATCGGTCACTTCGGTGGCCGGCACCAACCATGGGTCCGAGCTGGCTGATTACCTGCAGGCCCATTACCCGGCCAACAGCGCCAAGGGTCGCCTGCTCAGTGCTTTGCTGCGGTTGATCGGCGCCCTGATGAGCCTGCTGGAAACCGGTTATCGCGGGCCCCGGTTGCCGGTGGATATCCAGGCGTCCCACGCCTCTCTCACTACCGCGGGCGTGGCCCTGTTCAACCAGCAGTATCCCCAGGGCCTGCCGGAAACGTGGGGCGGGAACGGACCGGAAGTGGTCAATGGCGTGCGTTATTACTCCTGGTCCGGAACCTTGCAGCCAGGCAAGACCAACAGGGGGCGTAACCTGCTTGATGGCACCCACCGGAGCTGCCGGCTGTTCGCCCGCACTTTCGTGCGTGAGGCCGGGCAATGCGACGGCATGGTGGGGCGTTACAGCTCGCATTTGGGCACGGTGATCGGCGATGACTATCCGCTGGATCACTTCGATATCGTCAACCAGTCGTTGGGGCTGGTGGGCAAGGGCGCCGAGCCGGTTCGCTTGTTCGTCGAGCATGCGCAGCGGTTGAAGGCTGCTGGCGTGTAGGGCTTCAGGTCGGGTTGTCCGTCATCGCGAGCAGGCTCGCTCCCACATTCGGATCGGGTTTCTTCTGGCGGAGTGCGGTCAACTGTGGGAGCGAGCCTGCTCGCGATGACGGTCAATCAGGCACGGAAATTCGCGCAGATGAAGGTGTAACAGGCGTTGTCTACACTGCACCTCATCGCCGTACCCATCGTGCGGCAGCCAGGAGAAAACATCATGAAGATGCTGCGTGTTCCTTTGTTGGTGATCGGGTTGCTGCTGTCTTCCCAGGGTTTCGCCGCCACGGCCCAACAGAACAAGATGACCACCTGCAATGCCGACGCTACCGCCAAGGCCCTCAAGGGCGACGAGCGCAAAGCCTTCATGAGCAACTGCCTCAAGGCCACCCCCGTCGATGCCAGCACCCCGCAGGAACGCATGAAAACCTGCAACGCCACGGCCACGACCCAGGCACTGAAAGGCGATGCGCGTAAAGCGTTCATGAGTGAGTGTCTGAAGAAAAAATAACCGCCGGGATTTTTTCAGACGGTGAAGGCCTCATCGCGAGCAGGCTCGCTTCCACAGTTGATTTGCACTGCCCGGTCCATTGTGGGAGCGAGCCTGCTCGCGATGGGGCCGGCAAAGGCGCTACAAAAAAACACCTGCACTGTGATCGAGGTCAGCCGATACAATCCCTAGTGCTGTTGGTGGAACGCTGGCAGACTGCCGATCCTTTCACGCCGTTTTGTTCTGAGGCTGTATGCCAACGTTTTCTCAGCGTCATGTCTTGTTGGTGATCAGTTGGGTGATCATTTTTGGTGGGTTGTTGCTGGTGCTGCCACTGCGCCTGTTGCCGAGCCTTTTGGCCGGTTTGCTGGTGTTTGAGCTGGTCAACATGCTCACCCCGCAGCTACAACGGCTGATCGAGGGCCGGCGGGCCCGCTGGTTGGCGGTGGCGCTGCTGGGCACGCTGGTGGTCAGTGTGCTGTCGTTGATTTTCGCCGGGGCCTTCAGTTTCCTGCTCCATGAGGCGGAAAACCCTGGCGCATCCCTGGACATGTTCATGACGGTGGTCGACCGCGCCCGGGGGCAGTTGCCACCGTTCATCGACGCCTACCTGCCGGCCAGCGCGGCCGAGTTTCGGGTGGCCATTGGCGACTGGATGAGCAAGCACCTGAGCGAGCTGCAGTTGGTGGGCAAGGATGCGGCCCACATGTTCGTGACGTTGTTGATCGGCATGGTCCTGGGGGCTATCGTCGCCCTGCAGCGCATCCCCGACCTGACCAAGCGCAAGCCCCTGGCGGCGGCGCTGTTCGACCGTCTGAGCCTGTTGGTCAAGGCGTTCCGCAACATTGTGTTCGCCCAGATCAAGATTTCGCTGCTCAACACCTTCTTCACCGGGATTTTCCTGGCGGTGGTGCTGCCGCTGTTCGGCATCCACCTGCCGCTGACCAAGACCCTGATCGTCATGACGTTCCTGTTGGGGCTGCTGCCGGTCATTGGCAACCTGATGTCCAACACCCTGATCACCATCGTCGCCTTGTCGCTGTCGATCTGGGTGGCAATGGCGGCGCTGGGTTACCTGATCGTGATCCACAAGCTCGAATACTTCCTCAATGCCCGCATCGTCGGTGGGCAGATCAGCGCCAAGTCCTGGGAATTGCTCATGGCGATGCTGGTGTTCGAAGCCGCGTTCGGCCTGCCGGGCGTGGTGGCGGGGCCGATTTATTATGCTTACTTGAAGAGTGAGTTGAAGCAGGTGGGGATGGTTTGATCCGGTGGGTGTGGCGTCTGATCTGGCGCCATCGCGAGCAAGCTCGCTCCCACAGTGGACCGGATTTCTTCAGAAGGAACGCGGTTGACTGTGGGAGCGAGCTTGCTCGCGATGCAGGCGCCTCGGTGTCAGGTCAGACCTGCGTGCCGTAGCGCTTCATCGCCTCGATCGCCAGCCCGCTACCAATACTGCCGAAGATATTACCTTCCACATGCCGCGCTTGGGGCAGCATCGCCGAGACGCTGTTGCGCAGTGCCGGGATGCCGCTGGAGCCACCGGTAAAGAACACCGTATCCACCTGATCGACGCGTACGTTGGCATCGTTGAGCAATTGCGTGACGCTGCCGCGCACCCGCTCCAGCAGGCCGTCGATGGCCGATTCAAACAGTTCCCGGCTCAGGTCCACACTCAGGCCTGCCTCGATTCGGTCCAGGAGCAAATGGCGCTGGTCGCTGTGAGTCAGCTGGATCTTGGTTTCTTCCACTTCCATCGCCAGCCAGTGCCCCGCGCGCTGTTCGATCAACTTGAACAACCGGTCGATGCCGCCGGTGTCTTCGATGTCGTAGCGCATGCTGCCCAGGGCCAGGGTGGATTTCTGCGAGTACACCGCGTTGATGGTGTGCCAGGTCGCCAGGTTCATGTGGTGGCTGGTGGGCATGTAGGCGCCGCTTTTCATGCGGCTGCCGTAGCCGAACAGCGGCATCAGGCCGGCCAGCGAGAGCTGCTTGTCGAAGTCGGTGCCGCCGATGTGCACGCCACCGGTGGCGAGGATGTCGGCGTGACGGTTGTCATGGGTGCGCCGCTCGGGCGACAGGCGTACCAGGGAGAAGTCCGAAGTCCCGCCACCGATGTCGACGATCAGTACCAGCTCTTCCCTCTCGATGGTCGACTCATAGTCGAAGGCCGCCGCGATGGGCTCATACTGGAACGAGACTTCCTTGAAGCCGATGGCACGGGCCACGTCCACCAAGGTGTTCTCCGCTTCCTGATCGGCCATTTCATCGTCGTCGACGAAAAATACCGGGCGACCCAGTACCACTTCTTCGAATTCCCGACCGGCGGTGGCCTCAGCGCGCTTCTTCAACTGGCCGATGAACAGTCCCAAAAGATCCTTGAACGGCATGGCCGTGCCCAGCACGCTGGTGTCGTGCTTGATCAGCTTGGACCCCAGCAGGCTCTTGAGCGAGCGCATCAGCCGGCCTTCGTAGCCTTCCAGGTACTCGTGCAGGGCCAGGCGGCCATACACCGGGCGGCGTTCCTCGAGATTGAAAAAGACCACCGAGGGCAAGGTGATCTTGTCGTCCTCCAGCGCAATCAGCGTTTCCATGCCGGGGCGCAGCCAGCCGACAGTGGAGTTGGACGTGCCGAAGTCGATGCCGCAGGCACGGGCCGGAGATGCGTTTTTCATGTCTTTCGGATTCCAGTTGAAAAAACGGCCGCGCAGTGTATGTCAGTGCGGCACGGATTCGAAGGCCGGTTATCTGCTAATTCGTAAACTCCGGCCTTGAAAGACAGCGTCGCACCCCCAAACTTGCTGGCATGGGCCTGGCAGCCACAAGGCGAGTACAAGAACCGCCACCGGCTGCCGATAAACTTCTGAAGCGCCGCCCGGTCACAAACCTTGAGATCGGTCAAACCCCAGGACTTGTATCACGAGCATGCTGCGGGTGGCGGTGCGATATCGATAACGGATGGTGATCCTTCGATGGACTTCAAAGACTATTACAAGATTCTGGGTGTGGAGCCGACGGCTGATGACGCCACGATCAAGGCTGCTTATCGCAAACTGGCCCGCAAATACCACCCGGATGTGAGTAAGGAAAAGGATGCCGAGACCAAATTCAAGGACGTCTCCGAAGCCTATGAAGCGCTGAAGAGCGCCGACAAACGCGCCGAGTACGATGACCTGCGTCGCTATGGCCAGCACGGCCAGCCTTTCCAGGGACCGCCGGGCTGGCAAAGCCGGGGCGGCTTTGGCGGTGGACAGGACACCGGCGATTTTTCGGATTTCTTCAGCTCGATTTTTGGTAATCGCGGGCCGGGTTTCGGTGGCGGACAGTCAGGCCGCAGCACCGGCCGTCGAGGGCAAGACGTGGAAATGGAACTACCGATTTTCCTGGAAGAGACCCTGTCGAGCGAATCGAAGAAGGTCAGCTTCCAGGTGCCGCAGTACAACGCCGCCGGCCAGCACGTCAGCAATACCAGCAAAAGCCTGAACGTGAAGATTCCCCTGGGCGTGACCGACGGCGAACGCATCCGCCTCAAGGGCCAGGGTGCGCCGGGTATTGGCGGCGGTGCCAATGGCGATTTGTACCTGACCATTCGTTTTGCCCCGCACCCCAAGTTCGACGTCGAAGGCCAGGATCTGATCATCACGTTGCCCCTGGCGCCGTGGGAATTGGCGCTGGGCACTGAAGTGGCGGTGCCGACCCTCACCGGCAAGATCAACCTCAAGGTTCCGGCCGGCAGCCAGAATGGCCAGCGCATGCGCGCCAAGGGCCACGGCCTGCGCAACAAGGCCGGCGAGCGCGGTTACCTGTTCGTACAGCTCAAGGCCGTGATGCCCAAGGCCAGCGACGAGGCAGTCAAGGCGTTGTGGGCGGAGCTGGCGAAGAAGGCTGCGTTCGATCCGCGGGAGAATTTCTGACTGTTTTGAGGCGCTAGACTCGACAGTTAAAGCATTGGGAGAAGCAGACCATGAACAACCCGATCATTGAACTGAACCTGATGGAATTTTGCGAGGCCGCTGCGTTGGCGGATGTCCATGTGATCGAAATCGTCGAGCATGGCATTCTCGAACCCCATGGCGCGGCCCCGGCGGATTGGCGCTTCACCGATTACGAACTGGTCTTGGCCCGGCGTGCGGCCAAGCTGCGCCGCGAGCTGGAACTGGAATGGGAAGGTGTCGCCCTGGCGCTGGACCTGCTGGAAGAAGTGCAGCAACTGCGCAGCGAAAACCGCATGCTCAAGCAGCGGTTGGGGCGGTTGGTGGAGTAGGTTGATTAAGCCTGCCCGAGACCAGGGCCAGGCACATAATTTCCTCATTCTGTGGCGAGGGAGCTTGCTCCCGCTGGGCTGCGTAGCAGCCCCTCCTTTGGCGGTTGCTGCGCAACCGAGCGGGAGCAAGCTCCCTCGCCACAGGGGTATGTGTCTGGCCTGATTCACCTCAAAACAGAAAATAGCGCTGCGCCATCGGCAGCACATCAGCCGGTTCACACCACAACAACACTCCATCGGCCTTGACCTGGTAGGTCTGTGGATCGACATCGATGTTCGGTAGGTAATCGTTGTGGATCAGGTCGGTTTTCTGCACATTGCGGCAGCCTTTGACCACGGCAATTCTCTTCTTTAGTCCAAGCTGTTCGGGCAGCCCCGCCTCGGCGGCGGCCTGACTGATGAACGTCAGGCTGGTGGCGTGCCGCGAGCCGCCGAAGCTTGCGAACATCGGTCGGTAGTGCACCGGTTGCGGTGTCGGGATCGAGGCGTTGGCGTCGCCCATCAGGCTGGCGGCAATCGCCCCGCCCTTGAGGATCAGGGTCGGCTTGACGCCGAAGAACGCCGGGCGCCACAGCACCAGGTCGGCCCACTTGCCCACTTCGATGGAGCCCACTTCATGGCTGATGCCATGGGTGATCGCCGGGTTGATGGTGTACTTGGCGATGTAGCGCTTGATGCGGAAATTGTCGTTGCCTTCGCCATCGCCGGGCAGGGCGCCGCGTTGCTTTTTCATCTTGTCGGCGGTCTGCCAGGTGCGGGTGATGACTTCACCGACGCGGCCCATGGCCTGGCTGTCGGAACTGATCATCGAGAACGCGCCCAGGTCGTGGAGGATGTCTTCGGCGGCGATGGTTTCACGACGGATGCGGCTTTCAGCGAAGGCCACGTCTTCGGCGATGCTCGGGTCCAGGTGATGGCAGACCATCAGCATGTCCAGGTGTTCGTCGATGGTGTTGCGGGTGAATGGCCGGGTCGGGTTGGTGGAGCTGGGCAACACATTGGCAAAGCCGCAGGCCTTGATGATGTCTGGCGCATGGCCGCCACCGGCGCCTTCGGTGTGATAGGTGTGGATGGTGCGGCCCTTGAACGCGGCCAGGGTGGTTTCCACGAAACCCGATTCGTTGAGTGTGTCGGTATGGATCGCCACCTGCACGTCGTACTGGTCGGCCACGCTCAGGCAGTTGTCGATGGCTGCCGGCGTGGTGCCCCAGTCTTCGTGCAGCTTCAGGCCGATGGCGCCGGCCTTGACCTGTTCGATCAACGGCTCTGGCAGGCTGGCGTTGCCCTTGCCGGTGAAGCCGATGTTCATTGGGAAAGCGTCGGCGGCCTGGAGCATGCGCGCCAGGTGCCACGGCCCGGAGGTGCAGGTGGTGGCATTGGTCCCGGTGGCCGGGCCCGTACCGCCGCCGATCATGGTGGTGACACCGCTCATCAAGGCTTCTTCGATCTGCTGCGGGCAGATGAAGTGAATGTGGGTGTCGATACCGCCGGCGGTGAGGATCATGCCCTCACCGGCGATCACTTCGGTGCTGGCGCCAATGGCGATGGTCACATCGGGCTGGATGTCCGGGTTACCGGCCTTGCCGATGGCTTTGATGCGCCCGTCCTTGAGACCGACATCGGCCTTGACGATGCCCCAGTGATCGATGATCAGCGCGTTGGTGATCAGCGTGTCGACGACCTCGGCGGCCAGCAGCTGGCTCTGGCCCATGCCGTCGCGAATCACTTTGCCGCCGCCGAATTTCACTTCTTCGCCATAGGTGGTGAAGTCCTTTTCCACCTCGATCCACAGTTCGGTGTCGGCCAAGCGGACCTTGTCGCCGACGGTGGGGCCGAACATGTCGGCGTAGGCTTGGCGGGAGATTTTCATGTGCTTGCCTTGAGATTCAATTGAATGTTGAAACCGTTCGCTGCGCTCACTTATCGCGAGCAAGCTCGCTCCCACAGGGATACGCGATCAAATGTGGGAGCGAGCTTGCTCGCGATGAGGCCAGTACAGGCCTCCATGGCTTAAAGGTCGCCCATCACCCGTCCGGCAAACCCGAACACCCGGCGATGCCCCGCCAAATCCACCAGTTCCACCTCGCGGCTCTGGCCCGGTTCGAAGCGCACCGCGGTGCCGGCCGGAATGTTCAGGCGCATGCCACGGCTGGCGGCGCGGTCGAAGGTCAGGGCGTCGTTGGTTTCGAAAAAGTGATAGTGCGAGCCGACCTGGATCGGCCGGTCGCCGCTGTTGGCGACGTTCAGGGTGAGGGTGCGGCGACCGACGTTGAGTTCGATGTCGCCGGGCTGGACCTGGTATTGGCCTGGAATCATTGCGGTTGCCCCAAAGTCTTGTAGTAAATGGCGGTCGGGGTGTACGTCCCGTCCGGGCTCTGGCAGTAGTCGGGCAGTTCACCGACGCGGGTGTAGCCCATGGCGCGGTAGAATGCCTCGGCCTCGGAACCAGCCTCCGTGTCGAGGTACAACAGGCCGCGCTTGTGCTGGCGGGCGCCGAGTTCCAGGGCGCTCATCAATTGCTGGCCCAGGCCGCGGCGGCGAGCCTCGCCGCGCACCAGCAGCTTTTGCACTTCGGCACGGTTGAGGCCGTTGGGTTTCTGGCACAGGGCAAGTTGGACGCTGGCCTGCACCTGTTCATCCTTGACCACCACCCACAGCAGCAAGTGGCCCTGGTTGAGACTGGCCTGAACCTCATCGAAATAGGCGCGTGCCTGGACCGCATCGAGATCGGCCATGAACCCCACGCTGGCGCCATAGCCGACGGCGTCGAGCAACAGATCGATCAGGCCCTGGCGGTAGTGCGCAAAGCTCTCGGCGTGGACTCGGCGCAACTGGGCGGGGTTCATAGGCATCACTCCTTGTCGACGGCAGGCGGTAGCGCCCCTGGGTTGAGGATCAACTGCATGAAAGTCAGGTCCAGCCAACGGCCGAACTTGGTGCCCACCTGGGGCATCTGCCCGGTGGTGATGAAGCCAGCCCGCTCGTGCAGGCGAATCGAGGCGGCGTTGCCGCTTTCGATGGCCGCGACCATGACGTGTTTGCCGCACGCCCTGGCGCGCTCGATCAGGGCCGTCATCAACAGTGAGCCCAAGCCGTTGCCGCGTTGGTCATCACGTACGTACACCGAATGCTCCACGGTGTGCCGGAAACCATCGAAGGGTCGCCAGTCGCCGAACGAGGCATAGCCGAGGACGTTATCTTCGTCATCGACCACCACCAGCACCGGATAGCCTTGCGATTGACGGGCGCTGAACCATGCCTGGCGATTGCCCAGGTCCACGGCCTGTTCGTTCCAGATCGCCGTGGTGTTCAGCACCGCGTCGTTGTAGATGTCACGGATCGCTGGCAAGTCGGTGTGGCGGGCGTCACGAATGTCATAGGTCATGGCGCAGTCTCACGCGATCGGCTGGTGGACGGTGACCAGTTTGGTGCCGTCGGGAAACGTCGCCTCCACCTGGATCTCCGGAATCATTTCCGGGATGCCCTCCATCACCTGTTCGCGGGTCAGCAGCGTGGTGCCGTAATGCATCAGCTCGGCCACGGTCTGGCCATCGCGGGCGCCTTCGAGCAGGGCGGCGGAAATATAGGCCATCGCCTCCGGGTAGTTGAGCTTCAAGCCGCGAGCCAACCGCCGCTCGGCGACGAGGCCGGCGGTGAAGATCAGCAGCTTGTCTTTTTCGCGTGGGGTCAGGTCCATGTGCAATCCATAAGGGCAGATAAAAAATTCTTGCTGTAAACACAGATCTCCTTGTGGGAGATCCTTTGTGGGAGCGAGCTTGCTCGCGATAGCGGTGTGTCAGTCGACATTAATGTTGAATGTTCCATCGCCATCGCGAGCAAGCTCGCTCCCACAGGAAAGCAGATTCATGTACTCCAGATTCTGGGCGGCATGGCCTCTCTTCCAAGCAATGCAGGCCTGAGCAAACGCCACAATTCAATCAGCCAACCCCGCGCCAGCAGCGCCTCGCTCGCCAGGCACCGGGCCACGATCAGGCCGGGTAATTGCGTCAAGTCGCCGCGCACGTCATGGCCCAGGGATCGGCACCGTTCCAGCAACTCGCTATCAATCTCGCCCGTCACCAGCAGAGTGGCAAACACCGGATCGCCGCCCAGTCCGATGGGCGAGTCGAGCAATCCGTCACCGCCCACAATGCGCTGGCGTTCATGCCAGAGCAACTGCCCGTCGCGGCGGATGTCCAGCCGCGACTGGAAGTGCCCCAGGTCAAATCGTTCACCGCTGGCCGGCCGGCCGAGGGCCACCATGTCCCAGTAGAACAAGCGCCCGTCACCTTGCAGGTCGATGCTGGTGCTGAGTTCGGCCTGGGCGGCGCTGAAGACGATGGTTTCCTGGGGCAGCCATTCCAGGGTCGCCCCCGCGGCCACGCTCAGGTTCAGTTGCTGATAGGCCGGGCTGGCGGCGCGATACCACTTGGCCGCGCCGGGACTGGTCAACTGCGCCCAGGCAGCGGGGCCGACGTGGGCCGCGATGTCCAACCGATCACCGCCGGCAATTCCGCCGGGCGGGTGGACGATGATGTGCTGGCACACTTCGGGGCCTTCGGCGTACAGGTGTTTTTGCACCCGCAGCGGACCTTTGTGGCGGCGCTGTACCGGACGCGTGCAGTCACCGAACCGGGCATAACCCAGTTCCAGCTCGGCATGCCAGCTGGGGGTGAACAGGGCCGAAGGCGCCAGTAAGGAGACAGGTAAGTTCATGATTTCCGATTATCGTTAGAGCGCTACAGACTAGATCGTAACCAGCCCGCGCACACCCTCGGCTTCCATATTTTCTCCGCGCCCCTGCTGCACGATCTCGCCCCGGGACATCACCAGGTATTGATCGGCCAGCTCGGCGGCGAAGTCGTAGAACTGCTCCACCAGCAAAATCGCCATGTCGCCCCGGGCCGCCAGTTTCTTGATGACCACGCCGATCTCCTTGATCACCGACGGTTGAATGCCTTCGGTGGGCTCGTCGAGAATCAGCAGGCGCGGACGGCTGGCCAGGGCCCGGCCAATGGCAAGTTGCTGTTGCTGGCCACCGGACAGGTCACCGCCACGGCGTTGTTTCATTTGCAGCAGCACCGGGAACAATTCGTAAATGAACGTCGGCACCTCCTTGGCCTCGGCGGCGGGAAAACGCGACAGGCCCATCAGCAGGTTTTCTTCCACCGTCAGCCGTCCGAAAATCTCCCGGCCCTGAGGCACGTAGGCAATACCGGCGTGCACCCGTTGGTGCGGTTTGAAGGTGGTGATGGGTTTGCCTTCCCAGCTCACCGCCCCTTCCTTGGCCGGCAACAGGCCCATCAGGCATTTGAGCAGGGTGGTCTTGCCCACGCCGTTGCGGCCCAGCAGGCACGTCACCTCGCCGACCTTCACGTCGAATGACAGGCCGCGCAGGATGTGGCTACCGCCGTAGTATTGGTGCAGCTTGTCGACTTGCAGCATTTTCCAGATTCTCCTCGAACCCCTGTGGGAGCGAGCCTGCTCGCGATAGCGTCAGAACATTCAGAATGGATGCTGACTGACACACCGCCATCGCGAGCAGGCTCGCTCCCACATAAAAAGCAATTTTGCGCCTCAGCGCCCGAGATACACCTCGATCACCCGCTCATTGTCCTGCACCTGCGCTAGCGACCCTTCGGCCAGCACGCTGCCCTGGTGCAGCACGGTGACGTGGTCGGCAATCGCGCCGACGAAGCCCATGTCGTGTTCCACCACCATCAGCGAATGCTTGCCCGCCAGTGATTTGAACAGCTCGGCAGTGAACTCGGTTTCGGCGTCGGTCATGCCCGCCACTGGTTCGTCGAGCAGCAAGAGTTGTGGGTCCTGCACCAGCAGCATGCCAATCTCCAGAAACTGTTTCTGCCCGTGGGACAGCAACCCGGCGGCGCGATTGACCGACGTCGTGAGGCGGATGGTCTCCAGCACTTCGCTGATGCGCTCGTGTTGCTCGCCAGTGAGTTTGGCCCGCAGGCTGGCCCACACCGATTTGTCGGTTTTCAGCGCCAGCTCCAGGTTCTCGAACACGCTCAAGGCTTCGAACACCGTGGGTTTCTGGAACTTGCGACCGATGCCGGCCTGGGCGATCTGCACTTCGCTCATGCTCGTCAGGTCCAGGGTTTCACCGAACCAGGCCTTGCCGTGGCTGGGCCGGGTCTTGCCGGTGATCACGTCCATCAGCGTGGTCTTGCCCGCGCCGTTGGGGCCGATGATGCAGCGCAATTCGCCGACGCCGATGTACAGGCAGGGCCTTGAAACCGTCGAAACTGACGCTGATGTCCTCCAGGGTCAGGATGGTGCCGTGACGGGTGTTCAGGCCCTTGCCGGCGGCCTGACCGAGGCCGATGGCGTCGCGACTGCTGCCTTGGTCTTTGTTGGGATCCAGTATGGGTTCGAGCATGAAATCGGCTGTGGGTGTGATTCGCATCATTCGCCCCTTTTCTTGAGTAGCCCGATCACACCCTTGGGCAGATACAGGGTCACAACGATGAACAGCGCGCCGAGGAAGAACAGCCAGTACTCGGGAAAGGCCACGGTGAACCAGCTCTTCATGCCGTTGACCACACCGGCCCCCAGCAGCGGCCCGATCAGCGTGCCGCGCCCGCCGAGGGCCACCCACACGGCGGCCTCGATGGAGTTGGTCGGCGACATTTCGCTGGGGTTGATAATGCCCACCTGCGGCACATACAACGCCCCGGCCAGGCCGCACAACACCGCGCTCAATACCCAGACGAACAGCTTGAAGCCACGGGGATCGTAGCCGCAGAACATCAGGCGGTTTTCCGCGTCGCGCAGGGCGGTCAGCACTCGGCCGAACTTGCTGCGGGCCAGGCGCCAGCCGATGAACAGGCTCGCCACCAAGAGCAGCACCGTGGCCAGGAACAGCACCGCTCGGGTGCCCGGCTCGGTGATGCCAAAGCCCAGGATCGAGCGAAAGTTGGTGAAGCCGTTGTTGCCGCCAAACCCGGTTTCGTTGCGGAAAAACAGCAGCATCCCGGCAAACGTCAGGGCCTGGGTCATGATCGAGAAATACACGCCCTTGATCCGCGAGCGGAAGGCGAAGAAGCCGAACACCAGCGCCAGCAACCCCGGTGCCAGCACCACCAGGCACATGGCCCAGACAAAGCTGTCGGTGCCGCTCCAGTACCAGGGCAATTCGCTCCACGACAGAAAGGTCATGAACGCCGGCAAGCCGTCACCGGCGGCCTGGCGCATCAGGTACATGCCCATGGCATAGCCGCCGAGGGCGAAGAACAGACCGTGGCCCAGGGAGAGCAGGCCGGCGTAGCCCCAGACCAGGTCCAGGGCGAGGGCGACGATGGCGTAGCAGAGAATCTTGCCCACCAGGGTCAGGGTGTAAGCCGAGACATGCAGCGGGTTATCCACTGCCAACAGCGACAGCAGCGGCAGGCTCAACAGCACTGCCAGGATCACCACGCCGACGGCGAGGGTGACTTTCGGGCCGGCCTTTTGCGCGGCCGTGAGCATCAGGGGCTGGTTCATCAGTCGATTACCCGTCCTTTGAGCGCGAAGAGGCCTTGCGGACGCTTCTGGATGAACAGAATGATCAGCGCGAGGATCAGGATCTTGCCGAGCACGGCGCCGATCTGCGGTTCAAGAATCTTGTTGGCGATGCCCAGCCCGAACGCGGCGAACACACTGCCGGCCAACTGACCGACGCCACCGAGCACCACCACCAGGAACGAGTCGATGATGTAGCTCTGGCCCAGGTCCGGGCCGACGTTGCCGATCTGGCTCAGGGCCACGCCGCCAAGCCCGGCGATGCCCGAGCCGAGGCCGAAAGCGAGCATGTCCACGCGGCCGGTGGGCACGCCGCAGCAAGCGGCCATGTTGCGGTTCTGGGTCACCGCGCGCACGTTCAGGCCCAGGCGGGTCTTGTTCAGCAACAGCCAGGTCAGCGCCACCACGAACAGGGCGAAGGCGATGATCACGATGCGGTTGTAGGGCAGTACGAGATTCGGCAGTACCTGGATGCCGCCGGACAGCCAGGCCGGGTTGGCGACTTCAACGTTCTGCGCGCCGAACACCAGGCGCACCAGTTGGATCAGCATCAGGCTGATGCCCCAGGTGGCGAGCAGAGTCTCCAGGGGGCGCCCATAGAGGTGACGGATCACCGTGCGCTCCAAAGCCATACCGATGGCGGCGGTAATGAAAAACGCCACCGGCAGGGCGATCAACGGGTAGAACTCGATGGCATTCGGGGCGAAGCGCTGGAACAGCATCTGCACCACGTAGGTGGAATAGGCCCCCAACATGAGCATCTCGCCGTGGGCCATGTTGATCACCCCCAGCAGGCCGAAGGTGATTGCCAGGCCCAGGGCGGCCAGGAGCAGGATCGAGCCCAGGGACATGCCGCTGAAGGCCTGGCCCAGCAATTCACCGATCAGCAGCTTGCGCTTGACCTGGCCTAGGCTGGTTTCGGCGGCGGTGCGTACCGTGGCGTCGGTTTCAACGCCGGGTTCGAGCAGGCCTTCGAGGCGGGTGCGGGCCAACGGATCGCCGGTTTCTCCCAATAGCCGCACGGCAGCCAGGCGAACCGACGGGTTGGGGTCCACCAGTTGCAGGTTCGCCAACGCCAGGCTCAGGGCTGCATGCACGTCTTCGTCCTGCTCGCCGGCCAGTTGCCGATCGAGAAACGCCAGTTGGGCCGGGCGGGCGCTTTTCTGCAGTTGCTGGGCGGCGCTCAGGCGCACGCTGGCGTCAGCGGCCAATAGTTGATGGCTGGCCAGGGCGGTTTCAATCAACCCTCGCAAGCGGTTGTTCAGACGCAGGGTCTTGGGCTGGCCGTCGACGGTCAACTGGCCTTGTTGCAAGGCGTTGATCAGTTCGACACGCTCAGGTTCCGGTTGCGCGGCCCAGGTTTCCAGCAGCGTGGCTTGCTGGGGCGGCTTGGCGGCGAGGAAATCTTCGGCATCACCGGCGTGGGCCTCCAGTGGCAATAGCAGCACCAGGGCGAGGATGAGGCGGTAGAGGGCGGTGGGCATAGAGAGTCGCCTTGCACGGACAATGTGGGAGCGAGCTTGCTCGCGATGGCGGTGGGTCAGTCACATCAGTGTTGAACAGGGGGCCGCTATCGCGAGCAAGCTCGCTCCCACAGGGATTTGTGTCGGCCCGAGCGTCGTGCTCGGGTCGACCCCCCATGGGCTCAGTTGCTCTTCACCGCATAGTCAGGCTTCTTGTCGTTGCCTTCGATGAACGGGCTCCACGGCTGGGCGCGGATCGGGCCCTCGGTCTGCCAGACCACATTGAACTGACCGTCGGCCTGGATCTCGCCGATCATCACCGGCTTGTGCAGGTGGTGGTTGGTCTTGTCCATGGTCAGGGTGTATCCCGACGGTGCGTCGAAGGTCTGGCCGGCCAGGGCTTCGCGGACTTTGTCGACGTCGGTGGACTTGGCTTTTTCAACCGCTTGCGCCCACATATGGATGCCGACGTAGGTGGCTTCCATCGGGTCGTTGGTCACGGCTTTGTCGGCGCCTGGCAGGTTCTTGGCCTTGGCATAGGCCTTCCAGGAATCGACGAATTTCTTGTTCGCCGGGTTATCCACGGACTCGAAGTAGTTCCACGCCGCCAGGTTACCCACCAGCGGCTTGGTGTCGATGCCGCGCAGCTCTTCTTCGCCCACCGAGAACGCCACCACTGGTACGTCGGTGGCTTTCAGGCCCTGGTTCGCCAGTTCTTTATAGAACGGCACGTTGGAGTCGCCGTTGACCGTGGAGATGACCGCGGTCTTGCCGCCGGCCGAGAACTTTTTGATGTTGGCCACGATGGTCTGGTAGTCGCTGTGGCCGAACGGGGTGTAGACCTCTTCGATGTCCTTGTCTGCCACACCTTTGGAATGCAGGAACGAACGCAGGATCTTGTTGGTGGTGCGCGGGTAGACGTAGTCGGTGCCCAGCAGGAAGTAGCGCTTGGCACTGCCGCCTTCTTCGCTCATCAGGTATTCCACCGCCGGAATGGCCTGCTGGTTCGGCGCCGCGCCGGTGTAGAAGACGTTCGGCGACATCTCTTCGCCTTCGTATTGCACCGGGTAGAACAGCAGGCCGTTGAGCTCTTCGAACACCGGCAACACGGATTTGCGCGACACCGACGTCCAGCAGCCGAACACCACCGCGACCTTGTCCTGGGTCAGCAATTGACGGCCTTTTTCGGCGAACAGCGGCCAGTTCGAGGCCGGGTCCACGACCACCGCTTCGAGCTGCTTGCCGTTGACCCCACCTTTGGCGTTGATCTCGTCGATGGTCATCAGCGCCATGTCCTTGAGGGACGTCTCGGAGATCGCCATGGTGCCGGACAATGAATGCAAGATGCCGACCTTGATGGTTTCGGCGGCCTGGACGGTCCAGGCCATGCCCATCGCGGCAATGCTTGCCGAGAGTGTAAAAGCCTTGATCAAGCTACGACGCTTCATTGTGCGATCTCCGTGCAATTATGAGTTTTTTTCGATGGCAGATGCGGACGCTGAAGGGGCTTTTGCAAGGGGTGTGCCCGGTTGGGCAAAGGCATTGAGAATGCGGGGTTGGCGGGCTGGGGTAAAAGTGCGAATGCACCACTAGCGACCGCGGCCTAGGCGCTGGTGCGATCAGATGCGCCACATTGGGGCGAAGGCTTGCAGTTCCCCGGTTATTTGCAAGTCAGGGAAACAGGGGGGGATTCAGCGACGGCGCATCAGGCCGATGAAGAACAGGCCACCGATAGCGGCAGTGGCGACGCCAATGGGCAAGTCCTCCGGTGCGATCAGGGTCCGGGCCGCCACATCCACCCACACCAGGAACAGGCTGCCCAGCAGAACACACGCAGGCAGCAGCCGACGGTGTTCGGCACCCACCAGGCGCCTGGCAATGTGCGGCACCATCAGCCCGACAAAACCGATCGAGCCGCTGATGGACACCAGCACGCCGGTCATCAGCGAGGCGATCAGGAAAATCCACAACCTCACCTTCGCCGCGTTCAGGCCCAGGGTCACGGCGGTCTGTTCGCCCGCCATCAGTGCATTCAGCGGCCGGGCCATGCCCAGCAGCAATCCCAGCCCCAGCAACACACTGGCCGCCGGCACCGCCAGCAATTCCCAGCGCGCCAGGCCCAGGCCGCCGAGCATCCAGAACATCACTGCGGAACTGGCGCGATGGTCACCCAGAAACAGCAAGAGGTTGGCCGCCGCCATCATCACGAATGACACCGCCACGCCGCACAGCAACAAGCGATCGCTTTCCAGACGGCCTTGGCGGCTGGCGATGGCCAGTACCAGCAACATGCTCAACAATGCGCCGATAAATGCGGCCAGCGGCAGGGTCAGCAGACCAATGATCTCACCGACATGCAGCACCACAATGACCGCCCCCAGGGTCGCGCCGGACGTGACGCCCAGCAGGTGCGGGTCGGCCAGGGGGTTGCGCGTTACCGCTTGCAGGACCGCACCGATCAACGCCAGCCCCGCGCCCACCAAGGCACCGAGCAGCAGGCGCGGTACGCGGATCAGCCAAACGATATGTTCCTGGCCGGGCGACCAATACACGTCACCCACACCGAAAGCCTTGTTCAGCAGGATGTCCCAGACCACAGCCACCGGCACCCGCGCCGGACCGAACCCCAGGGACACCACGCACGACACCAGCATCAGTGCACCGAGGCACACCAGCAGCGCGCCATAGCGACGATTGCTCATGGACGGTGAAAACCCTTTGCCAGGGTTTGCACCGCCAATACGTTATCGATACCCGGCGTGGCCTGGACGTAAGGGATCACGATGAAGCGCCGGTGCTTGATCGCATCCACTGATTGCAGGGCCGGGTTGTTCAGCAGGAATTGCTGCTTCTGCTCGGCGCTGACTTCGCCGTAATCGACAATCACGATCACTTCGGGGTTGCGCTCGACCACGTTCTCCCAGCTCACCCGGGTCCAACTGGTCTGCACGTCATCGAGAATGTTGCGCCCGCCGGCCGCATCGATCAGGGCCTGTGGCATGCCGAGACGGCCGGAGGTCATGGCGCGGTCTTCGCCACTGTCGTACAGGAACACTCGGGGCTGATCAGCAGGCAACTGCTTGCGCACTTGCGCCACCTGGGCCTGCATCGAGGCGATCAACTCATTGGCGCGATCCTGCACATCGAAAATCCTTCCCAGGTTGCGCAGGTCGTTATAGGTGTCTTCCAGGGTGGCCGGCGGGCGTTTCATCACGAACGCGCAGGATTCGGTCAACTCGTACACATTGATGCCCAGCGGTTGCAGGGTTTGCGGCGTCAGGTCGCCGCCCACCCGCATGCCGTAGTCCCAGCCGGCAAAGAAGAAATCCACGTTGGCATTGAGCAGGGTTTCCACCGACGGGTATTTGGCCGCCAGCTCCGGCAGGCCATCGAGGATTTTCTCCATGTCGGGCGTCACGGACTTCCAGCCGCTGATGCCGCTGTAGCCCACCATGCGCGACTTGAGCCCCAGGGCGAGCATCATCTGGGTCATGTTGATGTCATGGCTGACGGCGTGTTTCGGCGCTTGGTTGAAGGTGACTTCGCGATTGCAGCTTTGGATCGTCAATGGGTAGCGGGTGGCCTCGGCCAAAGCATGTGCACTGCCGAGCAGCAGCGGCAGAAGCAGCAGGGAACGCAAGATCATGGTTGGGTTATCCAGGTGATTCGGGGGTGGGCGGCCAAGGGGTGTTCGTCAATCAGCGCCTGCACACCAAAGACGTCGCGCAATAGCGTGACCGTCAGCACTTCCTTGGGCGTGCCGCTGGCGACGATGTGTCCGTGGTCGATGACGTAGAGCCGATCACAGAACGCAGCGGCCAGATTCAGGTCGTGGATGCTGGCGAGGGTGCCGATCCCCAGGCGTTTGATCAGTTGCAGCAGTTGGAGTTGATAACGCGGGTCGAGGTGATTGGTCGGCTCATCGAGGATCAGCACCTGCGGCTGCTGCGCCAGGGCGCGAGCCAGGATCACCCGTTGCTTTTCCCCGCCCGAGAGTGTGGCGAAAGCATGGTCGCCGAAACCTTGCAGCCCCACCGATTCCAGTGACTGGCTGACCAGGCTCAGGTCTCGCTGATTGTCGCCATCGAACAGGCCTTTGTGTGGCGTGCGCCCCATGGCGACCACTTCCTGGACCGTCAGACCGAAGGCGTCGGGAAACTCTTGCAACACCACAGCGATGCGTTGGGCGCACCAGCGCGAGGACTGTTTCCAGACGTTGTGATGGTCAAGTTTGACCTCTCCCGCCTCCGGCTGACTGAACCGATAGGCGCAGCGCAACAGACTGGTCTTGCCGCTGCCATTGGGCCCGATCAACCCGACAAACTCCCCGGCACCCACCTGCAACGTGGCGTCACGCAGTTGGAACTGATGATGGCAGTGGCCATGGCCCAGGGGTGTCCAGGCGAGGTGGGAGAGGGTTAGCGAGGTCATGCATACACTCAAATGATTGGATCGATCCGAAGCCCCTGTGGGAGCGAGCTTGCTCGCGATAGCGGTAGGTCAGTCACATCTCTGTTGGCTGATCCACCGCTATCGCGAGCAAGCTCGCTCCCACAAGGGATGGTGTTCACCGTTTGGAAAGCGGGCGCGATTGTAGAGGTTTCGCGCCGTCTTTCGTTAACGCGCTGTCTTCAACTTGAAGATGAAACCACCTCAGGCTGGCGATTGAAACGGGTGACGAGCCGATCCAGCAACCCCATCACCAGCAGCGACGCGCCCACCAGCGGAAACACCACCGCCAGGGCCAGCATGATGAACACCCCGGTCTTCCAGGTCGGCAAGTCGTGACGCAGCGCCGGTACGCCGAACTTGCCCTGGGGCCGACGCTTCCACCAGATCACCACGCCGCTGACGGCGCTGAGCAGGATCATCAGGCAAATCAGCAGCACGATGATCTGGTTCAGCGGGCCGAACATCTTGCCTTCGTGCAGCATCACGCCGGTTTCGGTGGCGCGGGCGACGACGCCGTAATGTTCCCAACGCACATCCGCCAGGACCTTGCCGGTGTACTGGTCCACGTGCAGGGTCGCGTCGTTGCGCGGGTCGTCGGCGAATACAGCGATGGTGAATACGCCGGTGGCGGTGGTCGGCAGGGTGATGCTGTAGCCAGGTTCCACTTTGCGTTCGGTGGCGATGTCCTGCACCGCTTGCAGGCTTATGGTCGGCGCGGCGGGACCTTCATGGGCGCCGCCGTGGGCCATGTGTTCGGCATGGTCGCCGGACATCGGCATCGGGGTATTTTCCACGGCCCAGGGTACGGTCTGGCGGTGCGCATTGTTGAGGCTGCCGGCCGCGACGTCGGACTTGGGCATGTCGTTCCACATGGCAGCCGGGAAGCGGTTCCAGAGGTCAGCATATTGCTTGCCCCAGAAGCCGGTCCAGGTCATGCCGCTGAGCAGCATCACCAGCAGAAACGCCGCGCCCCAGAATCCGACGACCCCATGCAGGTCGCGCCAGAACAAACGACCGCGAGCGCTCCAGCGTGGCCACAACACTCCGGCCGACGACTGCCCGCGAGGCCACCACAGGTACAGGCCCGACACCACCAGGACCACGCCCCAGCCGGCGGCCATTTCCACCAGTCGGTCACCCACGGTGCCGATCATCAACTCACCGTGGATGGCCCGGGCGATGGCTTGCAGGTTGTCCTTGGCGTCCTGTTCACCGAGGACATCGCCATGATACGGGTCAATGAACACGTTAAGCTCGCGGCCCTTGTCGATCACCACGAATTGCGCACTGCGCTCGGCATTGATCGGCGGCAGGTACTGTTTGACCTGGCCTTGAGGGTAGGCTTGCCTGACCTGTTTGAGCAGGTCGTCCGCCGCCATCGTGTGATGGCCGGCCGGCACGTTCAGCAGGCTGCCGTACATCAGAGGGTCGAGTTGCGGCTTGAACAGGTAAATGATGCCGGTCAGGGCCAGCATCACCATGAACGGCGCCACGAACAGCCCGGCATAAAAATGCCAGCGCCAGGCCAGGTTGTAGAAATTGGGTTTCGGTTGGCTCATTTTAGAAGCGCTCCGCAGGGCAAATGTGATCGTTATTTTTTTGGCGCTTTTGATCGTTCCCACACTCCCGCGTGGGAACGCATCCAGTGACGCTCTGCGTCACCGCAGGACGCGAAGCGTCCCGTGCTGCATTCCCACGCAGAGCGTGGGAACGATCAATCAGGTCAGTTGTTAGAAACTCATATCCACCTTGGTCCAGAGCGTGCGCCCCGGTTCGTTGATGGCTTGCGGGTCACTCGCCGGGTAGCCGAACCCGGCGTTGCCGGCCAGGTTCAGATGTTCGGCGTAGGCTTTGCCGAACAGGTTGTCGACGCCGCTGCTGACCTTCCAGTGTTTATTGATGCGGTAGGCACCGTTGAGGGAGAACACCCCGAACCCGGAGCTCTTGCCGTAGTCCTTGCCCACCACGTTGCCCTTGTTCTCGTCGACACGGTTTTGCGCGGCCACCACGCGCCACAGGGCACCGGCGCTCCAGCGGTCTTCGCTGTAGGTCAGGCCCAGGCGGGCGTCGAGTGGCGGCATCTGTGCCAGGGCGCTGCCATCGCTGCTGTTTTTGCCCCAGGCGTAGGCCAATGTTGCATCGGCTTTCCAGCGCTCGGTCAGTTTGTAGGCCGCGCCCAGCTCACCGCCCATGATCCGTGCATCAATGTTCTCGGCCCGGGAGGTGGTGCCCATCATGCCGGGCGTGTAGTCGAACAGGATGTAGTCGCGCACCTGCCCGACATAACCCGACGCCCAGGCTTCGAGGGTTTCGGTTTTGTACTGCAGGCCGAAGTCGAGTTGGGTGGTTTTCTCCGGTTTGATCGAGTCGAAAGCATTCAGCGAACCGGCGGGGCCGGCGTTGGCCGAAAACAGCTCCCAGTAATCCGGGAAACGTTGCGCGTGGCCCAGGCCCGCATAGAGGGTAGTAGGGCTGTCGGCCAGATCGTGTTCGTAGCGTACGAAACCACTGGGCAGCGTGTCGGCGCGGGTTTGGTCGGCAGTGGGATTGGGCCGGGCGGACATGCCGGAGCCGATGCTTTGGCGGTAATCCTTGGCCGAGGCGCGGTCGAGGCGGGCGCCGCTGACCAACCGATCGCGGTCGGCGGCGTACCAGGTCAACTCACTGAACACGCCGTAGTTATGAAAGTCCGCGTCCTTGGTGCGCGGCCGTTCCTTGTAGGTGTCGATGCCCATGCTGCTGCGTTGGCGATGCTCGTTGGTCTGGGCGTCCAGGCCACTGATCAATTGCACATCGGCCCAGCGCCAGGTGGCCTTGATGCGTGCGCCGAGGGTGCGGCGGTCGACGTTGGACGCCATGGGGCCGGCCATCATCCCGGTGCCGGACGGCGTGCGCAGCGTGTAGTTGTCCATCACATGGTCGGCGTAGTTGTAGTAGACCTGCGCTTCGAGCGTATCCAGCACATCGCCCATGTTCGAACGCTCGAAACGCAAGCCCAGGCTTTCACGCTTGAACTGCGAGCCATCCATGCCACGTCCGGCGTAGCGTGCTTCACCGTCGCCCTTGCCAGCGGTCAGTTCCAGCAGGGTATCGGCATCCGGCGTCCAGCCCAGCGTCACGTCGCCGTTCCACTTGTCGTAGCGCGACGGCACCGTGTCGTTGTTGCCGTCACGATAATCGTCTGAATGAGCGGTGTTGCCGATCACCCGCACGTAACCCAAAGACCCGCCGGCGGCCGCATCCACGACCTTGTCGAAGCGCCCGTTGGAACCGGCCAGTACGCTGGCGTTGACCCGGGTGCCCAGTTCGCCGAACTGCTCCGGCTCGCGTTCGAACAGCACGGTCCCGGCCGATGCACCAGGGCCCCAGAGCACGGTTTGCGGGCCCTTGATAACGGTGAGTTTGTCGTAGGTTTCCGGCGAAATATAGGACGTCGGCGCGTCCATCCGGCCCGGGCAAGCGCCCAGCAGCATGCTGCCATTGGTGAGAATGTTCAGCCGCGAGCCGAACATGCCCCGCAGTACCGGGTCGCCATTGGTGCCGCCGTTGCGCACCAGGGCGAAGCCGGGAATGGTCTTGAGATAATCGCCGCCGTCGCTGGCCGGCACCGGTTGGCGCGGATCCTTGGGGTTGGTGACCACGGTCAGGGGCGAGCTGGGAGCGACGGCGGTAATGACCGTCGGGCTCAGCTCTTCGATCTGAGCTTCGTGGTGAGCATGCTCGTCGGCCAGCGCACAGGGCGTGAGCAGCAGGCCGCACAGTGCGGTGGCGGTGTAGCGAAAACGAACCCGTGGCTCGTTCGGGGAGCAGCGAACCTGGGCTGCGCCCAATGCGATGTCGGCAGAAAACCTGGACATGATGATTCCATCGAACAGACGTAAACGACACGGTCGGGCAACCTGGGGCTGTCTTTTGCGACCGGGTGAGGTAAGTGTCGGGGTCTACGCGACGAGGGGCGGTGCGCGGGTGCGGGCACCGGGGAAGAATGACGTTCGGGCATGGCCCAGGCGTGGTGAGGGGCTGGTGTAGGTGTGGGGTGGCGGGGTATCGAAGACGGCGAAGCTATGCCCCCCCGTCAGCGCAGGGCAATTGAACAGCAGGCTGCAATAACCACACTTTTCCCACAGTACGTGATGCTCGCTCTGGGGCGGGCAATGTTCGGCTTTCGCTGCTTCATGCTCGGCGTGAACGCCCGCCGACATGTCCATTTCCATGTTCATGGTCATGGACGAAGACATGCGCTGATCCATCGGCATCGACTGAGAAATCAGCGGACCGATAAAGATCATCAGCATGGCGAACAGGCTGATCCAGCTGCCGCGTGTCAGGCTCATCAGCTGACGGCGGGGCATGACCGACCTGGCGCGGGGCGTTCGCATGGGCAGAGGTGATCAGTGGGCGTGCATTTGGGTTTTGCTGCTGTCGGGGGCCTTTTTCTGCACTGCGACATCGACCGTGACATCCCCCGCTTTTTCGAAATGCAGGGTCAGAGGGAAGCGTTTGCCGTCGCTGAGCAGGCTGCGATCCTCCAGCCCCAGCAGCATCACGTGATAAGCCATCGGCGCGAAGGTGACAGTCGCACCGGGGGCGATATCAACGACGGGCACCGCTTGCATTTTCATCAGGTCGTTTTGCATCACGTGTTCGTGGAGCTCGGCTTTGTCGGCAATCGGCGAATCGACGCTGAGCAGTTTGTCGGCGGTTGTGCCCTTGTTGTGAATCACGAAGTACGCGGCCACGGTCGGTGCATTGGGCGGCAACTCCTGGGACCATGGATGAGCGATTTCAAGCTCGCCCGCTTTGTACTGGTGAGCTTGGGCGAAGCCGACGGGAAGCAGCAGGGCGGCCAGCAGGATAAGTCTGTTCAGCATGGGTAGTTCTCCGGAACGATTCAGGGCGCAGGGTCATGCGAGAAGAATCAGGCCAGAGGTGAGGCGCGGGGATTGAGGCTCGGCCATTGCTGGCGCGGTGTGGGGCTGTCGAGCAGTGGGTGGGCCGCGCCGCGATGGGCCGGCTGAGCATTCAGGTACAACTGCGGCTCGTGCCCGGTGAGCGCCACCAAGGGCGGCGACCCCGCACAGCACCAGCAATGCTGCATCGTCGAGTGATCGTCGTTCTGCGGCGTGCTCTGCTCGAACTTGCCCAGGGAAATCGCCACCAGTTTCGTGCCGCTGGAAGAGCAGAAACTGCCCCACAGCAATTGCTCGGCTGGCGACTGGGCCTTTGCCATCGCACCACCGCTGCCGGAAAGCGGCATGGCAAGCATGTTGAACAGCACTGCGAAGCAGGCGATCCAGGCAAATGCAAGCCGTTGTCGGGACATGGGGCAATCCGCTCGATGGTCGATCAGGTGGCGGTATTTAGCCTGATCGGGGTTGATAAGTAAAAAGAGCACGTGCGGTGTAGGGTCGCAGGGCTTGGGTTAACAGTAGCAACAGATCTTCAAGGGAGTGCTTTTATGGCAATGGATTTTGATCATCTCCTGCTCTGCGTTCAAAAGCAGAGTAGGGGCTTCATCGTGTGTTTATAGCTTCGTGTGAGGGCCATAGCATTCCTTTGAAACTCTAGGGGTGTGCGCACTCATTGTGGCGAGGGGATTTATCCCCGTTGGGCTGCGAAGCAGTCCAAAAATCTGATCTCGCGGTTTGTCGGGTGGACTACATTCACTGCTCTTGGGGCTGCTGCGCAGCCCAACGGGGATAAATCCCCTCGCCACAGGATTGGGTTTGACCAATCGTTTTTGATCAAACCCAACGCCCTGTGGCTTATCTCGGGTCGACCACATCCAGCGCCCGATTCGCCAGCAACTGGCCCAGCTCAATCATTTGCTGGACCCTTGCGCGATATGTCGTCGCGAGCCCTCCAGATCGAATGCCAGGTCGCTGACCATGGCATTGGCCGACGCCAGGGTTTCGCTGAGGTTGGCGAGCAGGCATTCGGCGTCGACGTTAGGTGCGATGACGAAAAGGGTATTTAGCGTGTCGGATGGTTCTTTGTCGGCTGACGGCTTGAGGTAATAGTCCAAGGCGCGGGTGGCCGCGTCGTCGAGTTTTTTGGCGTTGGCTGACTGGCAACGGGACGTGTGGTCGTCTGGGGTTGGGGGATTCGGTGTGTTCTTGAACATTGCTGGAAACTCCATGTTATGGAGCCGCAACCGTTTCGCGACTAAACGAAGGGCGGCGGCTGTGCGCAGGTTAGTCGACCGGGGAGTCCAGCATTACCGGCGCGCCCGAAGGCGCCCTGCGCACAACCACCATCGAGTGCAGGGATGAGACACCTGACTGACGGAGCTTGTGAACCTGCTGAAAACCTCGGGCGACTAAACCCGATCACTGATGGGCAGTGACGGGATTCAAGTTACCGACGGCCTCCAAGGCGCACAAGCCAGCGGATTCTGGCGTAGTTGTAGGCAGCGGCGCAAGGTGACGTAGCTTGCTGGCGTAGTTCCGACAGGACAGGCTTGTAGGACGGTGCAGGTTTCTGTCAGACCAAATGCCGAAGCCCCTGCAACACCTCATCCACCGTCCCAAATTCCCGATCCACCCCCGGCAACACCGGCCGCTTCAACACCAGCACCGGCAGCCCCCGCTCCCGCGCCACTTCCAGCTTCGGCTCGGTGGCCGTGCTGCCGCTGTTCTTGCTGATCAGCACATCGATCCGCCGCCGTTCGAACAGTTCGCGCTCACCGTCAATATGAAACGGTCCACGGGCACCTATGACTTCGCAGCGCTCATTACCGGGGTAAACCTCCAGGGCCCGCAGGGTCCAGAATTGCTCGGGCGGGATTTCGTGCAGGTGTTGCAGCGGCTCGCGGCCAAGGGTGAAGAGGGGGCGGTGGAACGGCAGCAGGGACTGGATCAGTTCGGCCCAGTCGGCCACTTCGCGCCAGTCATCCCCGGCCTGGGGTTGCCATGCCGGACGGCGCAGGGCCCAGCAGGGAATGCCGCAAGCGCGGGCTGCGTGGGCGGCGTTGTGGCTGATTTGTGCGGCGTAGGGGTGGGTCGCATCCAGCAACAGGTCGATGCCTTGGTCTCGAATGAATTGCGTCAGCCCTTCGGCGCCGCCGTAGCCGCCGACGCGCACCTGACAGGTCAGGTCGGTGGGAACGCGGCCGATCCCCGCCAGGCTGTAGAGGTGTGTTGGGCCCAGGGTGCGGGCGATGGCCAGGGCTTCGGTGATCCCCCCCAGCAGCAGGATGCGTTTCATTTGAAAGCTCCGGCGTGACCGACGATGCCGCCCTGGCGGTCGATGGCGAAGACTTCGACCTGGACCTGGACCGGTACGATACCGCGAGCGAAGGCCAAGGCGTGCTCGCAGACTGCGTCGCCGAGGGCGATGCCAGCGGCGCTGGCCATCGCCAGGGCTTGTTGGCTGGTGTTGGCGTGGCGAATGCCTTGCTGCAATGCCTCATCGGCACCGATGGCGGCTGCCCATTGCGCCAGTTGTGGCAGGTCGATACTTGAATGACGGCTGTGCAGGTCCATGTGACCGGCGGCCAATTTGCTGATTTTGCCAAAGCCGCCACAGAGGCTGAGCTTCTCCACGGGCACCTTGCGCACATGCTTGAGCACCGCCCCGACAAAATCGCCCATTTCGATCAGGGCGATTTCCGGCAGGTTGTAGACCCGGCGCATGGTGTCTTCGCTGGCGTTGCCGGTGCAGGCGGCGATGTGCAGGTAACCGTTGGTTTTCGCCACGTCGATGCCCTGGTGGATCGAGGCAATGTAGGCCGCGCAGGAGAATGGTCGGACGATGCCGCTGGTGCCGAGGATCGACAGGCCGCCGAGGATCCCCAGCCGGGGATTCATGGTTTTCAGCGCCAGCGCTTCGCCGCCCTCAACGTTGACCGTGACCTCGAAGCCGCCGGCATACCCGGCTTGCTCGGCCAGCCGTCCCAGGTGGTCGCCGATCATTTTACGTGGTACCGGATTGATCGCCGGCTCACCGACGTCCAATACCAATCCTGGCCGCGTCACGGTGCCCACGCCACGCCCGGCAATGAAGCGCACCCCAGGCTCGGCTGTCAGCCGCACTTGGGAAAACAGCAGCGCGCCGTGGGTCACGTCCGGGTCATCGCCGGCGTCCTTGATCGTCCCGGCTTCGGCGCCTTGCTCGGTCAGGCGGCAGAATTCCAGGCGCATCTGCACGTGCTTGCCTTTGGGCAGCACGATCTCCACGGCATCGGTCTGGATGCCGCAAAGCAGCAGCCGGGCGGCCGCCAGACTGGTGGCGGTGGCGCAACTGCCGGTGGTCAGGCCGCTGCGCAGGGGCGCGGGTTGTTCGGCGGTTTCGTCACGCATCGAAGGGTTTGACCAGGTCGAGCAAGGTGATGGGCAATGCCTGGCGCCAGGTGTCGAACTCGCCCAATGGCTGGGCCTGGGCGATGTGGATACGGGTCAGTTCGCCGCCATGAAGTTCGCGCCAGTTCATCAGCGTCATCTCGCTCTGCAGCGTCACGGCGTTGGCCACCAGCCGTCCGCCGGGCTTGAGTCGAGCCCAGCAAGCGTCGAGCACGCCCTCGCGGGTTACGCCGCCGCCGATGAATACCGCGTCCGGCGGCTCCAGTCCTTCCAGGGCCTGCGGTGCCCGCCCGCGGATCAGTTGCAGACCGGGCACGCCTAGGGTGTCGCGATTTCGTTCGATCAACCCTTGGCGGCCTTCGTCGGCCTCGATGGCCAGGGCTCGGCAACTGGGGTGGGCGCGCATCCATTCGATACCGATGGAGCCGCTGCCCGCCCCCACATCCCAGAGCAATTCACCGGGCATCGGGGCCAGACGGGCGAGGGTAATGGCGCGCACGTCACGTTTGGTGAGCTGGCCGTCATGTTCAAACGCAGTGTCCGGCAAACCGGCCAGGCGCGACAGGCGCAACGCCGAGGGTTCGGTGCGGCATTCGATGGCGATCAGGTTCAGGTCCGCGACGGTGGGATCGGACCATTGTGCCGCACAACTTTCGATCCGCCGTTCGGCGGTGCCGCCCAGATGTTCGAGCACGGTCATGGGGCTGGGGCCGAAGCCGCGCTCGCGAAGTAGCGCCGCCACGGCGGCAGGACTGTGGCGGTCGTTGCTCAGCAGCAACAGCCGGACGCCTGTGGATAAGTGAGCGCTGAGTGCCGCCAGGGGCCGTGCCACCAGCGACAGGGTGACCACCTCCTGTAAGGGCCAACCCATGCGGGCCGCCGCCAGCGAACAGGACGATGGCGCTGGAATGACCCGCATCTGCTCGCCAGGCAGGTGTTTGGCGAGGCTGGCGCCTACGCCATAGAACATGGGATCGCCGCTGGCCAGCACGCACACGGGGTCGCCCCGCCGCGCCAGCAGCGGTTCGAGGGAAAATGGACTGGGCCACAGCTCCCGTTCACCGCGGATGCACAGCGGCAATAGCGCCAACTGGCGCTCACTGCCCAGAATACGCGAGGCCTGCAGCAAAGCGTGGCGAGCCGCTCGGCCCAGGCCCTTGAAGCCGTCTTCACCGATGCCCACTACGGTCAGCCAGGGGGTCATCTCTGTTCCTCGAATGGATAGGTTTGATCGGCGGGCTTGTTGCGCACGCGAACCGGGCCGCCATCATACCGTGCGCCTTCGGTTATGGCGTGGGCCGTTGGGAGCCTGCCGGCGTGCGGCGCCGATTCAGACAGACCGCTATCGCGAGCAGGCTCGCTCCCACAGTTTTGATTGGGGGAGGCACAAGGTCTGGGTTTGCCACAGGTCCCCTGTGGGAGCGAGCTTGCTCGCGATGGCGCCGGCACATTCAACATCACCTTCTCAAGCAGGCAGCCGATTCATCGGTAGACGTATTTGAGGATATAGGCATACAGATCGTTGTAGACCGAGTCGGGTACGTGTTCAGCATGGGGCTGGGTCTTGAGCAGTGTCAGGTGGCACTCCTTTACCATTTCTTCGCGGTCGCCGATGAGGTGGAGGCGGTTGTTGGTGATGATCTCGAAGGCATTTGCATAAACCACCTTCGGTCCCGCGATGAGCAAAGTCCCGTCCGGATCGAGGGTATAGGTGCTTTGGGTGCGCAGGATCCGTTCCTTCAAAGGGCCGAACCCGCGCTCGTACAAGTATATCTGCGAGCCGCTGACTGCTTTGGCCGCCGTCTCGATAGCCAGCAGGGTCGGCTGGGCGTTGCCCAGGCTGGCATTGAGCGCCGATAGCGTGACGAACCTTTCCAGCTCCTGTTTTTCCAGGCTTCTGAGGGCTCTTTTGATACTCGATAGATGAGCGAACTCTTTTTTGCAGGCGATGATGTGGGTTTCCAGCTGATAGCCCGCTGCCGTGGCCATCGCCGGGAAGGCCGCGAAATCGATGCTATCGAACGCGCATTCCATGATGATGTTGTATTTTTTCCTGAACGCCTCTGCGAAGATTTTCGAGCAAACCTCTCGAACAAAGGCCTCTGTATGCTCATAAGCATGCAGCACACCGCGTTTGATCATTTCGGCGTAGTGAGGGTGTTTTTCCCGGTACTCGGGCAGGTACAGGCGCACATGATTGTCGTAGCGTTGGGAGGGCAGGAGGCTTTTTTCCAGCAGATAGGTTTTACCCGATCCCTGCGATCCGGCGACGATCAGCATTTTGGGGACGGACTCGACCGTAATGCCATTGAACAGCGTGTCGGTGATTCCGGTGAATGCGGTCGTGACCTGTTCCGGGGTGTAGGCGTAATTCGATGCGTGTGGCATATCCTGATGTCCTTATCAAAGATTCCCATGAAGTGAAGTGAGTGGTTGCCCTTTGAATAAAGCGGGGTTTTGCGGCTTGTTCAAATGAGCATGTGTTCCAAGATATGTGCCTGTTTTTTAAGGTAAAAATCCCTACATGGAAGGCGCCGGAAACTTACGTCAGCGTGCCTGACACCGAACCCCTTTGGCGGGCTTGCTCGCGAAGGCCCTGGCACATTCAACATCACCCTTTCAGGTGGACCGCTATCGCGAACAGGCTCGCTCCCCCCGTTTTGTGGCCGTGATCGGCTCCCTGGCGCAGCGCGATGCCCGCAATCCGACCAGCAAGCTTTTCATGCCCCCCGGCAAAGCAGGCATAATGGCGGGCCTTCGCCGTTGCGGCGTGCCTTATCGACCGGTTTGCCCTTGAACGAACGTCCATCATCCAGCGTCATACGCCCCTCGGGTTGTCCGGGGTTGCTGCGTGTCGTCCAGGCGCTGGACGGAGGGATCTGCCGGATCAAGCTCGACGGTGGTTCCATCCAGGCGGATCAGGCCGACGCCGTTGCGTTGGCGGCCGAGCGGTTCGCCGGTGGCGTCATCGAGGCGACCAACCGCGCGAACCTGCAAATCCGTGGGATTGGGCCCCGGCACGATGCATTGATCGAGCCCTTGCTGAACGCCGGACTTGGCCCCCGCAAACTGGCCGGCGATGACGTGCGCAACCTGATGCTCAGCCCCACGGCCGGGATCGACCGGCAGATGCTGCTCGATACCCGTCCGTTGGCCGCGCGGATTCTTTTCACCCTGCAAACCCATGAACGCTTCCATGAACTGTCGGCCAAGTTCGCCGTGCAATTGGACGGCGGGGAAGGGTTGGCGATGCTTGAACATCACCATGACCTGTGGCTCTCGGCGCTGGTTCGCAACGGCGAACCGTGGCTGGCCTTCGGGCTGGCCGGCACCCCGCTGGATAACCCGGACGGCGCTGTGCGCCTGGCCCAGGGACATGATTTGGTGGTGGCTGTGCTGGAGTTGTTTCTCGACCTGGCCCGTCCCGACCAGACGCGCATGCGTCACGTGCTGGCCGAAATCCCGAGGGATGAGTTCCTCGTCCAGTTGGCCCGCCGCGTGGCGTTGCAGCCCCCTCCGGATTGGCGGCGGGGCGAGTCCATCGACGGATTGCACATCGGCATCCATTCCCAGCACGACGACCGGGTCTACGTTGGCGCGGCGGCGCCTCTGGGCCGGCTCGACGCCGTCATGCTGCGCGCAGCGGCGCAATTGGCGCGGGACAAGGGCGACGCCAGCCTGCGTTTCAGCCCCTGGCAGAGCCTGTTGCTGCCCAACGTGCGCCGCGAGGATGCGCCCGATGTGCTGGCGCGGCTCGAGGAACTGGGGCTGTTGTGCTCGCTCGAGCAACCCCTGGCGCAACTCATCGCGTGTACCGGCTCCAGTGGTTGCGGCAAAGCCCTGGCCGACACCAAGGCCGATGCTCGTCAATTGGCCGAGCTGCTGCAACGCCAGGGCCGTGCCCTGAAGATCCATCTGTCGGGCTGTCCGCGTTCCTGCGCAGCGGCCCATGTCGCGCCCGCCACCTTGCTGGCGGTCGCCCCCGGTCGTTACGACCTGTATTTTCGCGATGCGACGCTGCCGGGTTTCGGCGCGTTGCAGGCGCACGATCTAACTATTGAAGCGCTCGGCCACTGGCTCGACGCTCGCCCCCGGAGCCCCCTTGATGCTTGATTACATCCGCGACGGTCAGGAGATCTATCGCAACTCCTTCGCGATCATTCGCGCCGAAGCCAACCTGGCGCGCATTCCGGCCGACCTGGAAAAACTCGCGGTGCGGGTGATTCATGCCTGCGGCATGGTCGAGGCCGTCGATGGCCTGCAGTTTTCCGAGGGCGCCGGCACGGCGGGACGCCAGGCGCTGGCCGCCGGTGCGCCGATCCTGTGCGATGCGCGGATGGTCAGCGAAGGCGTGACCCGGGCTCGCCTGCCAGCGAACAATCCGGTGATCTGTACCTTGCGCGACGAGAGCGTGCCGGCGTTGGCCCTTGAATTGGGCAACACCCGTTCGGCGGCCGCCCTGGAGCTTTGGCGTCCGCATCTGGAAGGCAGTGTCGTGGTGATCGGCAACGCGCCGACCGCCCTGTTCTACCTGTTGGAAATGCTCGATGCCGGCGCGCCGAAACCGGCACTGATCCTGGGCTTCCCGGTGGGCTTCGTCGGGGCCGCCGAGTCCAAGGCGATGCTGGCAGCCAACAGCCGTGGCGTGCCGTTCGTGATCATGCAAGGCCGGCTCGGCGGCAGCGCCATGGCCGCCGCCGCCGTCAACGCCCTCGCTACGGAGATTGAATGATGCAGCAGCCTGGACGTCTGATCGGCCTCGGCGTAGGCCCCGGTGACCCGGAACTGATTACGGTCAAGGCCCTGCGCCTGCTGCGCGAATCGCCGGTGGTGGCGTACTTTGTCGCCAAGGGCAAGAAGGGCAACGCTTTCGGCATCATCGAGGCGCATTTGCAGGAGGCACAGACTTTGCTGCCGCTGGTCTATCCGGTGACTACCGAAGCGCTGCCGGCCCCGCTGTCCTATGAACAGGTCATCGCCGACTTCTACGACACCGCTGCCGAGCAGTTGGCCGTGCATCTGGATGCCGGTCGTGATGTGGCGGTGATCTGCGAGGGCGATCCGTTCTTCTACGGCTCTTACATGTACCTGCACGATCGCCTGGCCGAGCGCTATGACGCCGAGGTGATTCCTGGCGTGTGCTCGATGCTCGGTGGCGCCTCGGTGCTCGGTGCGCCGCTGGTCTATCGCAACCAGAGCCTGTCGGTGCTCTCCGGCGTACTGCCCTTTGAGGAGCTCAAGCGCCGCCTGGCCGACGCCGATGCGGCGGTCATCATGAAACTGGGGCGTAACTTCCCCAAGGTCCGGCAGGTGCTCCAGGAACTGGGCCTGGACGGTCGGGCGTTGTACGTCGAGCGGGCAACCATGGCCAACCAGAAGATCGTGCCGCTGGATGAAGTCGAGCCCATGTCCTCGCCGTACTTCTCGCTGATCATCGTGCCCGGCGAACGGTGGCAGGGTTGATGACTTCCAAAGTGCCGGCCATTGTCATCCTCGGCCCGGGCAGTCTCGCCACCGCCCGGCGGATCCAGCAGCGCTACCCTGACGCCCTGATTCACGGCCTGAGCGGACGGGTCGAGGGCGTGGATCGTCCATACCACGAGTTCGGCGCGACGTTGCGCGAGCTCTACCAACAGGACACGCCGATCATCGCCCTGTGCGCGGCCGGCATCGTCATCCGCACGCTGGCGCCGCTGCTGCTGGAAAAAGGCGTCGAGCCGCCGGTGCTGGCGGTGGCCGAGGACGGCAGCGCGGTGGTGCCGCTGCTTGGCGGGCTGGGCGGGGTCAATGTCATGGCCCGTGATATCGCCATAGCGCTGCAAGTCACCCCGGCGATCACCACCAGCGGTGAATTGCGTTTTGGCACTTGCCTGCTCAATCCGCCGAGTGGCTACAGCCTCGGCGATCTGGAGCAAGGTAAGCGTTTTGTCTCCGATCTGCTGGCAGGTGAATCGGTGCGCATCGAAGGCGCCGCGCCGTGGCTGGCTCAGGCGCAGTTACCCGAGGATGAACGGGCACGGTTGGCGATCCGTATCGACAGTGCTGCGGGTACACCGGCGGCGGATGAGCTGCGTATTTATCCGCGCAATGTGCTGGTGGCGTTGAGTGCAGGGGCGTCGGCGGACATCGGCGCGATACTGGAGCAGGCCGGCCTCGCGCCGCAGTCGCTGGCGTGCCTGTTGGCGGCGGACAGCGACATGGCCCGTCCTGAGCTGCACGAAACGGCATCGGCCTTGGGTGTGCCGCTGCGTTTTGCCGCAACCATTGGCAACCTCGAAACAGGGTTGAGCGATGCCCTCGGCCAACCGGCATCGCTACAGGTCATGGGCAGCTATGCCATCGCCGTGGCCGAGCAGCCCCTCGACCCCGACCAGATTGGCCGCCCGCGCGGGCGTCTTGCCGTGATCGGCCTTGGCCCCGGCGCTGCCGAGTTGATGGTGCCGGCCGTGCGCGCCGAACTCGACCGTGCCACCGATGTGCTGGGCTACGAAACCTACGTGCGCATGGCCGGTCCCTTCCGGTCCGATCAGGTGCAGCACTGCACCGACAACCGCGAAGAAATGCAGCGTGCCCGTCATGCCTTCGAACTGGCGGCCCAGGGCCGTTCCGTGGTGGTGGTGTCGTCCGGCGATCCAGGCGTGTTCGCCATGGCCGCCGCGGTGCTCGAAGCGCTGCACGAGTCGACGGATGCCCATTGGCATAGCGTCGACCTGCAAATCCTTCCGGGCGTCTCGGCTTCCCTCGCCACCGCCGCCCAGGCCGGTGCGCCGCTGGGTCATGATTTTTGCGTGATGTCGCTGTCGGACAATCTCAAACCGTGGTCGATCATCGAGAAACGCCTGGATCTGGCGGCTGAAGCAGACCTGGCCCTGGCGTTCTACAACCCGATCTCCCGTTCCCGACCGTGGCAGCTGGGGCGAGCGCTGGAGATCGTTGCGCAACATCGCACGCCGCACACGCCGGTGGTGTTGGGGCGTGATATCGGTCGTCCGGGCCAGACCCTGCGGGTCACGACTTTGGGGCAGTTGACCCCGGAACAGGTGGATATGCGCACCATGGTGCTGATCGGTTCCTCCACCACGTGTGTATTCCCGCGCGCCGAAGGGGGCGACTGGGTGTACACGCCGCGTTGGTATGGCAGCAAACCGCTCTGATAAAACCCGGCGGCCCGCCTGGGCCGCCTCTATCTGACTTCGTCATGTTCGAGACTTCGTGGGTAAAAGACGACCCGCTGTTTGACGCTGTAGACGTCGCGAATACCTGTTTGTTTGAATAATGAAATAAATATTCGATGCGCGAGCGCTAAGTCATTGTGTTCGGAAACTTATTGAATTCCTTGTGAGTTGAACAGCGTTCGAAGTGTGGGCTATGTTTGCTTCCGCTTTGAAATTGATTGGGACTGTAAAGTGCTGTTTGCGGCCTGAGTGAACGCTGTTGTTGGGGCGCACTGGGGATGGCTGCTACTTATCTATTGCAGGAGAGAGCGCGCAAATTCTCCTGACAAGATTATTTCTTTGGATGACTTGATGCAGAGGCTGCCCGAGTGCTTGGAAGCGCTTGTCGGCGGTCATCGTGCAAGGCTGTCCTGTATTTATATACGATAAATGGAAGTATTGTTTATGAGTGAACCTGAGCGCTCATCGGCGGATGACTACGTCGATTTTGTGAGTTTGTTGAAACTAAAGGATCTTGAACGGGCATTAATACCGTACAAGGGTTCCGAACAATATGATTCGGTACTTCGGTATTACTTTGGTTGTATCGCCTTGTTGGATTCTGCGCGCATGTTGGAACCGTTGGGGCTGCTCAAGCAGGCGGTGGGAACCTTGCAGGGAAACAGCCGGCGCCGTCGTGCGCCGGAGCCGCTGAGCACCGATGGCGCCGGGCCTGCGAACCTGGCGCAGATACAAAACAAAATCGAGGGTTTCGAAGCGCGCCTGCACAACAGCTTCGAGCAGTTGAAACTACCCGCTACCGAAGTGCCGAAAAACCTGCATTTTGTCTGGCTTGGGGGCGGCGTCGGGGCGATTCAGCGTGATTACATCAATATCTGGAAAAAGGTGATGGGCCCGCAGGGCTATCGCCTCAGTCTCTGGTATGACAGCGACGCGCTGCTGGCCTATGAGACCAACCGGATCATTGTCGAAGCCGCGAAGGCCGATGCCATGCTCAATGGCGGGCAGGCCAGTGTCGATCCGTTGGAGTTGGGCGACCGTTATGAAGAACGCGCCATCGTCCTGAAGCAGCAGATGTATGCGCATATCACCAAGGTTGTGAAGAACGGCGGCAGTGCTGATGAGGCTCGAATCGATCTGCTGGTTCGCGCCTACGGCCAGGATAAGGCGCGGCTCAATACCCTGATGAACGATAACCGCCTCAGCCTCACGGCCTTGGCTGAGGGTTGCCTGAGCCTGCGCGACGTTGCCGCCGGGCAAGCACCCCTTCACTTGCGGGATATCTACGAGCGCGAGATCAGTCTGCGTGGCATGTTTGCCGGGGGCTCCGACATTGTGCGTGTCGAAGCCCTGTTCGCCGAAGGGGGCAGCTATGTCGATATCGATCACCTGCCGCCCTTGCTGGAGAAACTGGGGGAGGTGGACATTCGTGAGTTCAAGACCGACGCGCGCCTGGGGGTGCTGCAGTTGTTGCTTGATCGAAACCCGGATTGGATGCCTGGTCGTCAGGCATTGCGCAGCCAGTACACGGATTATCTCCACGCGATCCCGTCGCAGCATCGCGATGCGCTGGAGCGGTTCGCTAAAAGCCAGCCCGAGTTGAACCGCGTTTTTCGCCCGCCGGTGGAGCGTCTGGCGCGTCCGTACGAGCTGCGCGCCGTTGCCGCGCGAAACTCGTTGAGCAACGCTTTTTTGATGGGCCACCCTGGGGCGGCGATGCTCAAAACCGTGCTCGAGCGTTTCAGGCTCAACTATGAAATCGTCGATGCCACCGCGCGCCTGGCCGATGAGCAAAACGTTGCCCTTACCGATGCCCAGAGCATGATCGGCCTTGCGCGTCAGGCCGCAACGCAGGTTTTCGGTGCGTTTCACGAGCTGTCGCCGGAAGCGGAAATGGCCGCGGCGTTTCTGGTGGAGGCGGCCGCCACTTACTACAGCGACGGTATCCGCCCCCAGAGCGAAGTGACGATCTACCTGACCGGCCCAGCCGCCATGCGCGAGGGGATGGCCGATTACCACCGGGCGCATTTCACCCCGCGAACCGCCGAGCAGTGGCGCGCGGAGGCGGTCATCGCCGCCGTCGGCAGCGTCAATGGGGCCACCGAGGAGGAGCTGGATCACTCCTGGAAGGAAAACGAAAGTGACACCGGGCAATGGCTCGTTAACGAGAAAAAACGCTGGCAAGAGGGCCGGTTCAAGGCTCGTTATGCCGGCGATATGGCCGAGCTGCTCAAATACCGTACGCTCCAGTTCGATGAAGGCTGGCCGGTGATCGAGGGGCGACATGTGTTGTCCACCGAGCTTTTGCAGCATCTGGCCGATGAGCTGGGTAAGCCGTTCATGCAGATGATGAGTCTGGGCCATGACGGGACGGTGATTTTCGACAAGGCGATACCGCTGGGTTTTGATGAACGTCAGTCGATCCTCGCCCAAAGCGCCAGTGCGTTGCCGCCAGCATCGTTGAGCGATCAGCAAACGCGCCGGTTGTCCGTCGTTGAGCTTCTGGAGCGCCTCGCCAAAGGTGATTTTGAAGTCGCTCAATTGAGTCCCCTGCAACGTCTGCTGCTGGGGGGCTTGACCGGTGCGACGGCCTTGGATAATCGCAGCTTCGATGCGGTACGCCCGCAGTTGGATAACCTGGCCAACAACGTCGCGAACCAGGGAAGCGCTGGCGGCTATGCAACGATCGAGCATGCGTTGTACCAACGTAAGGCGCCGGCTTTTCTGGCCGGGCTTGCCAGTGCGGCCGAGTATCCGCCAGGGCATGAGGAAACCGCCCTGGCCCTGAAGAAAAACGCCCTGGAGCAGCCTTTGACATTGTGCCAATGGGGCCAGTACGTCGCGCGGATCCGCCAGGTGGCGAAGCTTGAATACCGTGTCCGGGTCGTTGAACGCCTCGGTACTGTCCTGGACGATTTCGATGCCGACACAATCAAGCTTGTACCTCAGGATCTGCTGCTCCAGGGCGATGGCGACAGGGTGGGCGGACGTTGTTATCCCTTGGCCCTGGCAATGGCGGCAGCCTTGTCGCAGGACAAGGTTGCGGTCAACACCTTGCGTGAGCGGTTCTACCTGGGGGTGATCGAGCCTCAGGCCAGTGATTCGCAGACGTTCCTCAACTGCGTGGAGTCGTTGCGCGATGTGCAGATCGGCGACGTCGGCCGTGGGTTGGCGCGCTCGGATCTGAATGCGGTGGTGGACATTCTGCAAGCCAGGACAACGACCAGCACGCTGATGCTCAACTCCGACAATCACGCCATGCTGGTGGCCAAGACCCTAGAGGGGGAGCGCAGTACGTATCACTTCTACGATCCGAATTTTGGCGTATTCGAGTTCCAGCAGGCGACACGCTTCAGGCAAGCCTTGGAGCAGTTCTTCCTTCAGCACGAGATGGCCAGTTATTACGCCGCGTATGGCGATGCGGCGCGCCCGACCTTCGATCTCATCGACCTGGACGGTGCCAAGGTGGCGAGCCTGGCATTGTCTGGTGCAATTGAAGTTTCCAAACTGCTGCAACCCGGCGCGCTGCCCGGGCAGGCGCAGCGCCCGGTCAGACAGCGCCTGGCCAATGCCCGGGGGCAGTCGCTGCAGAGTAATCCTCGATTGGGCAACTGTCTGCTGGCGCTGGATGGCCAGTGGTGGGGGCAACAGATCGCGCAGGCAACGGCCCATCTTCAGCAGGCGGGTCAATTGGCATCAGGCCTGGTGCCGTTGTTCGAAACCCTGGAGGTCATGTCGAACGGATCGTACCGCATAAGCCTGATCGATCCTGAGAGTCCCGAGCAACTGGTACGGGTCGTCACTGACGACCATCGACTCTTGCGTATAAAAAGCTACCTCTCGGAACGTTTTTCAGCCTTGGCCAATAAACCGTCCGTGCCCAGCGATCCCACCGAAGTGGGCAGCGTCCATACCCTGAACGCCGGTTTCGCCATACAAGCATTGATGAATGCATTGAGACGGCAGGAAGGGCCTGATCGCTCCCTGACGCTGGCGGTGCGCTTGCATGGCTATGTCAATTACGCGCAATTGGTTCACGGCAACGTGGTGGATATCGCGGGCCTGGTGGGGCTGGTGCGTCAGGCACTGGCTGAAGAAAAACTGATTGCCCGTACCGTCGCGCCAGTGGTGAAGGCGGCGGTGGGAAGCAGCGTGAGCGAAGCGACAGGGGGGCTGCTGCAACTGGCGAATGTCGGCTTCGACATCTATCAGTTGTCGACTGCCCGAAACGAAGTGGAACGCGCGCAGTTCGGCACCCAACTGGCGTTCGACTCGGCCGGTCTGGCGTTGTCGGTAGGCGCTTACGCCGCCGGTGCCACCACCGCCGGAGCGTTTCTGGGCGGCGCCGCGGTGATGCTGGGCGGGCTGGCGGTGGGGGTGGCCGCGCTGGCCCAGGGGTTCGCCACCATTGCTGAAGAAGCCAAACAAGTCGGGCTTTTCTTCGATGAGGCTACAAAAGCTCATCTTCAGCCTTATCACTTTGATGTCCCCAGTGGGGCATGGCTGCCGCGTTCTTCGTTGATCGTTCAGACGCTGGACCTGACCCGCTCCGAGCTCGTGCTGGACAGCCCCAGGCTGTATCCGCTACGTGATCATTTCGGCGTGCCGACCTTTGATGACGATTACCGCCGGGCAATCGATATCCGTCGAGAGCTGAATCTGCCAGGTCGGGTCAAGTTCACGCCGCCGGCAGGCCAGGTCGTCCTGCCTTGCACACCGCAAACCTGTTATCGCTACGAGTACAAGGCGCTGCCCTTCGCGAGCCTGCGCCATGACACCGGTTTCGACACGGCCCGGCGTCTGGAAAAAAGGAAAGCGGATGGTGGCTGGCTGTTCCTGTTTTCGTTCTATTCGTTTCCCAGCGACTACATCCTCTACCGCATGGTGCCTGACTATCGGCCAACAGTGATCGATGTGTGGCTCGATTCCGTCGATCGCTCGCTGGTGGTGCCCGTTCTCCCTGCCGTCTGGCACGCAAAGGTAGCCTATCGGATTCGGGGTGCCGGAAAACGCTGCGCGTTGGGACTCAATCCCGGCGTGGGCCTGATCCTTGAGTCGGGGCCTGCGCAGAAGTCCAGTTGGGTATTGGACGCCCCTTGGGTCGGCGAGAGCGACATCCGTTTCGAGGGTTCAGGGAAACTGTTTATCGGTGAGCTCCAGGTGACGCTAACGGGAACGGGGAGCCATGAAATTGTGCTCAAGATCTCCGACAATCAAGTGTTTCAGGTTGAGCTGCAGGCATGCAAACTCACCCTCGTCGAGCAGGATGTGCCACCGGGCATGAGTCGACAGGCGTTGCAGGGGCACCTCAAGACTCTGGCTCAAAAGCACCGCCTGGTGATGCCGTATACGGCGGTGCACCATTATCTGATTCCGTTCGAGGCACCGGACGAACCCCGCTACGTTACGGCCTGGTACGACGCGAAGGAGGACCGCTTCCTGTACATCCGTGACGATATGCCGGGTGTCGATGCCGCTGTGTTGGGAGCGGTGGCGGGTGCTTCCTGTTACTTCTACGACCCGCAGAACCTGATCATCTGGCAAGTCGACGCGGTGACCGGGCTGTTGAGCCATCGTTATTGGCTGTGGGGCGCAAGCAATGTCGCAAGCACCATCAAGCGCGTCGAGGTGGATGCACAGGGGGTGATTCATGTCGTTCAGCAAATCACCCGCAAGGATCAGGCCCGCGATGTTCTGGTTTATGTGATACATGAGGGGCAACTGCTGCTCAGTTCGATCTCTCGGGACCTGGACCTGGCATTGGAGTCGGTCCTGAGTGCCAGCGAAACACTGGCCGACTGGTCGCTGATCCTTGGTAACGGCTACCCCTTTACCCCATCCGCCAGCGAAAAGGACAGCTTCATCACCGTCAACTGGCGGCCTGCCCCCTTTGTTTCGGTTTGCTGGAAGCCCGAGGCGCAGTGGCGGGACATGGCCTGGGTTCGCCGCAGCGATCACTTGATCATCCGTCCCTCACCTCGCCGCAATCATCACCGTGGCTGGGCCGACTCGATCAAGCACATGACTGACCTGACGTTGCTGACACCGGCGGGCGACAGCGATGTGTTTGTCATCTATGACCGGCTCAGACAGGAACTGTGTCGCAAGCAACGTACCGAGGTGGAGGGAAAGGGACACTGGTCCGAAACATGGATGCGCCCGCAGAAGCTGGAAAACGTCATGGCGGTTGACGGCGGCTACGTCGCCCTGACGTCAGAGGGCCTGTTCTTCAACCTGACGAGCCAGGGCAGACTGGCCTTGGGCGGTTTGAGTGAAGTGTGGCTCAAGGATCGGGCGCACTGGTGGTCCGCATTGGAGCCCTTGGCCCGGCAATACGCAACCGACAGCTTTGCCCTGATCGGCTTGACCCACTTGAACGGTGACGCGAGGTTGTGTGCCTGGTACGTCGGCAACCGATTGTTGCTGGCTGAATGGGGGCATGCAAAGCAAGTGCGCCTGCTCGGCGTTACCCCGGATAGCGAAGCGGCCTGGCTGTTCGATGTATCGAGTGGCGAAGTCTATCGCCAGGCATTCATCGATCCGCAGAAACTGGAGTCCGCTTTTGGCCAGGGTTCGCAGTTGCTGCAGGCTGATGCATTACCCGCCGCGGAGCGTGCATGGGCGCCCTGGCAGTTTGTCGAACTGACGGTCGAAGGAGTGGGGCTGCGTGGCGTGACATTCGAGGGCGTGGTGGTTGTGCTGCGAGACCGGGAGCCGGCGTTGATTACCGGCGTCACTCACGAATGGGTCGTCGCACAAGGTGGCCGGAAGCTCGAGGGCCTCAAACAGCTGGCGGCCCAGCCATTTCGCAGCGCACTGCTGTCAGTGGAGGAGCCCGGTAACCTGCAATGGTTCGTCGCCGAGACCGAACGTGTGATTCGGGTTCCCAAGACAGTCATTCCAGAGTCCTTTGAACTATTGGGCACCCAGCAGCGGAGCAACGTGCTGCTTCATGAAAGCAAGAACGGAAAGCTGCTGACCTTGCCGGTTATGGAGCATCTTGGGCCACTCAGTTACATCCGGCGTGATGCCGAGGTTCTGGCCATTGAGGGCCAGATGAAGATTGATGATCTTCTTGCGCTGATGCCGGACGATGTTACGACTCTGGTCCTGCGCATGGGACAAGGCGCGGTGAGTTACAGGTTGTCGAAAGCGGCCTGGTTGAGAGTCAAGTCGGTCATTCTCGATTGCCGGCACTCGCTGGGCAGCGCGCAGACAATCCCCGGTAAGTTGATCTGGGAGCACGATGAGCCTGACCAGTTGTTGCTGAGCCCCATCCATGAACATCTGGTGATCATCGACCCGAACAGTGGGCACAGTGTGATTTTTCGTGAAGTGTATGCGGCGGATGTCAACTTGCGCGGAGAAGTCGTGCTCAGCTTTGGAGGAAACCGGCATTACACCGTCTCGACACTGATTGAGCAGTTGGGTGCTTTGCAGAATGCCAGCAACGGTGTCGCGCTCAAAGAGTTGTCACACGTATCGTATGAGGAGGAAAGCAATCTGGTGAGTTGACCACGGTCCGATATTCTCGCTGGGGTCTTACGTCGCAAGCAGACCGCTGCTGTGTCAGGGCACCAGATAGCCTCTGACCCCGGTAAAGATGATCTGCGCGGCCAACGCGCAGACAAACAACCCCATCAGGCGGCTGACAATCTGTAAGCCCTGGTCACCGAGAATCCGCTCGATGCGGCTGGACAGGTAAAGCACCACGCCGACGGTAAAGCTGGCCAGGGCGATGCTGATGATGGCCATGAGTTTGTCGTCCCAGTGCGGCTGGCTCACGCCCATCACCAGCAGGGCGCCAATGGTGCCGGGGCCGACCGTCAACGGAATGGTCAGCGGGACAATGGTCACGTCCTGCTGAACATTATCTGTCTGTACGGCTGATTTGCCTTGGGCCATGCCCAGCGCCGAAATGAACAGCACGCTGCCGGCGCCGATTCGGAACGCATCCACGGTGATGCCGAACACGCTGAAAATCACTCGTCCGAACAAATACAGCAATACGCTGGACACCAGCGTCGCGATCGCGACTTTCCAGGCCAGGCGCCGTTGTTCCTTGCGCGAGTAGCCGCGAGTCAGGCCGATAAAACACGACAGCACGAAGAAGGGGCTGTAGAGCACCAGCATCTTCAGATAAACGCTGAACAACACATGAAGCATGGTCGAGGCTCAAGGCGGAGAAAGACGTCGGGGAGTCTATCAGGCGTTTTGGTGTCTGTCGGCTCAGGACGTCTGCGCTGTACGATTCTGCTGGTCGCGCTGGGCCACCCAGTGTTCGATCAGCTCGCGCAGTTGCGACAGTTCCACCGGTTTGGCCATATGGCCGTCCATCCCGGCCTGACGGGCGCGCTCCTTGTGTTCGGCCAGAATGTGCGCGGTGAGCGCGACCACGGGGGTGCGGGTTCGCTGGTTACCCATTTCCCAGGCACGCAGTTGCTGGGTGGCGGAAAAGCCGTCGAGGATCGGCATTTCGCAGTCCATCAAGACTAGGTCGTAGCGCTGCTCCTTCATGGCCTTGAGGGCTTCCTCGCCGTTGCTGGCGGTATCGGGTTGCAGGTTGAGCTTGCCGAGCATGCCACGGATGACCTTGGTGGAAATGCTGTTGTCTTCGGCCACCAGGATGCGGAAGTCGCTGGGCACTTTTACCGGAACGACAGGACCGGCGCCCATCGGAATGCTCGGCGCCTGGCCTTTGTTGCGCTGGTTGAGTTCGTCCGCCAGGGTGGTCTTGAGGGTATAGCCGGCCACCGGTTTGGCGAGGATGCGCTTGACCCCGCTGTTGCGTGCCACGACCTTGCTCGGCGCGTTGCTGATGCCGGTGAGCATGATCAACAGGATGTCGTGATTCAGGCTCGGGTCTTCCTTGATCTTGGCCGCCAGTTGCATGCCGGTCATGCCGGGCATGTTCTGGTCCAGCAGCACCACGTCGAAGTAGTCCCGCAGGTGCGCCTTGGTGCGCAGCAGCGCCAGGGCTTCCTTGCCCGATGGTACGGCGCTGACGTTCAGGCCCCAGGCGCTGCATTGCTGCACGAGCACTTTGCGGCAGGTGTCATTGTCGTCGACGATCAACACCCGCGCCCCTTGCAGCGGACTGTCGAGGTCGGAGGTCGGATGTTCGAGGCGATCCGGGTCCAGGGGCAAGGTCAGCCACAAGGTACTGCCCTGGTTGCTGCCGCTTTTGATGCCGAACTCGCCGTGCATCAGCATGATCAATTGACGGGCGATGACCAGGCCCAGGTTGCCGCCCAGGCGGGTGGCCGAGAGGAAGTTCTTGCTGTGCAATTCGGCATGCATCAGCGTGTCGCGCTCTTCGGCGTCCATGGGCGTTCCGCTGTCCTGCACCGCGATGCGCAGGCGCGGCTGATTGCTGCGCTCGTCCAGCGCCACGACGATCAACACTTCGCCCTCGTCGGTTTTTTTCAGGGCGTTTTCCAGCAGGCTCAGTAGCGCCTGGCGCAACCGTGTCGGGTCACCGCTGATCACTCGCGGCACCTGGGGTTGGATAAAGCTGATCAGTTCGACATTCTGCTGTTCGGCCTTGGCGCGGAAGATGCTGAGGCAGTCCTCGATCAGCGCATTGAGGTCGAACTGCACGTCGTCCAGTTCGATCTGCCCGGACTCCAGCCGGGAAATGTCGAGGATCTCGTTGATCAGGGTCAGCAGTTCGTTGCCGGCGCTGTGGATCGTCTGCACGTAATCGCGCTGCTTGACCGACAGCGGCGTGCCCAGCAGCAGTTCGGTCATGCCCAGTACGCCGTTCATCGGCGTACGGATTTCGTGGCTGATCTTGGCCAGGAACTCGGCCTTGGCATTGATCTCGGCATTGCTCGCCGCCAGGTCGCGGCTGATGCTGAAACGGCTCTCGTTGATCGAGCGCTGGCGCTCACCCAGGGCGACACTCATCAGCAGTCCGCTGACGCAGATGAACCCCAGCAGGGTGATGATCAGGCCCTGGGGAGCGACTTCCGTCAGCCCTTGCAGGGCCGGCAGGATGATCAGCGTGCCCAGGTTGAAAACCACCATGGCGGCGACAAACAGCCGTGCCGGGCGATAGCCCTTTTGCCAGTGCCAGGCGCTGACAAACAGCATGCTCAGGCCGGCCAGCGCGACCAGGGCATAGGTCATGATATTGAGCGGCTGTGTGTTCACGAACAACAGCAGCAGGCTGCAGAGCGTGATGAACACGATGTCTCCCAGCAGCAGCCGGTTCAACGGGTGCGGCCCCAGTGGGGCGAAGAAGCGGTAGGCGAACATCAGGCCGCAGGGCGCGGTCAGCAGCAGGGCCAGATAGGCCCCCGGCGTCTGAATGGCCGGCCAGTCGGGCAGCCAGGCTCCAGCCAGGTTCAACAGCAGCACCAGGCTGAGCATCAACAACCCTTCGCAGGCCGCCAGCCACAGGCAACTGCGTGAGCGGGTATAGGCGTAGCGGGTCAGGTTGTGCAGGATCAGCATCGCGATGCAGCCGAACAGCAACCCGTAGATCAGTGTCTGGTTCTGGTTGGCCGCCGCCTGAATCGCCGTTTCCAGGGTGACATAGGGCCGCAGTTCGTGCCGGGACGCCAGGCGCAGGTAGACGTCCAGCTGTTTGTCGCTGCGCGGCAGGGCCAGCATGTAATCGCTGCTGGGCAGGGGGTGTTCGATACGGGGCAGGGCATCGCCGCCGACCTGTTGGTCCACCAGGGTATCGCCGTCCAGCACATAGAGGTTCAGGCGAGACAGGTCGGGTGCAAAGATACGCAGTATTTGTTCATGTGGGTCGGGGGCCAGCCGGAAACGCAACCACAATGCCCCACCCGGCTCGGCGGCCTTCAGGCGGTCCAGGTCGATGGGGCTGAATTGATTGGTGTAGCGGGCAGAACGGATGTCGCTCAGCTTCAGGTCGCCCTGTTCGTCGAGCAATACCGCCCAGCCACTGCCTGGCGCGGCCTGAGCCGGGAGCGTGCAGAGCAGTGTCAGCAGGGTGACGGTTAAACCTATGGCAATCCTGAGCCAGCGCACGGCGAAATCCCTTCGTAGGTTGATGCCAGATTATAACTATGCGCGGCGCCGGAGCAGACAGGCAAGGGCCATGGGCGCTTGCCGGTCTGAATGGCCGGGTTATTCCAGATTTTCGCCACGCTCGCGGGCAATGGCACGGTAGCCAATGTCCTTGCGGTAGAAACAGCCTTCCCAGTCGATCTCGGCGGCAAGCTTGTAGGCCTGCTGCTGAGCCGCGTCGACACTGGACCCCATGGCGGTGGCGCAAAGTACGCGACCGCCGGCGGTGACCACCTGGCCATCCTTCAGCGCGGTCCCCGCATGGAAAACCTTGCCTTCCAGCCCGGCTGCAGCCTCCAGGCCTTGTATCGCATTACCTTTAGCGTAGTCGCCCGGATAACCCCCGGCTGCCAGTACCACACCGACGCTCGGACGCGGATCCCACTGGGCTTCGACCTTGTCCAGAGCCTGGGCCAGGGCCGCTTCGACCAGCAGCACCAGGCTCGATTGCAGGCGCAGCATCACCGGCTGGGTCTCAGGATCGCCGAAACGGCAGTTGAATTCGATGACTTTTGGGTTACCAGCCTTGTCGATCATCAGGCCGGCATACAGGAAGCCGGTGTAGACGTTGCCTTCCTCGGCCATGCCGCGCACGGTCGGCCAGATGACCTGGTCCATGACCCGCTGATGGACCTCGGTAGTGACCACCGGGGCAGGGGAGTAGGCACCCATGCCACCGGTGTTCGGGCCGCTGTCGCCATCGCCAACACGTTTGTGGTCCTGGCTGGTGGCCATTGGCAGGACGTTCTTGCCATCGACCATGACGATGAAGCTGGCTTCTTCGCCGTCGAGGAACTCTTCGATCACCACCCGGGAACCGGCGTCCCCGAAGGCATTGCCGGCCAGCATGTCGCGCACGGCGTCTTCGGCTTCGGCCAGGGTCATGGCTACGATCACGCCTTTACCGGCGGCCAGGCCGTCGGCCTTGATCACGATCGGCGCGCCTTTTTCGCGCAGGTAAGCCAGGGCCGGATCGATCTCGGTGAAGTTCTGGTAGTCGGCGGTCGGAATCTTGTGACGTGCCAGGAAATCCTTGGTAAAGGCTTTCGAGCCTTCCAGCTGTGCGGCTCCGGACGTCGGGCCGAAGCAGTCCAGGCCACGGGAACGGAACAGATCGACCACGCCGGCGACCAGCGGCACTTCCGGGCCGACGATGGTCAGTGAGACGTTCTTCTCGGCGAAGTCGGCCAGTTGTTCCAGGGCCAGCACGTCGATGGCGACGTTTTCGCATTTGGCTTCGATGGCGGTACCGGCATTGCCCGGTGCCACGAAAACCTTCTGCACACGCGGATCCTGAGCCACTTTCCAGGCCAGGGCGTGTTCACGGCCACCGCTGCCAATGATCAAAATGTTCAAAGAAAGACTCCTTCGGAGAAGCTGCAAGCTACAAGCTGCAAGTAAGAGCGAATACGCGTAGCTCTTGTTTGCAGCTTTTGGCTTTGAATTAGTAAGGCTGCACCGGTAAAAAGAACGACATCTATCTGCTCTTTTCTTGCCGCTTGCAGCTTGAGGCTTTTAGCTGCCGCCACTCAGTGCCTGAAATGACGCATTCCCGTGAACACCATCGCAATCCCTGCCTCATCAGCGGCGGCAATCACTTCGCTGTCACGCATCGAACCACCCGGCTGGATCACCGCGGTGATGCCGACCTTGGCCGCGTTGTCGATGCCGTCGCGGAACGGGAAGAACGCATCGGAGGCCATGACCGCGCCCTGTACCTGCAAACCGGCGTGTTCAGCCTTGATCGCGGCGATGCGGGCCGAGTTCACGCGGCTCATCTGGCCGGCGCCGACGCCGATGGTCTGGCGGTTCTTGGCGTAGACAATGGCGTTGGACTTGACGTACTTGGCGACTTTCCAGGCGAAGATCAAATCGTTGATTTCCTGCTCGCTTGGGGCGCGCTTGGTCACCACTTTCAAATCTTCGCTGCCGATCATGCCGATGTCGCGACTTTGTACCAGCAGGCCGCCGTTGACACGCTTGTAGTCCCAGGCCGGCGCGCGGTCGGCCGACCATTGGCCGCAGGCCAGCAGGCGCACGTTGGCCTTGGCGGCGACGATGGCACGGGCTTCTTCGCTGACCGAAGGGGCGATGATCACTTCGACGAACTGACGCTCGACGATGGCCTTGGCGGTTTCGGCGTCCAGTTCACGGTTGAAGGCGATGATGCCGCCGAAGGCCGATTCGGTGTCGGTGGCGTAGGCCAGTTCGTAGGCTTGGCGGATGCCGCCCTCGGCGTCCGGGCTAACGGCCACGCCGCACGGGTTGGCGTGCTTGACGATCACGCAGGCTGGCTTGACGAAGCTCTTGACGCATTCCAGCGCCGCATCGGTGTCGGCCACGTTGTTGAACGACAGTTCCTTGCCTTGCAGTTGGGTGGCGGTGGCGATACCGACTTCGGCCGGCTTGGCTTCCACGTAGAACGCCGCGCTCTGGTGCGGGTTCTCGCCGTAGCGCATTTCCTGGGCCTTGATGAACTGGGTGTTGAAGGTGCGTGGGAATTCGCTGCGGCCTTCGGTCGACAGGGTTTCAGCGGCCTGGTTCACGGTGCCCATGTAGTTGGCGATCATGCCGTCGTAGGCGGCGGTGTGTTCAAAGGCCTTGAGCATCAGGTCGAAACGCTGGGCGTAGGTCAGGCCACCGGCCTTGAGGTTTTCCAGCACGCTGGCGTAGTCACTGGCGTTGACCACGATGGCCACGTCTTTGTGGTTCTTGGCCGCCGAGCGGACCATGGTCGGGCCGCCGATGTCGATGTTTTCAATGGCGGTCGGCAGGTCGCAACCTGGCTTGTTGATGGTGGCTTCGAACGGGTAGAGGTTGACGGCCACCAGGTCGATCGGCTTGATGCCGTGCTCGTTCATGATGGCGTCGTCGATGCCGCGACGACCCAGGATCCCGCCGTGGATCTTCGGGTGCAGGGTCTTGACCCGACCGTCCATCATTTCCGCAAAACCGGTGTAGTCCGCGACTTCCACTGCGGCGACGCCGTTGTCCTGCAGCAGCTTGAAGGTCCCGCCGGTGGAGAGGATCTCGACACCCAACTGTTGCAGTTCGCGGGCAAATTCGAGGATCCCGGTCTTGTCGGAGACGCTGATCAAGGCGCGGCGGATCGGCAGGCGGGTGGTCTGGTCGGTCATTTCAATTTCCATCAAAAGCAAGGGAAGTCAGCAAAAAAGGCGACCGTTTTTTACGCGGGCGCCTTTCTGGTTTGATTGAATGCTTACAGCAGATCGTACTGCTTGAGTTTCTTGCGCAGGGTGCCGCGGTTCAGGCCCAGCAGCTCACTGGCCTTGGTCTGGTTGCCCTTGACGTAGTTCATCACGCTCTCGAGCAGAGGTGCCTCGACTTCCGAAAGCACCAGGTTGTACACATCCGTGACGGCAGCGCCCTCAAGGTGGGCGAAATAATTGTGCAGCGCCTTCTCGACACTCCCGCGAAGGGTCTGACCTTCTTTGAGGTGCTGTTTCAAATTTACGTTGTCGCTCACGGGTGTTATTCCACTCACTATAGTCTCGGTCATCATCGTCATGCGGCCACCCCTTCGTCCCCTGTCAGGCTCTTGTAACGCTCAGCGAAGAACGCCTGAACGTCGGCGCATTGTGCTTGCGTACCATCCAAACGATTGAAACGGGCGCGAAACTCCCTGGCGCCCGGCAGGGTTGCGAGATACCAGCCCACATGCTTGCGAGCGATGCGTACACCCATGACTTCTCCGTAGAAGGCATGCAGCGCGGCCAGATGCTCTAGCAGAATACGTTCCACCTCGGACAGTTGCGGCGCAGCGAGCTTTTCGCCGGTGCGCAGGAAGTGTTCGATTTCACGAAAAATCCATGGCCGCCCCTGGGCAGCCCGGCCGATCAACAACCCGTCGGCACCCGTCGCGTCCAGCACGTACCGGGCCTTTTCGGGCGAGTCGACATCGCCGTTGGCAAAGACCGGCATCGACACCGCCTGCTTGATCGCGGCAATGGTGTCGTACTCGGCCTCGCCGGTGTACAGGTCGGCACGGGTGCGGCCATGCACCGCCAACGCCGTGATGCCTGCCTGTTCGGCGATCTTGGCCACCGTCAGGCCGTTCTTGTTCTCCCGGTCCCACCCGGTGCGGATCTTCAGGGTCACCGGCACATCGACTGCGGCGACGACCGCCTGCAGGATCTCGGTGACCAGCGCTTCATCCTTCAACAGTGCCGAGCCTGCAGCCTTGTTGCAGACCTTCTTCGCCGGACAGCCCATGTTGATGTCGATGATCTGTGCCCCCAGCTCGACATTGGCCCGGGCCGCCTGCGCCAGCATCTGGGCATCGCCACCGGCGATCTGCACCGAGCGGGGCTCGGGATCGCCTTCGTGGATCATGCGCAGACGCGATTTGCGGGTGTTCCACAAACTCATGTCGCTGCTGACCATTTCCGAAACTACAAGCCCGGCGCCCAGTCGCTTGCACAGCTGACGAAAGGGCTGGTCGGTGACGCCCGCCATAGGGGCGAGAACCAGGCCGTTCTGTAATGTATATGGGCCGATGCGTACCGCCGACATAGGACTTCCCTGAAGTGGGGCCGGATCATGAGACTTCGAAAAAGGGTTGGCATGATACCCGCTCTCGATGACTGGATAAAGGTCGAATTGGATAAAATCTGAACAGCTATTTTGTTATCGCCAGCGGTTTGGTTCGGGTGCGCTGAGTCAGAAAGCTGCCGCCAATCGCCCGGCCCTGGTGTGCATCACTCTGGTGAATGAAAGCTCAGGCTGTAGTTCACCGCTTTAGGTCCCGGGTCGAGGATATCCAGGGCAATATGAATGGGCGTCTGCGGCGGCATTTCCCCCAGGCCTTCGACATCGCCGCCCAGATATTCACCGGGCTTGAAACGGCGACTGGCGATCAGATGCCCGTTGAGGTCGGCGAAACGCAGCTCCAGCAGCGGGAAAGGCTGGGAGAACGGCGCACGGTTGTAGATGATTGCGTCCACCACCAGGGCGCCGCTGAACTCCGGATGGCTGCGCACCACCAGGTTACTGCTTTTGATTTTGCCGATGTCGACCTTGGACGGCACGTCGCAGCCGATGGTCGGGCAAATCTGCAGGAACCACGGGCGATACTGATCCTGACGGGCCAGTTCTTCGAAGTGGTAGGCGATGTACTGGCCGGCCAGGGCCGCGGCGGCGAACAGGATCAACAGGCCCCACAGCAAACGCCGGCCCCAGGGCGAGCGACGCTTGCGCCAGTCCAGTTGCAGCGGATCGTCATCCAGGTCCTGAAGGGCCTCGGCGCGTAATCCGGGTTCATGGCGCTCGCGTGCCTTGCGCGTCGGCACCGCTTGCAGCGGTGCTTCGTCGTGATCGTCGTGATCATCGCTGGCAGACAGACTTTCCAAGTGTTCGTGGGGCTCGTCGTCCTGCTCCAGGCGTAACGGGGTGACCGGCTCGTCGTCCGGTTCCAGCGGTTCCAGGGTCAGGGGCAAGGACAAGGACGGTTCGGTGCGCGGTGGGCGGGCCGGTTCATGGGGCTCGAACGGTTCGACCGGGGTTTGTAGGGCCGTTTCGTCGCGCTCGCTGGCGGATTCGCTGTACAGGCTGTCGGACCAAGGCTCCTGATCGTTCGAGAGCGGGTCGCGTTGCGCGCTCAGGTTGTCTTCACGACGTCGGCCGAAGGTATCCGGCGCACGCTTGTCACGCCGCTCCAGTCGAGCCAGTTCCTTGTCCAGATCATCGAGGTCCAGCTCGGCGGCGGTCCATTGCTTCTGGCTGATCGCACGGGGCGGGGATTCGGCGGCGGGCGTCTTGATTGGCGGTGCCAGGGGCGTGACGGTTTCCTTGGCAGTATGCTGTTCCAGCAATTGCCGTGCGGCATTGAACACTTGCAGGCACGAGCCACAGCGAACCACCCCGCGGGCCACGCTCAATTGAGTATGGCTGACGCGAAAACTGGTGTGGCAATGCGGGCACTGGGTGACGAAACTGTCAGTCATGCGGCAATCCGGTTGATACAGGCGGCCATTCTAGCGCCGACGACCGGTGATGCGCACCCAGCCATCGCGATTGGCGATGGGGTCCAGATCAAAGTCCGCGGCATAGGCCGCAGCGACTTCTTCACCCTGTTCGGCCAGGATGCCCGACAGCGCCAGGCGTCCGCCCGGCTTGACCAGGCTCGACAACTGCGGCGCCAGGGACACCAGCGGACCGGCCAGGATGTTGGCCACCAGTACGTCGGCCTGAACCTGTGGCAGGTCTTGCGGCAAGTACAGGGGGAACAGCTCTGGGGCAATGTTGTTGCGCCCGGCGTTGTCGCGGGAGGCTTCCAGGGCCTGGACGTCGATGTCGGTGCCGACCGCTTCCTTGGCGCCCAACAGCAGCGCGGCAATGGCCAGGATCCCCGAGCCGCAGCCGAAGTCGAGCACGTTACAGTCTTTAAGGTCCTGGCCGTCGAGCCATTCCAGGCACAGCGCGGTGGTCGGGTGCGTGCCAGTGCCGAACGCCAGCCCTGGGTCCAGCAGCAGGTTCACCGCATCCGGCTGCGGCGCGGCATGCCAGCTCGGCACGATCCACAGGCGCTGACCGAAGCGCATCGGCTGGAAGTTATCCATCCAGCTGCGTTCCCAATCCTGGTCTTCGATCACTTCGCTGTGATGCTCGGGCAACGGGCTGCCGGTGAGCAGCTCCAGATGTGCCAGCACGCTGGCCGGCTCGGTGCCACCTTCGAAAAGGGCCAGCAGGTGAGTGTGGGACCATAACGGCGTGGTATTGAGTTCCGGCTCGAAGATCGGCTGGTCTTCGGCGTCCATGAAGGTTACCGATACGGCGCCTACTTCAAGAAACGCGTCTTCGTAGGTTTCGGCTTGTTCCGGGCTGATGGCCAGACGTACTTGCAGCCAAGGCATGGCGGGCACCTTTGGAAAAAAATCTACAGGGGGCAGCGCAGGGCTGCAAAGGCGCGCAGTGTACGCCAGGTCGCCATCAAAGTGGATAAGCGAGTCTCGTGCCGCCGGCGTGGTGTTTCGATATATATATGTATGACATGGGGGCAATGCAGGACGGATAAGGTGCGGGTCCACACAACAGGGAGGAATGTGATGGACAACACTGCCGAACGGCACAGCAACACGAGCGGCGCGGGGACGGTCTCTTCCCCGCAGGCGGAAACAGCACAAGTCATTCTGGAGAAGTTGGCACGTTGGCAGGCGGCTATCGACCAGCGATTACACGCTCAGATGCCCTTGCTGGAGGTGCTGGAAGAGTACCTGCTGGTCCAACTGCGCACCCATTATTACCAGGGCAACATCGATCCGTACTTCATCGGCACCCTGCTCGATGCGGTGCTGCAACGGATGATTGACCAGACGCCGGTGGCTTTTGATGAAGAACAGGATGCTCCTTATCGCTGGCCCGGCGGGACTGATCCGGGGTTTGCGGCTGAGCGTCGGGAAGTCATCGTGCAGGTGGTGGAAGCAAGCGCCGCGGGCTTTACCCATCACTACAAAGACTATCTGCAACGTCACTGGCGCATGGCCGGGAGCGACGCCTCTCTTGAGGAGGTGGTCAAGCACAGGCTCGCTGAATACCTGGCCCGGATCGATAGGATTTTCCAGCCGGAGCAACTGGCGGGGGTGGACGTCGATGAGCTGAGGGAGAAGCTTGAAAACCTTCAGGCGCACTGGCGTCTCACAAACCAGATCACCTCGTTGGCAACCGCTCAGGAACGGCGGAGTCTTCAGGCAATCGCTGGGGGGCAATTGCCTGGCTGGCTGAAGGCGCTGAGTGAAGTCGAGCGTAAACAGTTGAAGGCTTTTGAGGCACGGACCTCGCAGGCGCAGGCGCTGGTGGATGAGCTGCTCGACGGCCTGGGCTCGCTGCAGGCGTTTGCCCGGCGGCTGGCCAGGGACTATGTCAGGCGTGAACTGGACATGGAAGTCGAGCCTGACGGCATTCGAGTGCAGTTGCAGTGGCGAGGGATCATTGACCAGCCGGTGCAGACCCATAGCCTGAGCGAATTGCTGGCGGCAGGTCCGATAAGATCGGACGCTATATCGGTGTTCCTGGTGGAAAATGGCGCCATGCTGCGCAACCAGCCTCTTTCGCCGGCGTTCATTACCCAACTGCTGGCAGACGTGGATGCCCCCGCTGGGTATGGGGCAGCATTGGTCAGCCAATATGGCCGGGCAGACCTGAAGGACGCCATGCTCGATTGGTTCGTGGCGCGCCTGGAGCAAAGCGCGTTCGTGGCACGTTGTGCGGGCCATTTGAAGGTGAGCCATCACGAGGCGCTCAAAACCTTATGGGCAAACGAGACGTCGGCGCAATCGGCCAGTGCCTGGCGTGTGGCCTGCCTTGCGCTTCCAAACGCACTGAAGTGTTCCGATCTTCTGTTGTTCTACCGCGAGGACCGGTCGGGCGAGGTCAGTGATCTGTTGTTGTACGCCCCCGGCAAGCCAGATGGGCAGGAGTGGATCGAGTTGCCCTCGCTTCGGTCCGTGAATGCAGAGATAGGCGCCTGGATTGAAAGCCAGGCGGGTCGCGAATACCTGTTGCAACAACTCTCTGCCGCCGGGCGTGATGTGGCTCGGGAGTACTTTGCCGGCGTGGCGGACAAGCCGACGGCATGGGATCTGAACAAAGACCTCAGGAGCACTGCGATGGCCTTCAAAGCCTGCCTTGAGGCGTCTGTTGCAATGGGCCTGGCCAACAACCTGGCGCAGGTTGAGCAGGACGAATCGCCCCGGTGGTACGCGGCCCTGCCGCTTGACTCCCGACGCATCATCAGCAGTTTGAGCCAGGAGCTTCAGGTTCATCAGCAGGTCTTCAACGAGCAGATCGCCGGCTATGAGGTCTTTGTGGACTTTGCCAAACGTACCGTCACCCAAGCCATCGCACCGTACATGCGTAGCAAGGGGGTGCAGGAACCGGTCGATCCTGCCACGGTGCTCATCGACTACACACCCGGTCTGGCGAGTGGCAAGACCCAGGTTGCCAGCTTGCTGGAGCTGGCCATCCATGGGTATGACGACAACTCGGGCATCGACAACCCCAGAAAAGGCGTGCGCTCATCGATCGGGCAGGACCTGGGGCAGGTTCGCAGTGCGGAGCTGGCGACCTACATCCGGCGGGCCTACGTGGGCGAGCAGTATGCGCGGCAGATCCGCGCCAGGTTCCTTGATGCCAGCGCTGCCGAATACACCAAGCGGCGTAATGCCTACCGCAACCTGTTGCTGACCCGGATGGATCGCGACCTGCGGATCGCGACGGGTAAGTCCTTGTTGAACGCCCGTGAGTTCTGGTGGCTCACCCGGCAAATCACGCTGCTGAGTGAGGCGACGCCGGTGATCGGCTCAGTGAGTTCGCAGGCGGTGGTGCAGCGCGAAGGTCTGATCCGGTTTACCGTCGGCGGTCATGTGGTATTGGGCGTCTATGTCTTTGCCTACTTTGATCCCAAAGGCGCCTATTGGCTGTACACGCCCGACGCTCCCGACGGCGTCACATTTCGCCCATACCAGGACTTCCCCGGGGCGGTCGCCGCACGCCTGCGTGATTACGTACTGGAGCGGGTGGCCGTTGGTGCTCGTGCCGCGGTAAGGCGCTCGCTGACGGCTTTGGCGACCACGACCCGTGGCCTCGAAGTATTGCGCGAATTCAATCGGGTAATGGATATCTCGTCGCAGTTCGATGCCTACATCGAGCGCGCTGTCACGGACGTGGAAGATGTCACGAAAAGTCGCGGCGAGGTGATCAGGGATCAGGTGCTCAAGGGCCTGCTCTTCGCCTCCGCGCCGGTGTGCATGGTTTACCCGCCCTTTGCCCTGTTGCTGGATGCCGGCTTCATTGCCCTCAGTTCCAGGCAGGCGATCGAGGCGCATGGGCAGGGCGACACGGATCGCGCCCTCGGCCATTGGCTGCAAGCGACCTGGGGCGCGTTGTTCGGCATGCTTGGGGCAATGAGCATGACCCGGCTGCTCGGTCAGGCTGTCAGGAGTCTGAAGCTCGCCGTAAGGCCCATGTCCTTGGCCGCTCAGCGCCTGAGGCAGGTGACATCAGTCGCTGCCAGGGAGAGCGGGCCGCTGATCCAGCCGATCCGTTTCGATCCGAAACAGGCGGTCAGGGAAACGCCGAAGAATTTGCAGCAGGTGACCGAGGGGGCTTTCAAAGGCACCTATCTCAGCCCGTCCAGCGCTACGCAGCCGCGAAATGCTTTCTACATACTCGACAAGGGCAGGTACTACCAGGTGAGGGGGAATATCTACTTCGATGGTCTGTGCCTGGTGGATGCCCGTTATCCCGGCGCCTTTTACAAACCGCCTGTGTACAGGATGGCGAATGGCAAGTGGGCGCGTAAACCCGTTGGAATGAGTGGCGGCAATGATGATGTGCGTAACCTTGGGCGAGTGAGCGATCTTCGCGAAGCGTTTCCCGGGCATGTCTTCCCGGACGTGGCGCGGGGCGCGTTGCAGGGCGAGGCGGTGGTCGCCAGGTTCAGCGAGACGGCGGCAGACAACTATCTGTTCTCCCTGAACGCCCAGACATGCGTGATCGCTTCGTTGTACAACCCGACCACCAAGGTCGGGGCGGTCATTCATTTCGATCACAACATCCGCGCACTGATCGAGCGCAGTGTTCGCGAAGTGAAGCAGCGTTTGGGAGGGGCAGCGAAGGATATTCGCGCCATTCTGGTGGGCGGCGATTGGCTGACAGGCGCTGATATTGGCGAGCCGGTCAGATCGGTGATGAGGCGCCAGGGGCTGCAGCCAACCTGGGATCACTGGTCGTATTCTTCCTGCTTCGGTAATACCTATGGTGTGTCGCTGGATCTGCGCACTGGGGTGACGTCGGTGTTCAAGACATCACAGAGTCAGGTTGAGCGCTACTACATACCGGTGCTGGCGAGGGCGAAACAGAGTTCCGACCCGGTGTCGGTGCGTGCGCGTGGGTTCATGACGCGCTTGCGTAGTGAGCCGTTGGTAGCCAATGCCAATGGTGGCGTTCGCACCCTGCAGGGCAGGGCGGCGACGAGGGCGCAGATCGAAGCACAGGCACTCCCTACGGTAGCGCTGAGCTGAGTCATTCGCCGCCATTGTGAAAGACAGGCAAAAAAAGACCCCGGCCAATGGACCGGGGTCTTTTTTACATCACTCGGGACATCAAGCCTGACCAGCCAGCTTGTGTTCCAGGTAATGGATGTTGACGCCACCTTTGCAGAAGCCTTCGTCGCGGACCAGGTCGCGGTGCAGCGGGATGTTGGTCTTGATCCCGTCCACCACGATTTCGTCCAGCGCATTGCGCATGCGCGCCATGGCTTCGTCACGGGTTGCGCCGTAGGTGATCAGCTTGCCGATCAACGAGTCATAGTTCGGCGGAACCGCATAACCGCTGTACAGGTGCGAGTCGACGCGAACGCCATTGCCGCCTGGAGCATGGAAATGCTTGACCGTGCCTGGGCTTGGCATGAAGGTTTTCGGGTCTTCGGCGTTGATCCGGCATTCCAGCGAGTGGCCGCGGATCACCACGTCATCCTGGGTGAACGACAGTTTGTTGCCGGCGGCGATGCTGAGCATCTCCTTGACGATGTCGATACCGGTGACCATTTCCGAAACCGGGTGCTCCACCTGAACACGGGTGTTCATTTCGATGAAGTAGAAACGACCGTTCTCGTAGAGGAACTCGAAGGTGCCGGCGCCGCGGTAGCCGATGTCGATGCAGGCCTTGACGCAGCGTGCCAGGACTTCCGCGCGAGCCTGCTCGTCGATGCCCGGTGCCGGTGCTTCTTCGAGGACCTTCTGGTGACGACGTTGCAGCGAGCAATCGCGGTCGCCCAGATGGATGGCCTGGCCCTGGCCGTCGGACAGCACCTGGACTTCGACGTGACGCGGGTTGGTCAGGAACTTTTCCAGATAGACCATCGGGTTGCCGAACGCCGCGCCCGCTTCGGAGCGGGTCAGTTTCGCCGAGGAAATCAGGTCTTCTTCCTTGTGTACCACACGCATGCCGCGACCACCGCCACCACCGGCAGCCTTGATGATCACCGGATAGCCGACTTCGCGGCCAATGCGCAGGGCGGTTTCTTCGTCTTCAGGCAGCGGGCCGTCGGAACCTGGAACGGTAGGTACGCCGGCGGCGATCATGGCGTGCTTGGCCGATACCTTGTCGCCCATCAGGCGGATGGTGTCGGCTTTCGGACCAATGAAGGCAAAACCGGAGTTTTCGACCTGTTCGGCGAAGTCGGCGTTTTCCGCCAGGAAACCGTAGCCAGGGTGAATGGCGGTGGCGCCGGTCACTTCAGCGGCGGCGATGATCGCCGGGATGTGCAGGTAAGAGTGCGCAGCCGACGCCGGACCGATGCAGACGGATTCGTCCGCCAGGCCCAGGTGCATCAGTTCTTTGTCGGCCTTGGAGTAAACGGCGACGGTCTTGATGCCCATCTCTTTGCAGGCACGCAGAATCCGCAGGGCGATCTCACCGCGGTTAGCGATCAGAACTTTTTCCAACTTCGCAGTCATCAAAGGCTCTCCGCGGTTCAAACGATGGTGAACAGCGGTTGGTCGTACTCAACCGGCTGGCCGTCTT